>Ga0163151_10007857_pt1 | contig 12286 bp, 11 predicted proteins | sample OliLakLV19MP5IB2_FD_145596 | JGI IMG/M metagenome (GOLD analysis project Ga0163151, IMG submission 145596) | Freshwater microbial mat bacterial communities from Lake Vanda, McMurdo Dry Valleys, Antarctica - Oligotrophic Lake LV.19.MP5.IB-2 | ecosystem: Environmental > Aquatic > Freshwater >...
TGGCGTAGGTTATTTGTTCCTCTGTGAAACGCTTTTTCATGGAATGGTCCTCCGTTTGGTTATGCTAACAGAGGGCTTAAGGCGAGTAAAATTCTAAAGCTCGGAATGGTCCGGTTTATTGGGAGAACGTCAGAAGGACGGCTTCCCCGCGCAGAGGTCGTCCTTTTTTGGTATAATGTGAGCGTGACGAATAAAATCCTTCTTTCGGCTCGAATTCTTTCGTGCGCCGTTCTCGCCGCGGCTCTCGCCGGCTGCGCCACGACGACGATGTACGTTCCTCCCACCGGACAGGAACTCCAGGCGGTCCGGCCTTTCAAGAAAACCGTGGCCGTTCTCATCGCTCAGGATTCGGGGATGGGAAGCACGCAGTGGACGGGCATCGAAGCGCTCGAAAGCGTCCTTGCTCCTTATTACGAGATCCTTGATAGGCCCCGCATCCAGAGCACGCTGGCCGATCCCGCTATGAACGGGCTTCGAGAAGAGGATCTCGCGTACCGCGCCGGAAAATCGCTCCGCGCCGACTATACCATCTTCGCGACCATTCGGTCCTCGTCTCCGCTTCCCGCGCGTCTGGCCGATGTCGGCAACATCTGCGTCCAGTCCACGATCCACGTGAATATGTACGACGTCGCGGCCGGAAAACGCGCTTTTGCGGGCGTCCTCACGCGCGAGGCCTGCCACACGGTCGACAACAATCTTCCAGAGCTCATCCGAAACGGGCAGGCGAGCGTGGACGGTGTTCTGGGGGCCCTGCGCGCGTCTTCCGAGATGGGAAGAATTCTTCCCGCGGTCACGCAGGAAGCGCGCGACGAAGCCGTCGCGGCCGCCGCCGAAGCGATGAAAGCCGTGAACCCGCTCGAAGGGGAAGTTCTCAAAGTGCTTTCCGACCGGGAAGTGATGGTCAATCTGGGATCGGCTTACGGAGTGGTTCCCGGCACTTACCTCACGGTTTTCGCGGCCGGAAAGAAAACCTCCATCAAAGACCCCAAGACGGGGCTTCTCGTCGAGGGACGCGAGTCGGCGGCCGACCTTTGGGTGACGAAGGTGACTTCCGGTATATCCTCGGTGGCGGAAGGCGATAAAAAACTGATCGCACGTGTACGGGCGGGGGACAAAGTCGTCAGCTGACCTCACCAGTCCACGTCCCGTTTCCGACTCCCGCGCGCCTGATTTTCCTCAAGTAATTCCCCGAACTCCCCGCAGCCATTCATCGATTCTTCATGAAGCGTTCATTAGAAACTTTTAATCCTATATTAATCTCTCTCTAATCCTACTGCTGTAAAGTTGTTAATATTGTTAAAAAGGGCTCAAGAAAGCATGCCCGAAACTAAAAGAAGGAAGGTTTAGTCATGAGATTTAAGAATAAAGGTATCGTTGCGACGATCGCTTGGGCTCTCTCGGTACTCGTGAATCCGGCGGTGTCCGAGGCGTCTTGGCAGTTCGCGGGCTGGTACGGCGGAGGCGCCTACCCCTCGGTGGTTCCCGATACGAAGGTCAACGGCCGGTTCTATCTTCTATCCGACGTCGCCGGTCTTTGGCGTAGCGACGACCGGGGCACGAAATGGAATTTCATAACCCGCGGCGTCGACAATCTGCACACGGCCGTGCTCGCGATCGCCCCCTCGAACAATAACGTCCTTTATACGGGAACCAAAGGCGGCGTTCACAAGTCGAGCGACGCCGGTGCCACTTGGGCGGCCCTCGCGGGAACCAAGGGCGTCGTGACGTTCAAGCGGCCCGATAATTACCGCTCGATCGCCGTGCACCACACCGACTCGAACCGCGTGTACGCGGGCACGAATACGGGGTGGGTGTATACGTCTTCCAACGGCTCGACGTGGGCGAAGGTCGGTTCCTATCCGTTCGGTTCGGCGACGCCGATCTCCGCGCTCCATCTATCCAACGATAATTCGACGCTGATAGCGGCCTCTCCTCTGGGGTTGGCGCGGTGCAACCCTTCGACGGGCACTTGGACCCGGATGCTGACCGGCACGAAGGCTTACGACATGATGGGTGTCACTTACGCGGGCGTGGAAACGGTTTACGTGACTGCCGGAAACAAGATCGCCTACTCGAGCGACAAGGGCGTCTCGTGGTCTTATACCGGCACAATCCCGACCGGAAGCGCGTTTCGGCTTTACGCGAAAACGGACGCCTCCGGAACCCGCATCTTTGTCGGCTCCCAGGTGAACTGGAGCGGGGACGCGTACCTGTCGACCAATAAAGGCGCGACGTGGACGAACATCGAGCGCGGCGTCGTACACGACACGCTCGGAAACCCGTCGCGCGTCTGGACGAAGGGCCTTCAAAAACCCTTGTCGGTCGCGATTGATCCGTTCAACTCGAACGTCCTTTACTGGACCGACTGGTGGGGCGTGTTCCGTTCGGACGATGGCGGCCTGACCTGGCAGGAGCGCATCAAGGGAGCGCCGAACACCGTCGCGACCGACGTCGTGATTGGGCCCACCGGGAGCGTGTACGTCGGCTCGATGGACAACGGGCTCATGAAATCCAACGACGCGGGCGTGAGCTACACAGCGCTCGCTCCAAAATCTGGGTTGTCGAGCTCGAGCTACACCGGCCACTTCTGGCGCGTGCTCGTGCTGGGAACGACTGGACAACGGGTCATCACCACGAGCTCCCCCTGGGACGTCAGCGTGAATCAGATCGCGATTTCAAACGACGGAGGCGCCTCGTTCGCGTTCGTGAAAGCCGGCCTTCCGGCCACGCGGCCCGTGGTCAACACCGTGTGGGACAAGGGCTACGCGCGGGCGATCGCGGTGGATCCCAAGAACGACAACAAGATTTACCTGGGGATCGACGGCGACGACGGCGGCGGGCTGTACGTTTCTTCGAACGGCGGCACCAGTTGGACGCGTTCCTCCGGCCAGCCGGCCTCGCGGCGGATCTACAACGGCCTCGCGGTCGATCCGGTCACGACGACGCGTCTCTATTGGGCGACCGTCGGCAACGGTGGTGGCGTGTACCGTTCCGAAAATTCGGGCGCGTCGTGGACGAAAGTGTTCTCGGGCTCGGCTTACGTTTTCGATCTCGCGGTCTCCAGAGAGGGCGTCGTGTACGCGGCCGCGGATACCGGAGGTCCCGTGCTCTACGTCTCGAAAGACCGGGGAACGACTTGGCAGCTCATGAAGAAGTTCGCCGGCACCGGCACGTGCGAAGCGATCACGGTCGACCCCCTCAATTCGAAACAGATCGCCGTGAGCACCGTGAAATGGGACGACTACGCCAATAATAAGATCTATCTCTCGAAGGACGGCGGCGTGACATGGAACGACGTCAGTAGCGACCTTCCCAACGGATCGGGCGCCGCGCACATGGCGTTCAGCCGCGACGGAAAGTTCCTGTACGTGTCGCGCTACGCGGGTTCGGTTTACCGGATGCCGCTGGACGGATCGACGGTTCCGCCGGACCCGGGTCCCGGCCCAGGCAGTGACACGCAGGCGCCAAACGCCCCGACGGCCCTCGTCGGCGCGGTGACTTCGACGCAGGTCATCCTGTGGTGGAACGCGGCCACGGACAACGTCGGCGTGACCGGTTACCGGGTATACCGTGACGGAACTCAAATCGGCACGAGCGCGTCCGCGAAGTTCTACGACACGTCCGTCGCCGCGGGCTCGCATCAGTATCAGGTGAAAGCCGTGGACGCCGCGGGCAATCTGTCGGTTTTCGGCAACACGACGACGCTCAATCTCTCGGTGAAGATCGGCGGTTCGAGCGTCGATACGCAGGCGCCTTCCGCGCCCACCGGCCTCGCCGGATCGGTAGCCGGAAACACGGTCAAGGTGTGGTGGAACCCATCCAGCGACAACGTCGGCGTCGTGGGTTACCGCGTCTACCGCAACGGAACGCAAGTGGGCTCGACCGCAGCCACGACCTTCACCAATACCGGCGTTCCCGCCGGCGCGCACTCGTATCAGGTGAAAGCGTACGACGCCGCCGGAAACGTCTCGGCGGGCAGCAACGGGACGGGAGCGAACGTATAATAAAAAACGTTCTAATCGAAATCTAATCTGGTTCTAATGTTCGGGTCGCTAGACTACAGGCGACCCGAACTGTTTTTTTGGAAATTAAACGTAAGGAAAGGAAGTTGTTATGTTGAAGAAGAAATTTGCCGCCGCGATCGCCGTTCTCGCTTTTCTGGCTGCGCCCGCTTGCTACGCGCTCACTTCGCCGCTAACCTGGCAGTTCGCCGGTTGGTACGCGGGAGGATGTTTCCCGGTGGTCCTGCCGGACGCCTCCGCCGCGGGACGCGTTTTTCTGACTTCCGACGTCGCCGGCGTTTGGAGAAGCGACGACCGGGGGAACAAGTGGAATTTCCGCACCAAAGGCGCGGAGAACGTGAACACGCCGTCAATCGCGATCGCCCCGTCCAACCCCAGCGTGCTCTACAACGGCACGAAGGCGGGCATGCACAAATCGACCGACGGCGGCGCCACGTGGAAGTTCCTTTCCGCCACTAAGAATAAAGTCACGTTCAAGCGGCCCGACAATTACCGCGCGATCGCGATCGACCGCACCAATCCCTCGAAAGTGTACGCGGGAACCAAAGGCGGCTCGGTGTATTACTCGCAGGACGGCGGAACCACCTGGGCGCTCGCGGGCGGCGCGACGTACCCCTTCGGCAGCGCGGTGCCGATATCCTCGCTTTGGATCACTTCGGACAACGCGACGCTCCTCGCCGGATCGAGTTCCGGCCTGGCGAAGCTCACGCGCTCGGGGGGTTCATGGACCCGCGTCACTTCGCTCTCCGGCGGCAAGGCCTACGACATCGTCGGCAAAGGTTCGCCCGAAACCGTCTACGTGACGAACGGCGCGCGTGTCGCCTACACGACCGACAAGGGCGTAAGCTGGACCTACACGGCGACGATTCCGTCGAGCCGCACCGCGTACCGGCTCGACGTGCGCGTGGAAGCGGCCGGCGTGAAGATCCTGCTCGGCTGGATCGCGGGATGGGAGGGAGGCGTCTATCTCTCGAAGGATAAAGGCAGGACCTGGACCGATCTCGAGCGCGGGCTCGTTTACGACGTTCTCGGCGACCCGACGCGCACTTGGACGAAGGGTTTCGGCAAGGCCAATTCCGTCGCGATCGATCCGTACGATTCGAACATTCTCTATTTCACGGATTGGTGGGGGATCTTCCGTTCGGACGACGGCGGTCTGACGTGGCGCGAGCGCATCACCGGCGCTCCCAACACCGTCGGCTCCGAGATCATTACGACCTCCTCGGGCGCGATTCTCGTGGGTACGATGGACAACGGCCTCCTGCGCTCGACCGACAACGGCGTGAGTTATAAGGCGTCTCTGCCTTCCGCTGCCTACACGAGCGCGAGTTATCTCGGGCACGTGTGGCGCGTGGCGACGGCGGGAACGAAGATCATCGCCACCTCCGCCCCGTGGGATGTGAAAGTGAACCAGGTCGCGGTCTCGAACGACGGGGGCGTGACCTTCCAGCTTTACCGGACCGGGCTTCCCGCGACTCGTCCCGTGAAGAACACGGTTTGGGATCAGGGCTACGCGCGGGGACTTGCGGTCGACCCGAAGAATCCGAGCAAAATCTATCTCGGCATCGACGGCGACGACGGCGGCGGTCTGTACGTCTCTTCGAACGGCGGCACCAGCTGGACGCGTTCTTCCGGCCAGCCGGCCTCGAAAAGGATCTACAACGCGCTCGAAGTCGACCCCGTCACGACCACGCGCCTCTACTGGGGAACGGTCGGGACCGGGGGAGGTATCTATAAATCCGAGAACTCCGGCGCCTCGTGGGCCAAGGTGTTCTCCGGCTCGTCCTACATCTTCGACATGGAAGTCTCGAAGGAAGGCGTCGTCTACGCAGCCGGGGACGCCACGGGGCCGTGCTTGTACGTTTCGCGCGACAAGGGGGCCACGTGGCAGCTACTTAAAAGGTTCACGGGTACGTCCGGCGCCTGCGAGGGCATCACAATCGATCCAAACAATTCGAAGCGGATCGCAGTTAGCACCACGCGATGGGAAGACTACACGGGCGGCAAGGTCTACGTGACGACCGACGGCGGCGTCAGCTGGACCGACGTGACCGCCGATCTTCCGGGCGGCACCGGCGCGGCCGATCTGACATTCAGCCGCGACGGGCTCTACCTCTACCTGTCCCGTTACGCGGGTTCCGTTTACCGGCTCAAGCTCTAAGGAAGAAGCTTTTTTGTGGCACGAACGGGGCATATATCCGATAATGCCCCTATGAAATGCCCCTCTTGCTTCAACAAGCTCGTCGAGACGAAAACCGGACAGGTCTTCGTGGACCTTTGCACGCTCTGCAAAGGAATCTGGTTCGACTCAGGAGAGTTTCTCGACGTCGTGCGGTCGCTCTTCGCCGAAAAGACGATCGAAGACAAGCCTCCGGCGCTCGAGGCGAAGGGAGCCCCCGTCGTGGTCAAGAGCGCCGCGGAGAAGGAAAAATTCTGCCCTCGCTGCGATAATCGCCTTTCGAAATACAACTACGCGTACGACTCGAATGTGATTCTGGACCGCTGCCCGAAGTGCCAGGGGATCTGGGCCGACGGTGGGGACGTCCGGCAGATCCTCGCGTTCCTTCGTCGCATCCGCGGCACTCCCTAAACGAAGACAAACGAAAAAGGCCGGACGCCCGAGGGCGCCCGGCCTTTTTTTATTCGTTTTAAGCGGCGGTGCGGATCGCCGAGGCCTGTTCCATCGCCTGCATCTCGCCGGCGAGCGCGGAGCGTACTTCCGGCACCACGGAGCCGTCGGAGGGGATGTCTAACGCCTGACCCCCTTCGAGCAGAAACTTTTTCCCGGCGAGCTTGGCCATGATCTCGACCGAACCTTCCCGGACGGCGAACGTGGTCACCGGGCCGCTAGCTTGGCCGTCGACCCGTCCCCAAAACTGCGTCCCGCGGACGGCGGCGACCGCCGTCGGCGATTCTACCCGGAAGGTGGAGGTAGACGGCAGTTTGTCGACGTTCAGGATAGTGTTGCCTTTGATGACTCCGACGGCCATCGAGGCCTCGGCCGTATCGGCGACGAGAAGCTCGGTCGAAGCGAGCACGCGTACGCCCACCTTGTCATTCAGGCTCAAGTCGACCTGAGCGCCGGCGTCCGTGACAACCACGTCACCTTTGTCCACCTGCATTCCAACCGCCAGAGGAAGCCTCTCCGTGCCGTGAAGCAAGGAAGCCTTGCCTTCGAGCTGGGTGACGATCGCCTTGCCTTGCGCCGCCGCCGGAACCGCCGAAAGGACGGTGACGAGCGCCGCGGTGAAAAGAGCCGAAAAAACTGTCGATTTTCTCATGGATTAAAAAAGCCTCCTCTTTTGGGTGGTTCAAGTATAGCACGAAAAGGGGTGAAATCTTGTGGCGCCCGCGGCGCCCGGCGCGCTATCATAAGCGTATGTGGAGCCTCATTAAAATAGTCGTTGTACTCGTCATCGTCGTCATCGGCGCGCAGCTTGTCCTGGGCTTCATCGGTAACCTCATCGGGGACAACCGGAACGTCCGGGCCAGCTGGCAGGGATCCGAACTCGACGCTCCCGAGGGCCCACGGCGGCTTCCGAAGTCTTCCAGCCTCGAATTTATCCCCGAACCCCTTCGTGGGTGGACGTTTAAAGGCCGTGATTTCGTCGTGTCCGGCTGGTATAAAGGCAAGCGTGCCTGCCAGTCTGCCTATACCTCCCTCCAAGCCAAGCTCGGTTAATTTTTTTTAATCCGTTTCTAACCTCTCTCTAATCCCTTGCCGGGTAGAGTACTGCAATGAAGCGGTCCCTCTGCCTCCTCATGATACCCCTTCTTCTCGGAGGGTGTTCGGTGGCCCGTCATGCGTCTGATTTGACGACACTCGTTTCTCAGGCGAAGGAAGAAGGGGGCAAGCAGGCGGACCTCGATCGGGAACAGAAGTCCTTCAAGGCCCTCGAAGAGGCCATCCGAGCGGGAAAAGTGCGCCCCGGCATGACCCAAAGCTCCATCGAAAACCGTTTCGGAGAACCCATAGTCGTCCTCGAGGAACAAAAAGGCAGGACGGCCTGGCTTTATCAATCCCCTGACTGGAATTGGTTCGCCGCCCGCAAAATCTACCTGGAATTCGACCGGAACGGCAAATTAAGAAAATGGGACATCCCCGCCGCTCTTAAAGTCTAAAAATTTTTAATGTGAAAAAGGGTCTTCATGTATACGACCGATTACATACTGATCGCCGAGGATGACGAAGACGATTTTCTTCTTCTGAGTGACGCCTTGATCCGGTGCTTCCCCGATACCCTCCTCGAATGGGTTAAGGACGGCGAGGCCTTGATGCAGCACTTGAACGAGCACCCGGCCCCGCGTCTCATTTTTCTCGACCTGAACATGCCCAAAAAAGACGGACGGGAAGCTCTTCGCGAGATCAAATCGCGCGAAGAACTGAAGCATATTCCTGTCGTCGTGCTGACGACCTCCAATTCCGAAGCCGACGTCCTTGGCGCTTATCAGGCCGGCACGAACACCTTCATCCGGAAGCCCGACCAATTCGCGCGTCTGGTCGAGTCGATGGAAACATGCCGACGTTACTGGTTCGACGTTGCCATCACGCCGCAGTGATGCGTCCCGATTTCGCTGCCCGGCCGCGCGTCAGAGGCCGGGCTTTTTCCATCCCGCATTGTTCTTCTTTACAGTCCACCGTCAAATGGGTAGAATCTTCTCACTTTACGCCTTCCTCGCTACTCAAGAATGTGCCCGTAGCTCAATTGGATAGAGCGTCTGACTACGGATCAGAAGGTTGCAGGTTCAACTCCTGCCGGGCACACTCTTAAAATGAACGCACCCGAACCCAAAAAACTCTCTTCCCTTCACCTCGGCGACCACGCCTGCTTTTCGGTTCGAAGCCGCAAGGAGCAGGTGCTTGTCACGTCTGAATTCATTCGAATCGGTCTCGAGCGGAACGAAAGCTGTCTTTTTTTGGGGGATCCCGTGCTCGTCGCGAAGGTCGCCGACGCGCTCAGCGACGCCGGAGTGGACCTGCGCGGAGAAGCGCAGCGCGGTGCGCTCCTTCTCAGGAGCGAGCGGGATTACCTTGTCGACGGACGGTTGGAATCGAAGGCGATGGTCGTGTGCCTTTTAAAGGCGGTTTCGGAAGCCGTTAAGGCCGGGTTCGCCGGTCTGCGGGCGACGGGGGACGTCCTTTGGGAGCTCGGGACCGAGGTGGACGTGCGGACCCTCCTCGAATACGAGCCCGCGCTGGACGCGGCGTTTGTGGGAAAGAAATTCCTGGGGCTTTGCCAGTACAAGGAAAACAGTTTTTCGCCGAAATACCTGCGCAACATGCTGCTTTCGCACCCCAAAGTCGTGACGGACGGGAACGTCCATCAGGAGAATCGCTACTACAAGTGCGTCGAGTCGTTCGATAAGCTCGATTACCGCAACCTGCCGCTGAACGAGATGTACGCCGCGTTGAAATAGAGCGGTTTCGAGCGAAAAAAAGCCCCCTCCGCGCGGAGGGGGCTTTTTTTATCCCGTAGGATCAGGCGCGCCAGATCTGGCTTTCGTACTCGCCGACCATGCGGTCTGTGTTGAAGAAGCTCGAGGCGGCGATCGCGTTCGCCATCTTGGAGATCCAGTCCGACCCTGCGTTCACCTTACCCTTAGCGTTCGTGAGGTAATAAAGGACGGCCGCCCGCTCGAGCGTATCGTAAAGAATCGAAGAATCTTCCTTCAAGCGCAGATTCCGTTCGTCGCCCACTTCCGTGCCGTGATGTTCCCAGCCGAAGATCCAGCCGATGTCGCGGTCCGCGGCCTCCACGACCCAGCCGTCGAGCGTCGACATCTGGAGCACGCCGTTCAGGATCGCCTTCATTCCGCTCGTTCCCGACGCCTCGAAGGGCGGCAAGGGGTTGTTCAGCCACACGTCCACGCCTGAGGTGAGGATCTTTCCGAAGTAGGTGTTGTAGTTCTCGAGCATGAGGACGCGGACGAGATCGCGGTGCGGTTCGAGCGAATCGATCGCCGAAAGCATCTCGTTCACGTACGTGAAGCCGAGATCGTCCTTCGGATGCGCCTTGCCCGCCAGGATGATCTGGATCGGGCCGATGCGTCGCGCGATGTCGAGAAGGCGCTGGGCGTCCTGAAGGATCAGGCTGGGGCGTTTGTAGGCGGCGATGCGCCTTGCCCAGCAGATCGTAAACGCGTCGGGCTCGATGCGCCAGGGGCCCAGGAGCGAAGCGAGGAGGCGTTTGTTCGCCTGGTGCGCTTCCCAAAGCTCGCGGCGGAAAGCGGGGTCGTTCTTCATGTCGGCGATCTTGGAAAGCCGGCACGGATCGCTCCGCCAGCCGCCGAGCGCGCCGTCGTTACGATCAAAGAGCGCTGCCATCGGTGCCGACACCCACGTGTGCGTGTGGACTCCGTTGGTGATCGAGCGGATCTTGTCCTTGTATTCGGGGAACTGGAGGCGGGTGACTTCGCCATGCTTAGCGGCAACCGCGTTCACGAACCGGCTCGTGGCCATCGCGTGGTGCGTGAGATTCACGACGTCGCGCTCCTCCGGATCTTCGCCGAACTTCTTAAGCAGCGTGAATTCGCGCTCGGGAAGGATTTCCTGGAGCGCCCGCTTCTGGAAGCGGTCGTGGCCCGCGGCGACCGGCGTGTGGCAGGTGTAGGCGAAACGCTCCGAGAGCTTCTCCGCTTCGGCCTCGCCGACCGACTTTGCCTTTTCGACGAACGCGAGTGCCGCGTGGCCCTCGTTCAGATGGTACCGGCCTATCGAGTAGCCCAGCGCGTCGATCGCCTTCATGCCGCCGAGACCCAGGATCACGCGTTGGAAGATCTTCCACTCGGCGTTGTCGCTCCGGTAGAGCTGGCCGGTGAGCTCGCGCGTGAACTCCGAATTTGCCTCGACGTTGGAATCCAGGAGAATGAGGGGCACCACGTGCTTTTTGTCGAACGAGTAGACGAAATATTTCCAGAGTTTGAGGTGGATCGTCTCCCGCTTCAGCGGGATGGTCACGCGGCGGTCGAGCGGGACGAGGCCCGGGTACGTGGAGGGGTCCCAGTCGTTCTCTTCGGGAATCTGCCCGTCTTTGAACCAGAAGTTCTGCTTAAAGTAGCCCTTGTTCCAGAGGATGCCGACGGCCGCGAGGGAGACGCCCCTATCGGCGGCGCTCTTCAGCGTGTCTCCGGCGAGAATGCCCAGGCCGCCGCTGTAGATCGGAAGATCGAGACGGTCTCCGGCCTCGACCGTGCGGTAGTAATCCATCGCCCGCAAATTCGAGAACACGTGGTGCTCGGCCGAGAGGTTGCGCGGGTCGAGAGGCGTCTTTGTCTGGAACGCGTTATAGGTGTTCGTCGAGAGGCCGTACTCCATCGAGAAATAGGCGATCGAGCGATCGGCGGGGGAGAGGAGTTTCTCTTCCGCTTTTAAAATGGGTTCCAGAGGAAAGCCGAAAAAAGAATCGTCCGCGACGTTCGCGGAATAGCGTTCGAAACCTTCGACGGGGACGAGCTTGAGGAAACGGTTCACGTTGTCGGGCATGAACGGATTATACCATTCGTGCTAAAATCGTCGCATGCTTAAAAAAGAGATGGACCAGTTCTACATGCGGATGGCGATCAAGGAAGCCGAGAAGGCCTACGACGAGGACGAGGTGCCTGTAGGAGCGGTGATCGTCCATCAGAACAAGCTCCTTGGTCGTGCCCACAATCAGACCAAGCTCCTGAAAGACCCGACCGCCCACTGCGAGATGATCGCGCTCACCCAGGCCTGCGAGGCGCTCCAGTGCGAACGACTGACCGAGACCACGCTCTACGTCACGCTCGAGCCCTGCCCGATGTGCGTGGGGGCGATGATCCTCGCCCGGATCGAACGGCTCGTTTTCGGTGCCCGCGAAAAGAAGACGGGCGCCTGCGGTTCGGTCGTGAATCTTTTGGCCGACGGCAAGTGGAACCACCGCTTCCGCGTCGAAGAGGGCCTCCTCGAATTCGAATCGGCCGCGCTCCTCCAGGAATTCTTCAAGAAGAAGCGCCGCACCCCCGACACCCCGGAAGCTGGCTGACGGACGGCGGCATTTACCTGAACCCCGGCCCATGATAGACTTTAGGCTCTCCGGAGAGATGCGTGAGCGGTTGAAACGGCACGCCTGGAAAGCGTGTAACCCGCAAGGGTTCTAGGGTTCGAATCCCTATCTCTCCGCCACATTTAGTTTCGAACTGAACGTTACAAGCGGGGGCATCGGAGTTCACGGCGCCCTCGCGTTTGCCCTGGGACACCCCACCGAGCCGTTCCGCCAACACCGCCGCCAACGCCGCCTCACCTC
>Ga0163151_10007859_pt1 | contig 12282 bp, 12 predicted proteins | sample OliLakLV19MP5IB2_FD_145596 | JGI IMG/M metagenome (GOLD analysis project Ga0163151, IMG submission 145596) | Freshwater microbial mat bacterial communities from Lake Vanda, McMurdo Dry Valleys, Antarctica - Oligotrophic Lake LV.19.MP5.IB-2 | ecosystem: Environmental > Aquatic > Freshwater >...
TCTTCGATGCGGCGCCACAAGGCGGATGGTTCATGTACCCGCCGCTTGCCAGCACCTACCAGCCCGGCATCGGCGCGGAGATGTGGCTGCTGGGCTTCTCATTTATCGAATTGGCAGCCATTGCCGCCGCGGTGGAACTGATTATCGCTGTCCTGAAGTCGCGGCCGCCCGGCATGCGCATCAATCTCATTCCGCTGTATGCGTGGTATGTGCTGGTAGCCGGTGCGATGGTGCTGTTCGCCTTTCCCCCATTGATCGCGGGCAGCATGCTGTTGGAGTTGGAGCGCGCGTTCGGCTGGCCGTTCTTCGATCCTGCCGGCGGTGGCGACCCGCTGCTGTGGCAGCACCTGTTCTGGCTGTTTGGACACCCCGAGGTCTACATCATTTTTCTCCCCTCCGTGGCCCTGGTCGCGATGATCGTGCCTACATTCGCACGCACGCCCATCGTCGGGTACTCCTGGATCGTGCTTTCCGCCATCGGCACGGGCTTTCTCAGCTTCGGCCTGTGGGTGCATCACATGTTCACCACGGGACTGCCGGGCATCTCGCTCGCGCTGTTCTCGGCTGCCTCACAAGCCGTGGCCATTCCCACAGGTGTCCAGATCTTCTGCTTCATTGCGACGCTGCTCGTGGGACGCGTACAGAAGTCGGTTCCCATGCTGTTTGTCACCGGCGGCCTCGCCACGTTTGTGATTGGCGGCCTTACCGGCGTCATGGTGGCCGTCGCCACCTTTGACTTTCAGGCACACGATACCCACTTCGTCGTAGCGCACCTGCACTCGGTGCTGATCGGCGGTGCACTGTTCCCCTTCGCCGCCGGATGCTACTACTTCTTCCCGCTCATCAATGGCAAAAAGCTTTCCGACAGGCTCGGCACCCTCGCCTTCTGGCTGATGTTCATCGGGTTCAACGTCACGTTTCTGCCCATGCATTTCACTGGACTGCGTGGGATGCCTCGCCGCGTCTACACCTATTCAGAAGGCCTCGGGCTCGACACGCTGAACCTGATCTCTACAATCGGTGCGGTTGTGCTGGCCTCCGGATTCGCCGTGCTGGCCTGGGACATCGTCCGGCCTAAAAAGCGGCAGCCGATGTCTCCGCGCAACCCGTGGAACGCCGGCACGCTCGAGTGGGTGCAGGAGATGCCCGGCCAGCCCTGGGGTATCCGGTCCGTACCGGAGATCGACAGCCGCTATCCCCTGTGGGACCAGCCCGACTTCCTTCGCGACATCGATGAGGGACGCTTCTACCTATCCGACGCTGAGGAGGGCAAGCGCGAGATGCTGGTCAGTTCCGTAATCGACGGCCAACCGGAGTATATCCTCCGCGTGCCCGGCCCGAGCTTTCTCCCCATGCTGTCCGCTATCTTCACCGGCGGCATCTTCATCTGCTCCACCTTTAAGCTCTGGTGGTGGATGGCCGCCAGCGGCGTGGTTGCTCTCGGTTTCATCCTCGCGTGGCTTTGGACCGGCACCGCGGTCATTCCGGAGAAGGAACGGAAGTTCATCGGCCACGGCCTCACGATGCCCCTCTACTGCGCCGGGCGCGATTCGGTCGGCTGGTGGGCGATGCTCATCACGATGCTGGCCGATATCACCGCCTTCGCAGCCCTCGTCTTCGGCTACTTCTTCTACTGGACACTGCGGCCCGAGTTCCCGCCCGCTTCCATTACCGGGCCCGGAGTGCTCTGGCCGGGCATCGGCCTCGCCCTGATGGCAGGCGCGTGGGGCCTGACGCTGCAGGCCCGTCGCTGGAACAAGGCCGAACGCTCCAGTGCGTTCTATGGCGGTCTGGCAGCGGCAACTCTACTCGCCGTTGCCGCGTGCTGGGCCCTGACGCAGGGACCCATCGTGCATCGCATGGATCCCGCCGGCCACGTCTTCTCCGCCACCGTGTGGATCCTCATCATCTGGACGGCGCTGCACGCCATCGTAGGCGTCATCATGCAACTGTACTGTGTAGCCCGTCGCGCCGCGGGGCGCATGACCGGGCGCTACGACATCGACATCCAGAATGTCAGCCTCTACTGGCATTTTGTAGCCATCATGACCGCGGTTACATTCGTCGTGATTGCGATTCTTCCCTTATTGCGATGAGTATGCGGGAACGCCACGTCGTCAGCGAAGAGCACCAAAGCCTGTGGCTGCTTACCACGTCCCCCGCCATTTGGGCCGGTCATTTCGCTGTCAGCTACATGTGTGCGGCCCTATGGTGCGGCACTGATCCGGAGCGGGCGACATCGGCAATCGGACCGCCCACCTGGGGCATCCTCATTTCCGGCTTCGTTGCGCTGGCAGGCATTGTCTTCACCGGAGTCGCCGGCTGGCGAAGACACTCCCATGGCAACGACCGTCCGCCCCACGACAGGGACACCCCTGAAGACCGCAATCGCTTCTTAGGCGTCGCCACCGCCTTGCTCTCGGGCCTCAGCGCGCTCGCTACAGCTTTCGTGATGTTGTCCGCGGCGCTCGTGCCCCTCTGCCGCTGATCCGCCGCCCGCCGCTACTACTACTGCAGCGATTCGAGAAAAGCCAGCAGTGCCGTGAGGTCCCTCGGTTCCAACAGCGTTGGAGGCATCAGCGTGCCCGGCTTCAGATTCTGCGGGTTCAATATCCACCCCGCCAGGTGTCCCTTCGTATTCGGCAAAGTGCCTGCCGCGATGGTGGCACGACTTGCCAGATGGGTCAGGTTGGGCCCTACGGTCGCCCGTGCCTCCGTACCGCGAATCGTGTGGCACATCAAGCATGGGCCATTCACAAACAGTTCGCGCCCGCGCTGGATTAACGCAGGATCCGCGTTAACCGCCGTCGGACGCGGCTTTGCGGATGCGCCGCCTTGTTGCGCATTGCCCGGACGCTCGCATCCGGTGATAGCGACCATCGCAAGCGTGACGACAACTACACCTGGAATCACGATTCGTGCGCTCCCCACGTTGGACACGCATCCTCCACCGCCCGTTTCGTTCGATTGCCAGACACTGCCAAATATGATGATTTGCACATTGGCCCTCCCCAATGAGTCCGACAAAGGGAAACCCTTCCCGTCCCAGCCTTGTCTACACACGTCTGGCGAATCCGTGATCGCCCCCAGCGAGGAGGAACAACTTCAACCATGCGCCGCCGTCGCACCAGTGCGACTCTGCTCTGCTCAGTCGCTCTCTGCATCTCCGCCGCGGGGTGCCGCGATGCGACCGAGCGTCGCGACAATGGCGCTGCCAGGCCATCGGGCGGTGTCGCGCCGATTGTTGCCTCCACCGCACAGCCGGACGACGGCCAGTGGCTGATGGCGCCCAAGGATTATGGCAACAACCGCTTCAGCGGCCTCGACCAGATCAACGCCGGCAACGTGGCGAACCTTCGCGTCGCATGGACCTTCTCCACCGGCGTTCTGCGCGGCCATGAAGCGGCGCCGCTAGTCGTGGGCGACACCATGTACTTCGTCACCCCCTATCCCAACATCCTTTCCGCGATCGACCTCAATCGCGGCGGCGAGAAGAAGTGGGAATACCGACCGCAGCCCTCTTCCGCATCGCAAGGCGTCGCCTGCTGCGACGTCGTCAACCGCGGCGCCGCCTACTGGGAAGGCAAGATCATCTACAACACCCTCGACGCGCACACCGTCGCTGTCGATGCGCAGTCCGGCAAAGAGCTCTGGAAAACCAAGCTGGGGGAGATCAATCGAGGCGAAACGATCACCATGGCACCCATCGTGGTCAAAGGCAAGGTACTGGTCGGCAATAGCGGCGGCGAGTTCGGTGTCCGTGGCTGGATCACCGCCGTCGATGCCGGCTCCGGCAAGATCGCCTGGCGCGCCTACAATACCGGACCTGACGCCGATGTCCTCATCGGGCCCCGCTTCCAACCTTTTTACCTGCGGGATCGTGGAAAAGATCTCGGCGTAACCACCTGGCCCCGCGACCACTGGAAGATCGGCGGCGGAAGCGTCTGGGGTTGGATCTCCTACGATCCGGAACTCAATCTGATTTATCACGGCACCGGCAATCCCGGCCCCTGGAACCCCGAGATCCGGCCCGGTGAAAACAAGTGGACCGCGGCTATCTTTGCGCGCGATCCCGACAATGGCGAAGCGATCTGGGCCTATCAGTGGAGCCCGCACGACCTCTACGACTACGACGGGATCAACGAGAACATTCTGCTCGACCTGCCTATCAACGGGCAAACCCGCAAGGTGCTCGTGCGCCCGGAACGCAACGGCTACATGTACGTCATGGACCGCAAGACCGGCGAAGTCCTCTCTGCCGACCCGTATGCCTACAACACCACCAGCAAAGGCTTCGACCTTCAATCAGGCAAGGTGATCGAGAACAAAGAGAAGGCCACGGGCTTCGGTAAGGTCGCTCGCGAGATCTGCCCCTCCGCGCCCGGCGCCAAGGACTGGCAGCCCGCCTCCTGGTCGCCCCGCACGCGTCTTCTCTATGTCCCGCATAACAACCTCTGCATGGATATGGAGGGCCTGGATGCTAACTACATCGCAGGCACGCCCTATGTCGGCGCCTCGGTCAAGATGTACGCTGGACCCGGCGGCCATCGCGGCGAGTTCACCGCATGGGACCCTGTGCAGCGCAAGAAGATCTGGAGCATCCGCGAGAAGTTCCCGGCCTGGAGCGGCGCCCTCGCCACCGCCGGCGACATCGTGTTCTACGGCACCATGGACCGCTTCTTCAAAGCAGTCGACGCAAAGACCGGACACCTGCTGTGGCAGTACCGCACTGGTTCAGGCATCATCAGCCAGCCCATCAGTTTCAAGGGTCCGGACGGCAAGCAGTACATCGCCGTCGCCGATGGTGTCGGAGGATGGGCGGGGGCGATCGTAGCCGGATCACTGGATCCGCGCGACGAAACCTCCGCCCTGGGCTTTGTCGGCGCCATGCAGGACCTGCCGCAACATACCAACAATGGGGGCGCCATCTATGTGTTCGCGCTCCCTTAGTCTCGTGCTGTGCGGTGTGGGATGCCTGGCTACCGCGTGCGCCGGAGACAGCGCTCGACGCGTCTTCAGAGTCTGTGCCGATCCCAACAACCTGCCGTTCTCCAACCAGCGGCAGGAGGGCTTTGAAAACCGCATCGCCGCGGTCATCGCCGCCGATTTCGACGCGCGGCTCGAGTACACCTGGTTCCCGCAACGCCGCGGCTTCGTCCGCCACACGCTGCGAGCCGGTCTCTGCGATGCCGTGATCGGTGTTCCCGATCGCTTCGGACTCACCGCCACAACGCGTCCCTACTACCGCTCCACCTATGTGTTCGTCACGCGCCGGGACAGCAGCATCCACCTGCAATCGCTCGACGACGCTGCCCTGCGCAATCTCACGATCGGAGTTCATCTCATCGGCGACGACTACGCGAACCCGCCGCCCATGCATGCTCTGGCGCGCCGCAACATCATCCATAACGTCGCCGGCTACACAATCTATGGAGACTACTCCCAGCCCAATCCCCCGGCACGTCTCATCGAAGCCGTAGCCAATCGTGAGGTCGATGTGGCCATCGTATGGGGTCCGCTCGCTGGCTACTTCGCCACGCGCCAGAGCGTCCCGCTGCAGATCACCGCGGTATCGCCCGAGATCGACGAACCGGCCATCCCCCTCGCCTTCAGCATCGCGCTCGGTGTGCGAAAAGGCGATGAAGTGCTGCGTGCGGAACTCGACGGCGTGCTGGATCGCCGGTCTGCGGAGATCGCCAGTATCCTCACAGAATACGGAGTACCCGTCAGACCGCTGTCTGCAACAGTAGCGACAGCAGCAGGAGGAGGAGGAAACTGACATGCGGCGCAGCGCCAAATGCCTCTTCTGTCTCCTCACGTTGGCGACCCTGTTCACTACTGCCTGCGAACAGGAGAAGAAGCATCTCCGCCGCGTGCCTCCCGGCGGGACAGTCACACGAGGTGTTCACCAGACGGAACTGCAGCCCGGTCCGATGATTCCTTTCCAGCACAGACGCAATCCTTTCGCCGGCAACTCCCACGCCATCGCCGAAGGTAAGAAGCTCTATAGCCAGTTCAACTGCGCCGGGTGTCATGCCAACGGCGGAGGGGCCATCGGCCCTCCCCTCATGGACAACGAATGGATCTACGGCAGTGCCGCTGAGAACATCTTCGCCACCATTGTCGAGGGGCGGCCGCAGGGCATGCCTGCCTACGGTGGCCGCATTGTCGAATACCAGATCTGGCAGATCGTAGCCTACGTGCGCTCGATGTCCGATCTCGATAAGGATACCGCTGCCAAGCCGCTCATACAGCAGGCGCAGCAGGAAGAGTCCATTGATGAGGCCCAGCAGTGACTGGCCGCGCAGTCACACTGGGCTTGGCTTTCGTGCTCTTGAGCGGATGCGACGGCGTGCAGTCTATGCTCGAACCGCGGGGGCCTCACGCGGCTCGCATCGCGACTCTGTGGTGGGTCATGCTCGCCGTCTGTACCGTGGTGCTGCTCATCGCCTGCGGACTGGTGCTGGCCGCCGTCTTTCGCGGGCGCGGAAGCGATGAGACCGAGTTATCGCTGAAGCAACAGAGAAGCCTTGTGATCGCGGGCGGCGTCGTGGCGCCCGTGCTCGTGCTGCTCGGATTCCTCGTCTACAGCGTCAAGATCAGCCAGGCAATGATCGCCGAGCCGGCGAACGCGTTGCGCATCGAAATCGTAGGCCATCAGTGGTGGTGGCAGGTCAGCTATCCGGGCGAAGGCCGCACGGATCTCAACGTCACCACGGCCAACGAGATTCACATTCCCGTAGGGCGCCCGGTCTCCATTGAATTGCGCTCGCGGGACGTGATTCACAGCTTCTGGGCCCCCAACCTGCATGGCAAGACCGACGTGATCCCGGGACGCAAGACCCATACGTGGATCCAGGCCGACGCGCCCGGAACGTGGCGCGGGCAATGCGCCGAGTACTGCGGCCTGCAACACGCGCACATGGCGTTCCTGGTCATCGCAGAGGCGCCCGAAGCTTTCTACGCATGGATGAATGCGCAACGCGAGCCTGCCCCTGAACCACAGAGTCCTTCCGCCGTCCGCGGGCGCGAGATCTTTCTCAACGGCCCATGCATGATGTGTCACACCGTGCGCGGCACCTTGGCGGAAAGCACCTACGGCCCCGACCTCACCCACGTGGCCAGCCGCCGGACACTGGCCGCCGCCACCATTTCCAACACCCGAGGCCATCGCGCCGGTTGGGTTCTCGATCCTCAGGTGATCAAGCCCGGCACGCAGATGCCGCCAATGAATCTCAGCAACGAAGATCTCCACGCGGTCCTCGACTACCTGGAGACGCTGCGATAGGCCTACGTCATGCAGACATCCGATGCAAACGCCGCCACCATCGAAACCACAGGCACTTCCGAGGATGTGCTCGATCGCACCTGGCAGTCCCCACCCGGCTTTCCGGGCTGGTTTCTTCACGTGAACCATCGCTCGATCGGCAAGCGGTTCATTGCCACTGCGTTTCTGTTCCTTCTCATCGGCGGGGTCGAAGCGCTTGTCATGCGCCTCCAGTTGAGCCGGCCCGGGAACACCCTGCTATCGCCCGATCTCTACAACCAGTTCTTCACCATGCACGGCACCACGATGATGTTCTTCTTCGCGGTGCCAGTGATGGAGGGCTTTGCCATTTACCTGACGCCGCTGATGATCGGCGCGCGCGATATGGCCTTTCCGCGACTCAACGCATTTGGCTACTACGTCTACCTGATCGCAGGCGTGGCGCTCTATATTTCCTTCTTCCTCGGAATGGCGCCCGATGCCGGATGGTTCGCCTACGTTCCTTTGTCCACCAAGGAGTACTCGCCCGGCATGCGTATGGATGTCTGGGCCACCATGATTACCTTCATCGAATTGTCCGCGCTGGTGGCGGCCGTCGAACTCATCGTCACGATTCTCAAGCTGCGCGCCCCCGGCATGTCGCTGCACCGCATGCCCCTGTTCATCTGGGCGATTCTCGTGGTCTCGTTCATGATCATGTTCGCGATGCCCCCGGTGATGGTAGCCAGCCTCATGCTCGCCATCGATCGCACGGCCGGTACGCATTTCTTCAATGTCGCGGCCGGCGGGGACGCGCTGCTCTGGCAGCACCTGTTCTGGTTCTTCGGCCATCCGGAGGTCTACATCATCTTTCTGCCCGCGATGGGCATGCTCTCGGCTGTCATCATCACGTTCAGCCGTAGGCGCGTGTTCGGCTACACACCGCTGGTCCTCGCGCTGGTGGCGACTGGCTTCATCGGCTTCGGTCTCTGGGTCCACCACATGTACACGGCGGGTCTTCCGCAACTCGGTTCGAGCTTCTTCACCGCGGCCAGCATGATCATCGCGATTCCCAGCGGCACACAGATCTTCTGCTGGATCGCCACCCTTTGGGGAAGCCGTCCCGACTTTCGCCCACCCCTGCTGTTCGCACTCGGCTTCTTCGGCATCTTCATCCTCGGCGGGCTCACCGGGGTCATGATCGCTTCGGTCCCCTTTGACCTGCAGGTGCACGACACGTTCTTCATCGTGGCGCACTTCCATTACGTGCTCATCGGAGGCGCAGTGTTTCCGCTGCTGGGAGCTACGTTCTATTGGTTCCCCAAGATCACCGGCCGCATGATGAGCGATCGTGCCGGGCATTGGAGCTTCTGGCTGGCCTTCACCGGCTTCAATCTCGCCTTCTTCCCGATGCACCAACTCGGCATGATCGGTATGCCTCGCCGCGTCTACACCTACATCGATGGCCTCGGATGGAACGGACTCAACTTGCTGGCCACCGTGGGCGCGTTCGTGTTCGCCGCCGGCATCGTCGTGTTCGTCCTCGATGCGCTGATCAGCATGCGGTCCGGCCCCATCGCCGGACGCAATCCCTGGAACGCCGACACGCTCGAGTGGTCCACCTCCTCGCCTCCCCCCAACTACAACTTCCGCGAGATCCCCGTCATTGAGGGCCGGTATGCGCTCTGGGATGCTACCGGGGCCAATCCGCATGTAGTCGGTCTTCGCGACGATCGGCGCGAGGTGCTCGTCACCACCGTGCTCGACGCCCACCCGCAATGCATCAGCATTCTCCCCGGCCCTTCCCCGTGGCCACTCGCGATGGCCGCCTCCGTGTCCGTCGCCTTCATCGGCATGCTGTGGAGCATGTGGTGGGTCCCCGTCGGCTTCGCCCTCACGTTTGTCGCCATGATCGGCTGGCACTGGCCGCGCCACCACGTCCGCCGCCCGCCATGGGAAGAGAAGGAGCGTCCCGAGGACTAGCGAACGATGAGCGCCAACAGCAACCCCAACATCATCGATGTCAGCGGCCTGTCGCCGTTTAACCACGGCTCGCAAGCGCCCCTGTGGTGGGGCTTCATCGGCATGATCATTATCGAGAGCACGGTCATCGCCACCCTGATCGCCTCTTACCTCTACCTCAAGATGGGCTCGATCTCGTGGCCGCCCGCCGGTACCGACGCGCCGGACCTGCTACTTCCCACGATCAACACGGTCGTTCTACTGGCCAGTAGTGTCTCGATGCACTGGGCCGACTCATCCATTGAACGCGGCCAGCAGCGGCAACTGACCTACGGCCTCATCATCAGCATCCTGCTGGCGATGGTGTTCCTTGCGGTGAAGGCGTACGAATACAGCCACCTCGACTACGACTGGAGCACTCATTCCTACGGATCCATCGTCTGGGGCATCAGCATCTTTCACGCCACCCACGTGCTGTCGCTGGTGCTCAAGACGGTGTTTGTTCTCTATCTCGAACTCCGCGGCTACTTCAACCGGCAGCGGCGGCTCGGCGTGACGGTCAACGGTATGTACTGGCACTTCGTGGTCGCCGTGTGGGTGCCGTTGTACCTCGTTCTTTACTGGAGCCCGAGGATCCTCTGATGCCATTAACCGACATCGAGCGGCGATACTCTTCTCCTCGCGGGGTCCTCGAATTATGGGCCGGGTTTCTGCTCGGTCCCACCGCATGGTTCGTGCATCTCAGCCTCAGCTACTTCCTCGCCGAAACCCGTTGCGAGGATCCGTGGAATGTAACCTTCCTGCTCGCCAGTGTCGTATTCGGAATCGTCGCCCTCACCGGGGGCTGGTTTGCCTGGAACAACTATGATCGAACCGGACGCGAATGGCCGCGCGGCGAGGAAGATGGCGTGCTCATTCGCAGCCGTTTCCTGGCAATCGTCGGATTGCTGCTGTCAGGATTGAGCCTGTTGGCGATCGCCGCCCAGACCATCCCGATGCTGGTGCTCACCCCATGCTCCTGATCCATCGCACTACCATCGCTTCTCTGTTCGCCGCTGCGCTGGCGGCGGCGCACACCGGCGAGCCTTTGGAGCCGCATGACCTGCTCACCGCGCAAGCATGGGTTTTCGATCCGCTCATCCTGGTGCCATTGCTTCTGTCGGGTCTGCTCTACTGGCGCGGCCATCAACCCGGCCGGGGCATTCGCTCCTGGGAGGCGAGATCCTACTGGGCCGGCTGGATCCTACTCGCCGTTGCTCTCGTGTCGCCCCTGCATGCGATGGGCGAGGTGCTGTTCTCGGCGCACATGACCCAGCACGAACTGCTGATGATTGCCGCGGCTCCGTTGCTGGTGCTGGGCAGGCCGCTGGTGCCCTACGTCTGGGCACTGCCGCAGGCGTGGCGAAAGCCTGTGGCGCGGCCGTTCACTACAACGGGCACCCAGGCAATCTGGCGATGGGCTTCGCACCCGCTGCAGGCATGGTGTCTGCATGCCGCGGCGTTGTGGATATGGCATGTGCCGTGGCTCTACCAGGCCACCGTCCTCAGCGACACCGCGCATACCCTGCAGCATCTGAGCTTCCTCGGATCGGCTCTCCTGTTCTGGTGGAGCCTGCTGCGTAACCCCCGCACCCGCGGGCAGTATGGACTCGCCGCCCTCTACGTCTTCGCCACCGCGCTGCACAGCAGCATCCTGGGCGCCCTGCTCACCTTCGCCGGCGCAATCTGGTACCCCGTCTATGCGGAGACGACATGGGCGTGGGGCCTCACCGCTCTTGAAGACCAACAACTGGGAGGACTCATCATGTGGGTGCCGGCAGGGATCCTCTACACCATCGCGGGACTGGCGCTGATCGCAGCGTGGCTTCGCGAATCGGAAAGCCGCCTCTCCGTCTCCACCACGGTGGTCCTGTTCCTCTGCGCCACCGCGGCCCTGACGACTGCCGCTTGTGGCCGGTCCGACCGTGCGCTGGCCGCTGATCTCACCGGAGGCGACCCCGGGCGAGCGCCGGACCTCATCCGCTACTACGGCTGCGGCAGTTGTCCCGAGATCCCCGGCGTGTCCGGTGCGAGCGGACTTGTTGGCCCCAGCCTGCGCCGCATCGCTGTGCGCTCCTACGTGGCCGGCGTGCTCCCGAATACGCCCGACAATTTGATGCGCTGGATTCGCGAACCCCAGCAAGTCGACGAGCACACCATGATGCCCAATATGAACGTCACCGAAGAAGACGCGCGCCATATCGCGGCCTACCTTTACACACTGCGATGAATCCCGCGCGCCTCATGCTCCGATCACTGGCCCGGCGGCGCAATCACGCCGCATGCCATCCGCTCGCCCGAGTTGCCGGATGGAGCCGTCCGCAGATCATCCGCATCGCGGTGAATCAGGATGCTGGTGCCTCCCACATGAAACAGCGAGTGGTGCCCGCGGCCGTTCATCGTAACCCCTGGCAGCACTGCCTCCAAGCGCCCGCTTCCGTCCGCATTCACCACGAGATTCGGAAGATCCCCACGGTGTCCATGCTCGCCATCTGCGCCGTGATGGGGCGCGCCGGATGGGTTGAAGTGCGCGCCCGCGGACAGGAACTGAGGAGCCTCACAGCGTCCCGACTCGTGTACGTGAATCCCATGCGCTCCCGGCGCAAGGCCGCGCACCGCAACCGTCACTGCGATGTCGTCACCGCGGGGAGTAAACCCGGCGCTACCCACCACAGTTCCCGAGGCGTCCCGAATCTCCGCAGTGACGCTCGCTGGAGTTCCGGCGCCGCAACCCGCCAGAAGGCTCAGCAGCGCGGCCACACATCCCCAAGTTCCGCTCATACACTCAGTGACTCAATCGGGGTGCCCGATTGTTTCACGTTCAATTCGCACAATCCGAAGGAGAATCCAAATGATCACACTTGAAGATGCCCGCAGGGTTATCGCCGCCGGCGAAAAGGAGGCTGCGGCGATCGGACAGCCCATGAACATTGCGGTTGTCGATGAAGGAGGAAATCTGGTGGCCCATGTTCGCATGGACAACGCGTGGATCGGCAGCATCGACATCTCGATCAACAAGGCTTACACTGCTCGAG
>Ga0163151_10007860_pt1 | contig 12281 bp, 14 predicted proteins | sample OliLakLV19MP5IB2_FD_145596 | JGI IMG/M metagenome (GOLD analysis project Ga0163151, IMG submission 145596) | Freshwater microbial mat bacterial communities from Lake Vanda, McMurdo Dry Valleys, Antarctica - Oligotrophic Lake LV.19.MP5.IB-2 | ecosystem: Environmental > Aquatic > Freshwater >...
GTTGATGCCTTCGCCCTTGCTCAGCGCACGCGCCTGCGAGCCGTCTGCGTTGGCGATCCAGATATTTTCCGATCCGTTCCGATCGCTAATGAACACGAGGAGCAAGCCATCGGGCGAATACCTCGGCTGCGTATCGTAACCCGCCCCGCTCGTGATGCGCGTCGCCGAGCCTCCTGTGATGGGAATCGTGTACAGGTCGCCGAGCAGTTCGAAGACGATGGTGCGGCCACTGGGCGACACGTCCAGCGAGATCCACGTTCCCTCGTCCGTCGTGAACTTGAGAGTCCGAGTGTCGATGAGCGGAAGTGTGCTGGTCCTCGAGGCAGCACGTGCGGCGCTATCGGCCTCGGCGACCGTTTGGGCGCGGAGCGTGGGCGCGAGGGCGCAGAGGAGTGCGACGAACAGAGCGCGAGAGGCGTGCATGGCGGCGGAGAGGGGTTGGACGGATCGGAGACTCGGAAGGGGGCGCTCGAACTGCATGTTCAGGATTCTCGTTGCGGCGGCGCATCGAAGATCACCCAGTGCATCGCCTCTCTGTAGTCCTCTCGACTCTTGTGGTCGGCGAGGGGCCAGTGCTCCAGCCCATGTCCACATCGAATGCGCCTGCCTCAATTATTTCCCTCGGCCGCGATCGCCACAAGGACTTGGTGACCATCGCCGTACAGTCCCAGCGGGCGCCACGGTGCCTAAGCGCATCGACGGGTATCCGTGCGACTTCGCCTACTCGAACGACTTCCGGTGGACGTGCGCGAACGAGGTGCGGACGGGTTTGAACGAAGTGCGGACGTGTTTCAGTGACGTCGGAAGTGTTTGCGTGACGTCGGAAGTGTTTGGGTGACGTCGGAAGTGTTTGGGTGACGTCGGAAGTGTTTGAGTAACGTCGGAAGTGTTCGAACGAGTTGCAGAAGTGTGCGAGCGAGGTGCGGAAGTGTGCGAACGAGGTGCAACTCTGTGCGAGCCAACGGGAGAACTGTGTGAGCGAGATGCAGATTCGTTTGAAAGAGTTGCAACTTCGTTTGAGCGAGTTGCAACTTCGTTTGAGCGAGTTGCGGTTTCGTTTGAGCGAGTTGCAACTTCGTTTGAGCGAGTTGCCAATGTGTGCGAGCGAGCGTGACATCTGTCTTGGCGCGCGCCGATTCTGTTTTGGCCGCCGGGACAAGTGTTTGAGTGATGTGCACGATCGTTTGAATCAACGGGACAACTGTTTGAACGAGATGCGAAACTGTCGGCATGGGAGTGGAAAGTATTTGGATCGGTTGTGCTTCGGTTTCGGGCATGTATGAACTCGTTCGGGCCAGTGGGACATCTGTTCGAGCGAGGTGCTACAGTGCGAGCATCGTCGTTGATTCTGTTTGCGTCATCTGCGGAACTGTTTGAGGTGGCGTGCATTCCGTGGCGACGAGGTGTGAATCTGTTTTGGTCATGGGGGAAGTCGTCGCGATCGGAGTGAGAAGTGTGTGGACGAGCGTCGTATCTGTCACAGCCGGTGGGACATCTGTCGCGATGACATGCAGATCTGTTTGAGCGGGGTGAAGAAGAAGCGGGGGTTTTCGAAGATCTGCCCGGGAACGCCGAGCCGGCTGGTGCGCCGTCGGGAATGCGGTGTGGAAGGCCTCATATTCCAAGACGAGGTGAGGCATCGCCAACGCAAGGGTTTCCTCGGCACAGTTCGGAAGTTGCGGCAACGTCTGACCAACTTCGAAAGTCGATCAAACACACGGTGGGTCGGCGGAGATGTTCTGGAGATGGCGGCGCACCGGAGTGTTTGGTGCGTGCACGTCATCGGGCTGACCCGCCACCCAGCCCCGTGTCGCATCGAGCGAGCCTCCTTCTATAGAAGGGGGGAATGTGTCCGCGACGGAGCATGTGGACACGCGTCGGGAGGTCCCTCCAAGGGTCCCATGTTCGTTCCGTTTGACCTTCAACCGAAGCTAGAAAGGGCGTGGCCAGACTTGGATGCGGAACTGAAGGCTCTGAAGACTCGCCTGTCGGTCGCCACGGACGCCGAGCTAGCGAGTCACGGCCTCCTGGCAGCACAGCTCGACTTCAAACTGGCGGTGATCGATCGCCTCTTGTCTCGCTTCCTCACTGCTCCCGTCCTCAAGTGGCTTCGCCGCCTACTGAGGGCCATTGACATCCTCGTTGACAGCATCTGCCGCCGTAGGCATCGGGGCGATGACCAAGGAGATCAAGAAAGCGTTGGAAGATCTCTTGGAGAAGCGTGAGGAAGGCGAAGCGTAACGGCCCGCAGCGTTGATGTGCCGGGCAGTATAACGAAGTAAAGATTCTTGACGCGCGAAAGCCGCGGCAAAATCTGGTGTTGAAATGAAGCCGCCGGTGCGAGGTGCGACGCGGCGATGGTCTCTTGGACTTTCAATCGCGCGGAGGTTATCTGGTGCGCTTGCCGAGGGCGACACAACTGCGCTCTTTCAGCAGCGTTTCGGGGCGGCGCGGCGCATCGTGGACGCCGTGGGAAACATCACGAAGGTCAATCACTTCGAATGCAATGGGCCGGACAAGGATTGCGGCTGGCCGGTCTTTCGGGTGCAGCGCCCGGGCGGACAGATGGTCCTGGCGACGTATGACGCGCGTGGAAACCTAACGAGCAGCACCGACTCGACAGGGACGGCCCCCGGCGTCCCGGACACCACACGCTACGAGTGGGACCAGACCTACGACCAACTGACGAAGATCGTCCCGCCGGAGCGGGACCCTCAGCATGCGCTTCGGTATCGACCCGATCTGGGGCGCGCGGCGGACCTGGCAGGAGGACGGACGTGGCATTTCCAGCCGGATCAATATTCGAGATCCGCGCGCCCGCGCTGGCCGCGCCCGTCCGCCCCCACGGGGGCTCCCCAGAACCGCGTGGAGCAACGTCTCACTTGCGACAGCATGCTAGAAAAGACATATTGCGGGATGCCCACTGAGCACCCGCTCGTCCTCAAACCCGTTGAGTGGATCGGCTCGGCTCGTGACGATCTGCGGGAGATGCCTGAAGACATCCAGGGCACGTTTGGCTATGCGCTCCACGAGGCCCAGCGCGGCAAGCACCATTCGAACGCGAAACAGCTCAAGGGCGAACTGCACGGCTTGATCGAGGTCGTCGATGATTTCGATGGAGACACCTATCGCGCGATTTACACGGTGAAGCTCGCCGGCATCGTCTATGTGCTGCACGTCTTTCAGAAGAAATCCACGCGCGGCATCGCCACCCCAAAGCGGGAGATCGCCGTGATCAAGGAACGATGGCAGCGAGCGAAGCGGCATTACGCCGCGCACTACGGCGCAGGAGACTGATGATCCTGAGTGAGAGGAGGAACGCAGCATGACAAAGCGGGTCACGATGGAGGGGCGCACCGATATCCCCGTCACGCGCGGGAGCGGTAACGTCTTCGCGGATCTTGGAATGTCGAACCCGGCGGAACGGCTGGCCAAGGCGCAACTGGCCTCACGGATCGATGATGTGATCCGCGCGCGGAAGCTCACGCAGCAGGATGCTGCCGCGCTCATGGGCATCGATCAGCCGAAGGTCTCGCATCTGCTGCGCGGCCGTCTGAGTGGCTTCTCCACGCAACGCCTGATCGATTTTCTCAATGCGCTCGGGCAAGACGTCGAGATCATCGTCCGGACAGCGCCCCGCTCGCGCAAGCGTGGGCGGCTGCACGTCGCCGCGTAGGCGCACGATGCGGGCGCTCGTGGTCACGACGACCCTCCGCAACGGCGCTATCCCAGGGGGAGATCATGCTGGCCTCCATGCGGCCGGCGACGCACACGAACGGGCGGACTCCCCCTCGAAACCGCACGTCCGGGCCTCGACACGAAACGTACGACGGAATAACCGGATAACCGCGCGACTAAATGAGGGCAGCACACTGACTTAGCAGCACACAATCGTACGACGGCATCGAAAGGGATCACTTCACGCAGGAAGACCCGATCGGGCTGGCCGGGGGGCTCAACCTGTACGGGTTTGCGAACGGCGATCCGGTTAACGAAGCGCGGTTCGTCGGCGCCGATGTGTTGATCGCGGGGCTCTCTCGCGCGGCGACGAAGGGGCGGCTGGACCACGCCATCGAGCCGTACGTCCAGCCGCACGTGCTCGTGATCGACGAGGTGGGGTACTTGTCGCGATTCGCGATTGTAGGGACCCGCGCGACGTCGCGCGCCTGGAGCGTCGGCGATCAGAACGCGCTGCGCGCGCGCGGATGGCGGCGAAGCGCGCATCCAAGCTCGAAGGTCCATCAACCCGGGATGATCAGGAATGTCAACTTCGCGCTCGCCAACGACACAGCGAGTTTACTCCCCTGTTCTTGACGAAATTGATTTCGCCTGCTTCGGATATTTATGAACGAGCCACTTGAGAACCTCCAGTTGCTCATCGCCGCCAGCGCGGCGCATTTGCGTTAGGAGTAACGACGCCTTCGGACGCGGCAGCGTGAGATTCTGGGCACCCTCGTTGCAAAAGATCGCGCTGGTCATCGGCACCGAGCTGCTTTCCGGCGATTGAGAAGGGAGGACAGGGAACACCACCGGCGAACAGATCGATTCCGCGGAAATCCGCACCGCGAAACTCTCTGACGTCCTGCTGCAGGACATTCCACCTCGGGCGATTCGCGCGGAGCGTGCTCACGGCGTGCGCATCGAGCTCAACTGCGGCCTCGTGCGCGAAACCCGCTCGCTCGAGCCCAAGTGCCTAGCCGCCCGCGCCGGCGCAGATTTCCAGGGAGGTGAGTGGAGTGGCCATAGGGGGTCAAGATAGAACCTCCGAACGAACGCCGAAAGAGCGAAATGCTACGTTCGCTGTGTGCCCGTTTCGTGTCGGGGTCGGATCGGCGCGGCTAGGATAGCAACTCCAGCAGCCACACGACAATCGTCCTCAGCGGGGCGGACACGCGGCCAGCCGCCGGAACGTATCGACCGGTCGCAGGCGATCGGCGCTCACGAGGAGGCGTCAACCCACCGCTCCCCGTGGGAGATGGGCGAGGAGGGGACGATCGGCGTAGGGGACTTCTTTCGAGAACTGCCAACCAAGCTCGGTATAGAGTACCTACACCGTGCTGTCCGACGTCTGTACGACTCCAAGGATCTCGCTTGGCGGTGTCTCGACTGCACGGGAATCAACACAGCGCATTCGCCGGACATCTTCCCGAAACTGCTCGCGATAGTCATGGCCGTGCGAGGCGTGTACACGCAACGCGTGGACCCGGCCACCGGCGTGAGCAGCGGTCCGCCGCAGGCGCACTATGGGCGTCAGGTGATCTGCAACTTCGACCCCAAGGTCGCCGCGCACATGATTGGCATGGACAAGTTCTCACGTACCGTGCGGCGCAAGCTTGACTATGACTATTCGTACTCGAGTTTTGTGTTGTACGGGATCGTGAAGGACATTGATCTGGCGCAGCATGGTTTTGGCGACTGGAATATCTGGCACTGTCAGCCGGATCACAATCAGGCGTTTTCCGACATGTACGACCACGCGGATTACTCCACGCCGTACTTCGCCATGAATTGTCGTTCGTTGCACACCAACGACCGCAGCAACTGCCCAACCGACGGGACGCAGAGCTTTCAGATCTGCACTGTGGCGAACTATGAATACTGGAGCGCGCTCAAACTACGCAGCATCAAGGCGTACAACCGCAAGAAGCTGGAAGTGTTGAATCACCTGCTTGATGTGGTGGAGCAGCACTATGTGCCCGACATTCGCAAGCACCTTGTGATGAAAATGACGGGTAGTCCGACCACGAACGCGCGCTACGTGAACGCGCCGGAAGGAGGATCGTATGGTGTAAACCTTACACCGCGCAATTTCTCGTTCTCCCGCAAATTGACGGCCGACACGTCACTGAAGAACTTCCACTTTTGTTCAGCTGCGTCCGGCGTGGGTGGTTTCGGCGGCACCCTCATGACCGGTGTGCGGCTGTACGAGGCGTTGACAAAGGACTACCTCGATTAAGTGGGGCGCTGACCGCCGTCACTTATGCACGCAGCGCCGCCCGACGCGCCCGATCCTCCTCCCACTCGGCAAACGGTCCGTCAAAATCGACTAGGCGCGTTCCGTCAAACCACCACACACGGGTCGCGACTTCGCGCAAGAACGCGCGGTCATGGCTCACCAGTAGCATGGAGGCAACGATTCAGCGAGTATGGCGGTTCGTGCAATTCAGTCATCCGCGAACGCGTATTGAACGACGCACGCGGATCACATCTGCCGACACGACAACCGTTCAACATCCGCGGTAGAATGTCCGTAGATGGTCACTCGATCGTCAGCCGGTCCCGCGATTAAAGCGACGAAGTAGTGAGTTCACGTTCGCTTTGCTACGGCTGCACCACCACCATCACATCCACCGTGCGCACCAAGGCGCCGGCCGTCCCCGTAAACCGGACCGTATAAGGTCCCGGAATTACATTCGGGCTCGCGTACATGCGCACCGTTACGAATGCAGTAGCAGGATTCGTGACAAACTCGATGATCATGTTGCCGGGCAACGGATTCACCGCACTAAATGTTATCGGTGCATTGAATCCGCCAACCGGGTTCACAACGATACTGAATGGGGTGAACGCAGAACGCGGCAGCGCCCATGTCGTCGGTAAACTGCTCAATAAAAAGTCAGGTGCCGGCGGAGCGGTGACATTGATGTTGAGTGTTGCTGTGCGCACCACCGAACCATCCGTAACTCGCACGGTCATGGGATGCACACCGATTGGTGTCGCGGTTGGGTTGAGGTTGATGAACGCAACCGTGGCAGTCGTGGGCGATAATGCCGGTACCGCGATGGACTGGAGCGGTGCGTCCGTAACGGTGATCGTGAGGGGCGAACCCACCAAGGTGCCGGTCCGGTCTAAGTTGAGTTGTACCGAAGTGGTTTGCCCTTGCGGCGCCGTCAATTGTTGCAGTGCGAATACTGCGGTGAAATCGCCCGGAGGGGCCGTAACCGACAACGCCACTGTTACGGTCTGCACGACCGTGCCCGCGGTTGCCTGGACCGTGATGGTACGGTTTCCCGCTGTGAGACTCCCACTTCCTGTCAATTGCAGCACGCTCGAAGTACCGCTTGTGACAATCGAAGGGGTGAATATTGCCGTAATGCCTGGCGGGGGGTTTGGCACATTCAGCGTCACAGCACCAACGTTTCCAGTGCGCACCACATTGATGGTAGTTGACACTGGAGTGCTTGAATTCCCCGGCATCATGAGCGATGCGGGGTTGGCGGAAAGCGTAATACTGGGCGGTGGCGCGATGGTCAATTGCACGGTGGCACTACGGGACACGCCATTCGCGGTTCCTGTGACCGTCACCGTCGCAGGCGTGGTTGTCGCAACCGCATTGTTCGAAACAAGTGTCATGCGACTGACCGTGCCGGTGACCGTTGACTGCGAGAACGTCGCCGTGACATTGACCGGTAGTCCGCTTACACTCAACGCGATGGCGCCAACAAGTGGCGATCCCGTTCTTCCCAATGTAATTCCCACCGTGTCACTGCCTGACGTGGTCAGCGTGATTGCGGGAGGTGAAAGCAGTAACGAAATATTCGGCGCGGGTAGCGCTGCACTCACCACGACGTCAACGGGCGTTGCAATCGACACCCCGTTGCCGGTGGCGACGAACTGCGCGGCATACGTGGTGATGGTCGCTGTCGCCGGAGGTGTGATGGAATAGCGCGCGACAAACGCTGCATCTGGTTGCGACGGATCGAACGTTACGACGAAATCTGCCGGCAGTCCGGTTATCGAAAACGTCAAGGGCGCGGTAAATCCTTCTGTTCGCTCGATGATGACAGGCTGATTGAGTTGTTGTCCCGCACTGACACTCACCGATCGCTGCGTGAGCAACGCCAACGGTTCGACAATCTCAAGCGCGAGAGAAACCCATCCGTTCGCACCGACACCCCTCGATGAAAGGCTGCGTCCCGTCACAATGGTGAGGTCGGGAGTCTTTCCCGCAGTTGTCAGCGCACTGGCTGTCACAGTGGCTATGGCAGACAACCCTTCTTCAATCAGATTCCGCGACAGGGCTACGGAAACTCCGGGCATGCCGACGAAGGTCGTAAGTTCGAAAGATTCGCGCGATGACAGCACCGTCTGCCCAACTCCGCCGCGGGGCACCCTCAACGCGGATGGCGTCGTCGTGATCTCTAATAGTTGACGACTTGGGGGCGGTGAGACCGGATCTTCCGGACACTGCCAAAACGGGCAGCCAGTCAGGCTTACAAGAATGAGCGCGCGGGCAATACGACGAGGAAAACGCTGAATTGGTCGCATAGATTGGCTGCTTGTTGTGACGAGAACGATGTTGACCGTAATATGGTGCGAGGGTGTGAGGCAGTCACTATTCGCTACACCACTATCCAGGCGCACACCATCTGACAAATCGAGCTCAACCGTGGCACAGCCTACGAATACTTCAATTACGGTCACCTAGACTCAGCAGTGACTTACGCACGCTGCGCCGCCTTACGCGCCCGATCCTCCTCCCACTCGGCAAATGGTCCGTCAAAATCGACTAGACGCGTTCCGTCAAACCACCACACACGGGTCGCGACTTCGCGCAAGAACGCGCGGTCATGGCTTACCAGTAGTACAGTGCCTTCATAGTCGTCCAATGCATCTTCAAGCACCTCGATGTTCTCAACGTCGAGGTGATTTGTTAGCTCGTCGAGGATTAACAGATTCGCCTTCGACAGTGTGATGAGCGCCAGCGCCACACGAGCGCGTTCACCACCGCTTAGGCTCCCGATTTCGCGCTGAACTTCGTCGTCGCTAAAACCAAATGCGCCGAGATGGTTTTGCACCGCACCGCGACCCCAGAGTGGGCGCCGTTCCTGAATGGCGTCGTACATCGAACTCTTAAGCGGCAAGTCTGACAAATCTTGACGGAACCATGCCGGTGTGATGGACACGCCAATGCGCGCGTTGTCATGCGCCGCGTCGCGATCGCCAATGATGGTAGAAATAAACGACGACTTACCTGCGCCGTTTGGACCAACAAGCGCGACAAAATCGTTACGACGCAACACGCTCGTAAAGTCGTCAACTAGGGGTTTGTTGCGCAAGTTGGCGGTTGGCGAAGATAAGCATAAGTTTCATTTTGCACCCATCTCGGAACCACTCAAAAATATCCAATGTCATCGCTCACGCTCGTCGGTACACGAGACCCTGCGCACCGCTGGTGGCTTCATGGCCTTCTCTGGGTCGCAAGCGCCATGGTGAGCGTACCCATTGCGCTCGGCGCGCTGACCTCCTTGCTGGTGCTTGTCACGACGTCGTCGGGCGCTCCTGTTTCCTTCCCTGATCTCGAGGTCGTGTTCCTCATGGGGTGGGTTGTGGCCGGCGTGTACGCCCTGTACTTGGGGCTTGCGTACCTGCCGGTGTTGCTCGCTTGGGGCCGTTGGGGTCAACGCTTTGGACCTTGGGAACGTCGCCGAGGCCGCCTGTGTGTTGCGTTGGCTGGCCTCGCAGTTTCCGCCGCGGTAACTGCGCACGTGATATCTGCGCGCATGGAGTTGCCGTTCGGGTCCCGCGGGCCTGAGCTCGCGCGGCTGGTCGGCGCTGTTTTTGTCGGAACCTGGCTTGGGATGGTACTGCCGAGACTGGTGCTGCCCGCGTTGCGACCGGGAGCATTCGCCAAGGACCCCATGACTAGTCGGGAAGATGGGTGAGCGTATGACCGACATTCTGCAGATTGTTGCCAATGGTGGCGCGCGCGCTATGGCTAATGCCGAGACGCGCGCCACATTCGAACGGGTGGTGCAAGAGACATTGCCCAATGCTCGCGTGGCGTTCATTGAGGAAGGCGGTGACGTCATGCAAGTGGTGAAGGACTGCATTGACCAGGGCGCCACGACCGTGATTGCGGCGGGCGGTGACGGCACAGTGAACGCGGTGGCGTCGCACGTGATGAATTCGGCGATGACATTGGGCGTCATACCCATGGGCACGCTTAATCACTTCTCACATGATCTGGGCATCCCGTTGGAAATGACCGACAGGATAACACAGGATAGGAATTTCGTGCATGGAGCCGGATTTGCGGACTATCTGCAGAACCTGTTTGTGGAGCGTTTTACTGTTCCGCTGCTGGCGTTTAATGTCGGCATCGAACTTGGACAGATTGTCGTGCTGGCCTTCGCCGCCATTTTGTTCGCGCTTATGGACCGGGCCCTGCGCGGGGTGCCTGTAAACGCTCTCGCCAGAACCACGCCGTTTCAGGTGCGGCTGGTTACGGTTTCGGCACTGGTGACGGTGGTAGCAACCGGTTGGGCGTGGGAGCGATTGCCCCAATGAAACGGCCCTTCGTTGTCTTGCTGTTCAGCGCATGTTTCGCCACGGACGCGTACGCGCACCCCATTCACACCACGCTCAACAAGGTGTCAATCGAGAAGCACGCCATCACCCTTCAGGTGCGCACTTTTGCCGATGATTTCTCGGCAACCGTCGCGAAGTTTGCGGGTCGTCGTCCGCCAATGGACTCGTCTGTCGTTGCAGCCGAAGTCCTGAAATACGCCCAGTCATTTTTCGTCGTGACCACCGCGAGCGGGGCTCCGGCGGTGCTCGAATCGTGCGGAATCACGCGCACCAACGAGCTCTAATGGTTGTGTTTCCGGGCGAAAGTGCCGAGCCGTGGTGCACGCGTGCGCAACCACATGCTGACGGAGATGCATGCAGACCAGGTGAACATTGTGCAGATGGAACCCCCCGCCGCACGTCGAACCATGCTGTTTACCAGGGGCAGCCCATTTGCCGTGGTCGGGCAATAGAACCTATATTACCGACTCCCGTTGTTCTGGCACAGGCGACCCTCGACCTCCGCGAACCCGTGTCACTGGCGGACGGCATTACGGTCAGTCGTATGATGGCAGCGCCACTCTTGCTGGCGGCGGCCGTGAGTGGTTATTCGCGAGCCTTTCTGGCCATTGCGTTGTACGGATTCTTGTCCGATGCTGGAGACGGATTGGTCGCTCGCATTCGAACCACAGCCTCCGTGCGAGGCGCTCAACTTGATTCGCGTGCCGACTTCTACTTCTACACCGCCGTCTTGCTGGGTCTGGTGTGGCTGTTCCCCGCGCGGCTCGGTGAGCACTGGATGCTGCTTGGAACCGTCGCGGCGGCGTATGCCACACCCATCGCGGCCGGCTGGCTCAAGTTTCATCGTCTGACTTCGTACCACACATTCCTGGCTCGTGCCTCGCTCGTTCTGCTGGCGGCGGGTTTGTTTGCTTGGCTCTTGTTGGATTACATTCTGCCGCTGCAGGTCGGTACGGTTGTGCTGGTGCTCTCGGCTATTGAAGAACTCGCCATCACGCGCCTTCTCACGGAGATAGGCGACAATATCCCCACTGTTTTTCGCCTGCTAAACAACACCCCTTCGGAGACGATCGATGCCTGCAACCCCCCTTGGCCAGACAATGCAGTCAAACTTGCTGGTGAATCAACGGCCCGTTGGCCGGCGGTTTGCCTGGCAGCGACACCTGTTACAATGGCTGGTCGTCGCGGCGGCCAGCGCGGCGTCGGCATTGCCCGCGACCGCGCAGTGGCGAATTGGCGGTTTCCTCGGGGGCGAACATGACAGCAGTTGGGATGAATTTCTGGTGATTGGTGCCGATGCGCGCGGCGCAGTGGGCACCAAGAACATCGAACTCAATCCGCGAATTTCGTACTTCGTACGCGACCTCACCACGCGTATTCAGCTCGACTTCAATGTCATCAAGCCGCTGACGCTTGCCAGCAGCAGTAAACTGCTCCCGTTCATCGGCGCGGGACTGGCCCTGGAACGCGTGAGCTACGACAACGCCCTGACTGGCGGCACGGGTGCGGGAACCAATACCAGCGAATCAAACGTCGGCTTCAACTACATTGTCGGGAGCACGTTGAAAGTGTCGGGCCGGGTACAACCGTTCGCGCAATTTACGTACAGCGTCTTGAACGAAGCCGCCAACTCCGCAGTCATAACATTTGGAGTGCACTTCAAACTCGGCGGCACCAAGTAAATCACGAGTCACCAACAGCGTACACCAGGAGAGTCATGCGAGGAACACGGGTCCTTGCATGACTCTCTGATTTTTGCACGCTGCCTATCGCGGATGGCCGAGCAACGTCAGGCCGCGTGCGCCCCCAGTCCCCGCATCGCTTCTGGCTTCGTCACTCGCGCAAACGTCTCCGCGCGCGCAACCCGCCATGCCTCCGCCATGGCCCCTTCACCACGATCGGCCAAAAGAGCACCAGGCGCCGTCTGCGGATACAAATCCTGATAGCTGCGAATTTCGGTGGCACTCACA
>Ga0163151_10007865_pt1 | contig 12276 bp, 7 predicted proteins | sample OliLakLV19MP5IB2_FD_145596 | JGI IMG/M metagenome (GOLD analysis project Ga0163151, IMG submission 145596) | Freshwater microbial mat bacterial communities from Lake Vanda, McMurdo Dry Valleys, Antarctica - Oligotrophic Lake LV.19.MP5.IB-2 | ecosystem: Environmental > Aquatic > Freshwater > Lake...
TCGAGCGACCATCGAAGACAGCCTAAAGGCTGGACTCCAACGAAGAGGGTGAGCCTCGCAAAGCCTCGACTGCACCCTACAAAACTGCAACCTGCCGCGCACCAGGGTGTTCCTTCCCATGCGGATTGTCATGGCCAGCTCCGAGGCGGTCCCGTTCTCGAAAACGGGGGGGCTGGCCGATGTCGCCTCGTCGTTGCCGAAGGCGCTGGCGGAACTGGGGCACGAGGTGATTCTCATCACCCCGTACTATCCGCAGGAACTCGCCCGGACAAACGGCGCATTGCCGGCCATCGAGCCGCTCGATCGGGAGATCACCGTCACCGTCGGGCATCAACCGGTCCGCGGCCAGTTGCTGAAGTCGACGCTGCCCGATTCGCAGGTCGCCGTGTATCTCATCGACCAGCGCGATTACTTCGACCGGCCGAGCCTGTACGTCGACAAGGATAAAGATTACCGCGACAACTGCGAACGGTTCGCGTTCTTCAGCCGCGGCGTGATCGAGACGATCCGCGCGATTGGTTTCGAGCCGGACGTCATCCACGCCAACGACTGGCAGACCGCGCTGCTGCCCGCGCTCTTAAAGATTGAGCTGCTGCAGCAACCGGGCTTCGAGCGCACGGCGTCGGTGTTTACCATTCACAATCTCGCCTTCCAGGGGCAGTTCTGGCACTGGGACATGCTGCTCACCGGCCTCGACTGGAAGTATTTCAACTGGCGGCAGATGGAGTTCTTCGGCAACCTCAACCTGCTCAAGTCCGGTGTCGTGTTCTCCGACATGGTCACCACCGTCAGCCCGACGTATGCCCGCGAGATTCAGACGCCGGAGTATGGCTGCGGACTCAACGGCGTCCTCGCGTCGCGCCGCGACGACCTGGTCGGCATTCTCAACGGCGTCGACACGAAAGTCTGGCATCCGTCGATCGACCCGTTGATCCCCGAGCGCTACCGGGCCGCGACGATCTCGCAGGGGAAGCCGGTCTGCAAGGCGCATCTGCAAAAGCGGCTCGGTTTGCCGCAGCGGCTGGACGTGCCGTTGTTCGGCATGGTGTCGCGGATGACGGGGCAGAAAGGGTTGGACCTCGTCGTCGATTGCGCCGGCGACCTGCTCAATCTCGACGTGCAGATGACGTTCCTCGGCTCGGGCGATCCCGGTTACGAAGCCGCGCTCAAACGGCTGGCGGCGGAGAATCCGACGAAGGTGGCGACGACCGTCGGCTATGACGAGGAGCTGAGCCATCAGGTCGAAGCGGGGGCCGACCTGTTCCTGATGCCCAGCCATTACGAGCCGTGCGGCCTCAATCAGATGTACAGCCTGCTCTACGGCACGGTGCCCATCGTTCGGGCGGTCGGCGGGCTGGCGGACTCCGTCGTCGATGCCTCCGAGGCGAATCTCTCCAACGGCACCGCGAACGGGTTCAGCTTCCACGAGTACCGCGGCGACGTGCTGTTCCGCCAGATGTGCCGGGCGCTGGGGCTGTTCCTCGACAAGAAAACGTGGCTGCAACTGCAACGGACGGGCATGGACCGGGACTGGTCGTGGACGCGGAGCGCGCAGGAATACGTCAACGTCTACCAGCGCGCTCAATTGAAGCGGATTCACTCGTGGTAACCTGATTTCTTCCCCCGCAACCCACGCTTGCGGCTTCGCGCTCTTCCATCTTCCTCCCGTTGGAACGGATTCCATGTCCGAATGGCGACACGATCCACTCACCAACCGCTGGGTGATCATCGCCCCCGAGCGCGCTCAGCGCCCCAACGCGAACCGCACAGATCCCGGCTTCGGACCGCTCACGGACGATCCGTTCGCCGAGGGTTGCGAAGACGAGACGACGGCCGAAATGCTGGCGATCCGCGATCCGCACTCGGTCCCCGACTGTCCCGGCTGGCAGGTGCGCGACATCAGCAACAAGTATCCGGCGCTGCATCCGACTGATGACGCAATGGTTCATGATGATGGCTGGTATCGCAGCGCTCCCGGCGGCGGCGTCCACGAAGTCATCATCGAGTGTCCGCAGCCGGAAACGCATCTGTCGCGGTTGTCGACGGACCACATCCGGCTGGTACTGCAACTCTACCGCGACCGGCTGGCGATGCTCCGCTGCGATGGGCGCTGGGCGTATGCCATCGTCTTTAAGAACCACGGCCCGGCCGCGGGGGCGACGCTGGGCCACGCTCATTCGCAGCTCATGGCATTGCCGTTCGTCCCCGGCATGGTGACCGACGAGTTGGCCGCCGCGCGCCGGCATCGCGAACGAATGGGCCGGTCGTTCTTCACCGAGTGGATGGATCGCGAACGAACTGCGGGATCGCGGTTGGTCCACGAATCCGGCGGGCACATCTCCTTCTGCCCGTACGCTAGCCGGTTCGCGTTCGAGCTGTGCGTGCTGCCCGTCGAGCCGTCGCCGCATTTTGATGATATCAGCGACGCAGACCTCGATGATCTGGCCGTGCATCTGAAACGGTTGCTTCAGACGCTGGAAGTCGTCGCGAACGATCCGCCGTACAACTTCGTGCTGCGAACCGCGCCGCTGCGCGATCACGACATCGCGGGTTATTCGTGGCGGTTGGAAATCCTGCCGCGCATCGGCCGCGTCGCGGGGTACGAGTGGGGCACCGGGTGGTTCATCAATCCCGTGCCGCCGGAGGTGGCGGCGGAACGGCTGCGGAGCGTCTTATCTTTGTAGGGTGCAGTCGAGGCTCTGCGAGGCTCACCCTCTTCTGACTTCCTGGATTTATTGCGTTGCGGCACGACGGGGTGAGCCTCGCAAAGCCTCGACTGCACCCTACGAAATCACTTCGTCCGCTTGAGCAACTCGCGCACCTTGACGTGAATCCGCTCCTCCACGTCGTCGGCGAACGGGCCCGGCAGCGACGTGAAGAGCATCGCCCCGCCCGCTTCGTAACCCCCCTCTTTCAAGACTCGTTGGCTGGGGACGTAACCGAAGACGTCGTTCGAGTAACCGGCCATCCAGACGGTTTCACCGGCGAGTTCGCGCTTCAGCCGCACGGAGTAATCGACGACCACCTCGCCCGATAACGCAATCAGCGTGAGGTCGTTGCCGAAGCGGATCACCTGCGCGAGGTACGGGTATTCCAACGGGATCTTGCCGTCCTTGTCGAGCTGGTCCAGCAACCGCTTGGCGTGACGGGATTCGTAGGCGTTCTTCGATTTCGTCCGCTCCTCTAAACCCGCCCGATCAGGCGGCGGGGCGAATTGCAGGGCTGCGGTGTCGAGCGCCATCTTGAGCGGCCCCGACACGGGTTTCGGTTTTGGCAGCAGCGCGGCTTCGACGGCGTTGGCCAGCGCCCGCCCGTGTTGCTGGCATTGTTCGAGCTGTCCGCGCGGATACGGGTTCTGATCGGCCCCACAGCCGGTGACGAACAGCGCGATCGCTTCCGGATGGGCCGCTTCGAGGTACTCCTGCGCATAACCGGCGTAGTCGCCACAGAACTGGTAGAAGCTGAGCGTGGTGTTGTGACAGGCGTAGCCGAACAGAATCGCCCGCAGCTTGCCCTCGGCCTCGATTCGCAGCACGGGAACGTCGTGGTCCACGGGTCCGTCGGGGTACGGGCTGTTCTGATAGCCGTTGTCGGTCGGCAGCCGGCGGTTCATCGCGAACCCGCACCGGGCGTGCGAATAGCTGAGATTCACCGGTTCCAATTTGGCGATGGCGTCGCCGATCAGCTTCAGAATGGTCGTTTGCAACATCGACGAATACGCCAGCGCCTGTGCCGCGCGGGCGGAATCAGTCCCGGCGTCGGTCTCGGCCCGCGGCACGCGCAACTCCGGTCCGCAATGCGTGTGCGAGGCGTTCATCAGCAGCGCTTCCGGCGGCAGGCCGAACTGCTGCCTCGCCTGTTGTTCGACCGCCTCCCGCAACGCCCGCGGCACGCCAATGAGATCCAGCGTGACGATCGCCAGCCGCTTCCCGGCCGAGTCTTCGATCACCAGCGCCTTGGCGAACAGATCCTGAGCGACCCCTTCCGACGGCTTGTTGCGCGACGCATACCCGGCCATCCACATCGACTCGGTTGGCGTGATCTTCGCCTTGGCCGCCGCGGCCTTCCATTCGGCTCCGTCGGCAACCGGCAGCGCGTGATTGACCAGACAGATTCCAAGCAGCAGCCACATTGCGAACCGGTCGGGCATGGGAATTCCTTTGGTGAGAATGGTGAGGGCGGCATCTTACACGGTTGCGTTCGGCCACACACTTCATCCAATTTCGCCCTCTCGCCCCGTGTATAGACTGGGGGAGATCGGTGACAGTTGTTCGGGGACATGGATGACACTTTGGGGGATGCTTGAGCCACTCTGGAAGGGGTGGCGGGACGTTGATTGGTGGTGAAGTACGCCGAAGGCGTTCGATCACACAGCCCAGGGTCGCGAGTCTGCGAGCGCACCCTGGGGAAACAGCGTACAAATCACATCGACCCTGAAAGGGTCGCATCACTGGTGGTCTCAAACCGTGATTAAACCCTTTCAGGGTAGGGGATCTCTCGTCGATCGCCACCCAGGGTGCGCTCGCAGACTCGCGACCCTGGGCTTTGTGATCCTACGCCTTCGGCGTAAAGATCGGGCGATTCTGAAACAGCTTCCAAGCTCATCTCGCGGAGCGAGATGGCGACTTTGAGGCCGCGTTTGACCGGCGGTCGTATGCACCGCAGAATGCTGTCGACGAGACATCCTATTGATGAGCCCACCATGACGCACTGGTTTCTCTGTCTGCTCGGTTTCTCATTCGTTATGGCTCCGACCGCCGTCGCCCAGGAAACACCGCGGCCGAACATCGTGTTGATTCTGGCGGATGACCTCGGTTACGGCGATCTCGGCTGCTACGGCCAGGCCGTCGTCAAAACGCCGCGACTGGACCGGTTGGCAGGTGAGGGGCTGCGGTTCACGCAGTTCTATGCCGGATCGACGGTCTGCGCCCCGTCGCGGTGCGTGCTGATGACGGGGAAGCACACCGGGCACTGCTACATCCGCGGCAATGCGAAGGTCAATCTGCCTCCCGAAGAGGTCACCGTCGCCGAGGTCGCGAAGTCCGCCGGGTATGCGACGGGCCTCGTCGGCAAATGGGGTCTCGGTCACGAAGGCTCGCACGGCGTGCCTACGCAGCAGGGGTTCGACCGGTTCTTCGGCTATCTCGATCAGCATCACGCCCATAACTTTTTCCCCGCGTATCTGATGAGCGATGAAGCCCGCTTCCCGCTCCACAACGTCGTTCCCGGCGAGGGAGACTTTGGTATCGGTGTCGCATCCGTGCGGAGGCAGTACAGCCCGGACTTGCTGATCGACGAGGCGCTGGGCTTCATCGACACGAACAAGGACCGGCCGTTCATTCTGTACTTCGCCTCGACGTTGCCGCATGCGAACAACGAGGGGAAGAACAAGGGGATGGAGATCCCCAGCGTCGGCGATTACGAACGGGAAACGTGGCCGGAGCCGCAGAAGGGGCTGGCGGCGATGATCTCGCGGCTGGACGCCGACGTCGGCCGATTGCTCGACCGGCTCGCGCAGCACCAGCTCGACGACCGCACGCTGGTGCTGTTCTCGTCCGACAACGGCCCGCTGCGGGGGATCAAGCGGGATTTGACGGACGGCGGCATCCGCGTCCCGTTTCTCGCCCGCTGGCCGGGGCGTATTCCGGCGGGAAAAACCAGCGACGCCGTCGGATGGTTCGCCGACCTGATGCCGACGATGGCCGATGTCATCGGGGCCACGGCACCGCCGGACCTCGATGGCATCAGCCTGAAGTCGGCGCTGTTGGGCCAGCCCTGGCAACGTCCCGCGGACAAGCCGTTGTATTGGGAGTTCTACGAACGGCCGGGACAGGCGATTCGCATCGGCGGCTGGAAGGTGATTCGCCGTCCGCTAGGCGGAGACACGTACGAAGTCTACAATCTGCGTGACGACATCGGCGAGACGCGCGACCTCGCCGCCGAGCAACCCGACGTCGTCGCCCAGGCCCGGTGGGTGATGGACCGCTCGCACGTCGCCTCGCCGTTGTGGAAAGTTCGCGGCGGGAAGTGATGGAAGAGAAAGTCGGTTATCCACAGATTTCGCCGATGTCGCAGATTAGAAATACAGAGCGGGTTCTTAATCTGCGACATCGGCGAAATCTGTGGACAAAAAACCTTGCTGGCTGTGTAGGGATCGTATTCGGTTGTTTCGGCTTGCATGATGGAACAGGATCGGCGTCGAGCCTCCATGGATTTCGTGACCGCTACGTATCGGCTGCGTTGTTCGGCCGATGAGGCTCCGCGACTGGCTCAGCACATCGCGCTGGAACAAACGGTCGAGGTGCCCGAAGAGCTGATCGACTCGCCCGAGTTGCGGGACGCGGTCGTCGGCCGTGTGCGGTCGGTGACGCCGTGTGCGGACCGGGCCGAGACGTTTCTGGCGGTCATCGACTATCCCGCCGACCTCGCCGGGGCGCATGCCAGCCAGTTGTGGAACCTGCTGTACGGCAATATTTCCCTTAAGCGGCACGTCCGGCTTGTGGACCTGGTATTGCCCGCAACGCTGCACGCCCAATATCGTGGCCCGCGGTTCGGCATCGCCGGCGTGCGGAAGCTGCTCGGGGTCGAAGGCCGTCCGCTGCTGGCGACGGCCCTCAAGCCGCGCGGGTCGTCGCCGGAGCGGCTGGCGGAACTCGCCGCGGCGTTCGCGGCCGGCGGGGGCGATTTCGTCAAGGACGATCACAACCTGGTCGATCCCGACTTCGAGACATTCCGGCGGCGCGTCGAATTGTGTCAGTCCGCCGTCGAAACGGCCCATGTCGGCTCTGATCGTTCGACGCTGTATGCCCCGAATCTGTCCGTGCCGCTCGCGGATTTGGATCGGGCCGCAGAGTTCCTCGTCCGTCGCGGCGTGCGCGGTGCGCTGATCGCACCGATGCTGCTCGGCTTCGAGACGGTGCAGCGACTGACGGCCACGTACCCGCTCGTGTGGATGGCGCATCCCACGTTCAGCGGCTGTTACTTCCACGATCCCGATCACGGCGTCGATCCGGCGATTCTGCTCGGGCAATGGTTCCGATTGATTGGCTGCGACGCGACGATCTTCCCGAATCACGGCGGCCGGTTCACGTTCACCGCCGCGGAGTGCGCCGACATCGCGAACGCCGCGCGACGGCCCGACGGCGATGTCGCACCCTGCTGGCCCGCGCCCGCCGGCGGGATGTCCTTCGAGCGGTTGCCGGAGATGGCCGCCGCGTACGGGGCCGATGCGATGTTCCTCATCGGCGGGGCGTTGCTCGGCGCGTCGACCAACCTGCAAATCAGCACGCAACGGTTCGCCGAACAGATCGCCGCGTGCTTCCCGCAGAGCCGCCAAGTCGCGCCAATGGCGAACGACCATCTCTCCGCGTGCGAGATGCCGCTGCCGCAGTCGGCGGCCGCGCTGGAGCATCTGGCGTTTCAGGCCGGTTTCCGCTGGGACGGCCGGTCCGCGGTGGCGTACAAGCCGAACGGCAGCCTGCCGTTCAAGGATGTCGCGCGGACCGAACTCATCGGCCGGCACGGCGAGCAGACGGCGTTCGACGTCCGCTATTTCGAGATCGCCCCCGGCGGCTATTCCAGTCTCGAAAAGCACGCGCACACGCACGTCGTCATCGGCCTCCGCGGCACGGGCATGCTCGACAGCCGCGGCGAACAGCGCACCATCCGTCCCTTCGACATCGGCTACGTCCCCCCGCTCGCCGTGCATCAACTGCACAACCGCGGCGACGAGCCGTTCGGGTTCCTGTGCATCGTCGATCACAACCGCGACAGGCCGCAAGCCCCATGATCCCCCCCGATCAACCGCTGGACGTGCTCGTTGTCGCCCCGCATCCGGATGATGCGGAGATCAGTGTCGGCGGCACGATTTTCGTCAGCCGGGCGCAGGGCCTGCGCGTCGGCGTCGTGGAACTGACCAACGGCGAGCCGACGCCGCACGGTTCGCCGGAAATGCGCGCCCGAGAAACGGTGGCGTCATCGAAAGTGCTCGATCTCACCTGGCGGCACAATCTCGGTCTGCCGAACCGGATGCTCGAGCACACGCTCGAGGCCCGTCGCGAGCTCGCCGGTGTGTTTCGGATGACGCGGCCGCAGGTGCTGCTCGTGCCGTATTGGGAGGACAGCCATCCCGACCACGTTGCGGCGAGCGGCCTGTGCGACGCGGCCCGGTTCTGGACCAAGCTGACGCGGACCGATCTGCCCGGCGAACCGTATCTGCCGCCGACGGTGTTCTACTACTGGAGCATCCACCTGCGGATTCACCCGGCCCCGGCGCTGGTGGTCGACATCAGCGACGTGATCGATCAGAAGATGGCCGCGGTCCGTTGCTACGAAAGCCAGTTCCTCATCGGCAAGTCGTCCGAGTTTCCCACGGCGCTCGACGACATCCACGACCGCGCCCGCTACTGGGGGTGGTCCATCGGCAAGAAGTTCGGCGAACCGCTCGCCAGCCGCGAATCGCTGCGCGTGGACGGACTGCGGGGGTGGATGACGCCGCGGTAAGGCGAGGTGCATGCTTGAGCCGTCGCCAAATAAGCAACATGGGGTCTTGTACCCCGTCGCTCGCAACCCCTACCATGACCGGTTGGCGGTTCTTCGCTGGCGTATGGGTTGCCGGCGTCGCACTGTCATCATCGCTCTGGCTGTCGATTGTCCGCTCTGAAGGTGAAGTATGCTGCTCGATTGGTTGCAACGGGTCCGTGGTGAGTGCTTGAGTTCGGTTCGCCGTTCGCGGCGGGGGCGCTGCGTGGGGTCGCCGATTGCGGCTCGCGTGCAGACTCTGGAGCCGCGGGTCCTGCTCGCAGCGGCGTTGGGCAGCGAGTTTCAGGTCAACACGACCACAGTGAACTCGCAACGGACGTTTGCAGAATCGCCGCAGTCGGTGGCCACAGATGCCAACGGCAACTTCGTCGTCACTTGGGCGAGTTTCGGCCAGGACGGCAACGGCGATGGCGTCTACGCCCAGCGCTACAATGCGGCTGGGGCAGCTCAGGGGAGCGAGTTCCGCGTGAATTCGTTCACGACAGGCAGCCAGTTGAATTCCACGGTGGCGATGGACGCAGATGGTGATTTCGTCGTCACCTGGACGAGCTACGGCCAGGACGGTGACGGTAATGGCATCTATGCCCAGCGCTACGACGCGGCAGGGCTGGCCCAAGGGAGCGAGTTCCGCGCCAATACGTTCACGACCGACCATCAGCGGTATTCGACGGTGGCGATGGACGCGGACGGCGACTTCGTCATCACTTGGTCGAGCAACACCCAGGACGGCAGCAACTTCGGCATCTACGCCCAGCGGTATAACGCGGCCGGCATCGCGCAGGGGAGCGAGTTCCAAGTCAATACTTTCACCACGGGTCAGCAGCAGAATTCCACGGTGGCGATGGACGCGGATGGCGACTTCGTCGTCACCTGGTCGAGTAACGGCCAGGACGGCAGCAGCTTCGGCATCTACGCCCAACAGTACAACGCGGCGGGCGTGGCCGACGGCAGCGAGTTCCGTGTCAATACCTTCACTACGGACGAGCAGGTCTTCTCCACCGTGGCGCTGGACGCAGATGGCGACTTCGTTGTCTCATGGACAAGCAACACTCAGGACGGCAGCGGCAGCGGCGTGTACGCCCAGCGGTACAACGCGGACGCCGTCGCCCAAGGGAGTGAGTTCCGTGTCAATACGTTCACCACGGTCGGCGAACTGCATTCGACGGTGACGGCGGACACGGATGGCAATTTCGTCGTCGCGTGGTCGAGTGCTAACCAGGACGGCGACAGTTACGGCGTCTATGCTCAGCTCTACAACGCGGCGGGCGTGGCCCAGGGAAGCGAATTCCGCGTCAATACCTACACGACGCAGAATCAGCGGTTCTCCACGGTGGCAATGGATGCGGATGGTGATTTTGTAGTCGTGTGGTCAAGCCTCGCCCAGGACAGTAGCGGCTACGGCGTCTATGCCCAACGGTATGCCGCCGGCACAGCCCCCACGATCAATGACGCCGCCTTCACGATCTCCGAGAACCGCCCCGTCGGCTATGTCGTGGGCACGATCACCGGAACCGACCCCGACGCCGGCGACTCGCTGACTTACGCCATTACCGCGGGCAACACCGGCAATGCGTTCGCCATCAACAGCGCGACCGGGCAGATCACCGTCAACAGTGTCGCCCCGATCAACTTCGAGCTGAACCCCACGTTCTCGCTGACCATCGAAGCCACCGATACGCACATGCTGTCCGACACGGCGACCGTTACGGTCAATCTCAACAATCTCAACGAAGCCCCGGCGGCGTTCGGCAAGTCCTTCTCGATGTCCGAAAACCGCCCCGTCGGGTACGTTGTCGGCAACATCACCACCAGCGATCAGGACGCCGGCCAGACGCTGTCGTACAGCATCACCGGCGGGAACACGGGCAACGCGTTCGCCATCAACTCGATGACCGGGCAGATCACCGTCAACAGCGTCGCTCCGATCAACTTCGAGGTGAATCAGACGTTCAACCTGCAGGTCACCGCGACCGACAACGGCACGCCGCAGAACAGCCGCGTCGGGACCGCAGTCATCAATCTCTTGGACCTCAACGAGCAGCCGTTCCTCAATCCGCAGACGTTTACGCTCTCCGAGAACCGGCCGATGAACCAGTTCGTGGGCCAAGTGTTGAGCTACGACGCCGACTTCGCCCAGACGAGGAGCTTCAGCATCACGGCCGGCAACACCGGGAATGCGTTCAGCATCGACAGCGAAACCGGCTCCCTGCGGGTCAACAGCGTCGCCGCGATCAACTTCGAGATCAACCCGACGTTCAGCCTGACGGTCCGGGTGGCGGACAACGGCACGCCGCAGCAGAGCCGCTCGGCGACGATCACGATCAACCTGACCAATCTCAACGAGCAGCCCTTCCTCAGCAACCAGACGATCGGCAACATTCCGGAAAACTCGCCCAACGGCGCCGTGGCGGGGACGGTCGGCGCGTACGATCAGGATGCCGGCCAGACGCTGAGCTACGCCATCACCGGCGGCAACACCGGCAATGCGTTCGCCATCAATGCGGCGACCGGCCAGGTGGCGGTCAACAATCAGGCGGCCCTCGATTTCGAGACCACGCCGACGTTCAATCTGCAGATCACCGTCACCGACAACGGCAGCCCGCAACAGAGCCGCACGGCGACGGCAGTGGTCAACCTGATCGACCAGTCGGAACCGGTGCCTGGGCCGGTTGCCTTCTCCTCGCGACTTCAGCCGCGCGACACCGTCGTGCAGCCGACGACCGCGGAACAAACGCTGCCGACGGCCGCTGCGGTCCCAGCCGCGCAGGATGACGGCACGTCGGACGACGCACCTGGCGAGTTGTACTCATTCCTGCTCGCCGAACCGTTGCCGGTTGATGACGAGGCGGAGTCTCTCGCGGGCGTTGTCTGACCGGGATGTTTACGCGAGCCGTTCGATCGCCAGAGACTCGCGGCGAACGTAGTCCGCCAGCTCAGCGGCGTTGAACACGCCCGTCGTCGCGCCGATCGCACGGATGCAACTGGCCCCCAGGGCAGCGCCGTATTTGAGGCGCGTCGGCACGTCAGCACCGTGCTTCAGGCCGTAGACGTAACCGGCCAGAAACGCGTCGCCGGTGCCGGTGGCGTCGACGATGGGGACCGGGTACACATCCGCCCGCCAGACGCCGTCGTCGCCGTCGAGGATCACTCCGTCGCCGCCGCAGGTGATGACGACGTTGCGGCAACCGGCGTCGCGCAGTTTGCGGGCCTGGTCGCGCGGCCGGTCGAGGCCCGTGATGCGGCGCGCTTCGTGATCGTTCGGCAGGAAGCCGTCCGTCCACGGCATCACCGGGGCGATCCAGTCCCAGTAGTCGCTGCGGTCGCCGAGGACGACGTCCAGCAGCGTCATCACGCCGGCCTGCCGCGCGCGTTGAAACAACGCGATGACTCGATCCGGCGTGAGGGCATCCAACAGACAGTATCCGCCGACGGCCAGCACGCGAGTGGAGCGCAGATCGGCATCGGTCACTTGCGTGCCATCGAACGCCGCGTTCGCGCCGATGCAGTGAATGAACCGGCGGTCCTCTCCCTTGACGTTGATGACGAACGTGCCGCTGGTCGGACGGTCCGGCAAGGTGACGAGGCCGCGACAATCGACGCCGGAGGCGGACATCATCTCGCCCAGCGCCCGGCCGAACAGGTCGCCGCCGACGCAGCCGTGCAGTCCGACGGACAGGCCGAGTTTCGCCAGATCGACGGCCACGTTCGCGGCACAGCCGCCGATGGTGAATGTCA
>Ga0163151_10007869_pt1 | contig 12272 bp, 7 predicted proteins | sample OliLakLV19MP5IB2_FD_145596 | JGI IMG/M metagenome (GOLD analysis project Ga0163151, IMG submission 145596) | Freshwater microbial mat bacterial communities from Lake Vanda, McMurdo Dry Valleys, Antarctica - Oligotrophic Lake LV.19.MP5.IB-2 | ecosystem: Environmental > Aquatic > Freshwater > Lake...
GGGCCAAGGGGTTGCGCCATGGCGGGGTCGGCCGCCGATCCAATTGCGCGTGCCCCGCCGCGCAGCGTACGCGAGTGGTCGCGTTGATTCGCGAGAAGTACAGCGGCGCGGTCGGCGTGCGGTTCGGGCCGACGCTGGCGACGGAGCACTTGGCGAGCGAAGACGCGCCAAGGGGCTGCCGGCGACCGAGCTGACTCACGCGCCACTCGAGGACTTTGCGGGCACGCACGACCATGCCGATTCCTGGCCGGGCTGATCGCGCGAGAAGACCGCGACACGTAGGTGCCAGCCGACGCCGTGGGCCATTCGGCGCCTCGCGTGTGGCTTCGGAAATCGACCCAAGAACCCGAGCGCCTGGCCTGTCGCCACTACCCCCGCGACGGATAAGGACAAGACGCCCGCAACTTGGATAGGATTGGCCCACCGACCATCAGGGTCCAGGAACCACGTGCCTCGCCTCCCCGTCGCCGCACTCCTCCACGCCGCCGTGCTGCCCACGCGGTCACCTCTGCTCGTGTGGCGGCACTCGCGCGTGGAGCGGGCCTACTGGCTGCCCGCACGTCTGGCTGCGAAACCGGGTGGACGTCCTCCGCTCGTGTCTGCCCTCATGATCACTCGGAATCGGCCGCGCCTCGCCATGGTGGCCATCGAGTGCTTCCGCGCACAAACCTGGCCCCATCGAGAGCTGGTGATCGTGGATCATGGGGCGGGCACGGACCTCGCCCGGCACCTCGAAGGGCTCAGGGATCCAAGGATTCGTCACATCCGGCTGGGCCGGTCCTGCACGCCGATCGGCACACTGCGGAATCGTTCCTTGGCAGAAGCCCGCGGCGACTGGATGTGTCAGTGGGATGACGACGACCTGTCGCATCCGGGCAGGATCGCGATGCAGATGACCGCAGCGGCGGCAGTGGACACGGACGCGTGCGTGCTGTTTCGCGAAACGTTATGGAGGCCACGGCTCGATCAGGTCGCCTGGACGGCCCCCAGGCTCTGGGAGCACTCCCTGCTCGCACGAAGGGCGATTGTGCCCGCCTTTCCGCCGCTTCGACGTGGATCCGACACGCCGGTCGTCGCGGCGATTGCCGCTCGAGGGCCAGTGGCGCTGCTCGACGAACCGCGACTGTACGTCCACGCCGGCCGCACGGGAGGCGTGAGCATCCACGGCAACCGGTCCCTCCAGAACAACTTCATGCTCGACGGCGTGGATAACAACTCGATCTCGACGAACGTGCAGGAACTGTCCACCCAGGTATCCCGGCCGTCGATTGACGCCATCGGTGAGTTCAAAGTAGTGACAAGCCCGTTCACGGCCGAATACGGCCGGGCGGCCGGCGGCGCCATCGTGGTGACGACCAAGTCAGGGTCGAACCGATTCGGCGGCACGGTCTACGGCTTCCTGCGCAACGAGGGCTTCGACGCGAAGAACTATTTCGCGGAGAAGGCCAATCTCGACAAAGCGAAGAACGACCAGAAGCAGTTCGGCGGCAACATCGGCGGTCCTCTGGTGCGCAATCGCGCGTTCTTTTTCGCGGACTTCGAGGGCACCCGTGTCCAACAGGGCGTACTGCGTGCCAGCACGGTGATGACCGACGCGCAGCGAAGCGGCGTGTTCACGTCGGCCATCAAAGACCCGCTGACCGGCGTCAACTTCGCGAATAACACGATCCCGAACAATCGCATCGACCCGGTGGCCGCCGCGATCCTCGGGCTGCTGCCTTCCCCGAACGCCTCCGGATCGACCAACTACGTCATCCAGCCCAACGTGCAGGACGAGGGCGAACGGTATCTGGGCCGCGTGGACCTGAAAGCGGGCACGAATGACAGCCTGTTTGCCCGGTTCATCTACACAGACCGGCTCCGTTTCGTGCCTGGCTTCCTTGGCGGTGTGCTCGACGGGACCTCGACATCGGCGTGGGGGCGCAACTTCCTCAAGTCCAAGAGCGTGGTGGCGGGCTGGACCCGCGTGCTCAAAGAGTCGCTGGTGAATGAGTTCCGCGCGTCCTGGGCGAACGGCGAATCCGATGGCCAGCAGGACCCGTTCGGCAACGACGGCCTGGCGCAGATAGGCTTCAAGGGCGTCCCGGCCAACCCGGCGGTGCTGGGTGGCATTGTGGGGATCGATATTACGGGCCACGCGCGGCTCGGCTCGCCGAACTTCATGCCGAAGTATCAGCATACGAATCAGTTCCAGTTCCTGAACACGACCACCTGGCTCTCGGGTAACCATCAACTCAAGTTCGGGGCCGACATCATGGCGCCCATGAACAACCAGTACCTGGATGTGCCGTCCACGCGCGGCAACCTGAGTTTCACCGGGCAGTTCACGGGCCACGCGTTCGCTGACTTCCTGCTCGGCTACGCGCGCGGTGCAGAACTGTCGAACGTCAACGTCGTGAACCAGCGCCGCTGGGCCATGGCGTACTTCCTCCAGGACGACTGGCGCATCAACTCGAACCTGACACTGAACCTGGGCGTGCGCTACGACTTCATGACACCGTCGTACGAGAAGGACAACCGGATGGCGAATTTCGATCCGGCGACCGGTGGCCTGGTATTCGCGTCTGACGGCTCGCTTCACGACCGCACGCTGGTCAAGCCCGACTGGAACAATGTTGCGCCGCGCGTGGGCCTGGTCTACCAGATTGACTCGAACACGATTGTGCGGGGCGGTTACGGGATCTTCTACAACAGCCTGGATCGTATCGGTTCCGAAGATCAGCTCGCGCTGAACCCACCGAATCTGCGCAACATCAATCAGACGACCACCTCGACCACGACACCCGTCCTGTTTCTGCGCGACGGATTCCCGCCGAACTATCTCGATGCGAACAACATCGTCCTGAGCCGCCTCCTGATTCGTGCGGCGAACCCCGACGGCGGAAGCGCGATGTTCCAGCAGATGTCCGCGGGCCTCGAGCGCCAAATCGGACACGACGTCGCGATCTCGGTGGATGTTGTCGGCAACTTCGGCAAGGACATCGCGGTCCTTCGCAACCTGAACCAGCCCGCGAGCGGCAACGGCGCGCGTCCGTACCCGAACTTCTCGCACATCCAGTGGCGGGATCAGAGCGGCACGTCGCGTTACTACGGCATGGATCTGTCGGCAGAGAAGCGGTTCTCAGATGGTTATACCGCGCGCCTTTCATACACGCTGAGCGACGCGCGTGACCAGGCTCCCGAACACCTCGCAGCCAGCTCAGGCCGCCAGCAGAACACCAACGACCTCGAGGCGTGGGAGGGGCCGAGCGACTTTGACGTCCGGCATCGCCTTGTCGCGACGTTCGTCGCCGAGCTGCCATTTGGTACAGGCAAACCATACCTGCAGGACGGTGTGGGTGCCGCGGTACTGGGTGGATGGACGGTCAGCGGCATCTATACGGCGCGGTCGGGCCGGCCGTTCACGGTGACGCAGGGCACGCTTGAAGGCGCGACGTGGATGCCCAACCAGACGGGCGATCCGAACGGCGACAAGACGGTTGACCGCTGGTTCAACGCCGGAGCGTTCACGCGTGTCAACGCCGGCGTGTTTGGCGACACCAAGCGAAATAGCCTGGTCGGATCCGGTTACGTGGCGCTTGATCTGACCGTGCAGCGGAAGTTCATGTTCAACGACCGGTACGCGGCGTCGCTGCGCTGGGACATGTTCAACGTCTTCAACCGCGCGAACTTCGGCAACCCGAATTCAAACATCACTGCTACCAACGTGGGCACCATTTCCACGCTGGCGGGTGATCCACGGCAGATGCAGGTGTCGTTCCGGCTGCATTTCTAGCGGCCGCGCGCTTGGAGCCCAGCGCGCGCGACGTGCATCACGACGTCGAGCGGGCTGGGGTTCCAAGGCCGAGGCCGTGCCGGAGAAGTCATCAAAGCGCGAGATCGTATGATGTGGTTGCTGCTTGTGCTGTTGGCCCAGTCACCGATGGTGACGTCCGCCGGGCCCCACAACGTCGTTCTCAACGGAGTGGTCGGTCTGTCCGACAAGGGGACCTACCAGGAGCACGGCTTTGACGTGCCGGCCGGAACGACCCGGCTCGACTTCAGCTTCACACATTCGCACAAGGATGTCGGCGCACAGCTCGAGGTCGGCGTGTTTGATCCGGTCCGCTTCCGCGGCACCAGTCGTTTCAGCAAGACGACGTTCTATATTGCGGATGGTCATGCGGCGGCGTCGTACCACGACGGCCCGTTGCCTGCGGGGCGGTGGCGCGTCTCGCTCGGCATCCCAGCCCTCGGTACGTCCACTCGGGTCGAGTGGAAGGTTACCGTCACCATGTCTTCAGCGGCCGCGACCCGATCGCCACTCGAGCCAACTGCGCCCGCGCCACGGTGGCTTGTAGGAGACTTTCATGCGCACACGTTGCACAGCGACGGATTCGGTTGCCTGAATCCAGAGGCCCCGAGTGAGACGCGGGGATGTCACACATGGGAGATCGTTGAGGCCGCCCGCGCTCGCGCGCTGGACTTTGTGGCGGTGACCGACCACAACACGACGAGCCATCACGGCGAAATGGCCGCACTCCAGGAGACGGTTCCGAACCTGTTGCTGGTGCGTGGTCAGGAACTCACCACGTTCCACGGACATGCCAATGTGTACGGCACCAGTGCCTTCATCGACTTCCGCCTGGGTTTTGGTGGTCGCACGATCACTCACGTTGTGGACGACGTTGCGGCCGCTGGCGGACTGCTCTCGATCAACCATCCGGGTCGCGAGACCGGAGACAGGTGCACCGGGTGTGGTTGGGATGCGCCTGGGACGCCGTGGTCACGGATCGAGGTGATGGAAGTCGTAAATGGCACCAACGTGGAAGGACCCACCGCGGGCCTTGGATTCTGGCAGGCGCGCCTGAATGAGGGCCATCGCGTGACCGCGATTGGCGGCAGTGATGATCATGCGGTCCGGTCGGACCGTACCCGGCTTGCCACGCCGACCACCGTCGTCTTCGCGACCGGGCTGTCCGAGACGGCTCTGCTTGACGGTGTACGGTCGGGACGCGTCTACATCCGGACGCGGGGCCCGGAGGGGCCGTCGGTGGACATCTCGATTGGTCGCGCCGGGCAGTCCGTCGTCATGGGCGGCACACTCCGGCTCACCGAGCCCAGTGAGGGAACACTGCGCATTGAAACGGCAGGTGCGACAGGGCAGCAGGTGGAGGTGGTGAAGAATGGCGTGATCCTCGCCATCCGGACCGTGCCCGGCGACTCCATGGCGGTGACCGTTCCGCTCCAGGTCGCTCCCAACGACTGGATCAACGTGCGGCTGCGCGACGACCTCGGGATCACTGCAATTTCCAATCCCGTCTATGTTCGCCGACGCTGACGGCCGGCGCTGAACGGATCGCGACCACGCGTTCACGACCACGCCGTGACCAGTGTCACGCACTACAATGTTCACACCACCTTTCCTGCAGGAGCCCCAATGACGACAGATGTGCGTTCGCTCGGATCCGCGATGTTCGCCCTTTCGTTCACGGCTGTTCTTATGGCGCAGACGCCGGCGCGGCCGTTGCTCAGCATTCGAATGGGGTTGTGGGAGGTCACGTCCACGACAAAGATGAGTGGAATTCCCGGTGTGGACACGAGCAAGATGTCACCGCAGCAGCAGGCGCAAATCGCCGCAGCGATGGCTGGCGCAATGCCAAAACCCACCGTCCTGAAGTCCTGCTTTACTCCGGAACAGTTCGTCACCGCACAGCCCCCCGAGCGACCCGGCACGACGTGTCAGCAGTCGATGCAGACGAACACGGCCAAGGTCCTGGCGAACACCATGATTTGCACTGGCGAATACCCGTCCAGGTCTGTTTCCCGGACCGAGGCGCAGTCGCCGACGGCCTTTACCGGCACAGTCACGTCTACCACCACGACACGCGGCACGGAAATGAGCGTGACGATCGACATGACCGGGAAATGGCTCGGCGCGGATTGCGGAACCGTGAAGTGAACCTGCGGTTGGACCCTGGATCCTGCGCGGCCATCCCCAGTCGGCCCGCGCCCGGAACCGGACGGTTGCCGGGGGGCTGGAAGCCGCACTACCGTTACCGATGTTGACCGCATCGAACTGGCCCGCCGCGCTGACGCGTGCCGACCTTCAGGGCTATCAGCCGCAGAACCAGGTGCGCTTTCGCCTCGCGCGCGCCGAAGCTCGCGCGGGCGAGGTCGAGGAGGCCCTGTCGAGACTGGAGCGACTGGCGGCCGCAGGCTTTGCCAATACCGCGGTCCTGCAGATGCCCGACTTGGAGTCGCTGCGTGGGCAGGCGCGTTTCCAGGCGTTTGAGCGCCGGGTGCAGACCAACGCCCATCCGTGCGGAAGCGATCCGAATTTCCGCGCCTTTGATTTCTGGGTTGGGCAGTGGGACGTGCAGCCGACGGGATCGACGCGAGGGCCGATCGGGACCGGGGCGTCCAGTGTGATTGAGAAGCAGCTGGATGGTTGCGTGATTCAGGAGCACTGGCTCGTGTCGGGGTCGCCCGGCGAGGGCAAGAGCTTCAATATCTACAACACCGCATTGAAGCGATGGGAGCAGTACTGGGTGGATTCGCGCGGAACCCTGACGCACTACATCGGCAATGTTCGCGAGGACGGTGCGTTGTACTACGAGGCGGATCAGTTCGGCACGACCAACAAAATCCGGATGACGTTCTTCAATCAGGGGCCAAATCAGGTACGGCAACTCGGGCACACGTCCACCGACGGCGGCAAGACCTGGTCGGTGTCGTTTGACCTGCCTACGTGCGCAAGCCGTAGGCGCTGGGCTTCACGCGCGCGACCGGCAGCGGCTGACTACTGCCAGGGAATGGTGCGCGCCGCAACGGCTGGTGCGTCACCACCCGTGGTCCATACCGCAAGGATGCCCGCGCTGGTAGCGGCAAGCACGGGATACGTGGATGGACCCGCCGGCGTGAGCCGGACTACCGGTCCGAACGCGACGGGTTGGCCCGGCCGAACCTTCACCTCGCGGGCCATCGCCACGCGCATGCCGTCTGTGAACTCGTCCCAGGCCACCATCATCCTGCCGTTGGGGTTGACCACGATCTGCGGATGTGTCGGCTTGCCTTGGCCGAGCGTGGGCACGCGGGTGCGTGTCGCATACCTCACGCCGTCAGGGCTCGACGAGTAGAACAGCGCGCCTTCGGGTTCAGCCCCGTCGATGGTCGTTGGCCACACCATGTGCACCGCCCCCATCTGATCCACCGCCATCGCGGGCCCGTCGTCCGGGCACCCACTGATGGCCCAGCCGTCTTCGCTGACGCGAACGGCTTCCGAAAAAGTCCGGCCGCCGTCGCGCGAGACGATCGATGCCATATCGCGGAGGTTGCCGGGGTACACGTGGCGCCATGCCGCATGTATCGCCCCATCAGGTGCGACGACCAGGGTCGTCTTGCAGCAGTAGCAGACGCCTTTTGCGAGTTCGCGTTCGGACGCCGGCGTGTTGCCGGTGCTCGCGTAGTACAGGCCTGACTTCTGAGCCATGGCCACGCCGTCGTACACGGCATCGGTCTTCTGATGCGGCGCGTGCGTTGCGCCAGCGGCCATGCCGCGATGGTCAAGCCAAATCGCGTGGGCCGTGCCCTGCTGGTCGAGTGCAAGCGCCGGCCAGCCACGTTGGCCCGGTGCGCCGGGTGACTGCAACATGACCGGCGTCTCGAACGTCCTGCCGCCGTCGCGCGATCGCGCACTCTTGATCGCAGTGGTGTCTCCGCGCGCGGTCCACAGCACCGCGATCTCTGGGTCGGAGGCCCCGTCTCGCGACACCAGTGCCACCCGCGGTGGAAACTCGCCGCCGAGCTTGGCTTCGCCCTGGACGGCGTTCACCTGGACGGGCTCACTGAATGTCTGTCCGGCGTCACGACTGACCGCGACGAACACATCGGTCGCGCCGGTGACCGATGCGCCCCAGACGACCGCCACAAACGAGCCCGTCGCGGCCACCCAGGGCGTGCTGTTTACCCGTCCCGCCACACCGATAGACACCAGTGTGGTGGGTGCCGGCGGGCGCGAGACCACAAGCAGGCTCGACACGGCGGCCACGAGTGCCGCCGCGCCGACCCAGACGCCGACCCACGCAATGACGCGCCGTAGGGCCATCAGAACCTCACTCGCAGGCCAAACTGGAACAACCGCGGATCCTGCAAGGCCGTGATCTGGCCGAACGTCGATGACGGGTTTGTGGGGTAGGCCCCGGCGCCGAAGTTCGTATTCCGTGTGAGCGTGTTGCGCCGATTCGTCAGGTTGAACCCTTCGGCCAGGCCCTCAACCTCCACGCGGCCCGTCACCTGAAACACGCGGCTGAGACGCAGGTTCAGGCTCAGGAAGTCGCTGCCGATGCCCGCATTCCTCTCGATGAACTCGCCATTGACAAGAGGCCGTCCGGCGGTGCCCTGCAGCGTCGTGACGCCGGAGCTGATGTTGAAGGGCAGCGCCGAGTACGTCTGCAGCAATCCGCTCAACTGGAAACCCTGCGACCGCACGGCACCGCTCACCGTCAACCGATGGCGCTGGTCGTCGTCCGAGCGTCCCCAGTCCTTCGCCAGGTCGAACGGGTCGATCGGACCGCTGAAAAAAAACTCGCCCAGGTTGTTCATCGACTTGGACAACGTATACGACACCCGGTAGTCACCCCAGCGTTCCGATCGCTGGAGGACCGAGAGGTGCAGTCCGTGATAATTGGATTCGCCCACGGACGAATACTGACTGTTGTTGGCGTACGTGGCGTTGGGCCGGCATCCGTTGTTGGTGCCGGCCGCGACACAGGTCGGCACGTTCTGGTTCACCGACATCAGCAGGTTCTGTCCACGCACATACGAGTATCCGACGCTGAGGGTGGTCCCCTGGCGAAGCTGGTGTTCGACTTCGGCGCTGGCCTGGCGCGACGACCCGTTCTGGAGGTTGCGGTCCATCGTGGTCAGGTTGACGAGCGCGACCGACGGAAGCGCGTTGGGCAGGATGTTCGGGAAGGTCGGAGCGCCGGCCTGCGAGGGCGACAAGCTCAGCGCGAGCTGGCGCAGATTGGCCAGGTCGGTCGTATTGTTCGCCGAGAGCAGGGCATTCGCGAGCGCGCGCAGGGGCACACGGTCGTAGAAGAGGCCCGCGCTCGCGCGCACCACCGTGCGGCCCGAGTTAAAGGGCGACCACGCCACGCCGAGGCGCGGCGACACGTTATTCCGGTCGGTCGTGATGCTCTCAAGGCCCTGCAGGTCGTACCGCACGCCGAGATTCACCGTCACTTGCGGGCGGACTTTCCATTCGTCCTGAACGTAGACGCCGAGGTTTGGATTCGCCTGCGACACGTCGGTCTCGCCGAACGTCTGTGTGAATCCGGCGTTGTTGTAGACACCACTCAGAAAGTTCGCGAGCGATGAAAACGTGTACGACCCACGGACCGCCCTGGGAAAGCTGATGCGATCGTCGTTGTACAGAAAATCAACGCCAACCCTCAGCGCGTGGGCGCCCGCCTGGTGTGACAGGTTGTTCACCACCTGGTAAAGACTGTTCACGCGCCCGAGCGGGCTTGTGGAGAGCCGGCCAAACGACGCAACGCCGGCAATGCTCACCGTTGGTCCCACGGCGTCCGTCGGGCCGGCCTCGAGATTGCCGTGCGCAAACTGTGCCCGCGTCTCAAGCACAGTTCTCGAGTTGATCACCAGGGTGTTGCTCACCGCGACGCCCTGGTCCACGTTGGCGAGCCCCTGCGACGCGCTCGGAGCGCTGAGGCCGCCGGCGCCACGGGAGTTCGAGGAGGTCACGCCATAGCGGCTGTAACGAATGCCCAGCTGATCCCGGCTGTTGACCTGGTGATCGACTTTGGCCAGAACATTGGTGGAGTTGACCGGGTTCCGGTACTCGCCGGTCGTGACGAAGGGCCCCTGATAACCCACAGCCGCGAGACGCGCGTTCACTGCCGCGACATTGGCGGGTGAGATCGTGACGAGGCCGGTCTGGTTGAGCCGACGCTGTTCCACATTCGTGAAGTAGAAGGTCCGATTCTCGACCACCGGTCCACCCAGACTCGCGCCGTACTGCCACTGCCGCATCGGCAGCTTGGTTCCCGACAAGGCGTTCTTCGCGTTGAGAGCATCATCGCGAAAGAAGTTGTACGCCGTGCCGTGTCGCACGTTCGTGCCGCTCCGCGTCACCACGCTCATGTAGCCGCCGAGCGCGCGGCCCAGTTCGGCCTGCCCGCCCGAGGTCACCACCTGGAACTGCCCGACCGCATCAACGCCGTAGGTCATGCCGCTCAATCCGGCGGCGTCGTCGTTCGCCGAGAGGCCGTCAACGATGAAGTTGTTGGAGAGGTTGCGTTGGCTGCCAACAGAAAGCGTGACGCCGGGAACGGCCGACGTTTCTGGAAAGAGCTGCGTGCTCGCCACGTTCGTGGGTGAGACGCCCGGAATCAGCAGCGCCAGCTCGAGGAAGTTGCGCCCGTTGAGCGGCAGGTTCTGCACCTCGCTCTGAGAGACCGTGCCGGCGATCTGGCTCCGTGCGGCTTCCAGCACCGTGGTGTTCGCGGTGACGCTGACGCTGGTGTCGACCCCGCCGACCGCAAGCGATACCCGCAGTTCGAACGCCGCACCCAACGTGAGCGTCAGCTGTCGGACGTCGGCCTTGAAGCCCTGCTGGGTCACGGTGATCTCGTACGGGCCCACTTTCAGGTACGGGAACCGGAATCGACCTTCGTCGTCCGTGAGGGTGGTGCCGGTCACATTGGTGTCTGTATGGCGAGCGACGATCTGCGCGCCTTTCAACACGGCGCCAGAAGCATCAGACACGCGACCACTGACACTGGCGTAATCCACTGACTGTTGAGCAAACGCGAGATGAGAAGATGCGAGCACGCAGCTCGCCATTACGAGTACCTTCAGGAACTTCACGGCGGGACCTCCCACGAAAAGAAACGATCACAGAAGAGACCCAAGGCACACGTGTGCCCTGGGCCAGACGATGTGAGCGGTTCTCAGGCGCGGGGTGGTGGCGGTTCGGGCGAAGCGAGGCGGCTGGTCGGGTGTTCATGGGCCGCACCTGCGACGAGTGTTGCGGTGGACTCTTGAACAAGGCGGAAGGCGTCAATGGGTGGCACACCCTGGGTTGACAGGACCGCGAGCACGGCCGCCATGGGGCCGTCGCAGGTGCCGCGCATCACGCAGCCGCGAACCGGCGCCGGGTCGGCGTTCGCAGGCTCAGGGGCGGGCGCCATCTGATGCCCGACGTGCGCGTGGTCGTCGGAATGTGCAGAAGGTGCCGGGCTGGCCTCGGCCGGGACCGGCTGATGGGCGGCGGATTGGTGGTCGCCGCCGTGGCGGTGCGCAGCGCAGCAATCGCGCGGCACGAGCGCGTACAGAGCGGACCCCTGGAAGATCAGCCAGGCGGCGACCCAGAACTGCGGACGACGTCGAAGGGTCAGCATCGAAGGATGAGGCATTCTAAGCGACTGTCGGGGCGGGTGTCGAGGGACCCACGTCGGGTGCGCCACGTGCGGCCACGACATGGCGACTATAATCGCGCAGCATGCCACTCGATGTTGACCCACGGCTCACACGGCGACACGCCCTGAAGACCACGGGCGCCGGCCTGATCGGCGTGGCCTGGCTGGGCCTGTGGCCCTGGTCTGTCGATGCGGTTGACGACCATCAGGCTGGCTATGTCCCTCCACCTGAAGACACGGGCGGCTGGCGCATCGGCGATGCACGTACGCTCGGGGTCAATCCCGACCGGCTTCTCGACGCGGTGCGCTACCACGACCAGCACGAACTGACGACGAGCCACGGCGGCGCCCTGGTGGTGATTCACCGCGGCCACGTGATTGCGGAAAGTTACGTGACCGGAACGCAAGGCGGCCCCGCGCGCTGGACCGCACGCACGTGTAACGACATCAAGTCGTCGACCAAATCAGTCTTCGGCACGGCCGTTGGCGTATTTCTCGATGAGTATCCCGGCCATATGACCCTCGAGAGTGATCTGGTTGGCCGGTCCCGTGACACGTCACTCATCCCTCAGATCTGGGAGCAGCCGATCTCGGACCCGCGCAAGTTGCGGATCAAGGTCAAACACGCGCTGTCGATGACCACCGGGCACGAATCGCGTGAGCCGTGGCTGGCGCCTGCCGCGCGCCGGCTGTCGCCGGGCTACCGCGGACCATTCCAGATGCATGAGTACTGCTTCGGGTGGTGGCAGTTTGAGGGCATCGCCGGACAGCACACGCTCCGGTTCGAACCGGGATCCAATTTCAACTACAGCAACTTCGGTCTGGAGCAAGTGGCTCTGGCGATGCGTCACA
>Ga0163151_10007870_pt1 | contig 12269 bp, 10 predicted proteins | sample OliLakLV19MP5IB2_FD_145596 | JGI IMG/M metagenome (GOLD analysis project Ga0163151, IMG submission 145596) | Freshwater microbial mat bacterial communities from Lake Vanda, McMurdo Dry Valleys, Antarctica - Oligotrophic Lake LV.19.MP5.IB-2 | ecosystem: Environmental > Aquatic > Freshwater >...
TGCCAGAAGGTCGGAAAACAAATTGATTGGCAAAGCTCTGAACGATCGAATCAGGGATTTGTGGTTTGAGTAAAAGTAATTTCACCTCTGGGCGCAGAAGATGAGCTAAAGAAATTACGTCACCCAAATTCGTGCCGTTCCCTTCGTCGGCGATCATCACGGCATTTGGTTTACTGTTAATGATTCTGGCAGTTTCGGCATTAAAGTAACTAGGTACATTGCTCCACCAAGTATTTGAGATCGCACTTACCGTACAAGAGGCAATGCTACAAGCAAATAGAGTCACTAAGACACTCTTCCAAACTAACTGCCACGATCGATCGAGATTACCGAGATGGATGCCGATCAGATAGGCGATCGATAGCTGAATACCAGGATAGCAGCCAATCAAGTAACGGCTAACTGTACTGCGTCTACCGCCTAGAAATAGATCGGGAAGAAACAACATCAGAAATGGTACGAGAATCGAACTCAGCACAAACACCCAAACTAAGGGGCGGGTACGGCGGCAGATCGCATAAATTCCCATAACCACGAGCAAGAAAATCGGTAGCCGCGCCCCAAAAGTCCAAAAATTATCAAAGCCGAAGTCCAAATCCAGAAATAAAGACGTAAAACTCAGCAACCACAACTTCGCCGCCATGAACCAATCTGTGCCAACCGCCGCCCAGCTAGTCGAACTCAAGGCTCGTTTGTAATTTCCTCCGATCACAATCAGCCAAGGACTATAGAGCATCAGCGCACCAACGATCGAACCCAAAAAGGCAACTAGAATCGGCGGATCTGGAATCACATCGTCCTGTGTCTTCCGCTTAGTTAGGATGAATCGATCGACGATTATTGTCACCCCATGCCCAATCAAAGTGAAGCCAAAAAACGGATGCGTGTATAAACCAATCGCACTCGCCAGACTGTAGATCATCCAACTAGAAATCGATCGAGATCCGATCGCTCTCAGCAAATAAAAACTACTAGCGATCGTGCTTACAGTCAGCAAACTATACTGACGGGCGATCTGAGCAAACAAGACATCAAACGGAGACAGAGCTAAAAATGCTGTAGCGAGGAGAGCGATTAAATGCGAACCAAATAACTCGAACGCTAAGCCATACATGAATGGTAAAGCTAGCAAACTAATCAAAGCTGGGAGAAGTCGCATAATCGGGATTGCACTGCCAAATAGCTGCATCCACAGGCGAGAGATCAGGTAATACAAGGGTGGATGCTGCGGATCTTCGATCGCAAGGGAATCGATCGTATCCCAAGGTGTGCTGTCTGGTTTAAATTGCTGAAATTTGAGTAAGTCTGACGGTAAGAGCAGCCGATCGCTAAAAATCTCTTGACTGATTTCGGCTCCAGTATATCCAGCAGCGCGGAAAGAAGTATAAACCTCATCGTGCCAGTAGAGCTTTCGATCGAGTGATGTTAGTCGAAAGCCAATCCCGACCGCGATCGCCATGATCAGAAATATGACAATCGATCGATCTAACCAGCCACGCTGAGAAAATTTAGGGTCAGTCACGATTAGATAAAGCTAATTACTAACTGCTAAATCCTAATCGCAAACCCTAAAGATTGGTGTTAATTGAAAAGTAAAACCCTGAGTCTTGCAGATTGCTATTCGTATTCGTAACTCGATTAAGTGGAATACCATAGTCGAGGCGAATCGTCATACTTTTCCACGGCTGCCAGATTATGCCTAAGCCAGTCCCAGCTAGGGTTTGAGGGTTTGAATTACTACCCTTGCTATTAAACACCGTGCCGACATCAAAGAAAGGTAACAACTTGAGCAAGCTGACTCCATCACCATCACGCACGATCGGGAGTTGCAACTCGATCGACCCCTGAATCCCACTATCACCTGTGGCTTGATTTTGGCGATAACCACGCACCGACTGCGGCCCACCAATGCTATAGCGATTTAACGGCAACAATGAATCTCCTGCAATCTGCACGCCTAGACGAATCAGGGCTAACGTATCTCGATCGCTACCCAATCTTTGTACCCGTAATGCTTGCCCCGCCCAGCTAAAAAATCTGCTATCAGGACTACCATCATTCCTGACCGTCGCGCCCAAAGCACTGATACCAAAGTTAAACGTCGATCGAAAAGCATAAGCTCCACCAGGGTCACGCAGGATCAGATCCTGTCCAAACCGAATAATCGTCGATTGCGATCGACCATCCCCAATCGCATCGATCGTTGGTCTATTTGAATCGGAACCAGTTTGGAAATTAAAAGACACACCATTGAGGAAAGAATTACTTTGCTCAATTGCCAGTCCTAAGCTCAAGGCAAACTCCTCTCTCGGTGTCTTTACTAGAGGTTGGCGATAAGTCAGTTCATAGGTTTGCGAATCAGTTCTAATATTCAGAGAATCAAATGGTGGCTCGATGATCGGGTTCGCCCCTGTAGAAAAATTAAACTCTAATGTGCCGCCTTTAGGATTGATTGGATACTGATAGCCAAAGCTAATACTATCCGCACTCCCAGATCGGGTGTAGTTACCAAAAATCTTGTCGCCATTGCCAGTCAGGTTCATCTCCTGCACGGTCACGCCACCGCGATAAATCCCCGTAGCAGAATTACCGTAGTTGTCAGTAAAAGGATTAACACTAAAAGACTTAGTTTCAGCGAAAGTCACTTGAATGATACTCAGTCCAGGCCCACTACCTGCGGTCAAGTTAGCTTTCAAATCAGCGATCAGAGGATCGGCGCGCAGAAGTTGTAGTTCATCCTCAACTTTGGCGAAATTTAGCGGTGTACCCGCACCATTGGCAACTCGATCTCGCACATAATTTTCTGATAGCCTACCGCCGCCATCTCCTGCCCGCTTAACTTCGATCCGTTCAACACTACCCTCAATGATCTGGATTTTAACTACACCACTATTGATATCTTGATCTGTCGGCAGGATCGCTCTAGAAGTAATGTAGCGGTTGTCTTGATAAAGCTGAGTAATTTGGTCAGCAAGGTCGCGCAGTTGGCTGAGGCTGACCGACTTATTTAAAAATGGGGCAGTTAGCTGATTTAACTTTTCCTCGGTAAATACCGTACTGCCTGTAACAACAATCTGCTTAATCGGAATTAACGGCTCTGGGTTAACCTGTGGGTTAGATTGAGCAATTAGTCGATCGGGAGATAATAGCGTTTGGGCGAAGCTGGCATCAGTCAGGCACACTAACACTAACGAGGGGAAGGTCGATAGTAAAAGAGTAGATAGGGGGGGGAAGTTACAGCGTTTGCTCTTCGATCGACTGTTCAAATAATTACTCACATCTACATCCTCACACTTTGCAGATTCATACCCGAATATTAGCTAACAAATTCATAACATGATGATATATCTACATTGCCCCGTAGGTTTAGTCGGTTGACAGAACGAAATAATCACAGATTTTAACACCCAAGCAAAAAAGAAGCGATCCCATTGCAGGAATCGCTTCTTTTTTTAAAATTCACTCAAAGATTAAGTCTAAACCTAACCGTTGATCGCAGGAGCAGTAAGAGCCACAGGAGTGGTACTAGCTGCTGCCAAGTCGAGTGGGAAGTTATGTGCATTTCTTTCGTGCATTACTTCCATACCCAAGTTAGCGCGGTTGATTACATCGGCCCAACTAGGAACGACGCGACCTTGGCTGTCAGAGATTGATTGGTTAAAGTTGAAACCATTCAGGTTGAATGCCATGGTGCTTACGCCCAAGGAGGTGAACCAAATCCCAACTACTGGCCAGAGGGCGAGGAAGAAGTGAAGGCTTCTGCTGTTGTTGAATGAGGCGTATTGGAAGATCAAGCGTCCGAAGTAGCCGTGGGCTGCAACGATGTTGTATGTTTCTTCTTCTTGTCCGAATTTGTATCCTGCATTAGCACTTTCGTTTTCGGTGGTTTCACGAATCAGGCTAGAGGTTACGAGTGAACCGTGCATGGCACTGAATAGTGAGCCGCCGAATACTCCTGCTACTCCCAACATGTGGAAGGGGTGCATCAGGATGTTGTGCTCGGCTTGGAATACGATCATGAAGTTGAAAGTACCTGAGATACCGAGAGGCATACCGTCAGAGAACGATCCTTGTCCGATTGGGTAGATCAAGAATACGGCGGTTGCTGCTGCGACTGGAGCAGAGTATGCAACTGCGATCCAAGGACGCATACCGAGACGGTAGGATAGTTCCCATTCACGTCCCATGTAGCAGAAGATGCCAATCAAGAAGTGGAATACTACGAGTTGGTATGGACCACCGTTGTACAGCCATTCGTCGAGGCTGTCTGCTTCCCAGATTGGGTAAAAGTGCAAGCCAATTGCGTTCGATGATGGAACGACTGCGGCGGAAATCATGTTGTTGCCGTAGAGCAAGGAACCTGAGACTGGTTCGCGAATGCCGTCGATGTCTACGGGTGGAGCGGCGATGAATGCAATGACGAAGCAGGTGGTAGCAGCAAGTAGGCAAGGTACCATCAGTACGCCGAACCAGCCAATATATAGGCGGTTGTCGGTGCTGGTGATCCACTGGCAGAATTGCTCCCACACGCTGGCGCTTTCGCGTCTTTGGATTGTGGTTGTCATGATTACGTATTTGTTGGTTATGTATGTTCTTTCCTGAGCTTGTTTCCCAGTGAATACATAGTATTAGGTTTATTACTTTTTGTAAAGCTTATTTGCGGCGATTTAGGCTTGACTTTGCAAAGATTATGTGTATCAAGATTTCCTAAAAAATGCCGAGCATTCTAACTTCTGGTTCAAGCAGAATTGACCTCTGCCGTTGCACAGTTTCTTGGACGTGTTGAATTAGTCGAAAAATATCATTGGCAGTAGCACCGCCACAATTGAGCATAAAGTTGGAATGGAGTTCTGCGACTTGAGCATTACCAATCTTGTAGCCTTTTAGTCCTGCTTGTTCGATCAGCTTGGCAGCAGCATGGGGATAGGGGTTGCGGAATACACTACCGCAACTGGGTAAATGGTAAGGCTGAGTCGTTTGCCTGTACTTGAGATGTTCGCTGGTAGAGGCTGTGATCTTTTCTGGATCGCCACCCGGTTGCAATTGTAAAGTAGCCCCAGTCACGATATGGCGGCATGAGTCTGGGGTGTCAGGTTTCTCGAAATTCTGAAAAATAGAGGTGCGATAGCTAAAGCCGAGTTCGTGGGACAGCATTATGGAAGGTTCGCCCGTAATTGAAATTGCCTCAGCACTAATGAGACAATCAGCCGCACAACCACCCTGAGCACCTGCATTCATTGTGACTAAGCCGCCAACTGTGCCAGGGATGCCCACAGCCCATTCTAAACCTGACCAGCCTTTGGCAGCAGCTTGCCAAGCAATTCTCGCGATTGGTTCTCCTGCTGCGGCTGTGATCTGACCAGTTCGATCGTCAAATTGGATGCCACGCAGATGTCTCATACAGATCACTAAGCCAGGTATGCCAGCATCACTAATCAGCAGATTACTCCCAGCCCCAAGCAAGGTGAGGGGAAGTTTCTGGTGATTTCGCCAAGCTAGGCTTGCGGCGAGTTCGGTTACGGATGTTGGAGCCACAAACCATTCAGCTTCACCGCCAACCCGAAAAGAGGTCAAACTTGCTAGAGCGATCGACGATCGAATTTCGATCTCAGATCCAGTCGTAATTACAGATGTAGTCATTGAAAAAAATAGTAAAAATAAAGGCTATTTTTTAGTGGAGCAGTTAGCCATCGCCTCAATTGTTGGGGCAATAATCTGATTGAGATTTCCTGCCCCCAGAAAGATGGCAAGATCGCCTGACTTGAGGTTCTCGGTCAAGAATGTCTGTACCAATGGCAAGGATGGTTGGTAAGAGACATGGGGATGAGTGGCGGCGATTGCTGCTGCTACCTGTGCACCCGTAATACTGCCATCATCTTTTTCGCCTGCGGCATAAATGTCGGTGACAACAACAGTATCAGCGTCACCAAAGGCTTGACTAAAGTCAGAAAGCAATGTCTGGGTACGACTGTAACGATGGGGCTGGAAGATCGCCACGATTTTACTTTGAGTTTTATTTTGACTTTGAAGTCGAGCGGAGGACAAAGTGGCGCGAATTTCACTAGGATGATGGGCGTAGTCATCCACGAATACAATGCCAGACTGATTGCCTTTAAGTTCAAATCTGCGACTGGCTCCTATAAATTCTGCCATTGCAGCCACGATCGAAGACCATTCAATCTCTGCATAACGAGCGATCGAGATCGCAGCTAGAGCATTGCTAAGATTATGTTTGCCAAGAATTCGCAGTTCGATTTGGCCGAGAATTTCGCCTTTTTCGACAATTGTGGCGACTGTGCCGTTGGCGTTGTATTGCACATTGGTGGGATAGTAGTCAGCATTTTTGGCGGCTGACAGGCTGTAGGTAATGTCAGGCTGAATATGCGCGCAGATGTTGGGATCGTCAATACAGGCAACCAGAATGTCACACTGCTTGGCAAAGGTTTGAAATGTCTCGACTACCTGTTCTAAGTTCTGATAATGATCGGGGTGATCGAGTTCGATATTAGTGATCGCGCCTAAGTGGGGATGGAACTTTACGAGTGAGCCATCTGATTCATCAGCTTCGGCAATTAAATATTTGCTTTTGCCCATTCTGGCATTGCCTTTCCAAGCACTAACTTCGCCGCCGACAATAATCGTGGGGTCTAGCCCTGCTTTAAGAAAAAGATATGCCGTGAGGCTACTTGTGGTGGTTTTGCCATGTGTACCAGCGACCGCGATGCCTTCAAATTGGCTAATTAGGGCGGCAAGGACATCTGAACGATGAAAAATTGGCAAGTCAAGCGCTTTGGCTGCTTGAAATTCAGGGTTTCGATCGCTGATTGCGGTTGAACAAATAATCTGAGGTTGGGCAAGTGCACTGATATTGTCAGCACTTTGTCCCTCATAGATAATCACTCCCAAATCTTGCAACTGAGAGGTAATGCGATTTTGGTTAAGGTCAGAGCCAGAAACTGCGTAGCCCTGCTTTACCAACACATGAGCAATTGCCGACATGCCAATGCCGCCAATGCCAATGAAATGAAATGGTCTACCGCTGAAATCGATCAGACCCAGCATCTCAACTCCTTTTGCCACCCACAACGTGCGATATCATAGCAAGAATTCTGGCATTGTTTCATGTTTATCCCAATTGACCGATTAAATGTAGTGATGACTGAAATATTTGCGTAACGTTCCAACTGGACTGTAACCACCTTGCCGTCTGGATTAGGACGAAATTAGGGCTGGATGATCGCGTAACTGCCAAAAATTTTTAAGGTTTCTGCTAAAGGTGTTAAAGCCTCGATCGCCTCCTGCATTCTCGGATCTTCGATCGCCGCTTCGACATCGGCAAAGAAAATATAGTCACCGAGCGATCTCCTTGACGGTCGAGATTCAATCCGACTGAGGTTAATGCCACGACTGGAGAAAATTGACAATGGCTGCACTAATGCCCCAGGAGCGTTTTGTTTAAAGCTAAAGGCCAGTGAAGTATGACCACCTGTAGTAGTTGGCGGCGTGAGGGCTAACACCCAAAAGCGGGTGCAATTGTTGGGATGATCGTTAATCGGGAAAGCCAGAATCGGCAAATTATAGAGTTCGGCAGCCCGTTGTGAGGCGATCGAGGCCAATGTCTGATTTTCGGCAATTAGTGGCAGTTTCTCGGCATTGGAGTTAGCAGGAATCAGTTCGGCCTTGGGCAAAAATTCCTCCAACCACTGCTGACACTGAGCTAGGGCCTGAGGATGTGAATAAACTGCTTGAATTCGATCGAGGGTTTGAGCGCAAGTAATTAGGGCATGATTAATCGGCATCACTAGGGCTTCTTGGATTTGGAGCTGATCCCACTGCCACAACCCATCCAGTGTCATCGTTACACTGCCCTGAATTGAATTTTCCACAGGCACAACCGCATAATTCAAACCATCTTGAGCTACGGCTTTAAGCGTTTGCGAGATCGTGGGATAAGGGCAAAGCTGTGACTCTGATTCCAGCCATTTATGCAGCTTGACATAGCTCTGCGCGGCTGATTCAGCGTAAGTTCCAGGCGGGCCAAGATAGGCAACGGCAATCATAATTTGACCGATTCACGACAAGCAGTTAGCCAACGTAGCAATACTAGCTCAAGTGTTTGAATGTCCTTAGTCGCGTTTTGTTTCAGCCACTGGGCAAGCGCATCGATCGGCGTAAAGTTACTACCAGCTTGCCAGTTCACATCTGCGCCAACTGCCGTGAGATGATTGCCAGATAGAGCTTGGACTTTGACCGTGTTAGGGAATTTTCGCTGCAAGAGTTCGGCTAATTCTGGAATCTCGTCGATGTTGTCATCAAAAAATCTGATTAACAAATTACGTTGCACTTTGTAATTCTCGGTCACAAGTAGCTTAGTTGCTTCTGGAGAAGGCTCAAATTCCATACTGGACATTTCTGGAATCGTGCCAGACAGTTCCTTAAAAAACGGAATCGATCGATTCGCCGCATAGTTATTGTGAGCAATGAAAATATTTCCCGCCCTTTCATTTGGAAACAGACTATTAGTCAGCAAATGCACCTTGCAACCCATGCTATGACCAACGCCAAATACGGGGAAGTAGTCGAGAAAAAGCTTGCTGCGGACTCTTTGGAAAGATTTATGCACATCGATCGCAATTTGCCTGTGATCGAAAGTATTCGTAAATGGCGTTGCCACCACGACATAACCTCCAGCCGCAAGCTTCTCTAACAGGCGGCTATAGCTAATATGGGGCGCAGTTGCTAAAAATGCCCCACCCAGAAAATGGATCACTCCATGCGGTTGTGGCGGTGTTAAAACCCAACTTTGTTCGATCTGCTTCCATTCCATAAAGGTTTGAGGTTTAAAATTTTGAGACATCTAAATTCTAGCTTTGCGAAGTGTTTAGCGTGATTTCCACCGCCACATCAGTTGAGTAATTTATCGACAAACTGGTAAATAAAGCAGAATATCCAGCTAATTTGCGGAGATCGGTTCAGCTTAATTAAGGAAGATTTATGTGTATTTGGTCAGCTAGAATTGCTTAGCGCCCTCATACCCACACAAAATCTCATGAAAAAGAAGCAAGCAACCATGCCTGTATGCTTCCGAGCAATGTTGATCGCTCTACTGGCAAGTCCATTCGCCAACCCATTGGCAAGCTTAGCCATCACGGGTGGGGCCTTACTGGCTCAAGAATCCGATCGAACTAACACTCAAACCGAAGTCAAGCCAGAACAAATTCCTTTAACTAAACCGACCACACCTGTCTCAAAGCCCAATTTAAAGCCAAGCCTAAGACCAAGCCTAAGACCAAGCTCAAATCCTAGTGCCTCGATCGAACTGGTCGAAAAAGCTAACAAACTGCGCGAACAGAATCAATTATCCGAGGCGGTGAAACTTTATCGGCAGTCGATCGAACTCAATCCAGAATTTGTACCTGCACACTATGGTTTAGGGGTAACGCTTCGCCAACAAGGCGATCTAGCAGGGGCGATCGATTCGCATCGGCGGGCGATCGAACTAGATAAAACCTATATGCCTGCCTATTATGGGTTGGGGATTGCCTTGTATAAGCAGGGTGATATGAGTGGAGCTATTGCCGCCTATACCCAAGTAATCGCGCTTAGTCCAGTTGGCAATAACCTTGCTCCCACTTACTACAACCTAGGGCTAGCTGAGGAAGGGCGTAACAATCTCAAAGCATCGGCGGCGGCATTTCAGGAAGCAATTAAACTCGACAAAAACTACGCTCTGGCTTACAACGGCTTAGGTTCGATCCTCCGTCGTCAAGGTAATCTTTTGGGGGCGATCGCGGCTTACCGTAAAACTACTAGTCTTGCACCCAACTACACCACGGCTCACTATGCCCTAGGCATTGCTCTGTACGAAATGAGAGATTACTCTAGGGCGATCGATTCCTACAAACGTTCGATCTCAATCGATCCTAAATTTCCCAATGCCCACTACAATTTGGGGATTGCGCTCACGGCTAAAGGCGATCTAGCTGAAGCTGCATCTGCTTATCGTCAAGCTACCGTAGTCGATCCTAAAAATGCCGAAGCCTATGCCGCCTTAGGTAATGTCCTACTCCAACAGGAAAAAATCGCCGAAGCGGTCACAGCATTCAGCCGCAGTACCGAAATTAATCCTAAATCTGCTAACGCTCAGATGGGATTGGGGTTAGCCCTGCGTCGCCAAGGAGATTTGACAGGCGCGATCTCGTCATATAACAATGCGATCGAGCTCAGTCCCAAGTTTGCGGCTGCCTATAATAATCTTGGCAAAGCTCTCGCCGATCAAAATAAGCCTGTTGAGGCGATCGCTTCTTTTCGTAAGGCAGTAGAATTTGACTCCACTAACAGTGTTGCCTATAGCAATCTTGGTAACTTGTTGCGGGTGCAACGTGATAGTACGGGGGCAGTGCTGGCGTTAAATAAAGCAATCGCGCTCAGCAAGGGTGAACTATGGTCTGACTATACGAGCTTGGGTTTGGCTTTAGCCGATCGAGGCAATCTCAAAGAGGCGATGGCTGCCTATGTTAAGGCGATCTCGATTAAACCTGATTTCGCCAGAGCGCATTTCAGCCTTGGTGCGCTTTATGCGATCCAAAGTGATGTGAATAATGCAATTCGATCGTACAAAGAAGCTCTGCGACTCTATGAAGTTGAGAAAAATTCAGAATGGGTAGGGATCGTAAAGCAAGCTCTGCAATCGCTCCAGGGCATCACTCAATCCAAACAATAGGCTTTTTTGGTTTGGGGTGAATTTCTTGTCTAACTGAATTTTAATTATTCTTGGATTTCGATCGAAATCCAATTACGATCTACTTCCGCCCATGCTCCACCTGGGAAAGGGTCAGTGCGCGATCGATTGGGAGCGTCGATCAGTTGCAGACACTTTTGGACTTGAGCGAAACTAGGATCATGCGGTAAATAATGATTGAGAAACTGGCGGAGAACTCGGCGTTGCATAGCGAGCGGGAGGGTTTGGATTTTCAGTCGATCGATTCGCGGTAAGATATCGGGCTGCCATAATGCTCGTGCTTGTTGTTCGAGATAGTCAACATCCGCGATCAGGAGTTCAGCAGTTTGCACCAAGGCCTGTTCGACTTGGGGATTAAAGTGCTGGATGAGATAAGGGATTAGCTCTAGGCGAATACGGTTGCGACGATAGGCAAGATTCTCATTCGTGCTGTCTTGCCAAATCGGTAAATCCATTTCTTGGCAAAATTCACCTGTTTGACTGCGGCTAATCGATAGTAATGGACGCACCAGACTGACGTTAGCGGTAAGAGATCGATGCCATGATAAAGCCTGCAACCCATCGGCTCCACTACCTCGGATCAGGTTAAACAAAAACGTTTCGGCTCGATCGCTACTTGTATGTCCAGTGACAATAATCGAGCAGTCAGTTGACTCGGCAATCGTAGTTAACATTTGATATCGCCATGCTCTCGCTGCCGCTTCATTTTTGAGAGGTTCGATCGCGGTTTTCAAGTAAAAGGGAACTTCCCATTTTGTTGCTAGTTGCTGAACGTGCATGGCATTCTCGATCGAGTCAGTTCGCCATTGGTGATCGCAATGTCCGATTACAATCTGCCACTGCCATTTGGGTTGCAAGATGAGGAGTAATTTCGCCAAGCATAGCGAATCCTGTCCTCCAGATACAGCGACTAAAATTTTGGCATGAGCGGGTAAAAGATCGGGTGTCGATCGTAAAACCAGATTTAATTTTGCCCTCAGCAGTTTACTAACCATTCGATACTTTAATCGGATAAAGATTTCATTAGAGAATCAGTTAAACTAATGGAAGTATGATTCAGCAATGGCTAAACTATGACTGCTGTTACTTCTGTCGCACCAAAACGCTTTACTTTAGACGAATACCATCGTCTAGGAGAACTTGGCTTCTTTGACGCTGACATCCATGTGGAACTGATTCATGGCGAAATAATTCAAATGCCAAGCAAGAAAACACCCCATTCAGTTTGCAACACTTCCTTAGTTCAATAACTAATTTTACTTCTACTTGGTCGGGCGATCGTGCGTGGACAAGAGCCAGTGATTTTGCTTGGGCATAGCGAACCTCAACCAGATGTTGCGATTGTGCGGTATCAAACTGACCGTTATTTGTCAGCTCATCCTACGCCAGAGGATATTTTACTTTTGATTGAGCCCACATTCCGCTCGTAATGGAAGAGGAAAATAATTAAAATTCAAAACAACCGTTTAGCAATGGTTTCAAGGATCTACCTAAAAATATATGATTCTCAATAAATTAGCATTATTGA
>Ga0163151_10007871_pt1 | contig 12269 bp, 9 predicted proteins | sample OliLakLV19MP5IB2_FD_145596 | JGI IMG/M metagenome (GOLD analysis project Ga0163151, IMG submission 145596) | Freshwater microbial mat bacterial communities from Lake Vanda, McMurdo Dry Valleys, Antarctica - Oligotrophic Lake LV.19.MP5.IB-2 | ecosystem: Environmental > Aquatic > Freshwater > Lake...
CCATAGCTCAGAATACACAACAACAATGCGTTCAACAACAAGACAAATGCAAGCAGAACGATGCCGCTAATGCCAATTAAGTTCGTTGCGGGCTCAGGGCTTCGCCCGCTTAATCGCAAGCTTAACTACTGAGGCAGACTCAATTTTGAGCTGACCGAGTCAGACTCAGGGCCTTGAATCCCATGACAAATGTTACCGAATCCTTATGCACGATGGGGTGGTTTTGCAACCGGACTGTACGAAGTCGAGGACGGCGCTCAAGCATGCGCTGATGATCCATCAATCCGCAAGCTGGACGCTCTGAACGCGCTGTGCGCTCAGACTGCAGTCAAGCCGCGTCGAATCCCAGTAGTGGCTGTATGCAGCCATCTGATTGAAGTGTTTGACGGTTGCCGCTTCACGGTGCGGGAGGTGGATCGTTTGAATTCTCCTGCACTGGATGGATTGATTGTGTCGATGTTGAACAAGAGTCGTGCAGTATGGAGCCAGTGGGCAGGCGACACGATATTGCAAGCTGCAAGAACTCGACAGCCACCACGGTTGGTGGGAGCGGATCTATTTTCTCGTGTGTGCCAACCAGATCCACGTTTGGTCCAACCAGTGGTGTATCTGGACACGATTCGTTTGTTCATTGAGCTGCGACTGCATCGTCACCATCCCCGTCAAGAGAGCCATCCCGATCGGCATCGTGAGTGGGACGCTTTATTGTGCGCCATATTGAACGGTTCGATGCCGGCTCTGGTGTGCATGCTTGATGCCGGAGTGCGAATTGGTGGTTTGATGAACAAATATTTGACCGCAGCGCACATCACACATCGGTGGGACATGTTTCGATTGCTTTTGGCTCGTGGTGGACGTTTCGTGCAGCCGGTGCCAGAGGACGCGATCACGATCGAATCAATAATTCGCCATCACGGTAACGAGATTCTATTGCTTCTCGACCCTGTGAACTACACGCATTTCAGTGACTTGCCGTTGGAGGAGGTTGCGGATTTCGAGCTGAGTCCTGATAATGTGGTTCCAGCCATGTGTGCTGTGCCCGAGCACGACTACGACATTGCGTCGACGATCGCGCATACGTGGACGATGGCGCTTTATGCGAGTCTGGACTTCCCGGTGGATGTGTTCGACACACTGTTACATCATTCGGGTGATGTCGCTGAAACCATCAGAAGCATGGAGTTGTTGCGTTTAGCGATCCGGCGTCGCAGTGTGGAGACAGTCACATACCTACTCAATCTGGGTGCGTGTTTCACGGACGGCAATGCTTTGTGTGAGGCAGTCAACGTAAAGAACATGGACTTGATCCGTTTGCTGCTTGAGCGTGGCGCAGATCCAAACATGGCAGGCACCACCAGTACACGGCATCAGGACCCTCCTTCCCTCATTGCGATAGAGCGGGAAGATGTGCCCATGCTCCAGCTGTTGCTGGATTTCGGTGCTGTGTTCAACGGGCGGATGCTTCGCGAAGCTGTTTCGTTACGGTGTCTCGAAGTGTTGACGTACTTGCGACAACGCTTCCCGTCCGAATTTTGTCGTCTAGCGACGGTTGGACTATTTTCTGTGTATCATATTTGTTTCCTGTATGCATCTGCTGTCGAATGGGATGAACGCGCAAAGCCGGTACTGGACATGCTGCTTCAAGCTGGCGCAGACGTGAATTGGTGTTTACCATATCGGTCCGAGTCGACCTCAACCGATGGTGCACTGATCGCGACTGTTGATCAGAGTGCTGCATCTGCTGCCCACTCTGTGTGTAACGATATCCAGTATGCCGAATCCAAGACAGCCAACCGCATTCTAGCGCCTACTGTGGCAGGAACCACTGACTCTAGAAGTGTCATGGAGTACATGCCCTCGGAGGCTTCGGGTTGTTCGATGATGGAGTCGATGGCAGTGCCAAACGCCGCAGCTGATACAGAAGGGAAGTTTGATGATGGTGGGCTCGGCCGAGAGGCCGAGTGGGGTCCGCTGGTGGTGTCTGTGCGAAACTGGAATGATGCTTGGGTGCGTGCCCTGCTGCTGGCAGGTGCGGATGTTCATTTCCGTTCCGATACCGCTCTGCTGAGCGCGATCGAGAATGCGCGGGACGAAGATAGGCGAAAGAGGGGTCTGTATATGGTGAGAATCCTGCTGTCTGCAGGTGCTAGTGTTGGTGCACGGGATCATGAGGCGCTGATGCAGGCAGTACGATCAGGCGATGTGCCGTTGATGGAGCTGTTGATTCAGTGTGGTGGTGACATGAGTGCCCGCGGTGGCGCCATCTTGGCTGAAGCTCGCATCGCTGGTGCCCAGTATCCTGCCTTGCAGCAATGGCTGCTGCTCAAGTTCCCATCTGTGTAACGGGAGCGTTGGTCCAAGGAATTGATGTGGTTTCTTTTGGTTGTGTGGGCATCATTAGTACCAGTAACGCTTTTTGTGATGCATTTTGCCTCTCTACATCTATTGCATGCACTATCTTGGCGAAAAACCTCTGGCGGATGACTGGACCTTGCAAGCTCAAACCTTGTCGGTTCGCTTTATGCCCGAACGTGGGTCGTGTGTGGACTGAGCATATGGTACACGAGTGCATTTTCCAACTTGAAACGGTGATGTGGCAGGATGTTTGCCAGGCAATCTGCCAAGCCGACGAGATGCAAGTGTGCGGCCGCATAGTAATAGAAGGAATATTGTCCAGTACGCAAACAAAAACACGTTTGTTGGCAATGCATGCCTGCGTCGAGGTGGCATGAATTACACGAGGCACATGCAGCGCCTGACGCGAACGAGCAGACGGCGATGCATCGCGCGCTGCGGGCACTCATGCCATCACTACACTGCATACACACGAAACTCAATCCGCGTCTTCATGCAGTGATCCGCAAATGCCAACAGCTAGCTAGGCTAGCTAGGGATCGAGCATCGATCCAACAATGATTGAGCAGCACCTGGAGATTTGACAACTTTGGCGGGGATGCAGGCAGTTCGTGTGGATCCGTGTGGGCCCGTGTGTTGAAATGCTTATGCATCCTTGCCGTTCTTCAGTGAGACACCTTGTTGTACTGCACCTTTCTTTAGTAGACGCTCAAGATCATAGTGTTTACTACGCAATTATCAAGGGAACCAGGGCAGTTCAACCCGCCGCAGTTGGGAGCCTCTTTACCAACACCGTGAACGAGACATACAGTTGAAGCGCGAAGCGTGTATCTCATCGCAATGGTCGCAAGCCTAGCAAAATGGCCCTGGCAGAATATGTCATTATGATCATTGATCATCATTTATCTCCGGGCATGCCAATTTTTTACCCCTATCTTATAATTAAACCTCTATTAAACCTCTATTATCTCCTCTACCTCTAGACGGTTGGTCTTGATCGAACTCCGACCAAGCTCCGAGGTCTGAACACGGACTAATTATGTTTACTGCTTAACTGATACACAGCTCAGTGCTCACAGTCGTGCGCAGGCTAGACTATCGGACATGCCACGTCTGCTAAAGTCAATCGCCGGAGTGGAGTTCCGACCGGGACAGAAAGCAGCTCGGCAGAACACGTTTGTGCTTTTGGTAAGTTGCAGCATGACACATGCCGCCGGAACCCAATGCCGAAACCGCGCCGGGATTCCTACATCGAGACATTCGGATCATCAGAGTCTCGATCTGATTCCTACTGACAATGGAGTGATTGGGGCTCCGTGACTACCTCAGTGTGAATGCATGACTCATGATGATCGCACCGATCGAGGCTTTGATGGTTGTCACGAATCATCAAAAACGTCGCGTTGTATTCCGAGTGATACGATCTCATACGTACGTTGTGTGTGCCATGCAATGCAGTGTGTTCTTTTCTTTTCCTTCACTACAAGATCAACTGCCCGCCTTGTTCTCCCAATGCATAACGGTCAAGGGCTCGACGCTCACTCGCCGGTTGCACAAGGACCCGCCCTTGCAGCCGCTGGGCAAGCCGCTGGGCAAGCCGCTGGGCAAGCCGCTGGGCAAGCCGCTGGGCAAGCTGCTGGGCAAGCCGCTGGGCAAGCCACTGGGCAAGCCGCTGGGCAAGCCGCTGGGCAAGCCGCTGGGCAAGCCGATGAGGAGGAGGAGTTTGACACAAGCACGCTGAAATGGTTCCACCAATTAGATGAAGAAGAACGTTATCGGGGAATATTTGACAACGTTAGAGCGGACAGCAACGTGGAATTTCTCTTAGACAACTGGCTGCCCCATCTGCTGAAAGGTAAGATTTTCAGTTCAGCTCTGCTCGATGGACTCCATTCTCATTTCCCTTACACGGATTCATGTCGTCCAAGCAGAAAACAAGGAAGATGATGGGGAAGACTTTGAGCGTGACATAAACGCTCCAGCTTCTTTGCCTGATCTTCAGAATGTGGCTCAATCCACTCTTGCTGGATCCGATCGTGATCCTGACCAGACGGATCTCCTGCGTTCGTCCTCACCTTTTGGATCCGATCGTGATCCTGACCAGATGCATGTGCTTTCGCCCTCTCCTGGATCCGATGACCAGATGGATGTGCTTTCGCCTGACCACATGGATCTCCTGCGTTCGCCCTCTCCCTCTGGATCCGATCTGCAGCGTTCACCTGTTTTGGATCATCACATGGATTCTGCACAAGGCAATGACGTGCAGCAGGGTGCCGCAAGTGGTGGCAAGCGTCCGGTTCAGCCTCCGTCTGGATTCGGTCGTAACGCTTTCGCAAAACGTACCCGTATTAACACACCTGAAGCTCAACAACAGCCATCCTCTCTTCTAGAGATCACGGCAAACGACTGGTTGAACGGCTGGCAACCTCAACACAGCGTGCAGGACCTGGAGGACAAATGGCGCCATGCGCATCATCAAAAACCCAATCCATCGCAGTTTACGAACACAAGCGGGTTCGTGTTTGTAGACAGCGGACAGCCGAAAGTGGTGACCAGAGCGGCGCATGGGTGGGCGCGTCGTCGCGATGGAGCACGCTCTTTTCGAGGTGTTGGCTACTACACCAGAAAGCCGTCAATGCGTGATTATATCTGCATGCGCGTCGATCCGGCCAAGGACCCCAAGTCAATCGATTACGAGTGCGGCCACATCGTGGCCGACTCTATTGGCGGCCCGCCCGCCAATCCTGTCAATTTCTTTCCGCAAACGGCCAACAGTAATCGCGGCGCGGGCTCACCATACTATGCGGCCGAGGCGTTTGTGCGGGATGTATCGGATTCGCACCCACAGTGCGATAACCGAAACGGGGAGGAAACTACATACGTGAGTTTGCTTGCGTGCATGATTTGAAGTCGTTGCTGAGCGATTTCTTGCTGTATTTCAGGTAGTCGTTGAGTTGAGCCCCTCAAATCTCCTGGGCAACAACAAGCCAACGGGCGGTACGTACACGGTGCTGGTGACTGCAAAATGTCATGCGGCCATGAAAGCCACATTTGCAAAAGGGCACGCCATGTTGACTAAGTGCGTCGGCGGCCACCGCGCTGATGTTATGATGCATGCCTTGAACGGGCGCGTTAGGGGCATACCGGCAGGCCTTAAGGGATGCATTTTTCAAAATACTTGGGCGAATCAGTGAAAGCTGTTCTGAAGCTCCATGCTCCACGACGTGCTGGCTGCAAGCCCTTGTTGTCATGCTCTTGTGTGCAAATTTGAGCGCCGTCCTCTCGTTCCTTTCGCTTTCGTTACTGCTCGTTCTGTAACACGTGTCCTCGCAGTCTTCGTACATACACTCACGTATCAACGCGTTGGCATTGCGTGCCATTGAGCGAAAATCAACAGCGGCTGTTTTCGCATATGCTGAACATGTCATCGCGACATCTGCTTTACAAGGTGCAGAAGATAGTCTAACTTCGAAACCGTCCAGTGTTAGAACGTCCCTCAGCACTCGAGTGAGGAACATCAGTGCTCACAGGCGCGCACATCTTTTCGATGGAAAAAGGGATCTGGCTTCATTGCGAAGCGCGCTGATGGCAGCGTTTGTAGAAAGCCTTCTTGTTTTTTGTTTTCAAAGGTAGTCCTTGTTGCTGTGTGATTATCGGTGTTGAGCTGGCGTGACTTGTGACGTTTCGTGCTAGTTTCAGCAAATGAGTGAGCATGTTGCATCAAACTTCGTGGCGTAGTCGCCAAAAGACATCGCATCCGTGACCCAGAGAAGCAACGAACCCCAAATGAAGCAAGTCTCTAGTGAAGCCTCAGTGTGCCAATGGTCTACTGATGACATCATACCATTCCGAACACGTGCGCTCTGTGCCCTCGTTACCACACCTCACTGTCCGCTGGACCTGATTCTCCACTGATAAGTTGCGACGAGAGCATCGCGCTGTTTTGAACATCGTACTCTCGAAATGCTACGGTCATTTTGCTAGTTCAGTCAAATGCGCTCATCTCTGCATCTCGCTGTTGTTTCGTGGTCTCAGCCAAACAGGTCATTGAGGTCGCAGCGATCTACTGGTTGTAAGGACGGTGAGCTCTTGGCTGATCGTTGACGCAATGTGTTACCAAGCACTGAGTCCGTCACAGTAGCTGCGTCGCAATTACTCGCATAGAAGTGCTAAGAAGTCCCCAAACGACGACAGCATCACGGCATTTACCTTCCCTGAGCCCTATGCGCCATTTATGTGCCCTTGCTTTCTCGGCCTGACCCGACCAATATCGTTGTGTCATGGTGCCCGACTTAGCTCGAAGCGTTCGGATTCTCAAATCCTTTCGTGATGACGTCATTTGCAATACGCTGCACACTGACAGCGATGGTGTCATTTCCCTTTGCAAGAAGGCACGCCTGGATCCAGGAACTGAGGAGACTGCTTGCGTGATCTCGCTGTGATCACCATTAAGCACAGCACGGGCAATCGAGTGGCGAAGGGCATGCACAGCCTTCGGCAAGACCGCCTTTGGAGCTTGCGTTCCACGAACGGGCTTACTTCAATGCACATTGCAACCTCAATTCAAAGCTGATTGAAAAGCCGAGTCCAGCTGCCCTAGCGGCACGCAAGCCCATGGACCCTTCACAGCAGCACTCGTTCCTCGTGCTTCCCTGTCCGTGTTGCCCTATCTGCTGTACTTATTCGTCATCGCTCGAGGTGCTTTCAATATTTCACAAAGATGCAGCAATCATTCTTCATGAAAACCCGGTCGTTGGGCTACCAGCGGACTGAGCTCATCATCTCGAGCCTCGGCACGCTCTGTGCATTGCATCTGTGGGAATGTTTCGAAACTGTGCATAGCACAATCTTGTGGTGTGCAGCGTGGCTTGGTGCGTTGGTCCGCACCACGTTTGTAACGTAAGAATATGCATACACTGCAATCCGCAATAGGTACGAAAGAAAACTGGATTACAATTTAGGATGCTTGGCTCATGAATACCACACAGCCACAAAGGTGTACACACAGATTAGGAACCATCATTCAATATTTGAAGCCTAGCTTTTGGCCTTGGCCGGCGGTATGAGAGTAATCAAACCCAGTGAGCTGTTCATTGGTGCCAAAAAGCAAAACACAGATTAACCGTTCATCGTTCTAAAAAACAACAACAACAGGAACGGACCCTTCGAGAACCCACGGGATCCGCGACCGGTGCAACGATTTCACCACTCTGCGAGCAATGAATGCAGCCTTGATCAGAAAACACAGTTCCCTGAAGAAGATCTGAAAGAACCGCGTACCACAGAGCCTTGTCTGCTGCCAGCAGAATGCGAATGCGACGACTCCGAGGCAGGCGGAACTGCAGTACTGTGCAGCGCTTCGGTGTCCGCTCTGAATGGGTGCTCACTGTCATCTGAGCAACATAAACCATGGGCGATTTCCGGAAGCGTTGGACTCAAATGAAAATAGAGTGAACAGGCAGCTAATACCGTTCACACCGCTCGAAGCAGCTGGCCGAAGAGAGAGGTGTTCCTACCAGCAAAGAAAAAGGGCAAAACGTCAGGCTACGACACCGCCACTGTCACGCAAGCACAAGATGGCGTACATGCTTGCTGGAGTCGGGTTTAGAGTAGTTTCGAGCAGTACGAGGAGGCACCTACGACAAACTGGGTGAATACCAGCCAGTGAACCCAACATAACAGATAAATTGAAACGTACTGGCGGTGGAACGATGGCTGCATGGTATTTGTAGGGATCTGAAGGGCAAAAAGGAGGGTCACAAACCTCCGCAATATTCGTTCAAAAAATATTAGATATCGTACCAAGGGTCTCCCACGCTTGGACGCTGTAGTCCAAAAACAAAGCTGCCACCACTGTGACCAACAGTGTGATCCAAAATCTGGAAGCATTCACGTTGGTTTGCTCAATGTATTATCCTCGATCCGATCCAAACCCGATAGTTACCTGGACTGTCCAGCCAACCTAAACAAGACGGCGTAATAATCACCACCTGCTGTAGCGAACACGGTCGATGCTGAAAAAACTACGAAGTACGCAAGCAAGCGCCGAGTGAGATCACAGCAGAAGTTTTCATTCATCGCACTTCATGCCTGCCATTGATATGAAGAAGAACGCGATCGAGCCCCAAACGGAGACGTGATGGAGCCAAGTCCACGACGTCATCAACAGAGCTGAAGCACAGATGCAACGGACGTTAACAGCTGAACGAGAGGTAGCACCGAATGCAAACGTCAGCACCTATTTTCAGATTCACCACGATCACGACAGCTGCATACACCACCATCCCGATTGTCCACAGATCTGCAAAATATTCCACGATAAATATTGAATATGTTCAGGTGCGTGAAAAAATCATGATATGCACCGTGAGTTTGGCCACCAGAGTCCGCCGAATTTGCGGCATAGGAAGCCATGGGAAAAGCAAACAGCACGATGCTCTGCGAAAGCGTGCAATCAGCAGATGGTGCACACTCGTTAAACACCGCACACATACCTGAACCAAGCTAAATAGCATCCACCGCCAGAAAACCTTGTAGTTGAAGAGCTCGCTGTGCGCAAGAGTAGACGCACATTCGATATCATGAAACATGATTGAAGAAAAATGGCTCCACGCGTACACACCCGTGCTGCGTGACCTTGTATATTTTGGGATGCTTTTCCAAAGTGTCAAAGTCAACATCACTGCAGAGTACGGCAGCGATTTGAATGTCATGCGTCAACTAGGATGCAATGTGGTACGTACCGGTCGAAAACAGCGAATACCAAGATGGGAATGGCCGTGAAGCAGACATTGTAGATCTGCAAGCAAAACACATGTGGAAATCTCAATGCACATATAGCCTGCGGTGAGCTGCAAGCTAACTTACTTGGTACGCCCAATCAAGGAATATCGGCTGTCCGGAAAATCCAGACAAGATCCCGAACCAAAGGGATGTGAAGCAGAGGATGGAATTTTTATAGAAGATGTAGCATATGAGAGTGGAGATGCGTCTGTAACTCAATCGGCCTGTCAGTTGGAGACAGCAGCATGCCTGTAGTCAGATACTCTTGATCAGATCGCATTTTCCGCAAAGTACTTACCGTGAACAAAGATAAGTCGTCGCAGGAAATGAAACCGCGAGATGGCATAATCACTGGCGCGAACTGCTGAAGTGCCCTCGACGCCCTGCAAAGAGACTCGATCAGACATTACGGCCTTCAACAACACTTTCCATTCAGCCTCACCCTGATGCCGACTCCGATATTTGCCTCACGAATCATTTGCTCATCATTAGCACCATCGCCAACGGCCATCTAGATACAAAAGTCCGAATTCGGCGTTCGGAGCTCATTGAAATTGTGGCAAAGAACTGACCGTCACTACTCCTTTCGGGGCAGAGTCCTTCACCAACTTGACCACGTCCGCCTTTTGATTTGGTTGCATGCGACAGGCGATGACTGACTTGCAGTGACTCGCCATCCACCAAAATCTGAAAGACAATTGACTTCAGCCAAGAGAACACGGAGTGCTTCAGTAACGATGCATGGGGCACAAACCGGCTGATGATGTCGGCGTCTCCCTTCAGAACTCGAGCGAATGCGGATGATGTAATCACCAGTCCTGCAAATGAACAGATCATAAGCATCCCTAACAAATGTTCGTCTCCGACAGACTTACCAAAAGCATCTTTGTTATTGCTGCTGATGTGCTCAGAGACGATCCGCTGCGCTTCATCGATTTGAGCAGAGACTGCCGCTGTCGAGGCAGCATCTGCGACGACATGTCTCCAAGTAAGTACACAGCCTGACAAAGCATTGCACAAGCACGCTCCAGTTCGATACCGATTCGGAGCAAAGTTCCATTGCTCTCCATTTTGGGTTCAAGCAGGTTGCAAGCCATCCCTACAGAATCACGACGCAGTCCATGAGATATATTTCCAAGCCACTCTAAATAAAACAAAGAGACAGCGGACCAATATTGATGGCGGTTTCGAGTTTGTCACCGGTCAGAACCCACACGTTCATGCCGCCATCCAAAATCGCCTGTCGCGCCAATCCTTAAAGTAAAACAATCAATGGCATCTTCGTACGGATATCGCACGTACTTTGATTGTAGCAGGCACATGTTCCTGCAGCTTATCTTCGATTGCAGTCGCACCGAGGATGTCCATCTGTCATGATGAATGGTCAATGACAACAATCAACGCAGGCGTTGATAATCGACTGAGTACATCAGGCCGCACCTGTGCGTCTCGTTCAAGATCTTCCTCCAGCTGACATCGACGACAGTTGTTTGAACACGCGCCCTTGAAATGGCCGATCTCGTCCGGCCCTTCGACCGCGCAATCCCGCATAGCCTCTTGGTATCTCACGCCCCATCCTGCAGCGCACCGGTGCAGCAATGAAAAGCAGCTCCAAGTGCTGCAAACCTTGAAAACATACCGGATGTAGGATGGTCCCACCAAGCGGGGTCCTTGTCGCCACAAGAGATGAGCAATGTTCGCAAACCCTGCACAAGCGCAGAAGCGAAATGATTACCACACAAAGCCCTCCAACTGGTCAAACAAAGCGATACCTGGTCCCCGAATCGTACAAGACTGTCCATGGTATAGCGCCAGTACGGCTGAGACTCACTCAAACGTTGATCGAGCTCTTGCGGAGAGCACTCTTTACCTCCGCCCCTACGAGCACAACCAACCAGCATGAAATACGTTTCCACTTAAGAGAACTCTGTTGCTCACGATACCTGAGAAGCGGTGCGATGTGCGAGTCTGCTCCTTTAGAATAGATCTTGATTCGACCTGAGGGGTCGCGCACCTGGCGACAGACATTGTCGTGTGAGGAGAGCTGGGCGCGCTCACAGTGAATGTAACATACCACCACAGACATCCGCTTTCGTTTGGATGTAAAATCCAACAAAGCCAGTTGTTCGTACGCAGCCGTCTCGGCAACTGCAACAGATTGAAGTTGAGAGCCTAGAGTGAGACAACGGCACCACCGACGGCCACAAGCTGCCATGCCGTACAACAAGAAATGAACGCACCACGCTGAATGCCCCCAATAGGCGGCCTAGTCAGCCGAACTGTGATCAACGGTTGGTTGCGCTGAAACAGCTCGTAGCCCATGAATCTCGCAAACTCGACCAAGGCTTCGTCGTCGGGAGAGCTGCCGCAACGTAAACTGGGCTCAACAACTATGCCGGGAGAGGCGCATTGCAACAGACCCACCTGGCTTTGAACACGATTTTCTGCGGCAAGTCGACACTGGTGTTCGATGAGTTGTTCTTTCGATGCCGAGCTCTGGCATGAACGCAGCACAGTCGAAGCAACGCGTCAAAAACATCGACCGTGCGCCCAGAACACGAGCGAGCAGTTGCTTACTTGGCTACTGACCCCAGCGCGGCCTTCTTGTCAGGCTCTTCGAATGTAGGAAATACGGTATTCGCGATTGCTAAAGCGATCAAAAACTGAACGCCAGGGACACAGGTCGGTTGCGAAGACTACGGAATATTTTCTGGAAATAGAGTACCTGATGCTCGACAGAACTGTTGTCCGACGCCGACGGCAACGGGATACTGCCTGCGAATGACGGTCATGCGGGCTCAACACACGGGGCGTGTGTGCGACAACACTGCAACCTCTCACCAGATGATCGCTGTGTCTGCCGCCGGTGCTCAGCGTTGGCTTGTCCAGCTATCAATGCTGAGTCCAGGCGCCGCTTTCCGTTGAAGTTGACGTGGGGTGCCAGCTAGTGAAACAGAGCCGCACGCAACGTGAGAGAATTGTTGAGTGGGACAAGCACGAGATCTTTACCACAAAATCATCCGGATCTCCACCCAACTGAATTTCTGACCAAGTTCGATCCACACGACGCGCGCTATTCCAATCGATGTCCCTGTACACACAAGTGCGATGCAGCATTGTTCGATCGCGAC
>Ga0163151_10007875_pt1 | contig 12266 bp, 6 predicted proteins | sample OliLakLV19MP5IB2_FD_145596 | JGI IMG/M metagenome (GOLD analysis project Ga0163151, IMG submission 145596) | Freshwater microbial mat bacterial communities from Lake Vanda, McMurdo Dry Valleys, Antarctica - Oligotrophic Lake LV.19.MP5.IB-2 | ecosystem: Environmental > Aquatic > Freshwater > Lake...
GGAAAAGCTGTAATAACAATAAGTTTTTCCTGGCTTACGAAAAATCCATTTCGCTCTATCTATTTTGCCTGTCTGGCAATGGCTGCCGAGATCAGCACCGGATTGTTGGTAATGAATGGCATTTATAAATCCACTCCCGAAATTTCCATGCTGGTTATAAAAAATCAATCCTCTTTTTTCAAGAAGGCGGTTGGAAAAATTTTATTCACCTGTTCCGATGGAACCAAAATTGCTGAAGCCATTCAAAAAGCCAAACAAAATGAAGAGGGTGTTGTTATTGATGTTAAATCTGTAGGCGTTGACGAAGCAGGCGAAACGGTTGCCGAATTTATTTTCACCTGGTCGTTGAAAGAAAAGAAAAAATGATACCATTACCGATTATATATTAGTCCAAAGGCCAATGGTATTATGCCGATCGAAACGAGGCCTTGTGCAATGGACTAATTTAAATTGAGCATCGGTATTATAGATCAGAGTTTTCAGCAAATAATACCGATGCCTCATATCTTTTAGTCCAATTATAATTTGTACTTGATCGGTCCGAAGGACTCCTTCGGAGCATTATACCAAACGTTATGGACTAATATATAATCAGTAATGGTATAACTACCTCCATTTATATCTCCAACTCTAACGGAATAAAGTGATATTTCCCTGCTTAATAACTTCTTCTCCCGAAAGAAGTATGGCTTGCATGAAATATGCATATACCGCTGTTCCTTCATCCGAACCCTTTCCTCTGAATGTGCCATCCCATTTTGCAGCTGCATCTTCTGTCTCAAAAACACGTTGTCCCCAGCGGTTATAAATAATAAACTTGATTGATTTAAGGCAGTCGATATTTCCATAATAGAGCTGAATCACATCGTTCTCCCCGTCACCATTCGGTGAAAATGCATTAGGAATATATAGCTCACCGGCATTTTCACAATCCAACTGAACCAACACCGTTACACAGTTACTATCGGAACAACCATTACTATCTGTAACCCTTACACAATACGTGGATGTAATTGTTGGAGATACTACAGGATTTAAACAAGTAATACAAGATACCCCGGCAGCAGGTGACCACACATACATTCCTGTACCTGTTGCCGAAAGCATTGAACTATCACCAACTGTAATGGTAGGCGGAGAAGCAAAAGGAGCTACCACAGGTCCGGGCGTGGTGGTTACAATTGCTGTTCGAATTTGTGTGCATCCGTTAGCATCTGTAATTGTTACTGTATACGTTCCCGCTGCAAGTCCGTTGGCTGTGGCAGATGCTTGCCCATTATTCCAAAGATAGGTATACGGCACTGCACCATTGCTTGGATTTGCAGTAGCTGTTCCATTATTTATTGTACAAGCTGTTTGGGTTGTAGAGGTAGTTGCTATTACAGGATTATTTGTTGTTACGGTAACAGGTTGCACTTGTGTGCATCCGTTTGCATCTGTAACTGTAACAGTATAGCTTCCTGCTGCAAGGCCGGTGGCTGTTGGTGTAATTTGTCCGTTATCCCATGCATACGAGTAACCTGGAGTGCCGCTGCTGGCATTTGCGGTTGCAGTACCATTTGCTACCACACAACCTGCCTGCGTAAATGAAGTGGTGAGCAATAATGTATTATTGGAATTTACAGACACAGGAAGAGAAAGGCTGCAGCCATTTGCATCTGTAACTGTTACACTATAATTCCCTGCGGCCAGTCCGGTAGCAGTTTGAGTTACCTGTCCGTTATCCCAAAGATATGTGTAAGGTGTAGGTCCGCTGCCTGGATTTGCAGTGGCTGTACCATTGCTTACAGTGCAGCCTGCATCTGTTGACGAAACTGCCAAGACCAATGTGTTGTTTACAGTTACCGTAACCGTTTCGGTGCCGATGCAACCGTTTGCATCCGTGATTGTTGCTGTGTACGTTCCTGCACCAAGCCCGGTTGCCGTTGATGTGGCTTGTCCATCGCTCCACGAAAATGTATAAGGGCCATTTCCGCTACTGGCATTTGCGGTAGCCGTTCCGTTATTTACAGTACAGCCTGCCACTGTAGATGAGACAGTTATATTCATCGCATTATTGGAATTTACCGTCACCGTTTGAACGGCAGTACAACCGTTAGCATCTGTAATAGTGACCGTATATGTTCCTGCTGCAAGTGCGGTTGCTGTTGCATTGTTCTGTCCGTTATTCCATAAATAGGTAAATGCGCCCGTTCCACCTGCTGCTGCAACACTGGCTGTGCCGGTAGATACTCCGCAATTGGTATTAGTTGAAGTAGCAGACGAAGTCATAGCCGCAGGTTCCGAAATAGTGGTGGTAACTATGACAATACATCCAAATGCATCTGTAACGGTAACCGCATAATTGCCGGCAGGTAATCCGGTAGCAGTTGCTCCAGCCTGTCCCGATGGATTCCATGCATACGTATAAGGAGCTTGGCCTACAGTAACATTAGCCGTTGCACTTCCGGTACTTCCTCCGTTACATAAATTATTTGCCGATGTAACATTTGCCTGCGGAGACCCTGAATTTGAAACATTGGCAACTGCTGTTTGAGTACATCCATTTGCATCGGTAACCGTTACAGTATATACTCCTGCTGCAAGTCCGGTAGCAGTTGGAGAAGTTTGTCCATTGTTCCACACGTATGTATAGGCAGAAGTTCCTCCGGTAGCACTCGCAGTGGCAGTGCCGTTTGCTGTGGTGCAGGAAGCCGGAATACTGCTTACTCCAACAGTAATTGCTGATGTTGGTTGTGTAATGGTGACTACTTGTGTCCCGCTGCATCCGCTCGCATCGGTAACCGTTACTGTATAACTACCTGCCGGCAATCCGGTAGCAGTTTGAGTTGCTTGCCCGTTGCTCCACAAATAAGTATAGGGGCCGGTGCCGCTCGTCACATTTACATTAGCGCTTCCCAGGGTCACGCAGGTAGCATTTGTTTTGGTGCTGGTCAAAGAAAAAGAAGCGGTAGCATTTATGGTAACAGTGACCGAAGCTGTTTTACACAGCGCACTTATAATGCTTACATTATAAACGCCTGCGCACAAACCGGTTGCAGTTTGAGTAGTTTGTCCGTTGCTCCAAAGATAAGTATACGTACAGGCGGCAGGAGATACAATGGCTGTAGCATCTCCGCTGCAAGGATTGCTGCACGATGGCTGATTTACCGCAGAGCTTGTAAGAAGATTATTTATTCTGAATTTTGCAACAAATCCATCATCTGTATTGGTTGGTCCATTAAAAGTTCCATCATAATAGGCTCCTCCTCCCGGATTAACTACAGGATAAGCACCGGAATTTGTTACCCCATTCCATTCACCGCACATAAATAAATTATTATTGCCATCTACCGCCAATGCCTCTCTGAAATCACTTCCATTCCCTCCCCAGTAGGTTGCCCATAGCCGAGTGCCTGTATTGCTAAACATTAGAATTACGATATCGGTAGTCCCTCCATTATAGGAAGCGTCATAATATCCTCCATCACAGCAAGCCATCACCGGAACATTTCCTGTGGTATTAAAACTCATATAAATATTTCCGCAGCCATCTCGTGCCATATCATCAAAACAACTGAAACCCTCATCTCCGCTTCCTCCATAATAGGTGGCCCAAAGGCGCGCACCTGCAGGGCTCAATTTCAAAACAAAGGCATCTTGAAGTCCTCCTCCATTAGTCCCCTGAAAATATGCTCCTCCACCCGGATTCAGAACAGGAAAATTGGGTGAATCGGTGGGGCCGGAAACAAACACATTGCCACCTGCATCACTGATGGTAGCATATGCTTTATCAGTGCCGCTTCCTCCAAAATAAGTAGCCCATTGGCGATTACCATTATTATTAAACTTCAAAATAAAAGCATCTCCACCACCTCCTGCAAATGCTGTCTGAAATGCGGCTTGAGTAGGGAAATTAGCCGAATTCGTATACCCGGTTGCAAATACATTAGTTCCATCTGTAGCAATTGAGTAGGCACGTTCATCTTGGGTTCCACCATAGTAAGTAGACCATTGGAGAACTCCCACATTTGAAAATTTTGCTATAAAAGCATCGCCACTTTGTGCTGCACCTCCGGCATACCCTTGAAAATACGCGCCCGCTCCCGGATTAAGAACCGGTAAGTTGGGTGAATCAGAATTTCCTAATACAAAAACGTTTCCTGTCGCATCGGTGGTAACGGACATTATTCTATCATAATCATTTCCACCAAAACGTGTTGCCCATTGACGAATTCCCGTATTGGTAAATTTTATAATAAATCCATCCGTAACACCTGAAAGTGCACCTTGAAAATAAGCACCACCGAGGAACTGAGTTGGAAAATTGGATGAGCCCGTAATTCCAACTGCAAAAAGATTTCCCGCTGGATCAGTAGTAATATTGAATAAGTTATCTCCGCCTGTTGCCCCAGGAGTTCCATTTCCTCCATAATAAGTTGCCCACATACGCACTCCGGCATTGTTAAACTTCACAATTAAACTGTTAATTACATTGCCGCCTCCCGCACCATGCGCAGCCTGATAGAAAGTTCCGGCAGTCATAACAGGGAGATCAATTGATTGTGTGTATCCACCTACAAATACATTGTTATTGTTATCACAAGTAACGGACATCATACCATCCCAACTGGTTCCTCCATAAAACGAGGCCCAGGAGAGAGCAGGGTCAATGATGAGGGTAGAAGAAATTGGAAGGACTACCGTAGGAAGCGCAAAAGAGATCTCCACGTGATGAGCGTCTATGGGCCGTGCTGAATAATGCGAAGGGACTTCATCCTTATTCCCATCCAGGTAAGAATAAGGAGCTTGCTCCGTGAATGTGCCCAGCGGAGTTACAATTTCTATGATCCCTTTTTCATTTAGAGTTAAAGGCTTTTCGCTTTCATATACAAGTTTTATGTTAGCGGGATCTGCACCGGCATGAACTACAAAATCATATTTCATTCCTTTTTTATCCGCATTGTAAAATACCCAGTCAATTCCAGGATATACTTCGCGGATGGTGATCTTTTCATATTCTTTTACTCCGTAGATTCCATCTGGGCAATGCCCATAAAAAAAATTAAAATGCTCAGAGCTTTCCCCCTCTTTAACTATATTTTCCGGTTTAATGCTGGCTCCTTTCAGGTGAACATTCAGCCAGGCCATTTCTGTTGAGCGCTCTTCACCCTCCTCCCCGTACATTTTTTTTTCGTCTGCCTCCGCATAATCATTTTCTGCTTCTTCTTTTCCTTCCTTCTCCTCTCCTGATTTCACAAACACACAGGTTAATCCTGTCTTGGTGATATACATATCCATTCCGGGGGAAGATGCTTTGAAAAGGACAGCAGGAACAGGCTGATGGTCTGTGTTCTTCATTTGCCCTCTGTTTTCCAGAAAGCGAACAGGCTGATTCTGCATGAGATCTTCAGCATGCTTCTTTTGTTCCGGAGAAATAGTGGCAGAAGAACCGTGATTAGACAGCCTGTTTGGACCGGCAAAACTTACAGCAAAAAATGCACCTGAAATAAAGGCGATCAACAGGATTTTTTTCATTGGCTTGTGACTCTACCAAAGGTCGGATTATTAAGGCTGATAGTTAAAACAATTAAAGCTAATATATCATTTTCTAAAACTATACTTTTCTACATAAACTATTAGTAATCAATAATATGAAAATTACTATACTATTTTCAAAACATGGAATTAACTAAAATCACCCGGATCTGGAAAACGATAATGTTCAAAAAGAACACATCTCGATTGTATTTAATAGATGTAATTTTGCTTTCACTAAAAATTTAATGATTAATATGAAAAAGATCGCACTATTTACATCGGGAGGAGATGCACCGGGCATGAATGCCTGCATACGCGCAGTGGTACGTACTGCAATATTCCATAAGATAGATGTAGTGGGCATCACACGCGGTTATGATGGAATGATCAATGATGAATTCATCCCTCTTACTACAAAATCTGTAGCTAACATCATACAAAGAGGCGGAACTATTTTGAAAACCGCTCGAAGCAAGGAGTTTCTTACACTTCAGGGAAGAAAAAAAGCAAAAGCAAATCTGGAGAAACACCGTGTAGATGGAGTAATAGCTATTGGCGGTGACGGAACCTTTAAAGGTGCACTTGAGTTCGGGAAAATATGTTCAATCCCTTTTGTTGGCTGCCCCGGCACTATCGATAATGACCTTGTAGGAACAGATTTTACAATTGGCTATGACACTGCCATTAATACTGTAGTGGAAGCAGTAGACAAAATACGTGATACAGCGGAAAGCCACGACCGGTTATTTTTTATTGAAGTGATGGGGCGTGATGCGGGTCTGATCGCACTTCGCAGCGGTATAGGATCCGGAGCGGAAGCAATTCTTATTTCGGAAGCCAAGACGCACATGGATACGCTGATCAAACATCTGCAAGAAGGGAGAAAAGACAAAACATCCAAAATTGTCATTGTCTCTGAACAGGAAGGTACAGGAAGTGTAATGAAGATAGCTGAAAAAGTAAAAAAAGCACTTCCTTTTTATGATATACGTGTTTCGGTTTTAGGCCACGTTCAGCGCGGTGGAAACCCAACCTGTATGGACCGGGTAAATTCTTCCCGTATGGGTTTCTCTGCTGTGGAGACACTCATGAAAGGAAAGAAGAACGTGATGATAGGCATTGTCAATAATAAGATCGCTTACACACCGTTTAAAAACGCTGTAAAGCACATTAACGAACTTAATGCGGACCAGGTGAGAATGATGAAGATACTTGCTCTCTGATATTTTATTCTCCTATAAAATTATTCGTAAAAAGCAATACATTTGTTCAACAAAAAAGAATTTACAATGGTCTTAGAGAAATTGAAAAAGCAAATAGCAGGTATTTTAAACAAGCACCCTATCGCTAAATCTGCTCTCTTCGGCTCTTATGCAAGAGGGGAAGAAAACAAGAGCAGCGATATTGATATTTTAATTGAAACAAGTAAGCCGATTTCATTATTTGTAATTCTTAAAATAGAAAAGGAGTTGCGGCAAATCACGAAAAAGAAAATTGATATTATAGAATATTCTGCCATTAAACCTTTCCTCAGAGAAAATGTATTGAGCGATGCTATATCGATCTTATGAAAAAAAAGGGATGACAAAGTTTATTTGAATGACATTCTTGAATCCATCAATACTATAGAAAATTTTATCAGCGATAAAACAGAGTTTGAATTTTCATCCAGCCGATTAATTCAGGATGCTGTTATTAGAAGATTTGAAATAATTGGCGAAGGGCAAGATATCTTATACACCTTTTAAGAATGCTGTAAAGCACCTGGATGAACTCCATCCGGACCTGGTGAGAATGATGGGAGTACTCGCCTTATAGTATTATCCGAATTAAACAAAAAATCCCCTGACGATACCGCCAGGGGATTTCTTTTACTCAAAATTTATTGGTTACGAAAAACAAACGATGAATGCGTAGATCATGCCCGGAAAGTAAAACAAAAGAGTTAACAATAAATCGATCCAGAATCTTTTACCCCAGTCATCAACGATTCCAACAGCAACGGGAGGAAGAAAAATACACAAAAGAATAAGTACTATGCCTGGAGCATCGCGTGCTGTCAACGGACGTGTTGCTTTTTTGCTAAAGTGTTTCTGAGCATAATTATACTTTATAAATTCAGCTTTGTGGTTTTCCGAAGCATCCACTTCAGAAGAAGCAATAGCTTTTTTCAATTGTTTCTTTACAGAAGAGAATGCCGGTTTAAGATCGGTTGAAGCTGAAACCAGATTCTCATCTCCCTTCTCTTTGGCTACAGGGGTAATTATTTTCGTCTCAGCTGCTACCGGTTCGCTTTTCACTTCATTCGTTGCAACCGACTGCACATCTTTCTTTGGAGCAGCCACATCAGCAACAGGAGAGCTCACTTGCTTTTTAGAAGCAATATGAATATAATATCCGTTATTGTGATGGCGCTTGGCTATATCAACGGATGTACTGCAGGACGTAAATACCACCGCAAGAAGAATGAAAGCGGCCGAAAAGATGCTTTTTGTTGTCATAGTGTTGGGTTTTTGTGATCCAGACGCTTTGGTCCGGGTTTATGTTTATGTTATGTTGTTATTTTAAAATTTCACGAGCAATTACCAACTTTTGAATTTCCGAAGTCCCCTCTCCTATTGTGCAAAGCTTTGCATCGCGGTAATACTTTTCTACCGGAAAATCTTTTGTGTAGCCGTATCCCCCAAAGATTTGCACGGCTTCATTGGCCACTTTGCATGCAATTTCCGAAGCATAGTATTTTGCCATTGCAGAAATTTTGGTCACTTTTTCATGTCTGTTCTTTTTATCTGCAGCCTGGAAAATTAATAATTCCGCAGCTTCTATCTCCGTAGCCATATCTGCAATTTTAAATGCAATAGCCTGAAATTCAGAAATAGGCTTTCCAAACTGCTGACGCTCTTTTGAATATTTAATGGAAGCGTCCATGGCCCCTTTTGCAATTCCAAGCGCAAGAGATGCAATGGATATACGCCCGCCATCCAGCACTTTCAGCGACTGAATAAACCCATCGCCTTCTTTTCCCATCATTTGGCTTTTGTGTACACGGCAGTTATCAAAAATCAGTTCGGTTGTTTCGGAAGCACGCATACCCAGCTTATTTTCCTTTCTTCCGCCTTTAAATCCTTTGGTGCCTTTCTCAATAATGAAAGCGGACATTCCGTGCGAATCGCCTTTTTCTCCGGTACGAACTATTACTACTGCCACATCCCCGCTCACTCCATGCGTAATAAAATTCTTAGAACCGTTGATCACATAATGATCTCCATCCTTAACAGCGGTTGTGAGCATTCCTCCTGCATCCGATCCTGTATTTACCTCCGTAAGCCCCCATGCGCCTATCCATTCTGCGGTAGCGAGCTTGGGTAAATATTTTTTCTTTTGTTCGTCATTGCCAAACTGAAGAATGTGCCCGGTACAAAGTGAGTTATGGGCTGCCACGGATAATCCGATGGATCCGCAGATCTTGGATATCTCGGTGATCACAGTAACATATTCCATATAACCAAATCCTGCACCCCCGTATTCTGTAGGAACAAGCACGCCCATCAAGCCCAGCTCTCCAAGCTTTTTAAAACATTCAACAGGGAACTTTTGTGTTTCATCCCATTCCATCATCTTAGGGCGAATATGCTCATCGCCAAATTTTTTGATCATATCAGCGATCATATTTTGATTTTCACTGAGGGAGAATTCCATGGTAGAATTGGCAAGTGTTTCTGCGTGTGACATAGGGGCGCTTATCGTTTAGTTAATCGTTATTGATTGTAGTACGAATCACGAATGAAAACGAATATACGAATAATCTCAATTTAGCTTTTCTGTATATCATTCATAGGGTAGGACAAAAATCCGGTATAGCCTCATCCCCCTGCCCCCTTCTCCAAAGGAGAAGGGGGAAAGTCCCTCTCCTTCGGAGAGGGATTTAGGGTGAGGCTAAATAATGCGCTTAACACAACCGGAATTTTTGTCGTGCACCCATCATACCTCTACAATCGCTCAAACAACTAAAAGGTTTGCAGAACCAACGATCAGAGTGTTTCAAACCAAAGCACAAAAGGTGTGAATTGTGTAACTCTTTATCTGTTTTATGTAATCCTTGTGTGCCTGAAACTGCTTAATTTGTCACTATCTAAAACTAAGTAGATCAATACTTGAAATTATATATCAAATACATGGTGAGCAACCGCTGCAAAATGGCAGTGAAAGAAATACTGAGAAAGATGGAGTTGCATTTTATTCTTGTTGACCTGGGCGAGATTGAAATCATGGAAGATATTACTCCCGAACAGAGGGAGCAACTAAAAACAGATCTACTCGCTTCCAGCCTGGAATTGATAGATGACAAACGAGCTATATTGATAGAAAAAATCAAAAATGTAGTTATTCAAATGGTGCACCATACCGATGAATTAATTAAAACAAATTTCTCTAATCATCTGAGCGAAAAATTAAACCATAATTATACCTACCTTGCCAATCTATTTTCTGAAGTGCAGGGAGTTACTATAGAGCATTTCCTGATCTCCCATAAAATTGAGCGCATCAAAGAGTTGATAATTTATGGCGAAATGAACATTTCTGAAATTGCATGGAAGATGAATTACAGCAGCGTAGCACATTTATCCAACCAATTTAAAAAAATTACGGGGCTCACTCCCTCGCATTTTAAGCAATTGAAAAATACGGCACGAAGCCCCATCGAAGATGTAGGGCTTAAAACTCTCCCCGCAAGTACGGGGACGGGGTCAAATGGCAAGCAGAAAACCAAAGCAGCATTCACAAAGACACGTTAAAACCGGTTTGGAGTTTTTAAAAAAAATGACATCAGCAACAGCCGCCCGCAAAAAAAAGCCCACGCTTCAGAAAAATCCCAGCGTAAATCCTTTTACTGTTGTGGCCATTGGCGCTTCCATGGGAGGGCTGAAAGCAGTTTCAGCTTTATTAAAGGCCCTGCCTGCGGATACAGGCATGGCATATATTTATGTGCAGCACCTCAGTCCCGATCATAAAAGCAACCTCCCTTCGATATTAGCCAAGGTAACTAAAATGAAAGTGGAGGAAATAGATGACATGGAGCTGATGAAGCCAAACCATGTGTTTGTGATACCGCACAATAAAGGAATTAAAGTAACGGACGGGCATATAAAACTTATCCCCCGCTCTAAAGCGGCTGCAGCTATATCTATTGATGTGCTATTCTCCTCTCTCGCTGCCACACATAAAGAGAACGTGATAGGGGTAGTGCTATCCGGAAATGCGCACGATGGCACGGTTGGCCTGAAAGCCATTAAAGATGCCGGTGGACTTACCTTTGCGCAGGATGGATCTGCACAGGCAAGCAGCATGCCCGAATCGGCAATTAACGCGGGAGTGGTTGACTTTGTCTTGCCCCCCAAAGAAATTGCACTGGAGCTTGTCCGTAACAGTAAAAATGCTGTGATGAGGCAAAATATCAAACAGAGGCGGAAAGAGGAAACCAGAAAAACTTCAGACCCGGATTTGAAAGCTATTTTCGGAATGCTGCACAAAGAAAAGGGGAACGATTTCGCGCAGTATAAAATGGCCACGATCAACAGGCGCATAGAGCACAGAATGCATCAATGCAAAATAAAAACCATCAAACAATACTCAAAGCTGTTAGAAAAGGACAAAAATGAAGTAACCCTGCTATGCAAGGAGCTGCTTATTAATGTAACCGGATTTTTCAGGGATACAGAAGTATTCAGGTATTTAAAAACCTCTTTTCTCGGGAAGCTGCTGCAAAACAAAAAAAATGGGGAGACTCTGAGGATATGGGTTCCTGCCTGCTCCACCGGCCAGGAAGTATATTCTATTGCCATGCTGCTTATAGAGCTGCAGGAGAATAAAAGCAAAAAAATTCCGGTCAAGATCTTTGCTACAGACCTAAGCGAGCAGGCCATACGCGGTGCGCGCTTGGGGGAATACTTGCAAAGCGACATGAACCCTGTTTCCAAAGCGCAGCTCAAACGTTTTTTTACCAAAACAGGCAATAGTTATTTCATTACTAAGGAGATTCGGGAAATGTGCGTATTTGCACCCCATAATATTTTGAGCGACCCTCCATTTTTTCGTATAGATTTTATCAGCTGCCGGAACCTCCTGATTTATTTTGATGCCGGTGCACAGAAAAAAGTTCTTTCAACCATGCATTTTGCGTTGAATGACGGGGGGTATTTAATGCTTGGAAAATCAGAAACCACCGGAACATCTTCCCCAATTTTTACCCAGCTAAACAGGAAATTTAAGATCTATAGCCGGAAAAAAAACGCAGGTGTACGCAAAATACCGGAACTGGTGCCACACTTTCCCGAAAAAAACAATGCTGATAAAAACGTAAAAATTTCTCCGCGTAAGATCGCATCTGTGGATTCGGGAGAACTTGACAGTGCCATTGATGCTGCACTTCTTTCGCGCCACATGCCCGCCTGCGCCCTCATCAATAAGGATATGGATATCCTGCAATTCAGGGGCTTAACCTCGCTCTATCTCACGCATCCATCGGGAGGAAAAGCCAGCCTGAATATTTTAAAAATGATGCGTCCGGAGTTTGCTTTTGAACTTCGCAACGCAATTAATCAGGCGATCAAAACAAAGCAATATGTAAACAGAACAGGTATAGAGATAACGGTTGATTCTATACTGCGCACGATGTCCGTGGAAGTGTGCCCTCTTAAGAGCAACTGGCAGGAACCATTATACCTTGTTGTTTTTACCCTACAAGA
>Ga0163151_10007876_pt1 | contig 12265 bp, 13 predicted proteins | sample OliLakLV19MP5IB2_FD_145596 | JGI IMG/M metagenome (GOLD analysis project Ga0163151, IMG submission 145596) | Freshwater microbial mat bacterial communities from Lake Vanda, McMurdo Dry Valleys, Antarctica - Oligotrophic Lake LV.19.MP5.IB-2 | ecosystem: Environmental > Aquatic > Freshwater >...
CGCGGATGGGCGGATATTTGGGCCGCACCAGAGATCCGGAAGCAGGGCATCAATTGATGTGGCACGGCTATGAGAAACTACAAATGCTCTGCGAGGGGTTTGCTCTCAGAGGGTTCGCCGAGAGAGACAACTAAGTGCAATATGTCCCGGAGTCTTTATGGGTAAAGGGCAGGGCTAGCAGCCCTGCTGGCTCACTGTGACGAGTTGCAGAACCTGCGTACCACCGCCGATGCTCATGGTTCCCAACTCCTCAGCTCTATCCTTAACAAATCCATATATTGCCAGTCGGACATGCCCGGAATCATGCCCCTGTTCGATAATTAAGAAAGACCGAAGGAGAATAATGGACCCCGTCAACATACCGGCAGCCGAAATCGGCCCTTGGCTGCAACAAATCCGAAATGATCGTGGTTGGAGCCAGTCTGAACTCGCTCGCCTGGCAGGCGTGTCACAACCTACAATCTCTACTTGGGAACGGGGAAAAGGCCAGCCCGATGATGTGCAGTTAGAGGTCATCCGCGAGGCATTTGGCAGTGGAGTCACAAAACAGGAAATTGCGCACGCTCCCAAAGAACTTGAAGGAATTGATGCAACTTCGGAAGCCGGGTGGGGCGACGAGTATCCACTTGACGCAGTATTCGTAAGAACCGACCAGCGGACTGTCGGCGAGGTCGTCCGGCGCATTAACAATAATCGTTACGATCTCAATCCGGAATTTCAGCGTGATTTTGTGTGGCCAAACGACAAGCAGTCACGCCTCATCGAGTCCTGCCTAATGCGGATTCCTCTTCCCGTTCTCTATGTTGCGGAAGCCCCGGACGGCCGGATTATCGTCGTCGACGGCCTGCAGCGACTGACCACCTTCAAGCGATTCATCGGAAACGAATTCCGGTTGACGTTTCCAAAGACCGACGATTCGACTCGCCATCCTCTGGAAGGCAAAAGGTTCGTAGACCTGGACCTCAAGTCGCAGGAACGGGTCGAGGACACTCAATTAACCCTTTACATTCTTGAGGCGACAGCGCCCGAGCGCGCGAAACTCGACATCTTCGAGCGGGTCAATAGTGGCGAACCGCTTACCCGGCAGCAGATGCGGAACTGCCTCTATAATGGATCCGCAACCAGATGGCTTAAGGAGGCCGCGATAAGCGATAGCTTCCTGCGGGCCACGGGAAATTCACTCGATTCCAACAGAATGCGTGATCGTGAGGTCATCAACCGGTATTGTGCCTTTTCAATCATCGGATGGAAGCTTTATAACTCTGGCGATATGGACAGCTTCCTGGCGGACGCGCTAGGAAGGATGAACAGGATGGAGGAGAGGGAATTAATAGATATGCGCCTCCGTTTCGACATGGCCATGGAGCATAACTATTACCTCTTTGGCCGCCACGCCTTCCGCAAATCGCTCATCGGCCCGATGGATGGCGATCGGTCCGTCTTGAACATCGCTCTCCTCGACGTTTGCTCGGTCCTCTTGGCCCCCCTCTCTCCGTCCGTCGTTTCTGAACACCAGGACACGCTGCGGCGAACGATTCGCGATCTCTTCAACGACGGCGAATTTATTCACGCTATCACTTACTCCACGAATAGCCGAAAGCAAGTCCAGAAAAGATTTCGTGAGTTGGAAACCCGGCTCTCCGAGGTATTAAAGTGATCGAGAATCTTCATCTCCGAAATTTCAAGTGCTTCGAGGCACTGGACCTGGAACTGAAACCGCTTACCCTCCTAACCGGATTCAATGCCGCCGGAAAGTCGACCACAATCCAGACGCTTCTGCTGCTCGCACAGACGCTGAGACGCAGCTATCGTGGTCCAAGCGAACTGCTTTTGAATGGAGGACTTGTCGCTCTTGGATCGCCAGCCGACGTCATTAACAATGGCGGCACTCGCATGGCGCTTGGCGTCTCCAATTCAGAGATCAAACTTGTTTGGCGCTTTGCGGTCAACGACACCAACCGGCGAATCCTCAGCACCATTGACGCCACTGTAAACGTAGGCGTCGACACCGGCCATGTACGCCCAAACCTCCTCGATGGTCTCCGCCCCGCCGACGGCGGGAAGAAGGTTTTTGACTATCTAAACAATCTCGAAGCTCTTACATTTCTCAGTGCGGCACGACAGGTAGAAACCGAAGTCTACCCCATTCCAACGGACCTCGGCATAGCTCGCGGTGACGTCGGACCTATTGGACAATACGCGTCGTGGTGGCTGCACGAAGAGGGCGATTCTCCGGTAGATGCGTCCCGTTGCTGCAACCCACTGGGCCTATCATCCACTTTGCGCGGGCAGGTAAACGCATGGACGTCAGATCTGTTTCCAGGCGCCGAAGTGAACGTCGTTCCCGTGCCTAAAACAGGCTTAATGCGACTCGAACTGCGCTCGGGTAGAACCAGCGATTGGAGCCGCCCAGCGAATATCGGATACGGCATCTCCTATGCCTTCCCTATCCTCCTGGCTGGACTCGCCGCCGACGCGGGTCGAACTCTAATACTTGATTCCCCCGAAGCACACCTGCATCCTCGCGGACAGTCCCGCATTGGCAGTTTCCTCGCCCAAATGGCCTCCGCCGGCGTTCAGACGGTTGTCGAAACCCATTCGGATCACGTCCTCAATGGTGTCCGCCTCTCGCTCCGCACCGGTACGATCCGGCCTGCCGATGTCGCAATCTACTTTTTCACGGCACGGCCCGACGTGCCCGTTGTCAAACTCTCTGTCGACCAGGATGGTAATATTAGCGACTGGCCCGACGGCTTCTTCGACCAATCCGAAAAAGACTTGGCCAGCCTCGCTGGGTGGAATTGACCGCACCCTATGGAATGGTTCATCAACGACCTCTCGATCCGGGGCCAGTATCCTGATTTCCAGGCGCTCCGCGACGCGATCACGCCGATTTTGCAACTCCGCCAGCGTAGAGCCGACCTCCGTTCTCGTATCCTTTGCTCACGGCCCCTAACTATTCGTCCGGCAATCGGCACAGTGAGCTTGGAGCGGGCAATCGCTACAACTCCTGACAAGATATTCAAGCAACTGGCGTTATCCTGGTTGGCCAAGGCTGGCCCATTCTGGGATGACAGCCGGGCTCAAAATCCCGACGATTATTTCCACTTCGCCGGTGAAGATGTAACCGATCAAGGCCTCGGTGAAGCGGCGCGACGTCGAATTGCTGGCGAAGGCGCCGCTACCTTCAGCCTCCTCGATCCTCCAACAAATACATTTCAAAGGTCGCCCCTTGATGTTCACCACGGGCTGCCGGAAGATCCTATCGGACAGATCGCGGTTATCAACTACTGGTCCATCCAAGATCTTGAGCGCGCGGCCATCATTCCTCCTGGATCGTGGGGGGAAATGCTGGAAAGCGCCGGCAATCGCATGAATTTGCTGATTCTATCCGATGAAATATCGGCCCAATTAAGGCCGCACCCGTTCAGTCGCGCCATCGCCGAACGAACCCTCGAACTTCTCGAAGTCCTGCAAACGCTGGCCGCCGAAACCCTTCCGAACGGCATCCGCACCGACAAAGGGAAAGAGATTTACAACTCCTATTTCATCGGCCCCTCGCCGCCTTTCACAGACGAATCCGACAACAACAAGCGCGGCTTTAGGAGTGAGATGACATTCAAAGACCCGGATGCCAGGACGAAATCGATTTTCTGTCCGTGGCACGGAAAGGTGAATGTAGAAAAATTCCGTATCCACTTCGAATGGCCACGCCCGATCGGCCAATCCCAAATCAAGATCTGCTACATCGGCCCAAAAATCACCAAGGCTTGACTAACTCCGGACGCAAGGAATGGTGTATCTCTGAGATCTGAAAAACAACAGCACTAGGCCAGTTGTCGTACTCGCCCTGGCCGCCCTTCTCCTGAGTAAAACGTGAGTTGCTTGAAATCCTTTCGCTTGTTGTTTATTTGCTGCTCGAATTGTGAAGGGTAATTTCCACGAAGCCCATTGATGAAATTCTGCCAATTCGTTTGGAACTCTTGAAACAACTCCATGATCACCGGATGAGGGTCAAATCCTTTCTTATTATCGATTCTGAAATAGTTCAAATGGAACAAATGAGTGTTCATGTGGGACTGCCAGTTATTCCACGCGATTCTTCCGTACTGAGGATGGTCGGAAAATCGACTGCCTGGATATCTATGTCGGTGTCCACAAGACGCTTGTCCGGCACAAACCGTCTATCAGAGAAAAAGTCCGCGAACGCTCGATGTGGTAAGAAATATGAGAAGGCAATGTGCATACGGGCTATATCTTCATACCTGTCATGCTGACCGCTGGCCCAAGCGGTCCAAACAAGGCTTGAGTACTCATGGACTACGTGCTCAATAGCCTTCTCACTTCTCTTCGGATCTGGCTTCGTAAGTATTGCATCCTTACTTTTTCCCATGGCTGTATGATAACTGCATTCCTCGCCTCCTTTCCATGCCCGGTGTTTGCCGCCGGCTTGGCATCGACTTAGCTGCGTTTCGTGAATCAAAAGGGCCTGATCGCCGCAAAACGGCGATCCCGAAGTCCGGTCGCAAGAAAGTACAGAGTTGCCTCAAGCAGGACCGAGCAGCGATGGTCGAAGTTACGCAGTCTGATGTGAAGGCAATTTGCGGAGCCAGGGCGCTCCCTCCGCCGGTTCCTGAGCAGGTTCAGGAATCGGAGAACATCAATGTCGTCTTCCTTACACCCAAGCGAGGCAGTTTCGAAGGCGAAGCCTCCAAGTGGTCATTCCGCAAGGGTGGCCGTCAAGGTGAAGTTGTTCAGGCCACCATCAGAGATACCGAATTCCTCGGCAAGCTTGAGCGCGGCGAGTACCGGCTCACCGGAGGTGATGTCTTAAAAGTGGAATTGAAAGAAAGACAAAGGGTCGTCGGCGCCGATATCAAGACCACGAACGAGATTTTGAAGGTCCTCCATTATCAGCCAGCCCCGGACCAGTCACGGATGGAATTTGACGGCGGGCCGGACACGAAGTTCTAGATCGACGCGCTGTTGGCGAGAAGTACCTGAATGTGGGCCTCTGTGGATTGGCGCACATTGTGCGTACAATTAGAGTGAGGACGTTATGGGCATCTCGACCAACGATCAAACCAGGACCAAGAGGTTTAACCTCCGGGCGACACCAAAACAGGAGCGGCTGATCAGGGTGGCCGCTGAACGCCAAGGAGTGAATGTCACAGACTTCATCATCGAAAGCGCATGCGAGAGAGCGGAGCAGGCTCTTGCCGACCAGCGCCACTTCGTCCTTGATGAAAAACAGTGGGGTCTGTTCATGGAGGCACTGGATGCACCGCCGCGCGTGATCCCCGAAATCAAGAGGCTCTTCTCAGAACCGCCAATCGCTGAAAGCCGATAGTGTTGTCCCAGGAATCGAATAAACCCCGGCCGGATCCTACGTACATCATTGAGAAGCTGAATCAGGGCCACAGCCTTTCGGAATCCGACTGCTCGAACGCGACGCTCGACAATTGGCTTAAGCGCTATGCGTGGACCAATCAGCGGGCAGAGACGGCAAAGACGTATGTGGCTCACCGTGGAGACCGGGTTCTTGGTTACCACGCCCTCGTTGCCGGCTCCGTCCAGAAGCATGAGGCGCCGGAGCGAATCGCCCAAGGCCTTGCCAATCACCCGGTCGGAGTGATTCTCCTGGCCCGTTTGGCCGTCGATAAGACCGCACAAGGAATTGGGCTTGGCAAAGCGCTTCTGCGGGACGCCGTCGGGCGAATCGCCCAGGCGGCAGACGTTGTGGGAGTGCGATCAGTGCTTGTTCACGCTATTGATGAAGCCGCCCGGAAATTCTATCTGCATCACGGTTTTCAACCTTCGCCGGTTGATCCGATGCAGTTAATGATGTTGATGAAAGACCTCCGGGCTTCCTTGCATCGATAGGCGGACCCATCGACCGCGTGCCACTACCGCGCAAATGTACGAGACGAAAAAACTCATCAGCGGAATTTGCGCCGAAGCTGAAGATGCCGATAGGGGAGAGTAACTATGGGATGGCAAACGAACGAATGGCGCCCCACCGCCGTAACTCGCTTCATCGAATATCGAGATACCAGCGCCACTCCCGTCTTTGTTGATACAGACGCCGGCGAAGGGGTTCTCAAAGGCCTCGGCAACCCATCTGGTCCGCATGCCCTCGCCGCGGAACTCGTTGGGTCGCTCCTCGCGGACTGGCTCGGCCTGCCCACCTTCGATTTCTCCACCATCACCGTCGACCCGGCCGACCAACTTTCCATCTCCAGCAACGCAATGCTTCAACCCGGCCCCGCGTTCATCTCCCGCCGAACTCGCGGATTTGCCTGGGGCGGCGACGCTAAGACCTTGGACAGTCTTGCCAACAAGGAGGACATCACCCGACTCATTGTCCTTGACACTTGGATTCAAAACTGTGATCGCTTTCGGCCGTTGCCGCCGCCACCTCGTTGCAACATCGACAATGTCTATTTTGCTCGTTCGGCAGGTTCGAAGCGCCCAACAGTATTGGCAATGGACCACTCCGCCGCATTTACCTGTGGCGCCGATCTCAACCCGAAGCTCAGAAGCATCAATGCAATTCGTGATACCCAGCGCTACGGCCAGTTTCCTGAATTTGAAAGCCACTGGAATGAACTGATTCTCGCGCCCACTCTGGCGGCGCTCGCCGCGATGACATCAACGCTCGCAGCCGAAATCACTGATCGGATCCCCGAGGAGTGGGAGGTTCCGGCGGATACTCGTTCAGCGCTCGCGGAGTTCATCCATCGGCGCGCCCAATTTCTCTCGCGCCAGGAAATAACGAATTGGCCGGTGGGTGGGCCGGCCGTTTCCGATTAAACTGGAGTCACGGCCATGCAATCCTTCACCGGCTACTACTCGCTAATTCAGTATTGCCCCGACATGGGGCGACTGGAGGCACTAAACGTCGGCATCGCCCTTCTTTGCCCGGAGCTCAGTTTCCTCAAGACCCGCTGGGCCAGGAACGCCAAACAACGCCTCCAAAAAGTCTTCGGCCCCGCGGAGTTCGATCTCCTCCAGTCCGAGTTCGAATCCTTCGACAGTCGCCTCACCATCGTCCAGCCGCCGGCAACCCAGGAAGAATTCCAACACCTCGCCAATACACGCGCCGGATCGCTCCGCCTCACTCCCCCTCGTTACCTAAAGGTCTTCGACCCGCAAGAGGACATCGACAAACTTTTTGTCCGCCTCGTCCCCGAAACACCGCCACGCCAGCCTAAACTCCGCGTGGCGAAACGATTGATGGATGACCTTCGGAAACACAAGTTGTTTCAAGCAGTCAACAACCCCATCACCGTCGAACTACCCGAACTCGGCAAGACAATTCACGCGAAACTGTCCTATCAAAATGGCCGAGTGAACCTAATCCACCCCCAACAGTTCCCGGCCAATCGCGATGACCTCCTGGCAACCACTGGCCGCCTCGCGCTCGAAGGAAATGCGCTCTATTCACGCGAGAAATACAGGATGGTTGTCGTTGCCGCCTTCGGTCCGGACGCCGCCGAAGCGGCCCGCATCGTTACCCCCCAATTGGCGGCCCATCAGGTATCGCTCCACGATTGCAACGACCTGCGCGCCCTCCACCAATCCATCGAACAAAGCGCCCGCGAGCACAACCTGTTGTAACCTGAATTATCCACGGAATCGGCTGATCGCCGCCAGCCGAGCGCAGACACCAACCCTTCTCAGCGCACCTCCACCTCCGCCGCCAGTCAAACGTAAGTTTATCTAAGTCCCCCCCTGCACTGACCGCGGTGCATTACGACGTGCAACTGTCAGTGCCGGAAAAGAGTGAGCTAATGTGGTCGGGGTGCCGAAGCGGAATTGAGCCACCTGTGGCGGCGGCGCAGTAGGGACTCTACAGCGATTTCTATAGTTCCGCGGATTCATTGGCCCTATTGATCGATTGAAAAACTTTGAACACTATACCAGTATACGTATAACAGTATACTGGGTTGTGGGCTTAAAGACTGTCAGGTGGGTGGGATCGTCGCGGAAAGATTTGAAAACTTTCCCCAAAGCGGTCCAACGACACATCGGGCAGGCCCTCTTTGCAGCCCAGTGCGGCGAGGAGTACCCAACCGTGAAGGCGCTCAAGGGGTTTGGCGGACGGTTTACACGGTGCGCTTTACAGACGCCATCTATGTTCTTCACGCCTTTCAAAAGAAATCAAAGTCCGGTATTGCCACATCGAAAAGAGAAATCGAACGCATCCAGCAACGGCTTGCGGCCGCGGAGTTGGACTACAGAGAAAGGCGGAATTGACCATGAAAACAAAAAACCCGATGCAAGCCGGCGCACCCTCGATTCCCATTGCCGAGAGCAGCGGAAACCTGTTCGCCGACCTTGGCCTGGCCAACCCGGAGCAAGAACTCCTAAAGGCGCGTCTTACCCTGCAAATCTACCGGAGCATCAAGGAACGCAAACTCACGCAGGCACAGGCCGGAGAAATTCTTGGCATAAAGCAACCGCACGTCTCAAGCCTGATGCGTGGCCAGTCGGGACTGTTTTCTGTTGAACGTCTCATGGACTTCCTCACGGCGCTTGGCCACGATATCGAGATCGCGGTCAGTCGATCGCGCAAGAAACATGGCGAAATGTCCGTCATCCTTGGGTGAGCTGAGCGCGTTTACTTACACACACGAGCGGCCACCCAATGCAAATCTGCGTCGCCGGCCTCGTGCGGGGTAATTAAGTAAATCCGGCGGCAACCACCCCATAACTCACCCGCGCCTCAAAATCTCATCGTACTCATCATGTGGCCCGCTCCAAAATCAGTGTAAGACGTTACCCTTCCGAATGGCCAAGGCCCGATACGACCCGGAGACCCGCGCTGACCAAAATGGCCCAACGGCTTTTAACCGCAACGAAGGGTGAAACGGGCTTGCTTGGAACAATTCGTATTTCTTGTCAGCCTGCCGCTGTATCTCTATCGGCAACTCATCGTACCGCTGCCGGAACCGGGCAAATGTACGAGACTGAAAACTCACGAGCGGTACTTGCGCCGTTCAGCGCTGTCCTCTTCCATCGGGCTAGTCTTACCCTCCGCGATTTCCCATTCCAGTTCCGCCAAGATCGCCATTGGCGCACATTGTGCGTACAATTAGAGTGAGGACGTTATGGGCATCTCGACCAACGATCAAACCAGGACCAAGAGGTTTAACCTCCGGGCGACACCAAAACAGGAGCGGCTGATCAGGGTGGCCGCTGAACGCCAAGGAGTGAATGTCACAGACTTCATCATCGAAAGCGCATGCGAGAGAGCGGAGCAGGCTCTTGCCGACCAGCGCCACTTCGTCCTTGATGAAAAACAGTGGGGTCTGTTCATGGAGGCACTGGATGCACCGCCGCGCGTGATCCCCGAAATCAAGAGGCTCTTCTCAGAACCGCCAATCGCTGAAAGCCGATAGTGTTGTCCCAGGAATCGAATAAACCCCGGCCGGATCCTACGTACATCATTGAGAAGCTGAATCAGGGCCACAGCCTTTCGGAATCCGACTGCTCGAACGCGACGCTCGACAATTGGCTTAAGCGCTATGCGTGGACCAATCAGCGGGCAGAGACGGCAAAGACGTATGTGGCTCACCGTGGAGACCGGGTTCTTGGTTACCACGCCCTCGTTGCCGGCTCCGTCCAGAAGCATGAGGCGCCGGAGCGAATCGCCCAAGGCCTTGCCAATCACCCGGTCGGAGTGATTCTCCTGGCCCGTTTGGCCGTCGATAAGACCGCACAAGGAATAGGGCTTGGCAAAGCGCTTCTGCGGGACGCCCTCGGGCGAATCGCCCAGGCGGCAGACGTTGTGGGAGTGCGATCGGTGATTGTTCACGCTATTGATGAAGCCGCCCGGAAATTCTATCTGCATCACGGTTTTCAACCTTCGCCGGTTGATCCGATGCAGTTAATGATGTTGATGAAAGACCTCCGGGCTTCCTTGCATCAATAGGCGGACCCATCGACCGCGTGCCACTACCGCGCAAATGTACGAGACGAAAAAACTCATCAGCGGAACTTGCGCCGCTCAGCTAGGCCCTCGTCCATTGCCCGGGTCTTACTCTCCGCGATTTCCCGTTCCAGTTCCGCCAAGATCGCCATTCCACGTCCGCCCTCCGAAAAATCACTCTCGATTTGTTCGTCCCAGGCGTTAGCGTCGCGTTCGCCGAGCCAACTCGCCAAGACCGTCTGTTGCTCTGGCGGAAGCAGTTCAATCGCTTCCTTGATCGCTTCCAAGGTCATGTTCCAAACTTAGCTCGTTCGCGGTCCCTCCGCAAGCGGACCCTACTTTCGAAGCAATCGGCCCAACCTAAATGAAAAGCCGGAACCAAAGAGCCCGTAAACCCTGGAGTGCCGGTGGAACTGATCGGATCGAGCCCGGTAAACAGCGACGGGTTTCGGACAAACACTCTCGCGCCAATGAATGAAGCGGACAGCCCAGTCTGCCGCCCCCAAACCATTGTGATACCCTGAGGGCGGGTTAGCGGATCCCGCCTCCGGCGCGGTCCATCAGCGGATTCGCCCGCCAGCCCGCTTCAATTACTCACCACCCTAATGCTAAAAGAGATCTTGGACTCTGCAAAGCTGGAGCCCAGCTTCTGCGCGAGTCTCCTCGGAATCGCACCCGACCAGTTCGGCGAATGGGTATCGGGCGTCAAACCGGTGCCGGCCTTCATCCTCCCCGAATTGTCGACGATCCTCGGCGTCCCGGAATCCGTTCTTACTGAGCGGCGCAAACGTAAATGCACCGACGAATCCCTCCTCGCACCGGTGATTCGGTTCAAGCTCCGCGAAGAACGCCTCCATCAAGCCGACCGCGAGACCGTAGGACTTATCCGCAAGCTCGGCTTCTATATCGCCAATTTGCAGCGCGTCACCGGTGAGTGCCCGCTGGCATACCGTTCCCATTTCCGTGAGATCCGCGCCACCGTGAAAGTCACTGCACCCCCGGCTCTGCAGGGCCGCGATGGTGCACGGATTTTTCGAAACCTTACCGGCCTATCTCAAGGCAAAGAAGGAATCGGGGAAATTCTTCGCCCCTGCCTCCGCGGCGCGGGAGTGCTCATCGTCGAAAGCCCTCTGCCGAAGTCGGAAGTGGAGGGATGCGCCTTCAACGTCGGTTCCGACGAAAACTTCACGCCCTGCATCTACTCCAACACATTCAAGTCAACCTGGTTCCGCCGCAACTTGATCCTCTGCCACGAACTAGCCCACGCGGTTTTCGATTTGGATAGCGAGCAGTTCATGGCTGATTTTCTTGGAGAGGACAATAAGACGCTCCAGGAATTGCGTGCTTCCGCCTTCGCCGTCGAATGCATGTTGCCTAAGTCGGTTCTGATTCACCTGCAAAACCAGCTCGGCATCAACTGGGAAAGTCTATCTGAGCAGCAACTCGCGTCGCTCGTCGCCAGATCCCACGTCGAACAAAGGGTCGTCTTGTCGGCCGCATTGGCCGCCGAGTTGATTGACGAGGAACTCATGCGATCCTATACCGCAATGGCCATCGGCGACCTCCTGCGGAAAGTAAGTGACCGTGCCCTTTCGACCTCAGAATACTTGAAGCAAACCGCTGCGGCTTCTCCGCTCTGGGTCTCGCAAAATCGGACTGCCAATGTCGGGTTGCGACGGCTTCGCCTTCCCGCGGGCTACGTCCAACGCGTACTGGAAGCCCGAAATGACGGTCTCATCAGTAACCGCAAAGCGGCCGAAATGATGATGATGGATTCGGGCGTATTCGACCAACGACTTCCGCCGAGCGAGCAGGCATTGGACCTTGCTTGAGCGGATTTCCAGGACGACAAGCCGCGAACCCGCAATTCTTGCTCTGTGATACTTCCGGGATTTTGCCGTTTCTGTTCGCCAATGAAATAACGCCGTTCCGGTGCTTGCGCACGAACTACGCCGTTACCTGTGGCATTGTCGAGGCCGTCGATGGAGAGTTACGGTCACAGGCCGCCGGGAAATTTCCGGGAATCGCAGTACCCCTCAGAAAGGCCATGGCGACCGGAGTTCTCACGGTGCTCACGCGAAGCTACCTCCGTGAAACGATAGAGTCCGGCGATATAGTCTTCGACAGCCTCGACATGGAGGGGCGGGAGTTTTTCAATTATTGACAGCGCGGCGAGGCTTACTCCCATGCTGCCGCCAACGCACTTTGCGTCCCCATCGCCACTGAGGATCTGTCCGCCGTTAGAGCCCTCGCCTACGCCGGTTTTGAACTCTCCGGCCCAATCGTCCGGGTATTCGACCTGATCGCCTTTGCGTTCCAGATCGGCGCAAT
>Ga0163151_10007877_pt1 | contig 12265 bp, 8 predicted proteins | sample OliLakLV19MP5IB2_FD_145596 | JGI IMG/M metagenome (GOLD analysis project Ga0163151, IMG submission 145596) | Freshwater microbial mat bacterial communities from Lake Vanda, McMurdo Dry Valleys, Antarctica - Oligotrophic Lake LV.19.MP5.IB-2 | ecosystem: Environmental > Aquatic > Freshwater > Lake...
TAGGTTATACTTTTGATGCGAAAGTAGGTGATAAGCTAAGTTGGCGGACTAGCGACAATATCTGTGTCTGGGTATTTACCCCAAGCAATAAAATTCTGAAAGGCGGTGAATTACCTGACAATGGTAATTACATTGTTCAAGTTTCGGTTCCAAGTGGAACGACAACATTTACCTTAGACATGGGACTGGGAAATACAGTCGCGGCTAATCCTTCTTCACCTGTAACTGTTTCTCCAACACCCACCAGCACTCCAACACAACTTCCTCCAACTAACACAACAACACCTAGTAATAGCCTCAGCCAAAATGAAGCGGCTTCATTAGTACAAAACTGGTTAAACTCTAAGGGACGGATATTTGGTTCACCATTTGACAAACAATTAGCCCGTCAGTTTACAACAGGAAGTCTTTACTATGATGTAGCTGAAAAGCCTAATGGTTCGATTGACTGGCTAAGAAATAATAACTCATACTATACTTATAGTCTTTCTCGAATTGACAATATCTGGGCGTTTGATAATTCTGGGAGTAATCCTATTCTTAAAGTAAGAATTACTGAAGATCGCACTTTATACGGTTCAGGCGGAAATATTGATTATGATAAATCAGGCAAAAGAACTGCCAACTATATTTACTACTTCTCTCGAGGAAATGATGGATGGAAGATCAATGACTATAGAGATGAGTAGATGAGTAAAACTAATAAAAAAATATTGCCTAAGTCACTGACAAGTAAACAAATCATTTGGCCGCTTTGTAGCTTATCCCTACTGTCTATATGTTTCGCTATTATGTTTAGGGTTTTAACAGTGCTCTCTGAAAAAAAACAGGAGCTAACTGACTTGATCTGTCAAACAAATTCAGTAATTGATTTGAGTAGCAATAATAAACTATTAATACAAGGAAATTTTAGAGGTGCTAGTCATCAGTGCTTTATATTTACAGCTAATTCTAGTCAAACGATTGAAATTGATAGCCAACTAAAAGTCTATCTGAGTAAACCAAATCAGGAAATCACATCTGGGCAAGGCTTATTTACTGAAAACCTATTAGATTCAGGAGAGTATGTCCTTCATGCAAATAAGAATAATGAGATGAACAATTTTGAAATAAAAATCAGCTTGCTAAATAAAGATAAAGGTACAAAGGATACCTCGCTCATCAAAAAGAGTCCATCCATGGATAAAAATTTTAAGGGTCATATAAACTCTTCTATATCTCTAAATCCTCAAGACTGGGGCTACAATGTCTTAACCTCACCGCCTTTTAAGACGAGTGAAAATATTCAGGAAGTTGTAAACAAAATATTAGATTTGGCAGATCAGAAAGGGTTACCAAGTAGTCACATCTCGATAAGTCTTATTGATTTAAATAGTAGTCCTTGTTGTTTATATGGGTTACATAAAGATAAAGAGCCACGATTTCCCGCAAGTATTGCTAAGTTGTTTTGGATGGTGGCATTCTTTGGTGAATTAGAAGCAGGCAAAAATGATAGCTACTTGATTTCCGAAGAGAATCTATACAAGATGATTCAAAATTCGGATAATGAACCAGCAAGTGATGTTCTAGACTGGCTAACAGATACTCAATCTGGCAGTAATTTATCAAAAGATGAACTTAATATATGGAAGAATAAACGAGATTCTGTAAATAGGTTTTTCAGGAAAGCTAACTATCAATATGTCAATATTAGTCAAAAGAATTTTCCTGTTCCAAAGCTCAAACTTTTGAAGCCAGAGGGAAGAGAACTGCAAATACGTGGAAATCAGAGTAATCCACTTAGGAATTCTCTTACAACCTATGAAACTGCGAGATTGTTATACGAAATAAATACTCGACAGTCCGTCTCACAAGATTCCAGTCGAAAAATGCAAGATTTACTACGCAGAGATTATGAAAAAGAAAAACTTAAAGAATACGACTCTATAAAAGGTTTTCTCGGAGAGAGACTTTTATCCAGCAAAATTAAACTATACTCAAAGGCAGGTTGGACATCTGATTCAAGACAAGATGCGGCAGTAGTTGTTAGCCATGACGGAAAAACAAAGTATATTCTTGTCATTTTTGGCGATGATCCTGCATTTGCTAATGATTGGGATTTCTTTCCTGATGCATCTCTTATTGTTTATGAAAATATGAGGCGATGAAGATTTATTATGCTAACAACCATTCAACAGCTAGTAGCTCGTTATAAAAAACCACTTCTTTTTGGGGTGTATGGTGGTTTAGGCTGTTTACTAGCCGCATTACTATTTGGTGAGGTATTCCTGAACCTCACGCAGTTGCCGCCTTCAATTGAGAAAACACCGCAAGCGATCGCGCTATTGATCGATACATCAGGAAGTATGGGCGGCTCGAAACTTGCAGAAGTTAAGGGCGCCGCCATCAACTTTGTGCAAAGACAAGGTGGACAGAATGACAGCCTAGCAGTTATCAGTTTTAGTGACGGAGCGCAAGTAGTCTCACAATTTGGCTCTGATACAAATACTCTCGTACAAGGTATAGCTGGACTCTCAGCAAACGGAGGTACAAATATGTCATCAGGAATTGATACAGCCCTCGCAGAGACTCAATCTACTTCACAAAAGAGCCGCAATATTCTCTTGTTTACTGATGGTGTACCAAACTCATTGCCTGCTGCTAGCACATCTGCTTTGTCCGCAAGACTAAAGGGAGTCAATGTCGTAGCAGTAGGAACTGGTGATGCAGATGTAAATTTTCTTAACCAATTGACGGGAAGTCCCGCTCTAGTTTTCTTTGCTAACTCAGGACAACTTGATAACGCTTTTAAACAAGCTGAAAAAGCTATTTATGGTAAGCAGCTTGTAGAGTCGGGCAGAGTTGGTGACTACAACTTAGTTTACAGTTTGTTACGCATTGGTGGTTGGACGAGCTTACTAGCGATCGGTGTATCTCTTGCCCTAATTGTTGGACAAAACATTTATTTAAGGAGGCGAATTATATCGCCAAAAGAATTCTTATTAGGAACTCTGGCTGGAGGTATAGTAGGTGCAGGTGCAGGTGCGATCGGGCAACTTCTCTTTTTGTCAACGAATGTATTTAGCTCTGATTTAATTTCTAAAATAATTTCATGTGTATTATTAGCAGTAATACTGAGTATATGCTTTACACGCATTTTCATAAAATCATTTTCTAGCCAGAAATTAATTTTGGGAGGAGTCGGAGGAGCTATTGGTAGCCTTGGACACTACATGGCAATAGCAATATTAGGCACGCTATACGGAAATATTGCGACTGGAGTTATTTGCTTCTTTGCACTTGGTAAATCTCCTTGGCTTGGTGCTGGCACGATTATTGGCGTAATATCTTCACTATTACTTTCACTAGTCCCAAGTTTTCCAGTAATAGATTTACTCACCAGAATAATTGGATGGGGATTACTCGGAGTTTGTCTGGGAGGGAGTATGTCTTTCTTTATTCCTAACTTAAAACTTAATCGCGCCTTACTTGGTGGTTTATTAGGCGGTGCGATCGGCTCTTTAGGATTTCTAGCTTTTGCATTTCTGTTGGGTGATATCGCAGGAAGACTTATTGGTGCAGCAATATTGGGCTTTTTTATTGGCATTATGATTGCCTTATTGGAAGCTTTAAGCCGCCAGCCATACTTAGTGATTAACTGGGCTACATCTGAGCAGCGTAAAATTGCGATCGGCAGAACGCCCATTGTTATAGGCAGTTCTAGTGAAGCTCATATACATTTGCCGCGCAGCAAGGGTTTTCCTCCTATAGTCGCAAAAATTCGAGAGGAAGAAGGGAAGATAGTGATGGATTATAGTGAAGCAATGCGTGAACGAGGAATGAAAGTACTGAGGTATGAACTGAAACATGGAGATAAACGAAAACTTGGAGATGTAATGATAGAGTTAAAATTATCCGATCACGGAGGGACTGAAGAGAAGTAATGACATGGTTAAATACACATTTTCATTAAAGCTTAAGGATTCTAAAGAAGAGTATAGATATGTTCGTGACTTACAGACAAACCAAGAAAATAATCCCGAAAAATTTTTAAATTCAGAAATCCGCGAACATATTAGAGACGCTTTGCAATCCCAAAGTTCTTGTAAAATAGATGACAGTACTTTAAATAGGATCTTAAAAACATGGGGACAAGATATTAAAGAGGGGTATCGAGATAGCTCACTCACACTCGACTTGCCTTCAGCCGTAGATTCTCAAATTTTACTTCTCAATGATTTAGGCAATCAACAGATCCCCGAGCTAATGAAACCAGATCTATCAGGAATAGATCCAAAAATTGGAGCTCTGCCACCATTGATTTTTAGTTAGTTGTAGGTAACAATTGTACAGTGGATGGATCAAACTCATCTATAACTCATAGTACTTGAGATAAATTCTTTAGCCCTATGGTGGTATGGAGTTTCGGTTAGCAATACAAGAGAGAAGGTTCAAACTATGTCGACTGCCCCACTGCTTTTCACTATTACTCCGCATCGTGAGTTGTTTCCTGCGAATTCGACTGAACAAAAGCTTTTTCTGATGCTTAAGCTTCAGCCATCTAGAGAAGTAGCCGCCACTCGCCCTTCGACTACTTTTGCATTTTTGATCGATACAAGTGGCTCAATGTTTGAGGTTGTCTCTGGCGATTCTCAACCAACTGGTGAGCAAGCCATGGTTGATGGGAACCTATACAACTTAGTCAGTGGCGGCAAAACCAAAATTGATATTGTGATGGAATCTCTACAGGGGCTGATTCGTTCTGGACGATTAAACCAGAACGATCGCGTATCAATTATCCAATTTGACGATACTGCCTCAACCCTAATTGGACTAACTCCTGCTACACAAACAAGCCAAATCGAAGCAGCCATAGATCGCCTTAAAGAATTTTCAGGGGGGACTAGTATATCGCTGGGATTGAAACAGGCTTTGAATATTTTGGCCGGTCAGACAATGACCAATCGTCGCGCTTTAATTTTTACAGACGGACAAACTTCTGATGAGTTTGAATGTGAAGAGCTAGCAAAGCAATTTGCTCAAGTAGGTATTCCTATAACTGCTCTTGGGATTGGTGACTACAATGAAGACCTGCTACTGACCCTAACTGACACAACAGGGGGTATGCCTTATCACGTTGTACCTGGTGCTGCTAGTGGCTCTCAGGTTACAATTGACCAACTACCTGACAAACTGATTGGAGAATTTGGCGAAGCTCAGCAAGAAGTAATCACCAATCTTAAAATGTCTCTTTCAACTGTAAAAGGGGTTAAGCTGTCAAGAATTATCCGTGTCTATCCCACAAATACTGAATTTCCAGTCACTCAAGCACCTTATCCAGTTGGTAATGTTGCAGGTGATGATGAGACTATCTTCGTCCTAGAATTTGCAATTGAAACTCGTGTACCTGGTCGAGTACGCATAGCTCAGCTTAGCCTTACCTATGACATTCCAGGAATGAATCGTCGCGGTGAAATTTCTCCACAAAATCTTCTTGTAGAATTTGTGGCAGGTCAGATAGCGGCTCAAGTCGATCAAGAAGTAATGGGATATGTGCAGCAAGCAAATATCTCTCAACTTGTCGATCAAGCGTCAAAGGTCGCCGATCAAAATCCCGATCAAGCAAATGAGTTGCTCGAAAAAGCAAGACGCATGACCGTTAAACTTGGTAATACCGCCATGACTGAATCTCTTGAGGGCGCTCAAGATGAGTTGCGAAAAACTCGCAAGTTGTCTCCTGATAGCCGCAAAACTGTCAAGATGGGTTCTAAAGGTAAGACTGTCAAAATGAATGATGGTCCTAGCGATGGACTTACAGAAGAACAGATCCGCAAAATGTCTGGAACATAACTACAAGATTTGTCTCTCAAGTAAACCGCAACAACAAAAGGAAAGCTAACCTATGACAATTATTTGCCCCGAATGCGCTCACGAAAATCCTGCTGGCAGTGAATTCTGCGATGTTTGTGGATCAGAATTACCAACAACGTCTATACCGATTTCTCCTAAGCCAGATGAGACAATCATTATTGGAGCGCCTGATTTTACATCTTCCTCTACTCCAGATCCTTACACCACTCCAGATCCAGAGCCTTACTTCGCTCCCACTCTAGATCCTTACACTACTCCAGTCCCTCAATTCCCATCTCCAACAACTACATCAACCACAGCAACAGCCCGACTAGTTTCTAAAAAGCAAGGTGTACCGACTCCAGAGTTTGATTTAGAAAGCAGTAATCTAGTTGGAAAATTCGACCCCGATATGGGGCCTGTAGAGATCGATCTAGAAGAATTCCCTGGAGCAGACACAATCTCTCGTCAACACGCAGAAGTCTATCGTGAAAGCGATCAGTGGAAGATTAAAGATCTAGGTTCTACTAATGGTGTATTTCTGAAACGCTCAGGACAAGCTCGATTTAGTGCTAGAATCACAAGTCCTGAAATTCTTGGATCTGGTGATGAGATTGCCTTTGGTAAAGTTAATTTCATTTTTCAAAGCCCATGAGACTAACTACAGATTCTTCAGTGGTACTGATTGTTAAGGAGCAAGCTAATCTTGAGCTTGAAGGTTTTACTTTATATGTTCAGTCGTATTTAATGCGAGTAGCTGATGTTCATTATTTTAGAGTTGGATATGACTCTGAAAATGAGAATAAAAATGGGCTTTTGCGTATTGGTGCAGTGGGAGGAGCCTTAAGCAGAGAGCTAGAGGTTCGCAAGTCTTTAGGCACTTATAAGCTAATACCTGATCTACTGGCATATGCGGAAATGCAAGTACAAGTGGTCTTAGACAATACCTCTAATAAATTACAATTAGAATCTCCTGATTCTCAGGAAGATCCTGAAGCTAATGAGGCGGATCTAGAAATAGATGAGCAAGCAGCTATTACTTCTGAAGAATCCGAAGAAACCAATCAGCTTTCTTCGGGTGAAGATCAGCCAGTAAGCTCACAAGAGCATTATCTGGATGATGAATACATCGAGGAAGAGAATGCCGCTCAACCCTGTATCGTCACACTGAGTGAATTACCCAGTGAAGAAACATCTTTGGAAAGTTGGCTGAACCAAGAGCATTCTTCCGAGAAAATCCTCTCTGTAATTGGACTAATCTGTCAGGTGTTTCGATATACCCAGCAACGAGGTTGGTGTTTTGTTCAAGTACTTCCAAAATTTGTGCAGGTAGAGGGATCGATTAAGTTTTTTGACTTAATTGATGTGTATCCTGAAGATAAAAAGCTTAAATATGGAGTTATGGGGGACTACTGTTCTCCAGAGGTTTCCTATAGCAGCCTTCCGATTGATGAAAAAGTTAGCACCTATCTTATTGGGGCGCTTTTGTATCATGCTGTCCATCACAAACCTCCTGCTTTGGACTCTGAGGACTTTGCGATCGCGCCAATCCCAAAGATCTATCAACTTCTCAAGATTTGCCTAGCTACTGTTCCAGAAGATCGCTATCCTCTTGCTCAGTTGGTCAGTCTTATTGTTGAGACGAGACAAGCGTTAAAATCAATCCAAGTGGAATGGGAGGTAGCTAAGCGATCGACTGTTGGGCTTGTTCGTTCTGGCAATGAAGACAACTATGGTATTCGACAGCAACACATTGGCACTTCTGAATCACTCCTTTTAGGAGTAGTCGCAGATGGGATGGGTGGCGAAGCACATGGCGAAATTGCCAGCAAGTTAGCTGTCGAAACCTTGATAGAAGCTCCGATACCTACTGATTTGTCTAGTGCTGACAAAAAAGTGGCTTGGCTACTAGAACTAATGCAACAAGCTAATGATGCAGTGTCAAAAAATGCTCAGGGCGGTAGCACAACTCTAAGTGCGGTGTTGGCTATTGGGCGCGAACTTGCGATCGCCCATGTCGGAGACAGTCGCATTTATTTACTACGAAATGATCGTATTTGTCAGCTTAGTGAAGATCACTCTTTGCCTGCATTACTTTTGGCTAGTGGGCAGATTACCTACGAGGAGAGCCTAACGCATCCTGACAAAAACCAACTTACTAAGTTTATTGGTTCAAAGCGCAGTCTCAGTGATGGCTATGTCCAAGACTTGAGTCAGTTTAGTGATGACAAAACATTGTCTCTAGAAGATGGCGACATCTTAGTTCTTTGCTCTGATGGAGTCTGGGATTTAGTCTCTGAAGAACATCTAGCTGAGACATTCAGTGGCGATCGCTCACTTCAAGCCAGTGTAAATCAAGTTGTTGATTCAGCATTAAATAATGGCGCACATGACAACTCTACTGTCTTGGCAATGAAATTTACTAGTAGTAAGAGTATTTGAGGAAGCGAACTATGGTGATAAATATGTGTCCTGAATATATTTTTAAAAACTCTATTGTTATAAGCATATGTAGATCAGAACTAACGCTTACAAAGCGAATTTTAAATCAATTTCTTGTATCTCTTAATCGTAATCCAGCCAAGCAAGAGAAATGACTTTATGGATTGCCCTATCTGCCTTGCATCTAATTCTGATAACGCATTGACCTGTAACACTTGCGGCTCTTCTCTGCTTAGCAGTGGTGCAGTCGTTTCCCCATTGCATTTACCTCCCAATACAATACTTAGGCAAGGTAAATATAGGATCATAAAAACATTAGGCGAAGGCGGATTTGGGATTACATATAAAGCAATTGATGTAAACACTTCCTTGGAAGTAGCGATTAAAGAACTTCTTCCCGATCGCTCATCTAAGAAAGGAATGACCTTTGTATGGTCTTCATCAATTTCCCCACAAGAAAAACGTAAACAATTACAGGAATTTAGAAACGAAGCAGAATCTCTGTCAAAGTGCAGACATCCTAATATTGTGAAAGTGTTTGACCAATTTGAAGAAAATGACACTGCATATATCGCAATGGAGTTTGCAAGGGGAGAACCACTATCTGAGGTTCTAAAAAAAGAGAAAAGATTGTCAGAATCTCGTGTTAAAGGCTACCTTTTGCAATTGGCTGATGCGCTCAAAGCAATTCACACAAACGGATTACTTCATCGAGATATCAAACCCGACAATATTATCTTGAACCAACAAGATAAACCCATTCTTATAGATTTTGGTAATGCCAGAGGATTCAGTGGCAAGACTCAAAAAATGACAGTAGCACTTACTCCTGTCTATGCTCCGCCAGAACAAAATAACTCTTTAGGTCGGTTTGCTGCCACAGTAGATATTTATTCTTTATCAGCAACTGTGTACGAACTTTTGACGGGTGAGTTGCCTGCAATGGGAATGGATAGGGTGATGGCGCTAGCTACCTCAAAGCCTGATCCTTTAATACCTCCCAGTAGACTAGTGTCAATAAGTCCACTAATGGAGCAGATAGTTCTTACAGGCATGAAAATAAGCGCAGGAGAAAGATTTCAATCTGCCCAAGCCTTAATCAATGCATTATCACCTACAACTGTTGCGCGACTGGTTGCTATCAAAAAACAGGGTTCGTTAACTACAGAATTCACCCTGAAAATCAATAACTTAATTGGAAAATCTGATCCAGACATGAGTCCTGTAGATATCAATCTGGAGAAATTCTCTAGTGCAGATACTGTATCTCGTAAACACGCAGAAATATACCGTGAAGGAAATCAGTGGAAAATCAAGGATATTGGCTCTACAAATGGCGTGTTTCTCAAACATCTAGGGCAAACTAGATTTAGTCCTAGAATTACAATTCCTGAGCCGCTTACTAATGGAGATGAAATCGCCTTCGGTGCAGTCAAATTTATTTTCCAAAATCTGTGATAGTAAATGTATAACAAGCATTTAGTCTGTTCAATATTCGATTAACAAACCTGTAAATTTACAAAAGGAATAACTTTTATGGATTGTCCTGTATGCCTTGAGCCTAACCCTAATAATATAACGATCTGCAATTCCTGTGGATCTGCACTCATTGATGAATCTAACAGTGAGAATTCAGCAGATTCGTATTTATATTTGCCTCCCAACACACTATTAAAGCAGGGTAGATACAAGATTGAAAAATTCTTAGGCAAAGGTGGGTTTGGTATAACATATAGAGCGCTCGACATAGATACTTCTAAACAAGTAGCCGTTAAAGAACTATTTCCTGAAACTGCTGCTAGACTGGGTAAAGTTGTTAAATGGCCTTCTTCAATTACTCCTAAAGATAGGCAAAAAGAGCTACAAACAGTTAGAAATGAAGCAGCATCAATATTAAAATCTAATCATCCTAATATTGTAAAAGTTTTTGATCAATTTGAAGAAAATGACACCGCATATATTGTGATGGAGTTTGCAGATGGTGAACCACTATCTACGGTTTTAAAAAGACAGAAAAAACTGCCCGAATCGTCTGTTAAGGAATATCTCTTAAAATTAGCTGATGCTCTCAAAGCAATCCATAGTGTTGGGTTAATTCATCGAGATATTAAACCCGACAATATTATCTTGAACCAGCAGAATAATCCCATTATTATCGACTTTGGAAATGCTAGAGAATTTACTGGAAAAACACAAGTAGTGACTGTTGCAGCTACTGCTGCATATGCTCCACCAGAGCAAAATAGCAAAACGGGAAGATTTGCTGCTACGGTAGATATCTTTTCTCTTTTAGTGACGGCATATGAACTCTTAACTGGTGATTTACCTACTATAGCAATAGATAGGTTAATGGCTCTCTTGAGTTCAAATCCTGATCCTCTAATCCCGCCAAGTAGATTAGTATCTATAAGTCCATTGATGGAGCAGATAGTTCTTACTGGGATGAGAATTAATGCAAGTGAGAGATTTCAATCAGCTGAAGAGTTAATTGATGCGCTAAACGGCAAATTTATTTCCCCTAAACTGAAGCAAGCTAGAGAATTGGTCAGTCAGAACAAACTTTCAGATGCGGTCCAGGCTTATGACAAATGCTTAGCTAGTGAGCCACATAATGTAGAAGCAGCCATTGAACTAGCTCAGGTGCAAATTTATCTTAATGATGCTCAGGCAGAAATTGCTGCTAAAAAAGCAATTCAAATCAAATCAAGTGATAGCAGAGGATTTGGTGTACTAGGTTTGGTGGAATGCCGTAGACAAAATTGGAATGAAGCAGTAAAAAATCTACAGCAAGCTGCTAATCTATCTCCTCAATTAGGTTGGATACATGCTAACTTTGCTTGGGCGTTGGGCAAGACAGGCAACTGGCAAAAAGCAGCATCTACCGTATCTGTAGCTCTACAGCTAGACAGTGAGAACCCATTTACTCTAGGGTTGCAAGCATGGATTTTAGGGAATCAACAAGATTGGAAACCTGCCATCCGTTCAGCCAGACAGTCTCTATATAAAGCCAAGCAAACAAACTATCCAAATTTACAAAAGTTACAGGAATGGGTTTATCCTTGTCTCCTACTAGCTCTAGAACGTGCTGTAGTCACAAAACAAGCAGGTGACGTTGAAAGGTGTTTGCAAGAATTTATCGCTCAAGTCCCAAATAGCAGCTTTGCTTGGGGATATTCTGGCTGGATGCAAGCAAAACAGCAGATGTTAGCAGAGTCAACTACAAACTTCGATCGCGCATGTCAGCAATCAGCAGTACCTACATGGATTTTATGCGATCGAGCAATTGTCTATGAAACAATGCAGAACCTACAAAAAGCGATTCAAGCCTACGAAGCAGTCGCAAAAATAGACCCGAACTATGCTTTTGCCCCATTTCGTCTTGGAACTTTAATGGCGAGACAAGGTGATTTTGTGAATGCTAAGTCTTATTTGGAGAAAGCCATTCAAATACATGCTGTCTATGCAGAGGCATATCATAATCTAGGCTGGGTTTTGCTAAATATCCAGAAACAAGATCCGCAATCAAAGCAATTTCGCCAATTAAAATCAGCATACTCAAAGGCATTAGAGTCATATTCTCGACAACAACAGACTAATTGTGCTGATTCTATTAGAGGCGCATTTTTGGCGATCGGTATCGAACTATAGGTTTCTGGTTTCTGAAGAATTATCGTTAAGAAAAGGTTAATTAATTAATCTTCTGGATTATTGCTTTGTAAGTTATCTGCAAGCAGCAATTGCAAATTCGAGATTGAAAAGGGCTTTTTACGTTACCCGCCTTCATCTTTTTGACTCTATTTTCAATAGGATGACGAGCCAACAAGGTCTATGAGGAACGAGAAGGGTTGAAAATTTTTGAATTTACAATTGCTGATGGTTAATAGAGATTCAGGTTGTCTGCTTGGAACCAATTCTCAAATTATTGGCAAAAATCTCGTCGGGTAAGGCAGAACCTGTAGGATCGAGCTTCTTCGCCAAATCGGGATACTTAATC
>Ga0163151_10007880_pt1 | contig 12262 bp, 12 predicted proteins | sample OliLakLV19MP5IB2_FD_145596 | JGI IMG/M metagenome (GOLD analysis project Ga0163151, IMG submission 145596) | Freshwater microbial mat bacterial communities from Lake Vanda, McMurdo Dry Valleys, Antarctica - Oligotrophic Lake LV.19.MP5.IB-2 | ecosystem: Environmental > Aquatic > Freshwater >...
CGGGCGGATTCGGACGGACGTTCTGAAGGCGCTGGTTCGGCTGGAGCATCCGCAGATCGTCGATCTGCTGGAGCGGGGCCTGCGCAGCAACGATTCCGGACAGCGCGATCTGGCGTTCTCGATGCTGTCGGCCCGGTCCGACGTCCGCAGCGACCAGCTGGCCACCGACTTCGTGCTGAAGCAGATCGAGACGGAGCCGCCGACGGGGCCGGTGCTCGACTTCCTCAATCGCACCCGCGATCCGAAGGCGCTGCCGGCCTTGCTGCGGCATCTGCGGTCGGCGTCCGACAAATCCAGCCTGATCAACCTGCTGGGCCAGCTCGGCGATTCGCCGACGGGCGACCGCCTGATCGCGATGTTCCCCAAGCTCGAACCGCACGAACAGGTCGCCGTGCTGAACGCCGTGCGGTCGCTGCGGCATCCGGGGTTCCTCGCGCTCGCCACGGGTGCCATCGACAGCAGCGACCCGACGGTCGCCAACCACGCGATTCAGGGACTGACGCAGTTCGCGACGCCGGACGCGCAGCGCGTGCTCTGCCAGGCGATGGACGCTGCGACCAAGTCGCAAACGCTGCAACCGCTCGCGCTCGCGCTCGCGAACTTTGCGAGTCCGGGCGCGCGGGAGACATTGCAAAGGGCGGCGCAATCGAAGGACCGCCCACGCCGCGACGCCGGCCGTATGGGCTTGCAGAACCTGCGGCTTCGGTCACCGGGTTTTCAGTACATCCATCAGGCGACGAGCCATCTGCAGGACAAGCAGTACGACGAAGCGCTGCAACTCTTCCAACTGGCGGCCGAGCTCGATCCGTGGCTGCCGGAAGCGCAGATCGGCATCGGCCAGATTCATCTCAGACACAAGCGCTGGACCGACGCCGGCAAGTCGTTCCAGAAAGCGATCGACCTCGACCCCACGGCGGCCGAAGTCCACGCCGCATTGGGGGACGCCTATCTCAAGCAGGAACAATGGTCTGCCGCCGCGACGGCGTTTCGCAAGGCGCAGGAGCTGAATCCAAAATCGGGGCTGGTGGTCAGCGGGCTCGCCATCTCGCAGGTGATGCAGGGCCAGCTCGACGCGGGCCTTGCCACCGCCGAGGCCGCCCGCGCACAGTTCGCCAAGGATGCGGGCTTCCTCTACAACACCGCCTGCGTGTACGGCCGGGCTGTCGAGCAGACGGAGAAGCAGCCCGCCTCGCCGGAGCGCGACGCCCGCGTGGAAAAGCTCCACCGGCAGGCGATCGCCGACCTGCAAGCCGCCCTCGCCGGCGGGTTCGACGACCTCGACTGGCTCCGCGAAGATCCGGACCTGAATTCCTTGCACGGGTTGCCCGAGTTTCAGAAACTCAGCGGCGAGAAGTGACGGCCGCAGGTGTCGCGGCTTGGTTTTAAGGACATGACATGCGAGGCATCCAGTTTCTAGTCAACGATGAGGGTGAACGGACGGCCGTATTGATCGACCTGAAGAAGAATGCCCAGCTCTGGGAGGACTTCTACGACGTCGCCGTCGCCAAGTCCCGCGTCAAAGAGCCGCGGGAATCTCTGGAGAGCGTTCGCCGGCGGCTGCGCGTGCGGGGAAAGAACCGCTGATGGAGCCGTACGAGATCGCCTTTGCGCGGAGCGCTCGCAAGGAGCTGGAGCGACTCGGCGAATCGCTCCAGACCCGAATCCTCGAGCGCATCGAGCGATTGGAAGGTCAACCGCGTCCGAACGGCTGTCGGAAGCTGGAGGGGGCGGAGGATCTTTGGCGAATTCGGATTGGAGAGTATCGCGTCATCTATTTGTTGAATGATGTTCGCCGGTCCGTGGACGTGATCGCCATTCGTCATCGTTCCGACGCCTATCGTTGAGAAACCGCGGAGCCCCTGACGATGTCACGACGATCCCGGCGGTGGCAGCACAAGCGCGGGTCGGTCCGCCGGCCGGGGGCGATGGGGCAGGCGCCCGGAACGTTCAGCGTCGATCCCAACGCGCCGCAGCCGGTCATCACGGTCATTGCGTACGGTCCCGACCAGCATTCAGAACTGCCGGTCAAGTCGGTCGACGACATCGCCGGACTCCTCGGCAAGACGCCGGTGACGTGGATCAACGTCGACGGCCTCGGGAACGCGGCGGTCATCCAGCAGTTGGGCCGGATCTTCCATTTGCATCCGCTGGCCCTGGAGGACGTCGTCAACACGCATCAGCGGTCGAAGTGCGACGACTATGGCGACGTCCTGTTCTGCGTCGCCCGCATGGTGCAGGGGCCCCCGTTGGTGTCGGAGCAGATCAGCTTCTTCGTCGGTCCGACGTGGCTGCTGACGTTTCAGGAGGACGTGCAGGGGGACTCGCTGGAGCCGGTCCGCGAGCGGTTGCGGCAGCACCGCGGCCGCATCCGGCAAGCCGGTCCCGATTACCTGTTGTACGAATTGATCGACGCGATCATCGAGGGGTACTTCCCGCTGCTGGAGAAGTACGGCGACGTGCTGGACGAACTCGACCGCGAAGCGCCGTACCCGCAGATCGGCCGCAAGCTGTCCGAGATTCATCACCTGCGCAGCGACCTGTTGTATCTGCGGCGGGTGATCTGGCCGCATCGCGACGCCCTGCAGTCGCTGCTGCGCGGCGGCCACAAGCAGATCTCGTCCGACACGCTGCTGTACCTCCGCGACTGCTACGACCACGTTGCGCAGCTCATCGACGTGCTGGAAATCTACCGCGAGAACTGTACAGATTTGCGGGACTTCTTCTATTCCAAGCTCAGCAACCGCACCAACGAGATCATGCGGATGCTGACGATCATCTCGACCTTGTTCCTGCCGATGACGTTCATCGCCGGCGTGTACGGCATGAACTTCGACTTCATGCCCGAACTGCACTGGCGGCTCGGCTATCCGCTGTCGCTGGTCCTGATGGCGGCGGTGGGCATCGGGTTCACCACCTTCTTCTGGCGTCGCGGCTGGCTGCGCAGCTCGGAACCGCACCAGACTGCGGAGGATGCGACAGCGGCGAGTGACGCCGGCGAATGACGGCACGTCGTGAGGCAAGCGGATCATTGGTCGGAGGTCCCGTACGCCGAAGGCGTTCGATCACACAGCCCAGGGTCGCGAGTCTGCGAGCGCACCCTGGGGAATTGGCGCGCGAGGCATATCGACCCTGAAAGGGTTGCATCACGGGCGGCGTCCAACCGTGATGCAACCCTTTCAGGGTAGGGCGTTTATCATGGATCGCCACCCAGGGTGCGCTCGCGGACTCGCGACCCTGGGCTGTGAGGTACAACGCCTTCGGCGTAAAAACCAAGTCGTTTTGAAACAGCTTCTGAGGCCGAAAGGTGTGGCCTGCTTTCACCCAAGTTGAGCCCATAGCGAGCATGGCGCGCTCGCGCCCAACGTCGCTCCTCGCCGCAACATTCTGCCGCATCACACGTTAAGAATCATCGGAGACGCATCAATCCGCCGATGGCACACGCCTTGCGTAATCGGTTCCCAGCCTGCCTGATTGTTCTTTCTCGTCGCTGGTTCTTTGTTTTCTCGCCTGCTCCTGCGCACCCACTGTTTGACTCTCACTCACATCTCTCGAAAGGAGAGAATGATGGGCCACGCCATCGGTACGCGCCTGGAAGTGACCATAGACGAAGTGTTGTTCCGGGATGGCGAAGATCCCTACGAACCCAAATGGGCGATCGCCGTCGAAGCGGACGGCACGTCGCATTTGCTGTACGGAGTCCGACACGAGATCGCTCCCCAAGTGGGGATGCGCGCCGTGATGGAGTACCGAACTCACGACCATTGGGTGTTCGTGGAGGAAATCCAGAACCAGCCGTGATGCGTGCCCGATCGTTCCCGGCGAGCCGGCGAACGCCGATCCTCAATCTTCCGAATCGGGCTTCGCAGGCTGCGACCGGACGGCCAGGGTGTAGAAGATGGCCCTCTCCCACGACAGCAGCACTTTGCCGCACCTCGGACAGAGCAGGCTGCCGCGGTTGACGAGGGACACAACGTGCTGATGCACGGTGTGCGGCGCACCACAAGCGGGGCAGGCCCGAATTTCGGCGGCGGGAATCGTCAACGAGCAAACTCCTGCGGAGAGACTCACCTCCCCGCAAGATCGCTGCCAGACCCGGAAATTCCCGCGCGCGGGTACGCCCCTTGCAAATTGCCACAGCGGTCAGTCCCTAACCCTGCCTTGCGGAGCGATTCAGTGGTCAGGCTTACTTCTCATTCCGTTCAGGAACGGATGCGTGAACTTCAGGAACAACAGGAAAAATCGGAACGACAGAAGCTCCGCCTCAAGGCCGGGCCGATCGGACGCTATCTGGAATTGAAACTCCGGGAGCTGGAAGCGGAGCGGCAACGGCTTGGTCAATCGCCGACCAAGTAGGCGGAATCTCAGCCAGCCGATGCGCGGTCAGCCCTCAGATCGCTTCGCGAACCACACGCCGCGGATGCGCCAGAACGCGATGGTGAAGCCGTCGATCGTGCCATCGTCGCCTCGCGTGAAGCGGAGGAACCGCTGGTCGTGCGGATCCCGGCGGTCGGGTGTGAACTCGTCGCGCGTCAGGGGTCGCAGCCGCTCCCACCGGCGGCTGTTCACGCGCAACCAGAGGGCGTCGTCTTCGACCTTGAACCGATAGCAGGCGGCGAGTTCGTCGCTTTCGTAGATCCCCGCGTAGCCGGGGAGCTCTTCGACTGTTGCCTGCACAAGTTCCACCCGGTCGAAGCGAATCCGTTCGTGGAAGCCGTGTTCGTAGGACGACAGCGTAAAGCCAGTCGCATGGCCTTCGGCATCGGTTGTGAACTCGAACCGCGCGCTCGGATAGAACGGCGTGTCGCCGACGGGTTGGAAGCGCGTCGCCGACAGCGGCTGCAGCGAGAACGCGTGATCGAGATGGTCGACCAGCATCAGCCGGCCCTCGCGCACTTCGGTCCGCCAAACCGGCGCATTCTTTTGGGCCCGAAACGCGCCGGTCAGGGCTTGCAGCGACGAGGCGGGGAGTTTGACCGGCTCCGCCGTGTCCTCTTCGGCTTTCTCAAGCGGTTCCAACCGATCGGCGAGGAACAAATCGGCGATTTCGCGCGTCCGAGCGAACGGCGAGACCTCGCTGCTGTTGCTCAGGCAGATCACCGTGAATTTCTCCTCGGGAAACCGGGCGATGCTCGTGGACATCCCCCAGAAGCCCCCGGTGAACTGGATGCGCTTCAGGCCCCGATATTGTCCCGGAGGCGGATTGTCCGGCTGCGGATGCTCGCGCTTCTTGTAGGCGTCCGCATCGACGACGAACCGGTTGCCGAGCACCGTGCCGTGCGTCAGAAACTCGCGCAGATGTTCGCCGCGCGGCAGGACGTCGCTGTCGAACGCCAGATCCCAGCGGTACAGGTCTTCGATGCAGGTGCGAACGCCGCCGCCCCCCGCGGCGTAGCTGTTCGCCTGCCACAATCGCCAGGCGCTCTGAGCGGGCGGATCTTGCGAGGACCAGCCTTCGTCCCCCTTCCAATGTCCGACGGCGCGGTTCGGGACCATGAGGCCGGGGTCTTCCTCGTAATCCGTGCGCGTCATCCCCAACGGCTGGAAGAGCCGCTCGCGCGCGAACTGGGCCAGCGTCTTCCCGGTCACGCGCTCGATGACGATGCCGAGCAGAAAGAACTCGCCGCTGCCGTACTGGAACTCCGCGCCCGGCTCGAACGGGAGCCGCCGCTGTCCCGTCAGGACGGTCAACAGGTCGGCTTTGGAATACGCCGTATGGTTCGGGACGTTGTCATAACCAACCAGCGGCATGATGTGGAACTGCTCCCACAGCCCGGTCTCGCAGCGGAGCATGTGACGAATGCGGACCGGATGTTCGAGGTTCCGCAGTTCGGGAATGATTTGTCGCACGTCGTCGTCGGGATGCAGCTTCCCCTCGTCCATCAGCAGCGCGATGCACGCCGACGTGAACGCCTTGGAGGCGGACGCGATCTCGAACAGCGTGGTCGGCGTGTTCGGCGCGCCATAGGCGAGGTTCGCCGAGCCGAAGCCCTTGCTGTAGTTCAGCGTTCCGTTCTGCACGATGCCCACCGCACAGCCGGGGACGTCGGGCCGATTGCAGGCCGCGAAGAACTGGTCTACCTGCGCGAGCAGCGGTCGCAATCGGTCATCGTCGTCAGCCAGAACCGATGAACTCGCGAGGGCTGAGATCGACAGCGAGACCAGGAACCAACGGGATGCCAGGCGGATCGACATGCTGTGTCTCCTGAGAGGAATCAGAGACTTTCCGCACCGCGAGAACGGCGCAGCCGAAGGGATGCACCACGCATTGTGGACAGGCGGCCCAGGTTGACGAACGCCGGATCATTGGAGTGTGCGAGAATCCCGATTTTGAGAAACGTCGGTGTCGAACGCTCGTGTGCCACGGCCGTGTCGGCCGTGTCGGCCGTGTCTTCGAGTGCTTCGTCGGCTGGCGGCGATATAGTCATCCAGCGGCAGTTTCCGTAGATTGATCGTCACGCACGGACACGCATCGTCAATCCGCATCATTCCGTCTTGGGGAATCAGTGTGAACCTCGTGTCATGTTCGACAATCCATTGCCTGGGCCTCGTGCTGTGCGTCGGATCGGCGCAAGCGGCCGATGAGCCGCATCCGTTCAGCCTGCCGCTGCAGACGCTGGAACGCGACCTCACCAGTCCGGACTACCACGCCGTGCTGGCCACGATGATTCCCACCGATCTGCGGGCCGAATGGCAGCGCGTCGCGACGCCGGACAATTATCACGTCTTCGCGAAGCAGCACGGCGGACTGGAGCAATTGTCGGCCGATCCCGTGCTCAAGCGGGCGTATGACCGTCGCAAGGACATCGCCGACCGGTTTCTGGCGATGATGGCCGATGCGTACGCCGCCAAGAAGCAGAAGCCGCCGTTTGCCGATCCGGCGGCGCTCCTCAAGGTGCTGGAGAGCGCCGACCGCCGCGGCACGGGGACGGACGGGGCGGCGATCGCCATCGAACCGATCTACCCCGCCGAGGACGCGGCGAAATACTGGACCGCATTGCGCGGGCCGACGCAGCAGGGGCTGGTTCGCAACTCCACGTTGCCGCAGACGTGGGACGTGCTTTGGAAGACGCCGTTGCCGGGGCAGGGGAACAGTGCGCCGATCATCTGGGGCGATCAACTGTTCGTCACCGCGGAGGGGCCGCGGCCGGAGGGGGCAACCGCCGGTCCAGAACGGTTCGTGCTGGCGTTCGATCGCCGCGACGGCGTGCTGCAATGGAAGCACGCCGCACCCCAACCGACGGAACTCGAAACGCTGTACTGGAAGAACACATTTGCGTCGTCGACGGTCGTCACCGAAGGCGAACGGGTGATCGCGTTCCTCGGCAACAGCGGCCTCGTGTGCTGCGATCTCGCCAGCAATCGTCTGTGGCACACCGACCTGGGGACGTTCCCGACGATGCACGGGCCGGGCACCACGCCGGTGCTGTATCGCGACCTCGTGATCGTGATGCAGGATCAGAACAAGGGAACGTCGCTGTTCGCCGCGTACGACAAACAGTCCGGCGCGAAACGCTGGCAGCACGAGCGCCCCAAGCAGGCCGGTTGGTGCAGTCCCGTGCTGCTGCGCGTCGGCAACCGCGACGAACTGATCTACAACGGCTCGCACATCGTCATCGGTTACGACCCCGCGACCGGCACGGAATTGTGGCGGGCAAACGGCACCACCGAAGAGTCCATCCCGATGATCGTCACGGGCGGCGGCCTCCTCTATTCCGCCTCCGGCCGCAACGGCCCCATCTTCGCGATCCGCCCCGGCGGCTCGGGCGACGTCTCCGACACGCACGTCGTCTGGCGCAACGCCCGCGGCGGGCCGCTGGTCCCCACGCCGGCGTATCACGCCGGCAGGCTGTACCTCGTCAACGACACCGGCATCCTCACCTGCCTCGACGCGACGACGGGAGACACCGTCTGGCAACACCGCCTCCGCGGCCGGTTCTCCACCTCGCCGCTGGTGATCGACGATCAATTGCTGGTCGTCAGTGAAGACGGCGTCGCCACGGTCTTCCGCACCGGCGGCGAGTTCGTTTCCGTCGCCGAGCACGACCTGGGCGAGACGGTCCTCGCCACACCCGCGGTGCTCGACAACCGCGTTTACGTCCGCACTGCGGGCCACGTGCTGTGCGTGGGAGAGGCGGGGCGGTAACCAGAAGTGCAAGCGACGGCGTGTGCCATGCCGCGAAGCAAAGCTCTGGCCGCCGTCGCTCGCGCTCCGGGCTATGACAGTTCCGGCGAGCGTTCTCGCTCACGCGGTCGTCTTGGACGGGAGCGCCAAATCAGATTGTCGGAAACGGATTACTCGACACGGGATGGAGGAAGCCGCGTTTGATCAAAGGGTTGGTGAAACACCCGGTAGGTGTGGTCGGCATTGTGCGAGATCGGGTTCTCCGAGTCGCGGAGCGCTCGCCACACTTCCTGGTCCTGATAGTTTACGAACAGGTTCATGTGCGAAAACCGGCCCGCGATGTAATGCCACCGGGGTCCGTCTGCCGTGTTGAGGGCTTCTAACTTCAAGAACACTTCGGGATCGGCGCCGACGGAGCAGACGAAGGCGAACAGCGCCCCGTCCACGACGTCCGGATTGGTGCTTTGATCGCGGTACAGGGGCTGCGGCAGCAAACGCAATTCGGTCCGGTCATCTCCCGCTCCCACCGAGTGATCTGAGAAATCGCGGCAGACCGTCCGCATCTGTTGCATGCGGCCGGCCGCAGTCGAGGCGGGGATCGGAGCGTCCTTCAACGGCTGGCGCTTCAGGCCCGCTTGGGGCTTCCAGGAATCGAGACCGACACCTTCTGACTGGAGAGGGACGGGCGACAGGGAATGCAGCTCGTGGACGACCGCCAACTTTCCCTCGGCGGACGGATAACGCCAGAAGCACGCCACTGATTCGGCATTGCCGCGATCCGTCCACACGTAGACCGCACCATAAGTGCCGCCATGCGGCCCCGAACGCGCCCACGTGTAAGCGGCCCGGTCCACGAGTGCCAGACGTTCCCCTTCCGTGTCGTCCCGCACGAGTTTGCAATCCGCCGCGACCCCATCAAAGACTTGCCGCCAGCGGGCGTTCTCCGCCGGCGTGGATAACGGCTCGGCCGCCAACGCACTGGGCACGACCAGCACCCACGGGATCAGATTCATGCTCAACGACTCCTGAGACGAGCGTCTGTCAGTCCAGGATTGTAAAGACGTACTGCCTGTCCCGTCCATCAGTGACGGACTCGAAGTCTTGGCGGTGCTCGATGCGTGAACGGCCGGCGAACGCGTCGCACGATCAGCGCGACGCCATAATCGATCGGGAAACGGCGCATTGCCGGATTGGCTGTCCCTAACGCCCGAGTTGGAAGCAATCAGGACATCAGCCGTTGGCATCCAGCCCGTTCGGACTGATGGACTCCCGCTCCCATTCAGCGAGTCACCGATGAGCGCGACGTTGGTTCCCCTGCAGCCTTGTGAAAATGCCTTCGCCCGCGGTCTAGGCTTCGAGGCATTCGACGATCTGATTGATGCCTCGCAGCCGCTGTTTTCACCGGTTGGAGAACTCTGGTTCGTCGCGGAACTGCCCAATCGTCATTGGTTGGCGTGGCCCTTTCCGGAATTCGACGATACCCATCTCTTTGCCACCTACGACGCTGCCTGCGAATTCGTCTCACCGAGCAGGCTGGCCGAATAGCGAGTCACCGCCAGCAACCTGCCTTACCAGCGATCTTGATCCATTTCCCCGACGGTCGTGCCGCCGTGGCGGTCAATGCGTGCCGGGACAAAGCCACCCAGGCCCGCTGTTGTTCCGCTCTCATCGCGCCGATGTTTTCATTGACGGCATCGCTCCACACTTCCCCCGGCGTGAGGTAGAACACCGCCCGGTCGTTGATCTCGTGCCGGTCATCCATGCTTCTCACGCAGACGCTGGGCCGCGGCGACCTCGTGTTTCAGCTTGGTGTAGACTTCATCGAGACTCACCTCGGCCGCCGAGCCGGGCGCGAAGCCGCAATCGGGGTTGAGCGTGATGCGTGAGGCGTCCACGTACTGGAGCGCCATTTCCACGCGACTCACGATGGTGTCGGCTGAGTCGATTTGACCCGGCTGGCAACTGACGCAGCCCAGGCCGATCTCGACGTGTTCGGGCAACTGCTGGAACACCGACATGTCGCCCGCACCGGGCGATGTGAACTCCATCGTGATGTGGCCGACCTTCAACCGCCCGAGTTGCCGCAGAATCGGATCGTAACCGCCGCGATGGTCGGCTTCGCCGCGGGCCCGCGCCCCGGCCCGGCGACAGAGATGCACGGCGAGCTTCACGCCCGAAATGCCGTCGACCACCTGGTTGTCCATGTCGACGGCGAAGTCCGCGGCGCGGTCGGCATCGTCGTATTGGGCGCGGACGTCCGGATCGACGAACAGGCACAAATGCGGGTCGTCCACCTGAATGATCGACACACCCTGGTCGCGCAGCAGTTCCACTTCGCGGCGCAAGATGGGGACGCAATCGCGCACGAAATCCTCGCGCTTGGGGTAGGCTTTCGCCGATTTCACGGGGTCCCACATCCGCTCGCCCAGCAAGGCGGGCGCTGGGACGGTCGCCTTGAGCCGGCGGTTCGTCAGCGGCTTGAGAAAGGCGACCTCGGCGGCGATGAAGCCCGGATGCTTTGGCGACAGCTTGTCGACCACGACGGTCCAGGGGCGTCCGTCGGCGGGGTTTCGGCTCAGCTCGAAACCGTGGGCGAGCTCGGCGATCACGCCGATGTAGCTCTTCCGCCACCATTCCCCATCGGTGATCACGTCCAGCCCGGCGGTTTCCTGCAAGGCGACGGCGGCGCGGATTGCATCTCCCATCAGCCGGCGGTATTCGACCGGGTCGATCGGGCTGTCGTCGGCGATCAGATCCTTGACGAACTGCGGCCGCGGCAGCGACCCGATCACCGAAGTGGGAAAGAGAACGTCGCCTGCCATGATTCAGCTCCTGAGATGCCGATCGACCCAGTGTTGCCGCGCATACTCGAAATCCTGCTGCGTATCGACTTCCACATAACCGCCCGGGGTGTCGACGTGCGCGAATCGTTCGCCGGACTCGATCATCTCCTGGAGCAGCAGAATCAGATACGCCTTCTCGAAAACGCCGGCTTCGCGCCAGGGCTGACCGGCGAACTGCGCGCGGCACCGGTGATAGTGTTCTCGCAACCGGGCCGCTCCGGCCGCGGAGAACTTCGCCACGCCGATGAACTCGCCGTGCGCATCGGCGGCCGCGATCTGCCGATGCACGCTCGCGATGCGCCCGTTGGCGACGGTGACTTTCTCGGCGTCGTCGGGAGGATGATCGGTGCGGTGTTCGTAGCGCGTCAACCATGCGGTGTCGACGCCGAGTGCCAGGTCGTCCGGCGCGGCGGCGAGCCGTTGCACGACGTCCGCCGTGAACAGGACGTCGCTGTAGCAGCAGAGGAACGGCTCGTCCATCAGGTCTTCGGCATGAAACAATGAGGCGAGGATGTTGTTGTGCTCCCAGCCGGCATTGTGGCGGAACTCGAAGTGGGGATAATCCCGCTGCACCTTTTCGATTTGATAGCCGCCGATGAAACAGATGCGGTCCAGGCCGTTGGCGCGAAAGGCGTCCACCGCCCAGTCGAGCAGCCGGCGTCCGGCGACTTCGGCATAACACTTCGGGGCGTCGGCCGTGGTGGGCATCAACCGCCGGCCGCGACCCGCTGCAATCACAATCACGCGCATGCTTCGCTCTTTCGCTCCACCAGAATCATGAGAGACGCGATCCCCGTCAGCCCGTACGCGACAATCGCCGCGGTCTGATCCCACGAACTGCTCTTATTCATCACCACGGAGGCGAAGACCGCCAGCACTCCCGCCACGGCCATCACCAGCGCCGGCACCGCGGCCCAGCGGATCACAAACGAACCTAACAGACAGGCTGCGGCGGCGTAAGTGGCGAGTTGCAAGGGCCAGGGCTGTTGCCCCCAGCGAATGGCCGCGCTCGCGATCACCAGCATGACAATCGCCCCCACTTTGGGAATCGCGCCTGGGAACACGCCGATGCCGCGCGACGTCGTGTTCCACAAGATCGCCGTGATGACGGACCCTGCAAACGCCCACCCCGCCCAGATGTAGATCGCGACCTGCCAGCCTCCCTGCGCGGGCGAGGAGTAATATCCGGTCACCACGTCGCCGGTGGCCGCCCCCATGTAACCCATGAAGTTGACGAAACCGGCCGCCGCCGCGGACGTGCCGCGGTGCGCGAGATCGGCGGGCGCTGTTCCCACCA
>Ga0163151_10007885_pt1 | contig 12258 bp, 15 predicted proteins | sample OliLakLV19MP5IB2_FD_145596 | JGI IMG/M metagenome (GOLD analysis project Ga0163151, IMG submission 145596) | Freshwater microbial mat bacterial communities from Lake Vanda, McMurdo Dry Valleys, Antarctica - Oligotrophic Lake LV.19.MP5.IB-2 | ecosystem: Environmental > Aquatic > Freshwater >...
ATCTCGTATTGCTTCACCGACGCGTCCGGCCGCGCGACCCGGGCGCCTTCGGCTCCCAGACGCGCGGATCGAACCAGGCATCCTCCGCCGCGTCAGGCGTCTTTCGGTAGGCTTCGGCGGTTGCACGCTCCTGCTCCGCCCCGATCGCATTCTGAATGGCGGTGCGGATGAAGGCCGAACGCCGGCGCGAGTGCGCCGGCGCAATCTGTTCGAGCTTCCTGAAGGTGTCCTCGTCGACCTGCACCAGTAACTGTTTCATATGCTCGATCATATAAAACGATGCGATGCGGCGCAACGCGTTCCGGCCGGCGACCTGCGCCGCCTCGAAGGCTTGACCCGCTACGTTCTGCGGCCACCCGTTGCGCAAGGCGCGCTCGAGATCCTGCCCGGCGGCGACGTCGTCCTGGCGCTCCGCCGCCCATGGCGCGACGGCACCTGCGCCATCGTCTTCTCGCCCAACGAGCTGATCGAGCACCCGTTGCGCAAGGCGCGCTCGAGATCCTGCCCGGCGGCGACGTCGTCCTGGCGCTCCGCCGCCCATGGCGCGACGGCACCTGCGCCATCGTCTTCTCGCCCAACGAGCTGATCGAGAAAGCTCTCGGCCTTGGTGCCGCGGCCGTGGATCAACCTGCTGCTCTACCACGGCGCCTTCGCGCCCAACGCGCGGATCCGCCGCGACGCCGTCGCCAGCGCTCTCGCGCAGACACAGTCCGCCCCACCTCCGGGTGCGAGCGACTGCGCCTCCGGCCAGGACCCCGACCCGACCGTCGCATCGCCCGGTGGGGAGCCACAGCCCCCGACCGCACCCGCCCGGACTGACAAAGGCTCGGAGCCGCTGCCTCCTGCCTCGCCCGCGACCGGCCCAGTGCTGCCGTCGCCGGTCGCCGCACCGGTCGCCATCCGCACCCCTCGTGGGCCGAGCTGCTGCGCCGGGCCTGGGCGGTGGACGTCCTTGCCTGTTGGACCTGCGGCGGCCGATTGCGCCTCCTCGCAACGATCCAGGACCCCGGCGTCGTGCACCGCATCCTCACCCACCTCGGACTACCCACGGAGTCCCCAGGACTAGCGAGCCCGCGGCTCGATGATGGTCGTGAACATGCCGACCACGGCGACTCATCAGGCTACCTTGCCCAGCGTAGCACCCTGCGCTACTATGTACTACATGAGTCAGCCACTGAGCCTTCGTCTCGCCGAGACAACCGTCGAGCGCCTAGGGATGCGCGCCCAGCGAGTGCGCATGCCGCCACGCACCTTGGCGCAGCGCTATGTGGAAGAAGGCCTGCGGATGGACGAGCATCCGCTGGTTCGGTTTGTCGACGGGCCGGTTGGCCGGCGTGCCCGCTTGGTTGGAACCGGAAAGGACATCTGGGAGGTCGTGGCCGTCGTCCGAGACAACGACGGCCACGTCCAGGCAGCCGCTGACTACCTCGAGATGCCGCTCGGCCTCGTGCAGGCCGCCGTGACCTACTACGGCGCCTACCCGCGCGAGATCGACGAGTGGGTGGCGCTCAACGAGCAGGAGGCCGCCGAGGCGCACGGTGCCTGGCTTGCCGGGCAAGCCGCCCTGAAGCGGTGAGGCTCCTACTCGACGAGATGCTCTCGCCGGCGATCGCGCGAGAGCTGTGCTCGCGGGGACACGATGTGCAGGCCCTCAAGGGTCGCGCCGAGCGCGAAGCGATGTCGGACCACGAGGTCATGGGCGTTGCGCGCAGCGAGCACCGAGCCGTCGTCACCAATAACGTTCGTGACTACCGGCCGCTCCACAACGAGGCCATCACGCCGGGTGGTCCGGGGCATTTCGGCATGATCTTCATGCCTGGCGCCTACCGTCGCACCAAGGCGAACACCGGACGTATCGTGGCGGCATTGGAGCTGAAGCTCGCCGAGTACCCTGGCGAACGGGACCTCGCCAACGGCGAAACTTGGCTGTGAGAGCAGCGATGGGTGCCCTTGATCTCGACGCGGTAGCCGCCGTGCTCGGCGAGGCGCGGCCCTGCGCCTTTTGCCGGGGCACCAACCTTTTCTGTTGACGGAACGCAAGATCTCAACGGATGATCGCTGAGGACGATGCCCGGAGCGAGGGCTGCGGGTGTAAGACTACCCAAGGGAACACGGAAGACCCATGATGACAACGATTTCCAGAGGAATCACGCTGTCGGCGGCGCTGGCGCTGCTGGCGAGCACGGCGGGTGCCGCCGGCCCACCGAGCGGGCCGCTGGCGAAGTGTCCGGCGAACAGCGTGGTGTCGGGTACGGTGTGCATGGACAAGTACGAGGCGAGCGTGTGGCGGGTGCCCGCCCCGACGACGCTCAACAAGAGCCTTGTGAAGAAAATCCAGCAGGGCAAGGCGACGGCGGCGAACCTGGTGGCGGGCGGCGCGACGCAGCTCGGCATCGGGGCCACCGACGACTACGCGCCGTGCGCAAACAGCGGGCAGAACTGCAGCAACGACATCTACGCGGTGAGCCTGCCGGGGGTGCCGCCGTCGGCGAACCTGACGTGGTTCCAGTCGCAGGCGGCGTGCGAGAACTCGCGCAAGCGGCTGCCGTCGAATGCGGAGTGGCAGGCGGCGGTAGCGGGCACGCCGGACCCAGGGCCGGACAACGGCACGACCGACTGCAACACGAATAGCGCGCTCGCGGCGGTCAGCACCGGGTCGCGTAGTGCTTGCGTGTCGTCGCGAGGCGCATTCGACATGGTAGGCAACCTCTACGAGTGGGTGGCGGACTGGGTGCCGCGCTCGACGGCGTGCGGCACCTGGAGTGGCGGTGTCAGCCCGACGGGCGACGATCAGTGCCTGGGCGGTGCGGCCACGACGGGCGAGCCCGGTGCGCTGCTGCGCGGCGGCTACTTCTTCCGCGGTTCCAGCGCCGGTCCGCTCACGGTCTTTGGCACCGTCGGGCCGTCCAATGCGGACGGCAGCTTCGGCTTCCGTTGCGCCCGCTAGTCACGATTTGGTTGGCCCTTTGAACCTTCGTGTCTTGGCGTCGCGTGGATGGGCGGGCGGCTTTGCGCACGTCCGTCCACGCGACGCCAAGTCGATGCTCGTGTCACCCGTTGTGATCTGAGCCGCGAGCGTGAGCGAGCGGCACGAGCGGTTCGCTGGCTGACGCGCGCGGCTCCGATCCGAGCGAACGTTGCGGCGAGGTGAAACGATGGCTCCAAGAGGTGCCGATCTGATCCCGGTGGTGCAGAAGTCCTACGATCTCTGCGCCGGGCTCTACACGCACGTGAACCGGTTCCCCCGCGCCCAGCGCGGCCTTCTCGGGCGGGTGATCCTCGACGACGCACTGCAGATGCTGGTTGCGCTGACCGTCGCGAACCGGCGCGCGGACAAAACGGAGACCCTGCGCGAGGCCAGCGGCCGGCTGGACGCGCTGCGCATCACGCTCCGTCTCGGCAAGCACCTGGGCTTCGTGTCGAACGGCGGCTACGAGGACCTGTCGAAGGGTGCCGACGAGGTCGGGCGCATGCTCGGCGGCTGGCTCAAGCACGAGCAGGGTGGGGCGGCCGCGCAGGCGGGAGCGCCGCCGCCCGGCGTACCGGTTCCCCCGCGCCCAGCGCGGCCTGCTGGGGCGCGTGATCCTCGACGACGCGCTGCAGATGCTGGTGTCGCTGACCGTCGCGAACCGGCGCACCGACAAGGCCGAGACCCTGCGCGAGGCCAGCGGGCGGCTGGACGCGCTGCGCATCACGCACCTCGGGTTCGTGTCGAACGGCGGCTACGAGGACCTGTCGAAGGGCGCCGACGAGGTCGGGCGCATGCTCGGCGGCTGGCTCAAGCACGAGCAGGGCGGGGCGGCCGCGCAGGCGGGAGCGCCGCCGCCCGGCGTCGAGCGCGCGCCCGAGCCGCAGAAGCGCACCGGCGGCGTGCGCTACACGATGCGCAGCCCGACCGTCGAGAAGTATCTACGCGCGAAGCTCGAGCACCCGCGAGCGATCATCTTCATCACCACCGGTGTGTTCTGCCAGAGCTTCTTCGCGGACGCGGTCGAGTGCGGGCGCGTGCTGCGCGTCGCGGTGCGCAATCTCGCGGCCGAGTCCGAGCCGGCACGGATTTCCACGTGCGGCATCCCCAAGGCGAACCTGGAGAAGTACATCGGGCTTCTCCAGCAGGCCGGACGGGAGGTGCACGTGGAATAGGGGCCTGGGCCAAACCGGTGCGCTGCTGCGCGGCGGCAACTTCAACAACGGTACCAACGCCGGTCCGCTCACGGTCAATGGCAACAAAGAGCCGTCCAATGCGAACAACAACATCGGCCTTCGTTGTGCCCGCTAGTTGTCCCGGCCGGGAATACGCTTGCCCGGCGGTCTGCCGCATCGCCTCCACACTTCAACAACGGTACCAACGCTGGTCCGCTCACGGTCAATGGCAACAAAGAGCCGTCCAATGCGAACAACAACATCGGCCTTCGTTGTGCCCGCTAGTTGTCCCGGCCGGGAATACGCTTGCCCGGCGGTCTGCCGCATCGCCTCCACGGAGACGGTACCCGTGCCAATGGGATGACAGGGCCTATGTCCCTGGCGTGGCTCCGTCGCGGGGCGCGCTGAATAGCCAAACGGGCGGGTCCGGCCAGTAGGCGATCGAACGCCGGGCCCGCCGCTCTGCGCTGCAAACATGCGGTCTGAGAAAAACCTGCTCGCGAAGGTCATCGCCTTCGACAACCTGGCTCGCGCCTTCCGCGGCGCGAGCCACGGCAAGCGCGATCGGCCCGAGATGCGCGAGTTCGAGTACCACCTGGAGACGCGGCTATGGGAGATCCGCGACCAGCTCGAGGCCGGGGAATATGCCTGGGGTCCGTTCCACCGCTTCTGGGTCAGGGATCCGAAGCGCCGGGAGATCCGGGCGGCGCCGTTTCGCGACCGCGTCGTGCACCACGCGCTGTTCAACGTGCTCGATCCGATCTTCCAGCGCGGCTTCATCGCCGACAGCTACGCGTGCATTCCCGGCAGAGGAACGCACCGTGCCGTCGAGCGTTACCGGGCGTTCGTGCGCGCCCGCGCCGGGCGCGGCTATCGCGTGCAGGGCGACGTCAAGCGCTACTTCGCGAGCGTCGACCACGCGGTGCTCCTCGGGCTGCTGGAGCGCCGGCTCGGCGACGGTCGGCTGCTGAACCTTCTCGGCACACTGGTCACGCATGGTGCCGAGCGGCCTGGCCGCGGTATTCCGATCGGCAGCCTCACGAGCCAGCTCTTCGCCAACGTCTATCTGGACGCACTCGACCACTTCGTGAAGGAGCGTCTGCGCGTGCGGCACTATCTTCGGTACATGGACGATTTCCTGCTGCTCGCGTCGGATCGGCGGGGAGCCCGCGATCGCCTCGGTCAAGTAAGGGCATTCCTCACCGAGCAGCTCCGCCTCGAGTTGAATCCCCGGCGCGTGACCGTGGCGCCGATTGGCGAGCCGTGCGACCTACTGGGCTACGTCCATCACGCAGACGGGCGCACGCGGCTGCGCCGGCGCAGCGTCCGCCGGCTGTGGCGCCGTCTGCCCGCCCTCGAGCGGCGCATGGCCGCGCGCGAGATCGATTCGGACAAGGCACGGGCCTCGGTCGCGAGCTGGTTCGGTCTCGCTGCGCATGCCGATGCCTTTCGCCTGTCGAAGAGCATCTTCACGCAGCGTGACGTCGACAACGCCGGCAAGCGCCTGCTGGTGCAGTCGTTGTGACGCCTACCAGGTGACGACCGCGAGGCCGGGAATCCTCGGGAAGCTCCGTGTGAGCGTCCCACGCTCCGCTGCCACCACGACGTTGGTGTCGGTCAGCGTCCCCACGGAGAGGGCTCGACCGGTGGTTGCGCACGTGTGATGCGATCACGATCGTCCGCGAACCCTTGTCGGCGTGCGGGCCGTCGCGCAGGACCTCGACCAAATCGGCGGCGGAGCATCGCTCAGCGGCGCTCGTACATCGCCCCCGCGCTCATCGCGACCGGCAGGTCCAGAATCGACAGCACGCCCGTCTTCGCCGCACACACCGCCGGGATCGCGTTCAGGACGCGCATCGCGGTGGCGACCAGGCCGCCGGTGTTGTGGTCGCCGTTCTCACCCTTCAGCTGCAGCTCGCAGTGCAGCGACGGGTTGCCGTATACGGGCGGCGCGTGAGCTTGCCGCCGCCATGTCATGTCAACGTCCGATAGATGGCACTATGACAAATCGGGCCTTTGTGGCTCCTACGATCCGGACGCGCGGGCCGGCCGGTGCAACGCCTCAGAAACGAGCCCGCCGACGACGCCGGCGCGAACGAGGACGGCTCGCTGTCGCGATCACGCGGCACCCGTCACGCTCAGGTTGCCGGCTTCGACCTCCACGCCGATGTCTTCGTTCCGGCCGGCGACCTGCGCCGCCTCGAAGGCTTGACCCGCTACGTCCTGCGGCCACCATCTTGTTTCGCAGATAGTCGTCGACACGATCACGATCTGCTCGGGACGGCGCTCGCAGCAAGCTCACGCCGTGCCTGCGGCAGCTCGTCGGCGAGCTCCGAGGCGAGCAGACCAGCGTCGCCGAGGTGGAGCGCCAGGCGGTCGCCGGCCCGACCGTGCAGGAACGCGGCGAGGCGGGCAGCGTCGTACCGCGGAAGGCCCTGCGCCAGCAGGCTACCGGTCAACCCGGCGAGAACGTCGCCGGTGCCGCCGATGCCGAGGATCGGTCCACCGCTGGTGTTGATCGACCAGCGTCCGTCCGGCGCGGCGACCACCGTGCCGCTGCCTTTCAAGACCACCACGGCGCCCGTTTCGCCGGCGAGCGCGCGCGCGTGCACGAGGCGCTGCGCTTGCACCTGCGCGGTGGTGCGGCCGGTGAGACGCGCCATCTCGCCCGGATGCGGCGTCAAGATCAGCTGACCACGCGCGGCCTTGAGCAGGTCGAGCTGGCCCGCAAGCGCGTTCAAGCCGTCGGCGTCGACCACCATCGGCAGCGCCGCCGAGGCGACCAGCCAGCGCACCAGCTCGACCGCCGCGGGCGTGGTGCCGAGGCCAGGACCGATCGTGAGCGCAGCCTTGCCCTCGAACCGCCGCTGCCAGTCGCGCGCGGCAAACGCACGCGTCGGATCGGTCATCAGCTCGGGCAGGCCCGCGGCGATCAGCGCCAGGGTGTCCTCCGGGCACGCCACCGTCACCAGACCCGCACCACCGCGCAGCGCCGCGCGCCCGCAGAGTAGTGCTGCGCCGCTCTTGCCGAGCGAGCCGGCGACGATGAGCGAGCCGGCGACGATCAGCAGGTGTCCGTTGGTTCCTTTGTGCGCGCCAGGCGCGCGATGCGGCACGAGTGGTGCCAAGGTGGCGGCATCGCCGCGGCTGCCGAACGGGCCGACCTCACGCAGGGCCTCCTCGGCGATGCCGATGTCGACCAGCTCCAGCTCGCCGACGTAGGGTCGTGCGGCCGGCAGGACCAGACCTGGCTTGAGCGCGCCCAGGGTCACGGTCGTGTGAGCGTGGAGCGCCACGCCGAGCGACTCGCCACTGTCGGCGTCGAGCCCCGACGGAACGTCGATCGCCACCACGCTCAGCGGTGCGTGCGGAGCTTCCTTGCCCGTGCCTCGGCTCGCACGCCGGGAGCGTACGCGCGCCGTGGGCGCTATCTGGCCCGCGGTGGCGCGGTTCACCGCTTCGATCACGGATGCCGCCAGCCCCTCGACCGGGCGCGTCAAACCGGTGCCGAAGATGCCGTCGAGAACGACACCGCAGCGGCCGAGCTCGCGTTCGAGCAGTGCGGCCCCTGCGGAGTCGAGCTGCTCGATCTCGATCAGCCGTCCACGCGCGCGCGCCCAGCGATCGGCATTGCTGCGCGCGTCGCCGGACAGCGCCGCGCGCCGTCCGAGCAGCAGCACGGTGCAACGCTGGCCGGCCTTGGTTAGCAGCCGCGCCACCACGAAGCCGTCACCGCCGTTGTTGCCACGCCCGGCCAGCACCAGCACACCGCGCCGGCACGCGGCCTTGAAGCGCCCGAGAAGAAGCTTCGCGATGCCCGTGCCCGCACGCTCCATCAACGTGAGCCCGGGGGTACCGAGCTCGATCGTACGCCGGTCGAGCTCGCGCATCTGCGCCGCCGTGACCAGCATCACGCCACGCCGGACACTGCTGCATCGATCGCCGCGCGCATCTCACGCACCGCTGCCGCCATCCCGATCAGCACGGCCCGGGCAACGATCGCGTGGCCGATGTTGAGCTCGTTGAGATGCGGCAGGCGCGCCACCGGGGCCACGTTGTCGACCGTCAGGCCATGTCCGGCATTGACCACCAGGCCGAGCGCCGCGGCCTGCTCGGCTGCGGCCTGCAACGCGATGATCTCGGCCGCGCGGGAGCTCGCGTCCGCCTCGCAGTAACGACCGGTGTGCAGCTCGACCACCGTCGCACCGACCGCGCGCGCGGCCGCGATCTGGCGCAGCTCGGGATCGACGAACAGGCTCACCTGGATGTCGGCGTCGCGCAGCGCGCGCACCAGCGGCTCGAGCGTGCGCTCGTTGCCGGCGACCGCGAGGCCCCCCTCGGTCGTGAGCTCGGCGCGGCGCTCGGGCACGATGCACACGTCCGCCGGACGGACGCGGCGCGCGATCGCCACCATCTCCGCGGTCGCCGCCATCTCGAGATTGAGCTTGATCGCCAGCGCGGCGCGCATGCGCTCGACGTCGTGGTCCTGAATGTGGCGGCGGTCCTCGCGCAGGTGGATCGTGATGCCGTCGGCCCCCGCCTGCGCGGCCAGCGCCGCCGCCGCGACGGGATCTGGATACGCAGCCCCGCGCACCTGCCGGAGCGTGGCGACGTGATCGACGTTGACCCCCAGCAGCACGCGACGGCGCCCGGCGCCGCCGCTCACGCCGCGACCTCGCGGATCGCCGCCGCGATGGCCTCGGCATGGCTCTTGACGTCGTCCTCGCGCTCGCCCTCGACCATCACGCGGATCAGCGCCTCGGTCCCGGACGGCCGCACCAGCACGCGGCCACGCTCGCCGAGCGCGTGCTCGACGTCGGCGATGGCGCTGGCGACCCGGCCTTCGCCGTTGACGTCGCGGCGCTCCCTGATCGGCACGTTGATCAGCACCTGCGGGTAGCGCGTCATGACGCGCGCCAGCTCGGACAGCGGCCGCCACGTCTCGGCCATGATCGCCAGGATCGCGAGCGCCGTGATGAGGCCGTCGCCGGTGGTGTTGTGGTCGAGGAACAGCACGTGGCCCGACTGCTCGCCGCCGAGGTTGTAGCCGCCGCGCACCATCTCCTCGACCACGTAGCGGTCGCCGACCGGAGTGCGGCGCAGCGCGATGCCCAGCTCGCGCAGGGCGACCTCGAGGCCGAGGTTGGACATCACGGTCGCGACCACGGTGTCGTGCGCCAGCGCCTTGGCGCGCGACAGCTCGCGCGCCGCGATGCCGAGGATCTGGTCACCGTCGACCAGTTCGCCAGTCTCGTCGACCAGCAGGCAGCGGTCGGCGTCGCCGTCGAGCGCGATGCCCAGATGCGCCCCGCTCTCGCGCACCTTCTCCTGCAGCCGTTCCGGGTGCATCGCGCCGCAGCCGCGGTTGATGTTCTCGCCGTCGGGCTCGCACGCGATGCGCGTCACACTGGCGCCTGGCGCCGAGCTCCTCCAGGACCTCGGGTCCGACGCGATAGCCGGCGCCGTTGGCCGCGTCGATGACGATCTTGACGCCGTCGAGGGTCAGGTTCCGCGGGAAGCAGTTCTTGGCGAAGACGTTGTAGCGGCCGGGCGCGTCGTCGATGCGGAACGCCTTGCCGATCTCGCTCGCCGTCGGACGCAGGTGGTCGATCGAGTCCGCGAACACCAGTTGCTCGATCTCGGCCTCGACCGCGTCGGGCAGCTTGAAGCCGTCCTGGGCGAAGAACTTGATGCCGTTGTCCTGAAACGGGTTGTGCGAGGCCGAGATGACGACACCGGCGTCGGCGCGCAGGCTGCGGGTGAGAAAGGCGATGCCCGGCGTCGGCATCGGCCCGACCAGCAGGACGTCGACGCCCATCGAGCAGATGCCCGACGCCATCGCCGTCTCCAGCATGTAGCCCGAGACCCGGGTGTCCTTGCCGATCAGGATCTTGTGCCGGCGCGGGCTGCGGCGGAACACGTGCGCCACCGCGCGTCCCAGGCGCAGCGCCGTCTCGGAGCTCATGGGCTCGGTGTTGGCGACGCCGCGCACGCCGTCGGTGCCGAACAGGCGCCTGGTCTTGCTCTCGCTCACGTCTTCTTCTCCGTTCCGACCTTGCCACGGCCAGGCGCGTCGTCCGCCGCCGCGGCCGTCGCCTCGAGCACCACCTCGGCCGGCTCGGCGCGCACCAGCTCGATTCCCGACGGCAACGACACCTGCAGCTTCACGCGATGCGGACCCGCTCCTTCCAGATCTTCGGCATCGACATACGCGACCCCGGGCGATAGCTCGAGCTCGTCGAGCTGGCGCTCGGGTCCGCGCAGCGTCAGGGTGATGCTATCGGGTTTGGCCACAAACGGCAGCGTCCCGCCACGCACCTCGAGCTTCACCTTGCGCAGCTGGCGCTCGACGACGATCGGCTCCACGACCGTGCGCACGCGGACCTCCGGGGCGTTCAGGCGTACCAGTCCACCTGGCTGGATCAGCGCGAGGTCGATCTGCTGCGTGCCCGGCTCCAGCCTGGCGAGGTCGAGCGGCACCGTGAGCAGCCCCTGCAGGCCGTCGAGGCGCGACTTGGGGCCGCTGACCCCGGCCTTCTCCGGGATCAGCGCGAGCTCCTTCAGCCGCAGGCCGGCGGGAACCTCGCCAGTGCGCTCCAGGCGGATCGGCAGGCTGCGCTTGGCCATGGTGTCGAGGTGAAAGGTGATCTGCGACGGCGTCACCCGTGAGACCTCCACCTTGCGCGGCAGCTCGAAGTTCTTCGGGTCGAGCGAGTAGGTGAGCACGCCCGGCTTGGTCCCCGAGAGGTCGAGCGTCGTGTGCAAGCCCTTGGCGTCGATGCTCGACAGGATCAGCCCGGAGCCGCTGACGCGCACCTCGGCGTACTCGGGGATGGGGTTCACGATCACCATGCCGGCGGGCACGTTCTCCGGCTCGAGACGCACGCGCAGCGTACGCTCGCTGGTGCGCTCGCCGATGTTGACCAGCAGCCACAGGCCAACCGCGGTCACCACCGCGATCAGCCACGTCCCGACGTCGGCCCACGAGGTCGGGACGTGGCTGATCGCCGAGCCGGAACCACGAGGCGACGCGCCGGTCGCGCTTCTTGCGCTGCACGATCTTCATGGCAGCTTGATCTGCGCCAGCGTGGTGCGCAGCGTCGCGGCGTCGATGTCGCGCGTGATCTTCCCTTCGCGCACCAGCGAGATCGTGCCCTCCTCCTCCGAGACGACGATCACCGCCGCGTCGGTCTCCTCGGTGATGCCGATGCCCGCCCGGTGCCTGCTGCCGAGCGACTTGCTGACCACCGGATTGGCCGTCAAGGGCAGAAAGCAGCCGGCGGCCTCGATGCGTCCGCGCCGGATGATCACCGCGCCGTCGTGGATCGGCGACTGCGGCAGAAAGATCGCGGTCAGCAGCTCGCGGCTGACGCGCGCGTCGACCACCGTGCCGGCCTCGAGGTACTCGTTCAGCCCGACCTCGCGCTCGAGCACGATCAGCGCACCGATGCGGCGCGACGCGAGCATCACCGCGGCTCGCGTAACCTCTTCCACGACCTGGGTGCGGTCGCGGCGCTCACCGCCGAAGATGCGCCCGCGCCCGACCTGCGTCAGCGCGCGCCGGATGTCGTTCTGGAAGATGATCACCAGCACCAGCGGCAGCGAGATCAGGAAGCTGCGCAACAGCCAGGAGAGCGTGTAGAGTTCGAAGTACTGCGACGCGCCGAACATCGCCGCGACCACGGCGAGGCCGATCAGCATCTGCACCGCGCGCGTGCCGCGGATCAGGTTGATCACCCAGTAGACGAGGATCGCGATGATCAGGACGTCCGCGCCGTCGGCGAGACGCAGATTCTCGAACACCTCGCGCACTCCTTACGCCTCGTGCAGGATGGCGTCGGCGATGGCAAGCGCCCGCCGGGTCGCGGCGACATCGTGCGTGCGGACTAGGCGCGCCCCCTTGGCCACCGCCAGCACCGCGGCCGCGAGCGAACCCGCGAGCCGCCCCTCGGACGCCTCGCCCGAGTCGAGCCCGGCCGCGCGCATCGCCTCGCCGATGAACCGCTTGCGCGACAGCCCGACCACCAGCGGGTGGCCGAGCCCGAGCAGCTCGTCGAGGCGGCGCAGCAGCGTGAGGTTGTCGTGCGCGCCCTTCGCGAAGCCGATGCCGGGGTC
>Ga0163151_10007887_pt1 | contig 12255 bp, 7 predicted proteins | sample OliLakLV19MP5IB2_FD_145596 | JGI IMG/M metagenome (GOLD analysis project Ga0163151, IMG submission 145596) | Freshwater microbial mat bacterial communities from Lake Vanda, McMurdo Dry Valleys, Antarctica - Oligotrophic Lake LV.19.MP5.IB-2 | ecosystem: Environmental > Aquatic > Freshwater > Lake...
AAGTTGAGTCAAAAGAAGTATTAGATGTACTCCGTATAAGTATAAATAAAGGGAAGCCTTATGGTGCTGACAGTTGGATTGATGTTGTAATAAACAGATTTAAACTAGGCTCTACGTTACGTCCCCCAGGAAGACCTAAAAAAGGCTCCTGACCCCTTTTTTCCAGAAAACAGCCACCTACAGCTATCATGAGGAAATAGGAGACACCCACCTCCACCCATTAATTTTTTAGGGATAAAATGGTAAAATAAGAATATGAAAAAACTGCCTCCAAGTGTCCAACATCTCAAAACATATGGACCAATTCAGAACTCTGAATTTGTCTAAGCTTAAAAGTTATATGACGCTATCTAAGATTTGTGATATGTTCTCGAGTTTGGTGGTTCAGAACTAATCTTTAGCAACAAAGTCCTTCTTGCCATCTGAATAGCCCTCTATGACTTCAATTTCTTCAGGATTATTAAAATACTCAATTGTATTTGAAACAGATGCTTTTTCAAACAACTCATTTGAATAAACTGGACTAACTCCTTCAGCACAAGAAAGTGTTATATGAGGATATTTACTTTTAGATTTTGGATTTTCAACAAGAAGTGCATCTCCTTTTTCATCATATGCACGACCTATAATTTTAATCACTGTTTCCTTTCCAATTTCTATCTCATATAAATTAATTGGCTTAAGTGAAATTGTTGAATGATGACCAAAAACTTTTTTATGCTTTGGAGGGAATCTTTTCAGTAAATCAGGGATATCTTTAACAAAGAATGCAGAATACCTTATTTCTTTCATATAAAAATTACATCAAAAGTCCTAACTTCTGCCTAGATAATAAAAATTACCATTATATTATATGGTTCAAAATTAATTACTCCGAGCTTGGGGGGTGTTCGAAACACTATCTTAAGAATTTACGCATGAGGTAGTTCTGCCGAGCAAGAATGAGAGGTGCAAAAAATTCAAGAATTAAACCTAGAGGTCTGATGGTTTTACCCTCAAGTAAGGTTGTGTCAATAATTCTTAATCTGTTTGAACTATCAATCATAATATTACTTAGATAGGGATATATCATGCCTATATTTCCAACAAGGTCAATCGGTGGATTTCCATCACTAATCATTTGTTTCAAACTATTGGATATTTCTATAAACTGTAATTTTACAGTTGGATAATTCATATGTTTTTTAGCCAGCATTTCACCCTTTATGAAAGGTTGAATTTCAATATGTTTATATCCATCCGAAGAACCAACGTTTTCAGTTTCTACAACAAAATCTTTAAAATATTCTTTGCAAACCTCATAATCATGAACTAATTTAGTGTGTAATTTTCGTCCAGTAAAAAATGATAGGGAGGATATTTTGATAACCTTGTAATTATCATACATATACACTTTACGGTCACCACCATCTGCAACTTTTTTACCAATCTTTGATTTTTCGTATAGAGTAGAATTCATAAGTAAATTATACCAAAGGTTCGAACTTCTATATACCTCCAAAAGTAACCATTGCATTATAAGTCTAAAAAAGGGTTCCCCCGGTAGGATTCGGTCACCTCGCATACTCGCTTATGTTCGCTGCGCTCACAGTCGCTCGTTGCTCCTCGACCCCAGTTCGAGTCCTACCGTTGGGTACGCAAACATATCAAAAAACGACGCTATTCGCATCGTTTTTTGATTGTTTGCTCGACATGGTGGCTGAGATAGGAACCTTTTGGAAGCTCGATCCCTTGGCCGCATACCTGCCGAATTTGAAGGATGGATTGTATCCGGTGGGGAGGTCGACGAGGGACGAGTTGGCGAATTATAGATAAGGATTTAAGGTTTAGATTCTAAAATGCTTGTATTTCATATTCCTCTAGTATATCCAAGTGGTGCACTAGCTAGTTGAATGTGCCCTACCAGTACTTGACCCAAGTCTTAAGAAGATATTGGATTTCTAAAGGTAATTTTAGGCTTTGTATCTATCACTTGACAATCACTTGACAATTGAATATAGATTGGTTTACAATGAGCTTGCTTATGACAAACAAGGACAGAATACTAGATATAATAGACAAAAAGGGCAGAGTCACTTCCAGTGAGATTACTGGTAGCGTCGGCGTGTCACGCCAGTATGTAAATCTCGTTGTATCTGAACTTATTGCAAATAAAGAAGTTGTAAAAATCGGGAGCACTCGAAATGCCTTTTATATTTCAAAAAAATACCTTTCAAATCACCAAGATATATTACCGACAGTACTTAAAAAGACTTACAAAAACCAAAAACTGGAGGAGCACAAAGTCCTTATGGAAATTGAAGAAAAATTTCCAAGAATTGGAGAATTATCTGAAAATATAAAAAGTATATTTACTTTCTCTTTTTCGGAGATGTTCAATAACGCGATTGAACATTCTGAGTCAAAAACAATTCATGTTGAAGTGGCTATCAGGAATGATAATCTTTCTTTTATTATTGATGACTCTGGGGTGGGGGTTTTCCGTAATATTATGAAAAAGAAAGAACTTCGTTCTGAAATAGACGCAATCCAAGATTTATTGAAAGGAAAGACCACGACTATGCCAAAATCTCACTCCGGAGAGGGAATCTTTTTTACTTCGAAGTCAGCTGATATGTTTCTGTTGGATAGTTTTGGGTATCAGTTATTAGTTTCAGAAAAAGGTCCTGCGATTAAAACAGTTTCTACTCAAAAAAGGGGGACCAGGGTTATTTTTGAAATAGCGATTAATTCTATGTTACATCTTGAGGACATATTTAAAAAATATACAAATCTTACGAATGGTAGCGATTATGGTTTTGACAAGACAGAAATAAGGGTGAAACTTTATACTATGGGTGGGGTGCATATTTCTCGATCACAAGCACGAAGAATTTTGTCAGGATTGGATAAATTTAAAATAATTTTACTTGATTTTGAAGACGTACCTGTTGTAGGCCAAGCTTTTGCAGACGAAATCTATAGAGTTTTTCAGAACACTCATCCAAGTATAGAAATAAAAGAAGAAAATATGTCAGAAGGCGTTCGATTTATGGTGGAACGTGCAAAAAGTGAAGCCAAAATAAAAAGATAATATGAATGAATCAGAAACACGAGCTAAATACATAGACCCACTACTCAAGGCGAGTGGCTGGGGAGAGGTGGATGAATCACGAGTCCTTTGTGAGTTTCGTATAACTCCCGCAAAATAGAAGTAGGCGGAAAGCGAAGTAAGCCAGAAATCATAGATTATGTTTTGCAATATAAAAACAGAAAAATTGGAACTCTTGAGTACAGTACTTTTTTATAACAATACAAAATCGATACGTATCAGTAGGGCGAAACATTACTAGCGCTTTCGCATTTCACATTGTTATTTCTACTTAAAATTAGTTTGCACGTGGTATACTTAATATATGTTTTTGAGGCGTAGGCGGACGAATTCGTTAAGGACAGGACAAATAGAAAACATTAAAACTTCGGTCAAATCGAAGGTTCTTTTGCTTCGTCCGCATTCGATTACAATAGAATTCAACAAAAAGGGTTTGCGTGATCTTTTTTCAAAAAAGAAGTTCTACTTAGGGTATGGGGGTGTTGCGGTGATTACTCTTTTGGTAATAAGTTTTTCATTTTCATCGCATGCGAATATCGCGACATTTTATCCCGCAACATGTCTCGGTGGTTGGGAATACCCAAGCAATGCAGAAGGCATACCATCACTCTCGGAAGATGCGAAAGAAAGTGAGTACAATGAAGATAACTCTGCACGTCTTCGTGGCAATGCTGAAATTTATTGTGGGGGGTTTGAGGGAGAAGTGCCTGAGAACATGCAAGTTGTTGGGTTCAAGGTTGCTTTCAACATATCACTTGACGATGGTTCAGTGGATCACGACAAATCAGAGGCAAAGAAAATTATTGATGGTGAAAGTCTTGATGTAGACACGACGTCTTCTGAAGCACAAGATCCAACTGTGATTACCGAGGACCCACAAGAAGCTCTGGATGTAATACAGAAAGAAAATATTCCGACTGATGATCCAGATAGTGAACCAGAGGATGACCAACCGCAAACTTCTGACCCTGTCGAAAGTGATACACAAGAAAGTGACAATGTCCCATCTGAAGAAATCACACTCTTTCATTTTACGGAAAAAGCTTTTGCGGAAGATGTTGTGGTTGAAGAAGTTACACCACAGCAAAATGCTGAACCGCAGACTGAATCGCTAACTGAGACTGAGAGTGAAAGTGAGGCAGAGCCGGAGACCCAGACTGAAACTGAGATTGAGCCGGAATTGGAGGCTGAGGTCCAATCGCAGGCTGATACACAGAGCGGAGAGCAGGTCCTAGATACTGCCACAGACGACTCTGATTCAAATCTAGAAAATCAATCAACAGAAGAAGCGACAGTGGAACCATCATCAGCGCCAGAGGACGCAATCTTGAAAGCCCTCTACTCACTGGACGGGAGTACATGGGAATCGTTTGGCTATATAAGAATGAATGGATGGGAAAAAACTCTTTATCCATTACCGATATCTGATTGGAACGACCTATCAAAAATTCAAATCAAACTTGAGGTCATTGAAAAATTTGATAAGATGCCAGTGATCTATCTTGATTCTGTGATCATTGAAGTTGAGTATGCAGGTGAAATACCTGAAGACACACTCGCTCAACCAGACTTTTCTACCGACATTGTTCTTTCTGACTCAACAGTCGAAGACATTCGTGTAATAAAAATTCTACGTGAAGGAGTGCCGATGATTTGGTACACGAAACTTATTCCACTTACCGCTGAAGAAGCTCTCCTGCAGTCTGAAAATAATTTAAATCAAGAACTACCTTTACCGACAAGTGAAGACAGTACTGTTGTAGAAACCATACAAATAATAGGAGTAGAAGATGATGTGCCGACTGAAGACATTTTGATAGATGTTCCTGTTACGACAGAAGATCCGGCCCCAGCCGTAGAAGAGGATCCGATAACAGAAGATCCTACTCCAATCATAGAAGAGGTTCCAGTGACAGAAGATATAGTGACACCTTCGACAAATGAAGTGACTGTTTTAAATAAAATAAAATCATTATTTGGATTACATCCAGTCTATGCCGAAGAGGGAGCAACTGAAACGAGCGGTGATACTTCTGATTCGTCCTCATCTGGTGATGAAGTCAGTGTCACTTCGGATTCTTCTACTGAGCCTGAGGTTGAGGCCAACACTGATACTAATACTGATATAGATCCGGAATCATCGTCACTTGATTTGAATATTGATGAAGAAGTTCCTTCTGAAGATCAAGAAATAAATGAAGAGAATACGCAGTCTGATTTTGATTCTGTGCCGACACCAGGTGAAGGGGTGATTATCATAAATAATTTTGTAAATGAAAATATTCCGCAGTCTACACAATATTTTGACGATGAAAATATTCCTATTATTACAACTACCGAAGAAATAGTTCCTGGAGTAATACCTATAATCTATACTGATGAACAAATACAAGCCGAACGAGCAAAAGGACTAGAATGGAATTTTGTTGCATCAGGCGATACTGTAGACATTGCAACACCTGTTGATGTTTCAGGCACGATTATTTTCTGGCTTTCACGAGATAAGACTGCGATAAATCAATACAATACTGCTTCTGGAGGGATGTCGTCACAAAGTATTAGTACTTCTCTAGAATCTGAAGTAAAATATTTGGAACCAAACGGAGATGTAAGTGAGATTGCAATCGATCCAGCAAATCTTGAAATTGTTACCCCTCTCGAAGAGAAAATAGCGGAAGAAGAAGCGCTCAATCAATTGAAAACTGACACTACTGCCAATGAAGATATTAAAAATGATGAACAACTCGAAGTCGTAGATATTTTGACACAATAAAATGTTTTTTATAATTTTAAAAAATAAAATAAGGAAATCTCTAAGTGCAATTGAATTTCAAAAAGTTGTATCTTTTGTTTTGATAGTTTTGTTTTTAGTCAGTGGTATTCCAGAGATAATACTTTCTCGTGTTGCTTCGAGCAAAGAAATTGTACGAGATATCCCAAAAGCAGATGCTGCGACGTATCAATTTTTCCCTACTGCTACCACTGTGGAAACGGGTACTGAACAGATAGTGACATCAGCGACGATCGCAGCAGTCGAAGGTACAAATCTCGGCTCATATCAAGCTATGCAAGGTAACGATAGTTTTCATTGGACTGTTGCCTCTACGGCCTCTGGTATTTCACTGGTGACGACCGTCGGAGGGGTAAATCTAAATGGTGCCAATAAAATAGATATAGGCCTTGAGATAGACCTTGATGCGACAGTTCCTAGTATGGTTTTCCAGATCTGCGACTTCACTTCTTCGACAAACGTCGACAATGTAGCAGATGCAAATTGTACAACTGGTGGATGGCGTACTATCAATACACAAACAGCTGCCAATGCTGATGTTGCGTATACAGATACAGCAAACGACCAGTTGCGCTGGCAAATATACGATGGTGTTTTTTCTAACGGAACATCTGATGCAGGCACTCCTATCGACACTCCACTTACGAATTTTGTAAACAGTAGCAGTGAATTGAAAATCCGATTTTATTCAACGACAAATACCACATCTGTTGTATCGATTGATTACCTTACCGTATTTGCATATATAGATTCTGTGTATTATGCAGCGGATTATGTCGATCAAGTATCTGGTGACGGGGCAGAAGTGGGTGTGTATGTAAACTCGATTCCGCTGGTAAACAATGCTACATCAGTGACGACGGTAGGCACAAACGACAACATCCGTGTGGGAGTAGCCGCGAGTTCTCAAGTTGTTGATTTTTATTTGTCATATAAAAATGTGAAGCAATATACTGGCATGAACACTATCATGCTCGCATCATCCGTGAGTTGCAACAGCGGTACCCCAACTATCAGGCCCTATATTTATGATTTCACGACGTCAACGTGGGATGCACTCGGCTCTGCGAACATCACCTGCTCAACGACGGACACGAGTTACTATATTGCACACAACACAGTTTCGGATGCTGGATTTGTTCTCAATGACTTTATTTCAGATGGAGAGATTCGTATCAGATGGGCAAGTACCTCTGCTATTACCAACGGTATTCTATTGGACTGGCAGTACATAATGCTCGGCTCTGTAAACGCTGACTCATCGCTCTGTGAGATTTCTTTTGGAACTGGAACTGCGACAAACTGCACGAATACTCGCGGAATGGATACAAACGGATCTACGACGTCGTTCGATATCGCAGGCGAGGACGAATCCGCAGCGATGGGAACAGGTGAAGCAAATTCATTTTACCCGTTCGACACAGATCAAGACGTGACAGCCGAAGAGGGTGTGTCCGCAAATGTATCAGTACCAATAACCGTGCCAGCAAATGCGCAAGTTGTTGGTATCAATTGGGCTAGTCGTACTACATCTCGAAGTATCGGTACAACTCAAGTGATAAATGGTATTAACGATTATTCTGGTTTCACTTCTATTACTGGTGGCTGGACTGATGTCGGTTCTGCTGTTAACGCAACGACACAAACATTTCAAGATACGCTGTCTGCGACGGGCGCACTGGCCTACGGACTCCAACTAAATCCAGAAAATTATGTCGATACAGTGGATGGCATTATGAACATGCGCCTGCGTACATCTACTTCAGGTGCTACGACAGATAACTCTACAACTGCGTGGGATTTCGTGATGCTATCGATACAGTGGGTTGAGGATTCTTACAACCCAACTGTCACCCATGCATTTATACCTACAGGTCAAACACTCGTTACGGGAACAGATACTACTGCAAACAATATTATCGCAGCAGGAGCAAACGGTGCCAATACCGGTTCATGGAAAGGAACAACAGCAGACGACAACAGACACTGGGAACTTACTGGTACAGCATCGGGTATTGATGTCCAACTAAAACTCGATGGAGTGAAGCTCAATGGTGCGAATACTATTATCGTCCAGTCAGAGATAGACACCGACGTGACCGCACCTGTGCTGTTGGTACAAATATGCGATTGGATTTCGACGACGAGTGTCGACCATGTGGCCGATGCAAACTGCACCGGAGGCGGGTGGAGAACACTCAATTCACGCGACGCCACTATTTCACCAACGACAGCGACAGCATATACGTGGAATGTGTATGACGGCAAATGGTCCAATGGTTCAAACACAGCGATCTCCACTCCACTTACCAATTTTGTCACAACCGATGCGAACAAGCGTGTCCTTTTTAGATATTATTCAACGACCAACGCTACAACTGCGGGCAACTTCGCGATTGACTATCTGCGCATTTTTCCTGTTATCAATCCAGTCTATGAGCCAGCAGGTGCTGTAGCACTTACAAATAGTTTTACTGGCGACTACACCAATGCAAATACGGTCACGCAGGCGGGTTCGAACAATATAGACCTGCAGTGTCTCGGTACCACTGGAGGTCCCGATTGTTATATATCGTATAAAAATGTAAAAACGTATCCTGGTATGAATACCATACTTGCTCGCGCAGAATTTGCATGTTCCGTAGGAGGCACTGCGCTGGAAGTGAGAATGGCGCTTTATAACTTTACGACAGCTGCGTGGGTGAACATCATTAATGAGATCGCATCTTGTTCGACGACAGATACGTTCCGTATTGGAGCGGTAAACAACATCACCATGGATGATTATGTATCAGAAGGGGAAGCGAGGCTCCGATTCTATCGCTCGTCAGGAGCAGACACAGGTGCGATACAGATAGACATGGCATATCTCATGTTCGGTACAACCAATTCTGATGATGGGGCAACAAAGTGTTTTATATCGTTTGGAACAGTTGCGACAAATGACTGTACTGCCACGCGTACGGTAAACTTGGAAGGTGCAACAAATAACGGAACAGCTTGGACGATAACAACTGAAAATGAATCTACAAACAGGGGGACTGGCGCAGCTTTTGATTTCTATGCATTCGATGTCGATATGGACGCGACAATCAACGAAGAAGGGGCAGGAACACATACGAAGTTTAGTATGGGAGAGCCAACATATGGATCTATCACAGGAATATTTTTTGCGAGTTCATTTTTATCTGGTGTTGCCGGCACAGTTGCTCTCGGTATTGCGGACTATTCGGGGTACAACACGGCTGCCGCTACGATCGGAGGATTTATTGCACTCGGTGCGTCGGCGACTACCGCCCTCGTATATACCGACAATATAACAGTGGCCACAAATACCTCTGGAGGTATGGCCGGCTATATGACAAATCCAGAAGATTTGGTGAGCACTGGAGGGGATGAGGCATGGTATCGACTTCGAACTTCTGTCGATGGTGGCGCAGCTAGTAATTCTGTAAACCAATGGGACTTTGCGATGATAGGCATCCAGTGGGTTGAGCCAGAAGATAGAACTATTTCTTTTGCGATATCTGATACGACTATTGGATTTGGATCACTTGACGCATCTCTTGCTAGGTATGCGACAGACGATACAACGGGAAGCGCATCAGAAGTAGAAGCGCATACTATGACCGGATCAACGAGTGCGTCTGGAGGTTATACAATAACAGTTTCGGGAAATACTTTGACGAGTGGAGGCGATACAATAGATGAGATAGGCTCTACAAATACAGCTTCGAGTACAGGCACCGAACAATTCGGCGCCCGTGCTAGCCTCTCTGGGGTATCTTATTATGATGCAGTTGATGCGACTTACAGTGGAGCAGGATTTGGCTATGCTGGCACGACTACAGCCGATACCTTTGCAACTCAAACAGAGGGAGATGGATTTAGTACTACGTATTCAATTCGGTATCTTGCAAATATGGCGGCAGGCACAGAATTTGGAACATACTCCACAGATCTGACATATATAATGACGGGGAATTTTTAGTAAATGCGAGATATGCATATCAACTTTCCACAGAAGTTCCGCATAACGATTTTCTGTAAAAGTGCTATAATAAATATACATAAACTAATAGAGAAAGTGCTCTTAATCAAGATTATGAAAAAATTCGCAACATCCCTTTTTGTACTTGTCTTCATTGTCACAGCGACCGGAGCTATTTCTTTGCTTCCAAGCAAGGCTATGGCTGCCTCGGTGACCAGCGCGAGTGCAACACTCGGACGAATAGAAGCTACAGGTGCAAACGATTCCGGTACTATTCAATTTGCGACTCCGACAGGCATTCAAACAGGAGGCGCAGATACAATCATACTTACTTTTAGTTCTGATTTCGTACTCGTTGGAGAATCCGCGGTAAACTTTGATATAGAGCTCGGCGACAGTGCAACGTGCTCTACTGCAGTTTATACCGATAAAACAGTTGCTCTTAATGCTTCTGGAACGGAATGGGGAATAGATGTCACAGGGGATGTCCTTACTCTTTCGCCAGACACAGACGAAACCCTCACTGCAGGATTCTGTATGCGTCTCGTCTGGGGTACAGCTGCAACAACTGGAGGTACGGGTTCAGCCAGTACTATGGCAAACGGTGGAGCAGATGATGATGATTCCGTTGCAATAACTGGTGGATTCGGAGACACAGGAACTATCGCAATAGATATCATAACGGACGACTCAGTCAACATCACTGCAACCGTGAGCCCAACAATCACCTTTTCTATATCTGACGTAGCGATAGGGTTCGGAGCTCTCGATGCAACCGCTGCACGATATGCGACAGCAGATGCAACTGGTACAGGAGTTCTACCAGGTGATACAACTGGGGCGCACGAAATGACTATTGCCACAAACGCTGCATCTGGATACTCGATCACATACTTCGGTGCCACTCTCACAAGTGGAGCGAACACTATAAACGTAGCGACTATTGCATCAGACGCAGACGGCACCCCAGCATCAGAGCAGTTTGCTCTAGGTATCGACGATAACGGAGGTAACGTGACGATAGCATCCGCATACGAACTTGCGGGAACAAATAGCTACGCGTTTGTTGCCGGCACTACAACCACCATCGCATCTGAAACAATAGCTACTGCAACTGAAACAATCGACGTTCAATACATCGCAAACATCGCGACAACAACAGAAGCGGGTTCATACTCGACAGATGTTACATATATAGCGACGGGGAATTTCTAATACATAAAATATAATGCAAAAAAAAATAACAACACTAGCGGTTATACTTTGCTCAGTCATAATTTTTTCATCTAGTTTTGTCAGCAAAGCGCACGCTCTGACACTTACGCCAGTTCTCATAGAATTAAGCGGAGACCCTGGAGCTACTATTGAAAGTGAGATTACACTTATAAACGATAGAGACACAAGTCAAACATTTTACTCTTCATTCTCAAACTTTGAAGCACAAGGGGAGACGGGAAGTCCAAGTTTCGTAACTCCTGTAGATGGGCTGGGAACATGGATGCAAACAGACTCCATGGTAATACTTGCACCTGGCACAAGTAAGATAGTTCCAGTCACAATCGATATACCAGAAATAGCTGAGCCTGGTGGGTATTTCGCTGCAGTATTTTGGGGTACAAATAATCCTGAAGTTAGCGGGGAAGGATCTATAGCAATTGGTGCAAAAACTGGTGTTTTGGTGTTGCTCCGTGTAAACGGAGATGTAGATGAAGAAGGAGGTATTATTGAATACGGCACAATTGACAATAAGAATTTTTTTACTGCACTCCCGGTTTCTTTTTATTACAGATTCCAAAATTCAGGCGGAGATAGGATAAAGCCAGATGGAGATATAGTCATCAGACATATGTTTGGTTTTGTGAGGGCAAAAGTTCTTGCAAACTCCGCTCAAGGTAACGTATTACCATCACAGACAAGAAGATTTGAAGCTACTTGGCAATCAAGCAGAGGATCAAGTGATGTTGCAAATATTGAAAATCTAGGATTTTTCAAAAAAGTTGTGTATGAATGGAAGAATTTTGCTTTCGGATACTATACTGCAAATATATCGCTAGCGTACGGAGCTGAAAGTGACCAGACATCAACTGCAAAAACTGGATTTTTTGTAGTGCCTTGGCACCTTCTTATTGTTATAGTAGTTGGATTGTTCTTGTTTATAAATATTATGAAGCGTGCAAAGACGCATTATCGAAGAAATTTGAAGGAGTCATTGCGCTCTGAGATTAAGGAGGAGCTAAAGAAAGAAATGAATGAAACTTCCACTCCTAAAGTTTAGTAAGAATGATTTATATAAATCATTCAGGTGCATTTTATCTGTAATTATCATTCTCGGAGTAGGAATCTTTTACGATTCAACTCCAAGAGAGTTGGGTGCTGTAAGTG
>Ga0163151_10007893_pt1 | contig 12251 bp, 21 predicted proteins | sample OliLakLV19MP5IB2_FD_145596 | JGI IMG/M metagenome (GOLD analysis project Ga0163151, IMG submission 145596) | Freshwater microbial mat bacterial communities from Lake Vanda, McMurdo Dry Valleys, Antarctica - Oligotrophic Lake LV.19.MP5.IB-2 | ecosystem: Environmental > Aquatic > Freshwater >...
AGGCAAAGGTCAGAAGATAGGGAGCTGTCCTTGAGTATTTATCATAATCCTTTGCATACAAGCCATCGGGAAGCCAGATCCTGCCGTGTAATGAGGATCTGAATAAACCTTTAAAGGCTAATACAAATTCCTCCTTTTCTTGTCTTCCACTTCCAAGTTCAGTAACTGTACATCGGCCTTTCAAGCCACACACACCACTGTCTTTACAGGCACTAGAGAGGGCGTTACGGATATTATCCTCATCCATCTCAAAGGATAACTTATCTATAAACTTAACTACTACGATGCTGCGCAACTCTTCATCTTGTACAAAATTCATAGCAACCTCTTAAACGCGAGATGCTATAGGATAAGAAGTCCAACCAGTGTTATCATAGCGGACCCACCATAGGCTTGAGAAGACCCACGGTACGAGTACTCTTACCAATACGCACGGTTTCGCTGGGGGACTTGGTACTAATATAAAGAGTGATGCCTTCTTTTGGTTCGAGAGAGAGTGCCTTAATAAGTTGAACGAGTTTAGTGGGGTTGATAGAGATAGCGACTTCGGACCTATCCTGAGCAGGCAGGACGCTATGATAATCTACATATGCAGCGCTTGTATAAGGGTAGTTGCGCTTCTCCCCTCCATGCCACACAAGAGCCTCCGTCTCTCCAATCTCAATATCGCAAACTCCGTCAAGCTCCTTAAGACGTTTTAGGAAGTCAGTAGATACGAATCTTCCCGGACAGTCTACATAAGCTTCCGGCACTACAAGAGGAACAATAGCAAGAATAACGCCATCGGTAACTACAGCCTCTTTTTTTTGGAAGTTGAGGTAGACACCGGAGAACTCTCCTTCCCCTTGAATGTGTGTGAGATGCCATACGGCCTTTGAAATAAAATTGCGAGTACGCATAAGTTCTCCGTAAAATGAAATAGGTACAGGATCTACTCTTCTGAGCCACAATCTTCGCAGTGAGACCCCCCACAACAGGGTTCGCATAAACTGGTCCATTCTTTACATTCGGGACACATTATAATCTCATCCAGATTAGGACAACCAAAGCTTGTTAATAACCGCATAACTACCTCTTTTCAAATTGCAAAGTGTGATTATTCTTCTGTATCCCAAGCAGACAATCCAATAGGTCGCCTGTTCTTCCATGTCTTCCCCCCATGACTCTCTTTACTGGCCAACACCTTCTCTAGTTCAGAAATGAGAAGAGTTTGCTTCAGTTCTTGAGGGTTAGCCATGGAAGCGGCAACAATACTATTGATGCAAACGTTCTTAATATCCCCCCCACTAAAACCCTTAGAGAGTGTAGCAAGGGTTTTAAAGTTGACATCCTTATGTTTAGGTACCTCACTAGGAACATGTTGAGCATAGAGTTGGGTTCGCATATCCTCATCAGGTAATTCGAAGTGTACATGTTGAGCAATGCGACGAAGCAATGCCTCATCGTAGTTACTAAACAGGTTGGTAGTGAAGATAACAACACCATCAAATCGATCGAGTTCTTGCATGAGGATGTTTCGGTTTTGGTTGATGCCAGGTTGAGAAGCCGCCGACTCATCCGACACTCGCCTTGAAAGCAGCGAATCCGCCTCATCAAAAAATAAGACGGCATTCTTCTCTTGAGCCGTGGCAAATGCTCCCGCGAGATGCTTGCCGGTGTCTCCTACCCACTTAGAAATGATCTGGGAGTAGTCAACCTGCAAGAGTTTTTTACCGAGTTGTTTAGCGACACATATTGCACTTAGGGTTTTACCCGTACCCGGTGGCCCGTAGAAGTTGAGGGCCATCTTGCCCCCCATAGGCTCAATGGACTTCATATTCCAAGTGTCATTCAAAAACGCACTGTTCGCAAGCTTGGCTAATCCCACCGCAATAGACGCCTTCACGTCCCCGTGAAGGATGATGCGGTCAAAGCTATGCCGCTCATCGGGCACCACTAGCTTGCCCTCCTTGGTAGTCTCTTCTGGCACGGTAGCAAGGTCACTAGGAGCATTGAGCAACATGTTTGCCGTGACGGGCACACCTAGACGCTCCAAGCGTTCCACATGGGCGGCAAGCGTGGTCATTTCCTGTTGAGTGAGCGGACGATAACGAAAGTGAAAATCAGTGGAACCAAGTCTCACAGCAAAACCATCTCCTAAACGTTCTAGGTAGATGAATTCTTCAGTACGGACGACGCGATAGATTTTTTCACTCTGCACATTGATGACGTACATAGACAAGACTCCTTAAGCTAAGGGAAGAGGTTTAATTTGAAACCAAGGTTTCCATATGTTTGACCCTTTTACTCTCCTTGGTTGTTTTTAGAGCAAATACTAGCACTGCTGCCTATCGCCCGCGTTGTTGCTGCGTAGTGGGCCGGATGCTGCCAGCTAGAGGAGTGGTGAGTGAATTCCCACATACTGAGAAATTCACCTGTCACCGCATCTACTCGGAGCATCCGCCCTGGCTCTACTCTAAGAGTAGACCCACTCTTCCATTTCAAGTCTTTCAAGGCGGCCCTTATAATCTCAGGCTTGGTACAGAATACTACAGTTTGAAGCTCCTTAACGTAAATTGCATACAAGGTTGCCATCTGATCATCTCGGAACAGATCTAAGTACTGTTTACCTTTGTCGTCTGTAGTGAGTACTGCGCAAGCATAGTAACCTACTAGCGGATCGGTCACTAAGTCAATTGCTTCGGGGTTGTTGGGTACATCTTGAGTGATATACTCATTTAAGATGCATTCACTATCGCAAGTCGACGTGATATTAGTGAGGGAAGGAGTATTCCTAATCACACCGTTGTGAATGAGGGCTGTATTATCTCTCACAAAGGGATGAGTGTTATCTAAACTCACACCACAAGTCGCCATGCGAGCGTGAAGGATGATAGCATGCATCTCGTCTTTATTCTCTACGGGCGTACCGAAAGAATTGTATCGACTAGTCCCGGTGAGTGATCCTCGAAAGGTATCGAGAAGATTTTGATCTTCTCTTAGGAAAGGCTTCCGATACTTGAAAGCATCTTTAGGGCTTATCCAACGTTCTCCGAATAATCCGTTTCGAGTTTGGGCCGCATAACCCACACCATCCTTGTCATTAGCGGATAGATAGGGCGTGACCGCAGCGACGAACTTCCAAGCCTTTGTTACGTTTGAGGACTTAATACCAGCAATAGCTAAGATTTTACACATAAGAACTCCTTAGAATGGAATGTCCGTAGTAGAGGGGACGATTGTGGCGGAAGTAATAGGGGCACTAGTAGAGGGGACGATTGTGGCGGAAGTCCTCACACGTGGCGCATGGTGTGGTGCAAACTTATCGATTCGTGTTTGTATGTATTTACTCAAGTCCTTATCAATCCCGATTGAGCGTTGAATACCTGCCATAGAGCGAGGGGACCTCGCGATGGCCGGAGCATCAGCAATAGCCACTAATAAGTTGACCCAATTGATAATTTTCTCTGCGTCAAGTGTCCCAGCGTGCATTCGGAGTTCAAGGGTGCTGAACTTGTTATATGCTGCCGCGTTGATGCCGAAATAACGGTCATCACGGATGCGGAACTTCCTGCCGCGGATGGGTTTACAGTAGTGTCGTCCTCCGTCTGGGGGGCCATACTTGCGACTTGAGGGACACATACGGTAAAGAGTCTCTTGCAGAGACACGTAGTTACTAAACGCCTTCTTTACGTCCCTATTTCGCATGTCTACATGCACATGCATCCCGCACGATGTGTTTACAGAAGTGTCTGCTTCAGATAAGACACGGCAAATCTCTTTCACTACAGCAAGCTGATCTTGTTCCACTAAAATACAAAGCTCATGTGTGAAAGGGTGAGTCGCACTACCTCTTAGGCTTCCATCGTCTCGAAGGGTGACGTACTGAGCTAAAGAAGCCTCGAACAACTTATTAGCTAGCGCTGGACGATCAAACTTAGAAATGAATTCTAGTTCGATACCTACAAATTGCCCAGGGCGTCCAGAAGGTGTTTTAGATTGATAGATAGCGTCCAGGCGCTTTTGTTGAGAGAGTTTAGAAAAGGTACCCGTTTCCAGGTAGACACCTCCTAGGGCGGAGACCATTACTCCCCTACCCATGTTGCGAATGGTGGCCAGGGGCTTATCGGCGGCACGTAAACGTCTCAAATGTGAGTAGAGTTCCTTTCTGAGTTTTTTGATCGTTTGATATTTCTCGGAAAAGCCCTTCAATCTCGCAGAGTATGTGAGAAGTCCGAAACGTTTAGTAGACACACTCACCGTAATCTCAACGTTTGAGTTGCGACTTTGCTTTCTGAGGTCCGAGATGTGTTGTGTGAGGTCTCGGATAGTTGCGCGTAGAGGCGAAACATCCTCCTGGTACTCTTGCAGTAACAAGAGAGCTTGACGATAATTTGCAAGCCGCAGATAGTCGAACTTAGTAAAATGTGATATAGACTTTATGTTAACGATGAGCATTAGTGTCTCCTATTTAATAATGGCTTATAACGCCGCTCTTTAATGCGGGCGAGGCTCCGAAGACCTTCGGATTCGAAGGGTTTACTACGCGTAGACACCCCCTCAACGGGCTGGCCGTCTCCGGTGAGGAATAGCACCAACTGAGAGCATCCCCCTAGGGCCGTATAATGACGGTAGAACTCTCTACCATTCATGATAGGCATCTTAATATCAGCGATGACGAGACAAGGCTGTAGCAACTGTTTCCAGATCTCTAGTCCTTGTTGTCCGTTATAAGCAAAATAGGTATCAGCGTGGGAGAACTCTTGGTTTAAAAAAAACAACAAGAAATCAACGATGCGGGTATCATCGTCAAGTATTAGGATAGATTTGTACATAATCCCCCCAAAGGTACTGTGACACTCTCAGTGAACTCATAAACTAGGAGGGGGTTTTTTGAGTGCTCGATCCACAAACTACCTTGGTGCTTCTTTACCCTATATAGGGTATTTGCTAAGGCTATATTCATACATTTAATAGTGTGTGGCGTGATCCACCCCTCAGTGCGGAGGGTGATGTCACCCTTCACAGCATCGATTGAAACAATATGAGTATCATATAGTTGGGTAACCGTGGCACCATCGCTGTAAAATGTTATCATTCCTTTGGGAAGTTTTTTCATAGGATAGGGTCCTTTATTAGATGCGATGTTGCATCATAGCTAATAATACGACTAAAAACATAAAACCTTTGTACACTTCCAGCATAACTACTCCTTGCTGTGCTGCGGTTTGAGAGAGGCGAGCGTAGGGGACATTGAATTCCCCACAAGACGCTCCCGAACTGCGGCCTTGGTGAGGGCGCATGTGTTAACTAGAGCTCCTCAATTAAGTCTATGTTTAGCGATAGCCTTATCAATAGCTTGCTCTAAAGAGAGACCTTGCAGTATATCGGCCTTAATTTCTTTAAAGATGCGCGGGATTGACACCATGCGTCGTTGATAGCCTTGTCTAGTTGTTTGTCGATCATAGGGAACTCCTTAAGTGAGGGCGGGAATACGGTCTGAATGTATTCTAGTTGTGAGAATGTGAGAAGGGTGGTGGTAATGGTGGTAATGGTAATGGTAGGAAAAGGCACGCGCACATCACGTCTCGCAAATCCCGCCCACCGTCTCTTCTTCGTCCCTTCTCTCGTGTCATATCCACTCGGAGTGCTCATACTCCCAAGAACCATCCGCTTGCTTCTCATACAGGCTGGGATTGTAAACCCCTTTTACAGAACCATGATTCACGTACTGGATGAGCATAAGACCTCTCTTTACAGTTCGGCTAGGAGCCTACAGGGCTCAGGGTTGGAAAAGTGAGGGGGGGTCAACTTCAATGAGTATGGCCCCCTCGGGTCGCGTCTCTAGGTCAACCTACGGCACGATACGTGTGCCTTGCGGGTGCCTTATGATCGGACCAACCAAGGGATCGAGTGCGTCCAGGTGAACTCGACCGGGCAAGCCAAAGCTCGACCGTCTCCTTAGCGTTAAGGGTGCGGGTTGATTGAGGGTACAAGCTCAACCCTGCTAAAAGCTTGGAGGGAACGTTTTAGGTAAAGAGAGAAGGATCAAAGTCAATCAGAGCTTCAGCCTCTTCAATGGCGGAATAGGGCTCCGGGAAGTCCCACCGAACAGAAGGAATTCCATTAACAAGGAATCTCCAACAACCTTTGTAGGGTTGGGCTTGAATGATGAAACCCCGGTATTCTTTTCTAAAAGTGTCAAACATAAGAAGTCCCTTTCGCGCCAAGCGTACTGCACAAGGGTGCAGCGGCTGATTTTGAAGAGTGAGAGGGGGGTTGAGTGCCCATCTATATCGGTAGGGCTCTTTAAGAACCCGTTCGTTACAAATAGATACTATTGCAGGGGGGATGCCAGCCACCCTTATTATTAGGTTATTATTAGGCTATTATGAGAAAGGGGAAAGGGAGAGGCTCGGAACCCGGCTCTAATCGAATAGAACAGGGGGTGAGGTGTTTAAGGAAAAGACAGTGTAGATGCCTGGATACAGTTACAACGGGAATGATTGAGAAAAGGTTGTATGTATATAAGGAACGGTGAACGCTCGGCTAGGGGAAGGCGTCCGGCTTCGAGAGGGCAAGGGGATGGGAACAGGCATTGGACTTGCAGAGGGTACAGCTAGGGGGGTATCCCGGGACCCACACGCGGTAACGTTAAATTATGCATAAGCAATCACTTGGCTAATTTTAAACTTAATATCTAGTCAGCTTTACCTGCAGCTATGAGCAGTGTTCCCTAAATGCGGATTTGTCATAATTACCTAAAAATACATTCACACCGACCCTCGGCTCTCATGTACGGATTACCTGCACTAACTTTCTGGAAGGTACTATTTAGTCAAAGCTTCTTAATATGTAAGGCAATATTCTTATTTCGATTAAAGAGAGGAGCTGGAATAAAGCTCACTTTCTCACCATCCGGCATCTCTGGGTAGCATAGGCGATCATACCACCACTCCATTCCGTCCTTGAGCACCGCACTCCCCCTCACTACACCCTCAGTGCGCTCTTCGTACTCATTTCCGAACGCATCCACTTGTGTTATACTCAAACAAGGCCCAACCCGATCCCCATGGAGCTCTACGGCCATCCTGAGATTTATAGCCAACTCTTCTTTAGTAGCCCCTTGGGAGTAGCAGCCTTGGATGTTTATGCTCTCGGCCCAATAGCCGTCACTTTCCTTGTGTACCTTAAATTTGTATTTCATAGCTCCTCCCTCTGCAAAGGGAGTGCTCACCAGACAGCGTCATTTGCCCTGCAGGGCATTATTTACCTTTAGGTAAGGGGGTGGGGTAGGGAGCCAGGGCTTCCGCTGCTCCTAGAGCCTTTCTAAGCGCTAGTCTTGTTGAGCACCTATTATAACAGATGCTAAGATGTGGGCTAGGTACATGGGATCATTCTCTTGGCCCGATCTTCTATTGATCTCGTCAATATTAGGCATAATGAGTAGTTCGTAGATGGTAGAGGCTTTCTGAAGTTTGAGAGCCTCCAGAATCTGTTCATCGGTAAAGATCCGGCTGACGGTCATGTAGCGCATAGATAGCTCCTTCTCTAGCACTGAGGGTTGTATCGACTTTTTTGCAGGAGTAGCGCTGGACCTCGTTCACAGTGCCCCCTAGAATAATCGACGAGGCTTAGGGGTGTACAGTCTCTGCTGTACGTAGTCAATCACCTGTTGTAGGGACCGCAAAGAGTGTGCCTGGGATTCTTTAAGATAAACATCCCGCCTGGACAATTGAATGGCCAGGAAACCCCCATAGTCGAGCTGCTGCTCAGTCACTACACCACGCTCAATTGCTAACATCGTGAAGTGTACGAATTGATGGGCTAAATGAGTATCTTGGAAGATGGTTTTTCCGGTCTCACTTTGGAAACGACTAAAGCTCCATTTAACTTCGTCTGCCGTTGGGTTTTCTGGGGTACTGGACATGAGAGGTAGCATCTTCTATCTCCTTAAGGTAATTCTCAAAGGCTTCGATCCCACTACATTCCCTACAGATCTCCGTCCTTGAATCCCTCATAGAGAGCCTTCCCCGGTTTCCTTCGGGAAGGGCGCTCCCACACCGAGGACAATTGCCTTTCAGGTAAGGAGCCGGTCTAGATTGACCATTCAAATAGTGTAACATTCCCATACATTACCCTTTTACTCAGCTTTAGCCAGATAATAAGCTTTCAACAAACCGAGCTTCTGATCCTCGTTTAGACTCGGATCTCTGAGGATGATTAGATCGAGCCGAGAGGAGCCTCCACCCCTTCGATTACCTAAGATGTAACTGATGCTCCCTGGAGCCAGAGCCTTGCCGCCTTTAGGAGACGTATACCCCTCCTGCAAAAGGATGCGAGCAATCTTCCCAAAGCTCTTTCCTTCGGTTCGGAGCTCATGGACTCGGCTGACGAGCTTCTCGTCGTATTTCATTGGCATGAGAGCTTCCTTACTACAATCGAAGCATTGCCTCCAATTGAATAATAATTACCAGTACTATCTTTCATCATCCGTCTTGCAAGCGAGATGGGGGAGGCTGGAGTATCTACATCAGTGGTGCCCTTTTTTACGATCCAATTTCCGGCAGCATTATAACCTAAGAAATAGTTCTCAAAAACCCCATAAGCATAACCCGCTACGTCATCAAGAGTTGAGAAGCTATTTCCAGCATTTACGGACTTTTTAACGACCCAATGGGAAGCTGCATTATCCATAGCAGCCAAGGAGGCATAAAGGTACCCATTTGCGTCTGTATAAAGTTGGTTGACGTAACAGGTGCGGCCTGCCGTATGTTGGTAGTCAAGCACCAGGGTCCATGCGCCGTTTTCATACTTTCGAATGATACAGTGGTCCGTATTGGCTGCGTCCCAAGCCCACCCTCCGGCATAAAGCACGTTTCCACTGAAGGCTAGGGTTTGGATCGCTCCAATGGCTTTGCCCGCTACGTATTCATAGTCGTCCACCGTAGACCACACACCGTTCACGAGCTTTCTTAAGATCGCATGTTGGAACCCGGTTACATCAGTACCGAATCCTCCTACGTAAATATTCCCATTGTAATAGGTTGCGGTGTAGGCCATGTCGGCCACCGTAGCACTGAGGTTAAAGTCATCTGAGGTGGACCACACACCATTCGTGTACTTACGGACAATCCAGTGTTCTCTTGCAGGGGAGTTGGTGCTGCTCTCAGCGTAGCCCGCCACATACAGGGAGGTACCGTCGGTGGTGATGGATCTAGCCTCACTCACTGCGTTCAGCGTTCGCTGGTATTGATCGCTCACCGTCCAGGTGGTGCCAGCATCGCTTGACGTGAGCACCATCCAGTGTCCCTTATTATTGACATCGTGAGACCTCCCCACTGCAAAGAGTACGTTCCCCAAAGCGAGGATGTCGTGCCCGATGGCTTGCTTATTCGTCGAGAGTTGATAGTCGAGCACTGAGGTCCAAGTGCTGTTGGCCGTTGTGCAGGGGACAGCAGCAGCAGCTGAGGACCCACTACTGGTTTCAGTGGAAGCCGCCTTACAATGTTTATTGCTATCGGCAGCCTTATTATCACAGGCCGGAGTACTTTGTACCACTGCGTCGGCGTGGGATGAGCCCTTGTCGCCCGACTTGCAGCTCGTGAGTGCCACCACCATTACGATCCAGTAAGTTTTGTGCATACTGGTAAGGTACAATCCCCTACTAATCTAGTCAAGTTTTATATCTAGTCCTAAAGCTGTTCAATTCTTTAGTGGCGCGATCCGTTTCGATTTGGAGTTGCCTGAGACGAAAGATGGGGTGTCTGAGCTCCCAGACATCGGCTGGATCTTCTAGCCAGCTCCGGTCAGCGTTGACACTCTCTTCGAGCTCCCGCGGAGAGAACCACAAATTCCACTTGATGTGATAGAGCCAATAGCGCTCTTTCTTCGCCTTCACCAACAGATCTCGTAGAGTCATACCTGTGAGACTAAAGTAGATTGGTGGATTGGCAAGTTTTTTCTTTACTTCTAATTTTTAATACCATACTATTTTAGTCAACAAGGAGCACGTTATGTTGATGGCAATTTTAATGTCTGGGATTGGGTATAAGATGGGTCATGCGCCGTTTTGCGCAATGGATGATTATGGGAACTTGCAGTGCTACTACCACACACTTTCATCTTGCAGGGCGGCTGTAGTTTATGATCGAACAAAGGTTTGCGTCCGTAACTAGGTGCTCAGGGGGAGCTATGGTGGCCCCCCCTCCCCCATTTTGCACAATAATTCCCAATCTCATAAGCGATGTGATCTAGGGACCGACTACTTCCCCTTTTTCTTCTTGTGTGGACTTCTTACATTAGCTTCCTTGGTCGGTTCAGAAAGTCTTGCGAGTAGCGATGGGATCTCTACCGTATCTCCCCAGATGTCTGGAGCGAGCTTAGCGCTTCTGAATAAGTCACATGAGCCAGGATAATGCCTCAACACCCGACCTGCACGTTGCCTAATCTCTTTAGGGACCCCTGGAGTGAGCGTGGGAATTAACAGGTCCTCTAATAATTCCATGGCGTATTGTACTGCTCGGGTTCGTTCGCTGGGTATCGTCATATCAATTCTTCTTACCCTTACAAGCTTCACCGTTAAGAATCGTCGCACTTGTGCCGTCTGAGCAGGTGATGAGGGCTCCATTGGAGAGCTGCTTTACGCTACAACTCTTGCCAGGGACGCCAGCGCTACCTGTTGGTCCCGGCGTACCACTTTGTCCATTGCTCCCGTTGACGCCAGGGGCACCATCGAGACCGTTTGCTCCCTGGTCACCGTCAACCACAGCAGGGCCACACCCTGCAAAAATCACAACTAATACAATGCAGAGGTACGCTCTAAACATACGGTTTTCTCTTCGTAGCTTTTTTGCTCGTCACAGCCTGAACAGGCACAGGCGCGATCTGGGCTCTTAGCGTAGCCATGGTTGCCTCTAACCTTTGATTGTGCTTGATGAGGTTGTCGCGCTCTGTAATCAGGTTGTCATAAGCAATAGCTGAGTCCCGAAACAGGTTCTGCAAAGTGTGCAGCTTGTTTATGAGAATTAGATAATCTTTCTTATTCATCTTTTATCCTTGTATTTAGGTTTGGTTGTACCGTGAGCTGCCTTGTGCTTTGCGTTTTCGCCTTTGTTGGGAGGACAATTTGTTTCTTTTTTTATTCAGCTTTTAGTTTTGTTAGGCATGCTTCCTCCCCACTCTCTTCCGTTTCCGTTATCTGGAGGTGCGCACCCAGCTCTTCTAAATAGTCCAATAACGCCTCTATGAACATAGGGTAATATTCGTCGTCGTGATGGTTCCCATAAAAGGTATTTAGTTTTGTGAACAATACACTTCTCTTCATACATTCTCCGGCCAATATTTAGCGAGTGGGTGCTCGGGGTTATTAAAATAAGTCGCGAACAAATTGTTGAGTCCGCCTGGCCAATGCTTCTTAAATCTCTTCCGCCAAATCGACCGCGTCAGCCGAGTGAGGAAGTTGTGGTCGCCGCCCACCTTCAAAGATAAATAGGAGAGACTCCACGCATCTTGGCTTTTGGGATCAAATAGTCCACTTGTAGAAATAACGAGGCACCAGTAAAGGAGACGAGGTAGCGCAACTCGCTCTTTTGCTGCCATCTGGAAGGTAGTAATCAGTTGGGGCTGTCTACCCAACCAACTACTGCGATTCGTAGTGCCTGGATTGACGTTGTTGTAGTTGTACTTCACGCGCACGTTCCCAAATAGAAACACGAGAATCTTCTTTAGCGACGGACTTAGCTTATTCTGCTCTACAATAAACCCTTTTAAGGGAGCTAAGTTGTTTCTTCCGTAAGCTAGAAGATCTCTCGCCATCTCTGGCCTAATTAAAGCGGCTGTTGTGGCTATACCAACATAATCATCTGGCCCTTGTTGATCTGTATGATTGGGGTGCCGGTTGTATAGCCCTTTTTCTTTTTCACAATTATAGTAGACCTTGTGAAAGTGTAATACGTCATCAGGACCCATGTTGTCGAGTTCGTCTAAGAGTGCTAGATATTCAGCCGAGTAGAGGAGCCCGTTGCCGCTAGGCTGTCCATTAGGCGTCACCAAACCGTATTGATCAGTATAGGAAAGGATTTCTTCTTTGAGACTCATTTGCACCAGCTCCTTTTTTCTTTCGTACCGCCCTCGTAAAGGTAGGCCAGCTTGCGTTTGAGGAGTTCGTCTTTTAATGACTTCTTATCCACCACAACATCAGCGAGAATGCGAAAATACTTATCTCGTCCCACGTTCACTAATCGAATATCCTTCGAGTCCTTGAGTAGCCC
>Ga0163151_10007895_pt1 | contig 12248 bp, 11 predicted proteins | sample OliLakLV19MP5IB2_FD_145596 | JGI IMG/M metagenome (GOLD analysis project Ga0163151, IMG submission 145596) | Freshwater microbial mat bacterial communities from Lake Vanda, McMurdo Dry Valleys, Antarctica - Oligotrophic Lake LV.19.MP5.IB-2 | ecosystem: Environmental > Aquatic > Freshwater >...
AGCATTCGGGGAGTAAATCTTCGGTTTTAACCAATAAATTATATGCCCGAATGCTTCGCCCCTACCCCATATTTATGGCTTAACCGCCTTGGCGGTTGCTATAATGCCCATAATTTTCAATTCCTTGTTGGATTTTACTACTAATTCAAGTTGCTAGTTACTTGCTTTCTAGGTATGTTGTTGCGCTTTAGCGCTCTTATCCCAGTTGTAATAAAGCAACCGCCAAGGCGATTCTTGACAGTAGGGGCGAAGCATTCGGGTAGTAAATCTTCGGTTTTAACCAATAAATTATATGCCCGAATGCTTCGCCCCTACCCCATATTTATGGCTTAACCGCCTTGGCGGTTGCTATAAGAGCGCTAAAGCGCAACAACGTACCTAATCTCAGCTTCAGTTATATAACAGTTCCCGCTGTAATAGAGTACATTTTAAGTAAGGGCGTAGGGGCGTTCGCGAAGCGTGCCGGAGGCATTAGCATTCCGGTAATTAACCTCTGCATATAACCAATAAGTTATTTGCCGGAATGCTTCGCCCTTACTTCTGTACCTCATAACAGCGGGAACCCCTGTATAACTAGCAACTTGAGTTACAACTCTATTTTTATCACCTGTTCTAACAATTGTCGTTCTTCCATCGCCAATCCCAGCAAGACCCGCCGATCGCCTTTTTTCTCCTTATATTCAACCGCAGTATTGAGAAGACGGAGAGGTAATTGAAATTCTTGATATTCGCTGGTTAATTCTCGCCACAATTCTAGCCATGTTTGTGCTGTTTTGTTGCTTACCGTTTCTGGCATTATTGTGGAGATGCTTTTGACGAGTCCCTGTCCTAATGGCAAGAGAATTTCATATTTGTCATAAAGTTGGATAAGGGGAGTCAGTCGGCTTTTCCAAACTACCGAATCTTGGGTATTTTTGAATAAAATGCCAATAATTAACTCAGTATCATCTGCACTGACTTCTTCTTTGTTTTGAATCTGTTTAATTGCATTTTCTAGTGCTGTCATTCCTTCATCCCAACGATCGAAACCCAAGATTACGATGGCGCGGTTGAAGAAGACACCGGAATAGTTAAAACCCAATTCAATTGCTCGATCGTAGGATGCGATCGCTTCTTCAAACTGACCTAAATTAAAAAGTGCAATCCCCCGAATGTTCCAGACTCCGTGGTCGTCAGGATTGATGGCTAAAGCTCGATCGTAGGATGCGATTGCTTCTTCAAACTGACCTAAATTAAAAAGTGCAATCCCCCGAATGTTCCAGACTCCGTGGTCGTCAGGATTGATGGCTAAAGCTCGATCGTAGGATGCGATCGCTTCTTCATAACGTTTGAGTTCATTCAAATAAGCTCCTTGCAACAACCAATCGGATGCTTGACCTTTAATTTCTACCAGTTTTTCTGTCAATCGCAATCCCTGTAGGAAGTCTTTTTTCTCATAGCAAACCAAAAGTTGCTCAATATATGCCGCCACGCGGGGGTCTTCCTGGGTATCAGTTGCTTCCAGCGCTCGCCGCAGATATTCTTGTTCTAGGGAAAGTGGAGATGATTGTTGATAGCGATGACTATCTTCTAACCGCAAGGATGAGTTTAGAGACGTACCCTGCAAAGTCGAACTATCCTGACTGCTAGCCAGACAGCTTTCCCATCGCTGTTGCAGTTCCTCTTTCGTGTACCAAATTCTGAGAAAATCCACAAATAAACGGATTGGTTCGCCGCGTTGCTTTTTCACTTCCAGACAAAAGCGCATCAACACTTCCCGCAATTCGTAAAAAGATTCCCGTCCGATCGCTTCAGAACTTACATAACCCTTCTCCCGCAAATCCTTAAGTTGGCTTGATGTTGTTTGATGCGTAATAAAACAACGTTGGGCAATTTCTTTGACAGTAACAGCATGACGGCTATCTACTAAAAACTCAACAATCTTTCTCTGCTGCGGCGAAAGCCACGCCATCCGCGCCTGATAGTAAGGTGTCAAATCATCCAGCGTCCGCATGAAAGGATCTACCAGTTCATCCAGCGACTCGCGGGTGAGGAAATCCGAGAAAATTACATAAATGCGATGGTTTCCACCCGCAAGATGATGCACAGCTTGGATGCGATCGCGTCCCGTTGGCGTTTGGATGAAAGATTCTAATTCGCGATCGCCATTTAATTTGGCTAAGTTCGTCAATAGTTGCGCCGCCTCCTCAGCATTCAGATCTTTGAGGTAGCGAATGCGGAAAAATCCATAGAAGGGCGAAGTTTGCAGTTTAACACCATTAAACAAACTCTGTGCTGTTGCCAAAATCGTACAGCAGGAACTCTCTTGTAGGAAAGAACGCAGTTTCTTTTGCCCCTTATCCTCCAATCCGGCAAACAATTCATCCAGGTTTTCAACAAGTAAAAGTAGCGTGCGCTCGCCGATAAATTCTCTTAGCATCACAACTGCTTTACTCTCAGCAGTTTCCGGTGACGAGTAGAGCGATTCGACTTTTTTTGCTAGTTCGATATCGTTATATTCTTCTTGAAGCGCCCGAAAGATACGTAACAGCAAATCTAGAAAAGATGTCACACCCCATTCTTCCTCTCGCAACCACGCAATTAAGATGCGATCGCGCAAATCATCCATCAGGCAGATGCGATGATATACCAATGAAACAAAGTGCGTCTTGCCAATACCTCGCGGCCCAATTAGCAGTGTGTAATGTTTCGATGGCGTCAGCGCACTTTCGCGAATAAGTTCGACAATATGCTCTGCTAACCCGTGACGCTGGACAAATATGGCTTCCAACGTTTCTGCCTTCATCAAACTGGGAGTGTACCGGGAAAGAGAAGTCGCTTTCATCTAACCCCCCTGTGCATTCGCCACCAATATTTAATCAACGGGAAACGAAAGCAATAACCATCAGATTGCAATAGAATATAGTGGTCTTGTTGAATCAGCGTCAGTACATCTCTTGTTTTTTCAATGTCTGGGTTAACTAGCCGAGATTCAAGGCGATTGAACAAGTCATCAAACGGCACCGAAGTATCAGTAACTGCCAAAATATCCAGCAAATTCAGCACCAACTGTTTTTCATCATTGGCATAGTAAGTGTCAATCCTTTCGCGGTAGTAACGTAAGTCCCAAGGATCTTGTGGCTCGATGAGGTAAGTGTTGACAATCGCATCGACTCTGGCGGCATTTACGGCTTCATCTTCTTCGATCAGATGGTCAACAACATGATGAATAAAGTAGGGAATTCCATCTACAGCATTTGCGATCGCTTTAGCTGTTGTCTGTATGTCATCTGTCTCGATGTTTTCTCCCTCCAGCAGTCGCCGCGCTAATTCCTCAGCGTCATTAGGTGATAATGGTGGCACGTCTACAGCTTTCATATCGTTTGTTGGACGGTTGGCATACCCTGATCGTTTGAGGGAAGTGAGGACGTTATGTAAGCCTATCGAACCTGTATAAACCATCCGCAATTCTGAGTGCGTTTGACGCAACGATCGCAATGTATCTAGCACTTCCATCGCTGCACTTTCACCGTTTTTCTTTTTGATGTTGTCGAGCATCAACGGCATTTCATCCCAAAAGAAAATCACCGTGCGGTCTTGATACTCCACAAGGTCTTCGATGGTCTTGCTCAGCAGGGTTTTCCACTCATCTGCAACCGCATCGGGGAATTTGACTATACCGCCAATCTCAAGACCTGTCAGATTAGTTAGCCATTGCCTTGCTTTCGCCGCTGTCCGTTTGGAACGACTCAAATAGCTTTCTACATCATCAAAAATAGTCTGGGCAAATTCTAGAGGCGATCGCACTTTTTCGAGGTCGCGGTACACAGGTAACTTGTCCGCCGGAGCCTCCGCTCTCATCTTCTTAAGAATGCTGGTTTTTCCCATCCGCCGCTCTGCACTGAGGACGAGGCTCTGTCGCTCCAAAATCCGCCATAAGCGCTCGATTAGCTTATCCCGCCCAAACACCTCTGCTGGAGCGATTTCTCCTCCTGGATTAGCTCTCATACCGAAAGTCTCTTTTAACATACGTTATTTATATCGTATGTCAAATTTGCCGTAGCTTGAAGGAGAATTTTGCATAACGACACTGATATTGAGAAGTTACTGAGAATCACCAGTCATTTTCTCGAAAGTTTGCTACAAGGAGAAAGCGACTGATACTGACTCAAATTATATGTCGATCAAAAGGTTATGGATAGCTACCGCCGGAGTTGCGATCGCACTAGCAATCATTTTTGGTTCTCCGAGCGGGATTCTAGCACAGAACTTCGATCGCATTTATGTCTTTGGCGATAGCCTCTCCGATATGGGCAATGTCTTCAAAGCTACCAACAAGAAAAGCCCCACAAGTCCGCCCTATTTTCAAGGACGTTACTCGAATGGCCCTGTTTGGGTAGAATATCTGGCGTCTAAGCTCAAATTACCCCTCAATCTAAATAATAACTTCGCCTACGCAGGTGCTACTACAGGGGATTCTAAGGCATTACCTCCAGGAGTGCTAGCGCAGATCGATCGCTTTAAAGCCACTAATTCCGTCGTCGATCCGAATGCTCTTTATATTATATGGGCTGGTGCTAATGATTACCTTGGTGGCGCTACGGACACTACCGCACCAGTCAACAATTTAGCAAAAGCAGTTAAATCTCTTGCCGCAGTTGGCGCTAAAAATATCGTTGTCGTTAACTTGCCGGATTTAGGAAACCTTCCAGGGACTAGGACAATTGAACGTTCCAATTTACTCAGCAATTTAAGTAAGAAGCATAACTCCGAATTAGCTGCGTCTGTCAACGGTTTGCAGCAAAAATTAAGCGCGGATATCAATATCATATATCTTGATGTCTATTCTATATTTAATCGAGCTATCGCCTCTCCCGAAAAATTAGGTTTCAAGAATGTCACAAAACCCTGCTTAATCAAAGGTAGTATATGCGATAATCCAAATGAATATTTATTTTGGGATAACATACATCCCACAACTGCTGCCCATAAGTTATTAGTAGAATTATCCCTTTCTACGCTAAAACCAGTACCCAAATCGACACCATCGTCTATTCTCAAGTTCACGATCGCATTGATTATAATTCTATTATTTTGTGCTTTATGTTTGGTATTAATACTGAATTACAAAAAAGCCAAGAGAAAGAGAGCGTAAAAAGCGATCGCCAGCCCTAACCTTAATATTAGTTACTGAATCGGCACTCTAGACAGCATTTCCATAAATTTACAACTACCCATCCCTGAATCAAACGTATGTAGCCCAAAATTGCGGGAAAGTTCTTCACAAACTTTCACTCCTCGAACGCTATTACCGCGATCGTCAAGCAGTGGCGAAAACACTGCAATCCCAATTTGATTGGGAACTACAACAATAATTCCTCCAGAAATCCCGCTTTTAGCTGGTAGTCCAACAGTATACGCCCATTCACCCGCAAAATTGTACATACCGCAGGTATACATCACGCTCAGAATATCTTTAATATAAGAACTATCTACCGCTCGTTCTCCCGTAATCGGGTTGACACCATTGTTTGCTAAAGTCGCTGCCATCACTGCCAAATCGTGACAGTTTACCATTAAAGAACACTGCTGAAAATAAAGGTCGATCGCTTCATCAATTTTTTCGTCAATCATGCCAAAATTGAGCATTAGGTGCGCCATCGCCCGGTTGCGGTGTCCGGTAGTTCGTTCTGACATGAAAACTGATATATCTATAAAAATATCGTGGCCGATATATCGCCGGAACATATCCAGCATTCGGTTAAGTCGTTCGGTTGGCCCCGCACCTTTAATTAAGCTGGTAGTGGCGATCGCACCCGCATTTACCATTGGGTTGTAAGGTCGCTTCGATCGCTCATCAAGGATAATAGAGTTGAATGCTTCTCCCGTCGGTTCTACGCCAACTTTCGTCAAAACATAATCGCGCCCGTGTTCCTCAAGGGCCATCCCATATACAAATACCTTTGAAATTGATTGAATGGTAAATAGCCGATCGTAATCGCCGACCTCGAAAACTCGACCATCCACTGCGATCGCGCAGATACTGAACAAATCTGGGTTCACCTTTGCCAGTTCGGGGATGTAAGTCGCTACCTTGCCGTCGCGCAATGGCTTGTACTTGAGATGCAGGTCGTTCAAAAAAGACTCAAATGGCGATGCGACAACCTCAGATGGGTTAATCTCTGCTTCCAGATTGTCTCCGTTTGCCATACTCTTTTAGATCTTGCCCTTAAGAATAACTCTTCTTCAAGAATATATCTAATGAGCGGCAAACAGATTCTCAGACTAAAACAGAGAAAAAAATCATATCAATGCTAGAATTTGCTACCGAGTCGCTCACATTTAACATTGGTCTTTTCTTACTATCAGCTTTAGCAATTGGCCTCAGTGGCTTCTGGATGACTGGGATCGCTGAGCGCTTAGCTGAGAAAACGGGACTGGGACAAGCCCTAATGGGGGCCTTATTTTTGGGATTTAGCACATCCTTGCCAGGGATTGTTACCTCAGTCACAGCCGCCTTGGAAGGCTATCCACACCTAGCCATTGGCAATGCACTAGGGGATATCGCCGTCCAAACAGCTTTTCTGGGAATTGCCGATATCACTTACCTGGAGGCAAATCTCGAATACGCAGCTGCTGACGCTGCAACTCTGACGCAAGGAACTCTGCTGATAGTTTTATTAGCCATTCCTTTACTGACGATCGGTTATCCATCGGCCAATCTTTGGGGAATTCATCCCGCCTCGATCGCACTCGTAGCCACTTACATTTTCGGGTTGCGTCTGGTAGCTGAGGCTCAAAATCTGCCGATGTGGAAACCACAGCAGACAAAGGAATCAACTGTCAAAGAACCGCAAGCAGAGGAGTCAGAAAGCCCCGGATTAATTAGTTTGTGGTTGCGTTTCTTTTTACTTGCCGCCGTTCTTGGCATTGCAGGATATGGCGTCGAACAAGCTGGAGTTTCGATCGCCAACTCTACAAGTCTTTCGGAAAATGCCGTAGGCAGTCTCTTCACCGCTATATCAACCTCACTTCCGGAACTCGTGACCACCATAGCTGCCGTGCAGCGTGGGGCGTTTACTCTGGCTGTCAGCGGCGTCCTGGGTGGCAATAGCTTCGACGTATTGGTTTTAGCTTTGTGCGACTTAGCCTATGGGAAAGGATCGATTTATGAAGCTTTAACCCAAAGCGAACTTTTTGTCCTTGCCCTAACCATTCTGATGACTGGTATCCTACTCTTGGGTTTGTTGCGTCGGGAAGAACATGGCATTGGCAACATCGGCTTTGAGAGTTTTTTCTTGCTGCTGCTGTATGTATGTGGGTTTTTGCTGGTGTTTTTCTCAGGTTGAACTTCTGGGGCCGATCGCTTTAATCAGTTATGGAGGAAACCAATTTGGTTTCCTCCATACCTCTTTTGATGGCGAATATTTTTTAGATTTTGGCTTGTTTAGTAGCTGTCTTGGCCAGGAACCTTATCAGCATCAGCAGCCGACATAGCCTGATTGAGGGAAGCATCGCGGATAGCCTGCCACTGAATGAGGAGTTCAGAACCGCTGAGGTCACTAGCTTTGTAGCGCTGAATGGCTTGTTCCAGTTCTTCTAGAGTACTGATAGTGGGAATACTGTAGGTAAGCTCTGACATAGGGCAACCTTTAATTACGGGACTGATATTATTTTGACCTTACATACTTCTATTTTAATCAAAGCTGTATATAAACAGTATAAAATATAACATTTTGTATAACTTTGACTAAAAACTTTAAAGTGACGCAAATCACAACTTAGAATGAGAGCGATCGCAAATCCGGGAGAGCTGCATCACGAGTAACCCTAAAATTTATCACAAATAACTCCTATTTGCATCACTGGAACAATTCATAACTGAGCGGATGATAAAGATATCAAAGAAAAACACCAATTTGAAATTCTTACCAAGGTCAGCTATGTCTTCCATCACCAGTGCTTCCCCACAAACAAACCTAAAATTTCAAGGCCCGATCGAAAATATCCTGCGTCCAGTCCGCCAGTGGCTAGAATCAATAGAAATCCAAGACTCCAAAGTAGCCAAGTTGTTGTGCAAACTTATCCCATCTCAATGTCCCTTTGAACGAGATATTCAGGTATTTGGACATACACTTTTCCACATCCCCCCTATGTGTAAACTGAATCCTGTCTACGACCAGTTGATGATGTTGCGTTTCCGCGCTTTAACTTTCTTGGCCGATGTTTGTGGAGAAGATATTACCCAATACTGCTGCTAAGTCAATCCATTTGGGATTTTAGATTTTAGATTTTGGATTGAAGAATTGACCTCGCAGCCTGTACTGAATGCTTGGTTTGTTATTTTAAAGACTGAAGGAATTACACTCAAATTGGCTGTCCGCCGACTCGATCTACCAAGCTTTAAGCAGCTTATTGAAAAAGGTAGTAATCGATTCCCGCATCTGGTACTTGCGATACCACTGCTGAAATGCTCTCTCGTATTCCTCGTCCTGCAAGTGAAAATTATTCCAAGTATTAAGACCAAGGGCTAATCCCCAGAATAATAAAATATAAAGCGACCAAGAAAGGTAGCCACCACTAACTAAATTCAGCAGCACCAAAAATGTATTGACGATCGCATACTTGCCTAAACTTTTCTTGAATCTTCCCACTCGGTAGGTGTTGAACGCCTGCCGCTTTTGCCTTTCTCCCTGTAAGGCTAGCCACTCTTTTTCTGCTACCTCAAGATTTTCTGAAGATATTTCTAACTCAGTCGCAATTTCCAACAACTGTTCGCGGGTAAAGTCCCCTTCGTAAGATTGCCGGGAGATAGCCAGATGGAGAATTTGCTGGATCTCTTCTTGGTTGTAAGAACGGGTAATTCTGGATTCGGAGACTGACATAATCTAGTTTGCTATCAAATTTTTCTCAAGCTTGGCGAGACTTATTCTATTATGGCGAATCTCTAGGGTAAGCAGTGTCTACCCTACTACAGTAATTGGGGATTATTCCATTTTTGCAAATATATCTGTAGGGGCGAAGCATTCGGGCTGATAATTTATGGCTACAGCCAAAGACTTTCTGCCCGAATGCTTCGCCCCTACCCAAAACCTTAGCAGTAATTGTGAGCAATGCCCACCTTATGTACTGTTCGCTACGCACCGTTCGCTAAACCGAACCTTAATGGACGGCTACCACTATAGTTGAAATATTAAAAGCGTTGTTACATTCCGTTACAATCAAAGCATGAGAGGAAAACAAAACTCTCAAAGCTGAAATTAGAGGAGCCTTATGAACGGCACTTTTCGCGTTGGCAACCTGTTTGGCATTCCCTTCAATATCCATCCATCCTGGTTTTTGATCCTGGGTTTGGTAACGTGGACTTATGGAAGCGAATTAGCGGCTAATTTTCCAGGATTGGGCGGGCCATCGCCTTGGGTACTGGGATTAATGACAGGGTTACTGTTATTTGCCTCCGTCTTGGCGCACGAATTAGGACACAGCTTTGTTGCCATGCGCCAGGGAATTGATGTTAAATCAATCAATCTGTTTCTGTTTGGTGGTTTGGCAAATTTAGAAAGAGAGTCCAAAACGCCATCTGAGGCATTTTGGGTAGCGATCGCAGGCCCAGCAGTCAGCTTACTACTATTCGGTATCTTCACAGCCATTGGCTTAGGCACAGGCATTTCAGGGCCTCTGGCAGCTATTGTAGGACTGCTAGCCTCAATTAACTTGGCTTTGGCGCTATTTAACTTAATTCCCGGCTTGCCTTTGGATGGCGGCAATATCCTCAAAGCTGCTGTATGGAAAGTCACCGGCAATCCTTATAAAGGTGTTGTATTTGCCAGTCGCGTCGGTCAAATCTTTGGTTGGATTGCGATCGCCTCTGGGGTGCTGCCTCTGGTACTATATGGCAGTAGCGCTAACTTCTGGAATCTCTTAGTCGGTTGGTTCTTGCTGCAAAACGCCGGTCAGTCTGCCCAGTATGCTACAGTGCAGGATAAGCTCGCCGGATTGACCGCTGAAGACGCCGTAATACCCAACAGTCCGATTGTCTGGGCCAATATCTCTCTCAGACAGTTTGCTAACGATTACGTTATCGGTCAAACTACCTGGCAGAAGTTCTTAGTTACCAATGAAGAGGGACAGTTGGTAGGTGCGATCGCAGTTGAAGACCTCAAAACCGTTTCTCTCGAACTTTGGCCGCAAATTAAAGTCAGCGAAATAATGCGATCGATCGAACAATCCAACACTGTAAAATCAGATCGATCGCTGCTAGAAGTTGCCACACTCCTGGAACAACAAAACATAACTCAGCTACCTGTAATTCGCGATAACGGTGTGCTAGTGGGACTGCTGCTAAAAACCTCCATTGTCAACTTGCTTCAGAGACAAGCCCAACCTGCTTAATCAATTTCAGATTTCAGATCGTATCCGGTAGCATCTGGACGCTAAAAAATCTCTTTTCCTATCTGCGTTCATCTGCGTTCATCTGTCTTCATCTGCGGTAAAAATTTAACCAATGATTCCCACAGACAAGGCCGATATCATCGGACATGATAAGTAGGTGAGCATAATTAAACGTAAAACTGCGGGCTAAAGAAACCCGGTTTCTTGGAGAAACCGGGTTTCTGGTTGTTCAGTTTATTTACGCCCACCTACTTATCACATTTTAGCTTGTAATGAATCGGAAATCTTAAATCTGAACTCCCCAGGATAACGAGAATCTCGAAAATCCTGGGGAGTTTTGTTTGGGAGACAGGGGGGAGAATTTAAAATTTTAGATTTACGATTTCAAATTGAAGAATTTTATATTTGCTTTTCTTAAATTTGAAGTTCTAAATCCCTATCTACTTTTGACTTTTAACTTTTCTAGCCCCTCATTAAAGCAACCAAGTATTAACGGCAAAGTCAGGTTCCTTAGTTCCTTCTGGTGCCATTTTTCCTATTTTACGCTCTATTGGTTTGTACGTGAGGGCTTTACTTTCTCTACTTTCTTTACTTTCTTTACTTTCTTTACTTTCTCTACTTTCTTTACTTTCTTTACTTTCTTTACTCTCTTTACTCTCTTTACTCTCTTTCTCTTTACTCTCCTTACTCTCTTTTTTCAGATCATTGATTTCTTCAATAAGCTTAGAATTAGCGTCGGCTAGTTGCAAAGCTTCTTTTTTCGTTTGCTCAAGGTCTGCCTTTAGCTTATCAACCAGTTTTAAATCTTTTTGTAGCTTTTGTACAACAGTTTTTTGCTCAGTCAATTCAGATTGTAAATCGATAACTTGCTGCTGTAGAGAACCTTCGTGTTGGTGCGCTTGCTCAAGTAGGCGTGCCTGCTCCAAAGCTGCTTTCAACTCCACTATAGTCGCTTCTAACTCAGCCGTAGTTGGACTTGTATCTGTTGATAATTCCTTTACTGCTTGAGCATCCTGTTCTACAACTTCCTCAGCCGTGGTGTCGATAACAGGTGTATCTTCTGCCTCTGGGGATTTTTGCGCCTCTTGGCGTAGCAAATCTGAAATCCGTTTTCTAGTAGCCATCATTTCCTCCAATCACGCTCTAATTCATTAGCCACGCGGCGGTAATCTGCTTGAGCTTCCCGTGCATTATTGCCTCGCCATTGAGTAATAGGCACCCCCTCAAGCGCCGCTCGTTCGTGTGCTTTGTAGGCACGGACAAAGGCATTGCAGGCGGGAATTCCCAACTCCATGAGGGTGTTTTGCGCCTCCAGCGCTTCTCCCAAACTTCGGGAATCCACCCTAGTCAGAAGCACTCGATGGGCAATTCCCACCGGCAGGACTGCTTCCCGTACTGTCTCAATCAGTACAGCCAGATCCATTGGCGCTGGTGGTGTGGGCAAAAGGAGGTAATCTGCGATCGCCACAACCGCCGCTAATGCTTCCGAATGCAGCGCCGGAGGTGTATCCACCACTACTAAATCATACCCTTCTATCTTACTTAAACCACCCAAAAGTTTTGGGTCTGTCTCTTGAGCTAAATCAAAACCCCATTTTTCCTTATTCCGCTCAATCCACCAAGTTGCAGAACCTTGAATATCTGCATCAACTAGAAGAACCCGTGTTTTCTCCGAGAAGGTAGCAGCCAAATTGACTGCTGTAGTAGTTTTACCTACTCCTCCCTTACCGTTAGCGATCGCAATTATTCTTGGCACTGCTTGCTTCCGACGCTGACTTCACTGAGAGAAATATAGCGCTTTATCTGGCACTTCCGGCATTAGATTCATCTATTTTAGAACTTACGCTTTTCGCCCCCTAACCCCTTGCCCCCTAACC
>Ga0163151_10007896_pt1 | contig 12247 bp, 9 predicted proteins | sample OliLakLV19MP5IB2_FD_145596 | JGI IMG/M metagenome (GOLD analysis project Ga0163151, IMG submission 145596) | Freshwater microbial mat bacterial communities from Lake Vanda, McMurdo Dry Valleys, Antarctica - Oligotrophic Lake LV.19.MP5.IB-2 | ecosystem: Environmental > Aquatic > Freshwater > Lake...
TCGTGAGATTTGTTAACGGTAAAAAAAACATCAAAAACAATAGCGAGAGACAAATCGGCAACTCCACAACGCTGTTTCCCGCTGTGGCTCGCTTTCTTGATGCTTCTGACGCCAGCTTTGTCATACTTCAATCCTCCACGAGCCGGTGACCCTGTAGCAGGACTATAAGGTCGGCCAATGTCCCCAGCCGGACAAATTTGTGGCAATTCTGTGAAATCATGCAGCAATCAAACAGGTTGTACAATCAACGCGTGACACTACACGAACTGTCAAGGCAGGACCGCAGTGCAAAAGATGAGAAGATAACTGACTTTAAGACTCTCTATAAAGCGACAACTTGATGGCCAAAATTCTCGTAGTTGAAGATGATCTTACCCTCGCTGAGGTGATACAGGCATGCTTGCGTGCGGACCGCCACGAAGCGCAACACGTCCTCGACGGCGAACAGGCCCTGGAATACTTGCAAGCCTATCATTTTGACCTCGTCATTCTGGATTGGGAATTGCCCAAAGTTACCGGCATCGAGGTCTGTGCTCACATAAAAAGCTCAGGGAAGCAAACCCCCGTACTTATGCTTACCGGCAAAGCTACCATAGATGAGAAAGAACAGGCATTTGAAAGCGGGGCTGATGATTATCTGACAAAGCCATTTCACAAGACGGAGCTTACAAGTCGCATTAAGGCGTTGACTCGGCGCCCGGTGCCAATTGGTGAAGGCGAACTAACGTTCAAAGAGCTGTCAGCCAGTCTTTCAGCCGCTGAGGCAAAATGCGGCAGCAAGATATTGGACCTCAGGACAAAAGAACTGGATCTGCTAGCAGTGTTCATGAAGCATCCAGAACAGATCTTGTCAGTGACGACAATTCACAATCTTGGTTGGACGCAATCGGGCGAATCTGGGACATTGGCCTGGCACATCTCTTCGTTGCGTTCAAAACTAAAGATTGCAGAAAGTAGCGTGACAATAGAGAAAATTGGTAATGACGGATACGTCCTTAGAGAGCCTGAGCAGACTCCTGTTCAGGACGCAGCGCCTGATTCTCGATAGCAGGAAGCGTAAAAGTGATTGTGGTGCCCTTTTCTTCATTTCGCTGGGCCCTGATTCGGCCACCGTGCTCTTCGATAATTAGTTTGCAAATGTACAATCCCAATCCACTGCCCTTCTTGCTGGTAGCATCTGCTCTTTCGACTTGTTTGAATCTTTCAAAAATCGCTCCTTCCATTCCATCAGGTACACCACGTCCCTCGTCCCGGACCTCGACGCTCACGAGCCCACCATCGATTGGTGTCGCGCATATCGAAATCGTAGAGTTGCGCGGCGAAAACTTCAAAGCGTTCGATAACAAGTTGATCAACACTTGCATCAAGCGCTGTTCGTCAGCAGAAACGACTAATTCATCTGGAGCATCGACCAGGATATCTATTCCCAGCTTTTTAGCAAGCTGATTGACTGAGTCGGTAGATTGCAACAGCACTTTTTGTATCAGTATAGGTTGTAGTTCCAGTCCAATGTTTCCGGATGATATTCGTTCAACATCAAGCAATTGATTGGCCAGTGCAATCAGGCGCTCAACCTCCATGGAGGCAGTGCGCACAAGTTTGTGCGCGCTTGCGTCTTCTTCCGAAACAGTGTCGGCAAGGACCTCCAATAGCAATTGAACAGACGTTAGCGGAGTCCGAAGGTCATGACTGATCATATTTACGAAGTCTCGCTTTATCTGATCGACATTCTTTATGGTTTCACGCTCTCGCGCTGCGCTTTCTGTTACAGTAGCTGCCATTTCGTGAAAGGCTTTGTCCAGCACACCTATTTCGTCCTCACCGGTAAGTGGTGCGTGCAAGGGCTTTTCGTCTCTGAATTGACGTGCATTGGCCAGCAAAATTAGCAGTCGGCGCATTGTGTCCCGGTGAAAGTATGCAGCCAGAGCCACAGCCATCAAGGCTCCGACCGCCAGGAATGAACACAAAAGTAGTTTCAGGGTTCCTCGGTGCTGCCCAAGGGAGGCAGCGGTCTGTAGCTCTACTTCTCTGGCGTTAGCAACAAGACGGTCTTGCTGTTCTTCCAGTATGGTTAGTTCCCCCTTCAGCAAAGCCATGAGCTTCAAATGCTTTATTCCAAAGGCGCCTTCCGCCTCGGCATGCCGGGTAACGTCCATGAGCCTGACTACTTTCTTGGCTTGATCCTCGGCAAGCTGAATATCGCCCAACCATTTTTTGTCGTCTTTTGCGGCGACCTTTAAATCTATAAAAGCCTGCGGCATAGGCGCCAGTGCTTCAGCAATTTTGGCGTCATAACTACCCAACGGGACGCTACGTCCAAGAGAAATAATTTTCCACTTGCAGGCCTGATTGATACAGGTTGTGAGAACGTACGCTTGAACCAGAATTTTCTTGGCTTGCTGTTCCTTTGCAATGTCCTGCTCAGTTTCGTTGAGCAGGAAAAGCAACAAACTGACCGTTATTGCTTCAAACAGAAACGGAAGAGCAACAAGAACAATCGCTTTGTGAAAGAGACTTGGCGTGATAGTCAAGTGCATTTGTCTCCGAATTGAGTCCCTTTTGGCAGTCTACCAAGGCCAGCTCCGGCGAAAGCGCCCGCCAAAGATCGGCAGCGAGTCAAGGTATGCCGAATCTTATATATACCTTCCAGAAGCAATGATCGAAGTGTCCAGTATCTCCAATACCTAGAGGGTCGACCTTCTGAGCTCATGTCTTGACCGGACAAATTCGTGGCACATTTGTGAAAAGGTTCATTTGCTGTTGCGCCCCTAAGGTTTTTTGATGCCAACGATCCTGTTAGTAGAAGATGACCTGGTTTTATCCGAGGTAATCTCATGCGCGTTGACTGCCGCTGGACACGAGTTAGACTCGTTCGTGAGTGGCTCCGAAGGTCTGGAGCAACTTCAGTCGCGTCAGTACGACCTTGTAATTGTGGACTGGGGATTGCCTGGGATCACCGGTATCGAAATCTGCACTCAGTTTCGCTCCACCGGTGGTACCACTCCAATTCTCTTCTTAACCGGAAAAACCCACATCGATGAAAAAACTATCGCTTTTGAGCAAGGAGCCGATGATTATCTAACAAAGCCTTTCAACATGCGTGAGTTAATGGCTCGTGTATCCGCCCTGTTGAAACGACCCAAGCAATACGTTGGTGATACCATTTGCGTCGGCGAGTTCGTCCTCGATTTGAAAGCCTTCTGCGCCAAGCGAAATGGTACAACAATTTCACTAACAGTGAAAGAGTTCGCCGTGCTTGAACTGATGATGCGCTATCCAAACACTGTTTTTAGCAGCGAAGAATTGCTAAGCCGCATCTGGAAGTTGGACGCTGCTGTTTCAGACGACACCGTACGTTCATGTTTAAACCGGCTGCGTATCAAGCTCCAGGAACCATCTCCTATTGTCACCATCAAGAGAAAAGGATACAAGCTGAGCGTTTAGTAGTAGCGCTATGCCGGAGTGCGCCTGACAAAAGCGGCAACTCTTTGGACTGACTTTAAACCTTGTTGAGAAGCGACTACCTGAGTTGACATACCCGCCTTACGTTCTTGCTAAGCGAAACCGCCGAGTTTGTTCATTTGTAAGGTTATTATCGAAGAGCATCGTGGAGTAATCTGATCAGGTCCTCTGAGGAAATCAATTCGGAGACACACACATTTGTCCACCGCACCCAGCCTCTTTCACAAAGCCATTGTTCTTGTTGCCCTGCCGTTTCTTTTTGAAGCGATAACGGTCAGCTTTTTGCTTTTCCTCTTAAATGAAACCGAGCAGGACATTGCAAAGGAACAACAAGCCAAGAAAATTCTGGTGCAAGCGTACGTGCTCACAACCTGTATCAATCAGGCCTGCAAGTGGAAAATTATTTCTCTTGGACGTAGCGTCCCGTTGGGTAGTTATGACGTCAAGATTGCCGAAGCGCTGGGACCTATGCCGCAGGCGTTTGTAGATTTGAAAATCGCAGCAAAAGACGACAAAAAATGGTTATCCGACATTCAGCTTGCCGAAGATCAAGCCAAAAAAGTAGTCAGGCTCATGGACGTTACCCGGCATGCCGAGGCGGAAGGCGCATTTGGCATTAAGCATTTGAAGCTCATGGCTTTGCTGAAGGGGGAACTAACCATACTGGAAGAACAGCAAGACCGTCTTGTTTCCGATGCAAGAGCAGTAGAGGAAAAAACCGCTGCCTCCATTGGGCAGCATCGAGCAAACCTCAAACTTCTTTTGTGTTCATTCCTGGCAGTCGGAGCCTTGCTGGCTCTAGCTCTTGCCACATACTTTCATCGGGACACGATGAGTCGATTATTGATATTGCTGGCCAATGCACGTCAATTCAGAGACGAAAAACCTTTGCACGCACCGCTTACCGGTGATGACGAAATAGGCGTGCTGGATAAAGCCTTTCACGAAATGGCAGGAGCGGTGACGGAAAGCGCAGCGCGAGAACGGGCAATAATAAAAAACGCTCAGGAGGTTATTTGCTCTCTGGACAACAACTTGTGTTTTACACGAATCAGCCCGGCCTGCCTGACAGTTTGGGGATATGTGCCTGAAGATCTGGTGGGCGAATCATTGCTCACCATTGTGCCGAAAGATATGCACGAAAGCACCGAAAGTGCAATTACTAGAATGAAAAAAAGTCGCGAAGAGGTTGCGTTTGAAACCAAGGTCAGAAAACAGTCGGGTGGGTTCATTGACATGCTCTGGTCTGTGAATTGGTCGGAAAGCGACAGGACTTTGTTTTGTGTTTGCCATGACATTACCGACCGAAAACGAGTAGAACAGCTCAAAAAAGACCTTCTTGAAATGGTCAGCCACGATTTGCGTTCACCGATAATGTCGGTAAATGTTTCCATGACCTTGCTTTTGAGAAACATGGTCGGGCATTTTGATCAGAATGTGAGACTGGAAATTGAGCGAGCTGAGCACAATACAGAGCGGCTCATCTTCATGATCAATGATTTGCTCGACGTAGAAAAAATGGCATCTGGAAAATTACTGATCAACAAATCCTGGGCCAATGTGGATGAACTCATTGAGGAGGCATCTATAGTTCTCAAAGGCACAGGAGATCAAAAGCAAATTAAGATCCAGGCTGCTAACAGCAAACTCATGGTGTTCGGTGATGCCCCGCGGATAGTTCAGGTGGTCGTAAACCTGTGTGCAAACTCGATCAAGTTCTCCCCTGCCGGAAGTACGATCACGATTGATGCCCGCAAAAAAGACGAAGAGATCGAGTTCTCAATTACAGATCAAGGTCGCGGTATCGAGCCTGAATTCAAAGAAAAGATCTTCGGTCGGTTTGAACAAAACAAGGGCGATGGCGCACCTAAGGTTGGCAGCAGCGGGCTTGGGCTCTACATCTGCAAAAACCTTGTCGAGGCACATGGCGGAACGATCGGAGTCGACAGTGAGTTAGGCAAGGGAAGCCGGTTCTGGTTCCGGATTCCTACACCCACTCCGGAAGAAGCTGGCACAGGCGGAGATAGAGTAGAGGAGCCTTTAAGCTGGTAGCATGATGTCATCAAATTGTAAGCTCATACGGAACCGCCAAACTAGCCCTGTGAATTCCGACCGAAAAGTGGGTAACTTCAACATTGATGCTAATTGGTCGTCATTGGTGCTAAAAAAATGGCAAGGATTCTTCTCGTAGATGACGATTTAGAACTATCAAGGTCGCTTTCGGGCTGGTTAGTATCTGACAAACACAGCGTGGAAAATGTCCACACGGGTCTGGAGGGCTGGGAACGTGCAAGCAGCCAGCAGTATGACCTGCTGATCTTGGACTGGGATTTACCGGACGTAAACGGCATCGACATACTAAAACGATTTCGAGCAATGGGTGGTGTCACTCACGTTATCATGCTCACCGGGCGCAGTTCGGTCGACAATAAAACGCAAGCGCTCGACGCTGGAGCAGACGATTATCTGACCAAACCATTTCACGTAACAGAGCTATCGGCCAGGGTGAGAGCGCTTCTGCGGCGACAGGATGCCCACAAGCCTGCCTGTCAAACCTTAGGCACCAATAACGAGCATGTTTTGAAAAGGGCTGATCTTGCGGGGAGTTTGCTGGCATCGAGATACGAATTTCTCGAGGTAGCAGGAGCCGGAGGATCGGGGATCGTCTTCAAAGCTCGGCATCCGATCATGGAAAAGCTAGTTGCCATCAAGATGTTGCTCTCGGACAACTCCGACGAGTACGACAAGGAAAACATTGAACGTTTCAAAATTGAAGCCAAAGCCATCAGCCGTCTCGACCACCCAAGCATTGTCACCATCTATGACTTCGGAGTGACTGAACAAGGACAACCCTATATGGTCATGGAATACGTGACTGGCAACACGTTGGCTGACATGTTAGAAAAGCTGGGACCGCCCCCATTGAAGACCGGACTCACTGTTTGCCTTCAAATCTGTGACGGACTAGCGCATGCACACGAGATGAGCATCCTCCATCGCGATATTAAGCCTTCCAATATCGTTCTGAAAAAAGTTCAAGGCAGACCCCCAGAGGCGAAGATTTTGGATTTCGGTTTGGCTAAAATACGCGCTTCCGATGCCCCGCGACTTGAACTTACTCAAAGAGGCGATATCTTAGGCAGTCCTCCATACATGAGCCCTGAGCAAGTGAGAGGAGATAAAGTCGATGAGCGCTCTGATATCTATTCATTTGGGTGCCTGACATACGAAGTAATTAGCGGTTTCCTTCCGCATATGGGCACCAACATCAATCAAATTATGGCTAAGCACCTAGAAGAGGATGCGATTCCACTGCGCGAGATCCGCCCAGATTTGAACTTACCCAAGGACCTTGAGGTGGTCGTGGCAAAGCTACTAGCCCGGAAACCAACTGAGCGCTTTCAATCGATGCGCGAATTTCGAACAGTACTGGAGCGCATAATTCAGGGAATTGAATAGCGGTACTGAAGATCCGCGGCATGAACGGGGTTTGCTTCGGCGAGAATGCCTAATTAAGCAGGACCTTGCTGTGCAAGTTACGGGAGACAGCAGACGCCAAAACCACTAGTATGTTTAAAAGTGGTATCTGTGTATGCCGTTAGAAGACTACATCAACAAGACTTCCGAGCAACCGACATCCGATAGTTGGGCCGATAAGGCCGTTCGCGAAGTGCAATTGCTCGGCGTAGGTTTAGCTGCCATCCCTGACGCTGCGGTCACAGCATTCACAGAACGTCCAGGTGAAACCGGACTGAAGCTCACTGCCGCCGCCGGCTTATCATTCGCACTACGCTGTGCTGTCAGCAAGGGCGGGCTAATGAGAGGTGTGGCGCAATCCATTGGCGTTGGTATGGGAGTTTCTGCCGTGGGCGACTTTGGTCGCAATATCGCTCCAATTGCCGGCGCATTTAGTGACAATCTTTCCTCTGCCGATAACTGGAATGAAAACGCCGCGGTGATGAAAAATCACTTCGCGCCCTTCGCCTTTGACACTACTTTGGCAGTCGGCGCCGGACTTGTAGGCGGATACGGCGGTGCCCGCTTCATGCGCTCCCGCACTTTCGAGCCGATGTTGCCGGAGCTCAACAAACATGGGTTACTGCCAGAGGGCATCCACCCAGCGACGTGGCAAGAATTCAGCGCAAGATACGGCACCAGCCCTCGCCGCCAGGACTTGCTGGCAAACATGGAAGCTCTTTTGCAGCAAGCAAAGAAACACGCCGGCGGCACTGAAAAAGTCTACGTTGGGGGCAGTTTCGTCACAGCGAAAGCGGCACCCACGGACTTTGATATGACCTGGAGAATCAGCGGCCCTAAAATTGCAGAGCTACAAAAGACAGCTCCCATACTTGTGGATCGTGCACTACAGGTGAAAGAACTCGGTGGACAGTTGATGGCAACATATCCAAATTCTCCAGGAGATGGCGTCCTCGGTTTTCTGCAACGTAATGCGCGCCTGAGATTGCCAGTTGGGGTTGTGGAAATAGATCTGGCCACACTACCATCAAAGACGTCCTATCAGATGCGTACCTGGCTTGGTACCGCAGGACCCCGCCCGATTCTGGACATCAGCGCAGAAACTGCTGCGACGACATTGAAAAAAGTTGACCCGAAATAACGCGGTCTTCCGCGTAAGGATTCGGCTAACTCGTAGGAAATGGGGAGAAAGACATCGGATGCGTGTGCGTAGGAGAGGGGCCTGTCTCCTACCGCTTAGGACTACGGCCTGCAAGAAGGTTAGTGCAACGGGAGGGGACAAGCCCCTCCCTTACATCTGTCCAGACCAACTTACGATTTCGCAAATTACTACTATCACCATTAGTACAGTTCGTCAAAAAAGAACCGGTTGCTAAAGAGCTTCCAGTTCTCCGCTTTCGCTATGTTACTATTTCACGCCAAACCAACTGCGGCCTCACTAACCGGTGAAAGGAGGCAATTCGCCGATTTCCTCTATCTGCCCCGGTTCGCACCATGGAAATGGGCGCCATTCAACAGGTGGGGGAGACGGGGGCCCTTCTTTCGGTTCTGCAGGTGGCACGCCGGGCGGCGGCGGCAACACTTCCGGTTTGTCTTTTTCCGTCATTAGCCTTCCGATCGCAGGTTGGGAATCGGCGAAGGCCGAGGCACGATGACGTCTGTCCAAGCTGGTTGATTGCTGAGCACGCCCATTACTGCCGACGTAAAGACGCCGACTTGATTGGGGCACACTGCCGGCGCAACCACCAAGGTCACGTTCACGGCGTTCGGATCGTTTCCAGCAGCAAGCTTCGCTGCGTTCAGTTTGGCTTCGAGGTGCACGAGGACTTCACCTGGGTAACCAAGCTCAACGGCCACGTCGTACTCCAGTTGTAGACTCTCGATCTTCCTCAGAAGCACCGGATCCACATCATCCACGTCGACAGTCGCGACGTTTTTCAACAACGTCTGCCGACACCAGATAAGAAAACCAACGCCGGCCACAAACGCTACACCAAGCAGCGAAAGTACCGCGATTACGATGTAATCGGTCAAGATTGTCTCCATTCAAAAGGAATCACACGCACAGCTGCAAGAGTCGGGAAAGGTTGTTGTTGTAGAGAACTCCTCTATTGGCTGCTGTACTGATGTGATGTGCAAATAAGGTAGCAAAGCGAAGACTACTGCGGCGCCGAAAGAAGCGACTCTTTCGTTCAACCTTTACGAAGACAAGCTTTCCAAGTGCGTAATTACCCCAATGGCATCGAACACGCCGTTCGCATAAACTCGCATGAACCTGACCGGGAATGTCACCCGCAAAGACAGCCGCTATGATGAAAATGTGCTGCTAAGATAGCAATCTATCTATTCTGCGAGGATTGCATTGCCCCTCTCAGGCAACCTGTCTAAGTATGCTACTTCGCTGACAGCCCTAGCTTTCTGCGCGGGTTTGTTCGCTGTCATTCAACCGCAGAAAATATCCAGCGCCGAACAGGTAGCTCTTGCAGACTCCTTCCGCTTCACGCAATATCAACTGCCAGAACCGACTAAGCACCCCTTGAAACGGATTAGAGAAGTACATCCGTCCCTTAAACGAATTGGTGCCTGGATTTCCGCTACAGGTGCCTCTGTTGCGATGCAGGATTTGGACAGCGACGGAAAAAACAACGATCTGATTCAAATCGATCCGAGAACCGATGAAGTTGCCGTGATGCCAGTGCCTTCAACCGGAGACAGATTCGACAGGTTCGTTCTAAACCACAAGGGCATCAACTTCGATCCCTCCAAGATGGCTCCAATGGGCGCTATCACCGCCGATCTGAACGAAGACCATCGTCCTGATATCGTGGTCTATTACTGGGGACGAACACCAGTTGCCTTTTTGCGCAACGAAAATACAGGTTTGTCTGCAAGCTCTTTTACATCCCAAGAATTGGTGCCTGGCAACGAAATATGGAACACCAGTTGCGGAGCCATTGCCGACTTTGATGGGGATGGGCACAACGATTTATTTTTCTGTAACTACTACCAGGACGGCGCGAAGGTATTGGATGCCCAGGCGCCTGGCACCATTCAACTGCAAGAATCAATTGCAAGAGCATTGAATGGTGGCAAGAAGCACTTGCTTCGATTCGTTGCTGCCACACCAGAGTCAGTGCAGTTTGCCGAGCACAGATCGCTGTTCAGTGATCAAGTCGATCGCGGCTGGACGATCGCCGTCGGCGTCTGCGACCTGGATGGAGATTTACTTCCAGAGATCTACCTGGCGAACGATACCGGGCCCGATCGATTACTTCATAACGACTCTCAAAAGAATGCATTTAAGTTCTCCCTTGTGGAAGGTCGAGGCGGGCTGACCACCCCAACTTCCTTTGTGCTCGGCAATGATTCATTCAAAGGCATGGGCATAGACTTCGGTGATCTAAACAAAGATGGCGTACCGGATATCTATGTCAGCAATATAGCCGCACCATTCGGACTGGAAGAGAGCCACTTCGTCTGGCTAAGCAACGACAATGTCTCGCTTTTGAAAGAAGGTATTGCTCCTTACACTCAGGCAAGCGAATCGCTCGGGCTATCCCGCAGCGGCTGGTCCTGGGACTGCCGCCTGGCCGACTTCAACAACGATGGTCAACTGGAAGCGGTCCAAGCTACCGGATTTCTCAAAGGACAAATCAACCGCTGGCCGGAATTACAGGCCATCGGCACCAGCAACAGCACAATCCTAAGCAATCCGGCTAATTGGCCTGGATTTGGCCTCAAGGACGATGTGAGCGGTCACGAGCAAGGCTGCTTCTTTGCAAAAGCACCGAACGGAAAGTTTTACGACATCGCTAAACCACTCGGCCTGGGCAACATGCAGGTAAGCCGCGGAATTGCGCTCGGCGACGTGGATGCAGACGGAGACGTTGACATGGTGGTAGCCAACCAGTGGGGACCTTCGTATTTCTATAAAAATGAATGCAACAACGCGCAGCAGGGACTGAGCCTGCGCCTGTCGGACAATAGGGGCACCGCAATTGGCGCCCGTGTCACGGTCACACAGCCAGACGGCACCAAGCAACTTGCTCTTGTCGATGGAGGCAGCGGGCACTCCGGCAAACGGGCGCAAGAAGTCCACTTCGGGCTGGGAAGATTGCCGGATGCAACGAAGGTAAAAGTCTCAGTTGAATGGCGTGGGGCCGACGCCAAAGTGCGCCACAGAGACTTTGCACTTGCCCCGGGCTGGCATGATCTCAATTTGGACGCAGGAGATAAAGCGTGACTCAGGCCGCCAGCAACACCGCTACAGATCTTCTTTATCCCCAAAAGAAGCCTGAGCTGCGATCATTCGCCTTGCTTTACTTCATGTCCTTGCTGTTGTTCTGGAACCTGCTTGGGCACACGATTCTGGGATTTGAACAATCGTGGGCGCAAATGATTTTGGCTGCAGCTTCCGCCTGCCTTGCCCAATTCACGTTTGAAGTCGTTGATGCCAAAGTCAAAGGTCGGCAGTTCCGCCTGCAGGGTGGACCACTTAAAGTGCTCATCTTTTTCGCGCCGGCAATTATTTCCGGACTGGCAATCGGCATGCTTCTTTATCCGAACCAATTGCTGCTGCCTCTGGTATTTGCATCCTTTGTCGCCATCGGCTCAAAGGTCGTTTTCCGCACTCCAATTGGCGAAGGCAAAACGCAGCACGTCTTCAATCCATCAAACTTCGGAATAGTCCTGACTCTGTTTCTTTGTCCATGGATAAGCGTCGCTCCGCCTTATCACTTTATGGTTAATGCTGAAGGTATCTGGAACTGGCTGGTGCCGGCGGTAATTCTGGCCTCTGGTATCGCAGTGCATGGCTATGCCACGGGCAGATTGCCGCTTGTTATGGGTTGGCTTGGCGGTTTCGTGCTGCAGGCATTGATGCGCCACTGGTTCACGGGAATTCCGCTCGTCACTCCACTAATTCCAATGACCGGAACGGCTTTCGTTATCTTTACCCTATATATGATTCCCGACCCGGCGACCACGCCAATAAATAAGAAGGCCCAGGTGATTTTTGGACTTTCTGTAGCGGCAATCTATGCCGCCATCCAACTGTCGCATCAGGTCTACGGGCTTTTCGGTGCCCTCTTCCTTGTGAGCCTAGCAAGAGGACTGGCGTTATTCTTGATCCACCTTGACAGGGAGCGGCGCGCCGACTATTCTTAAAAGGCTTTCATAAATTAGCCCGACTTAACAATGAGCTCTTTCTGAATGGCAACACGCCTCAAGCATCCTCTATTTCGGCTAACTGCCGATGTCGCACTTTCGGCGAAGAACGAACAACTGTCCGGGCGGTTCAAGTCCACGA
>Ga0163151_10007898_pt1 | contig 12244 bp, 12 predicted proteins | sample OliLakLV19MP5IB2_FD_145596 | JGI IMG/M metagenome (GOLD analysis project Ga0163151, IMG submission 145596) | Freshwater microbial mat bacterial communities from Lake Vanda, McMurdo Dry Valleys, Antarctica - Oligotrophic Lake LV.19.MP5.IB-2 | ecosystem: Environmental > Aquatic > Freshwater >...
CTCCTCTACCGTCCAATTTACACTCGATTAAGAAATACGTTTTTCAGGGGCAACCTCACAACCGCAGAAACCGCAGCGCGGCGCCAGCGGCGGCAATTTAACGCATGCAGTCTCGGCATGGGGCTCCAGTGCGGGTGTCGTGGTTGAACTCGACACCACTATGAGCGCCGGCACCGTCGCTATGGAAGCCTGATGCGTCACTTTTTGTGCGTGACGACAGCGCCACGCGCGCTGGCGCGCCGCGTGTTTACACGCGCCACGGTAGCTTTCTTGATAACGTTCAGAGGCGCGTCGTAACGATTCCCGCCGGCGAATCGGGGCGCAGCCTTGCGCACAGTAGCGATTGCCGCGGTCGCAGCGCCCGCAGATGCGTACCTGCCGGGCACACCGCCCACAGCTATACAGCCGGTAACTCTTTTCGCTCGTCCCCATGAACCCCGCCCGTGGCACCTGGACAACGCCACCATTTGCGGGCATAAAGGCATCGCGAACGTGCCTTCATAAGCGCGTGACTGCAGAAGGCCCGGGGTTCTTTTCAGGAATGTGCCCGGGCCTTCGTTTGTCTGGCGTCCAGACGTGAGAATAGCGCAGACGTGCTCTCGTGTCCGCCGCGCATCGCGCTCATATCGAGAGCGCCACTTCCTGCACCGATAATTGTTGATTCAGAGTGCGCTGCTTGCCACCCGCGCATCAACGCGATGACCTCTGCACACTCCAATCAGGCGATGAACGTTTTTGAGGACGCCGCGCGTCAATCCTCAAAATCAGGCGCGTTCACAACCCCGTTTACACAAGTACACCTGTGTGATCTGACAACCCGGATGCATCAGCGCACTCCTTGCCCGGCACGTACCAGCGCCGCCAGCCATTCCGGCGCAGGGAGCCCCGCCATCTCCAAGCGCACCCCCGAGCCCAGCACCAAGCTGCAGCCGCACGGGCGCGGTGCAATAACCGCCTCGGCAACGCGCAACGCCACAAATCGATCCGCTTGGCTGGCGAGGGCGCTCGCGCCTGTGGGCGAGCGCAATTTGCGCTGCCAATAATATAAAGCGCTCACCGCAATGCCGTGACGCTTCGCATAGCTGCTCGCCGATGTGGCTTCCAGCTTGGCCGCCGCAACGTGCTGCGACCAGAATTCCGTTCCTGATTTCATCTTCGCTCCATCTCATTTGGGATGCAGCAACAATGCGCAAATCAGAATCACATGACAAGATTGGGGTTCATGGAGCGCTTACAGTCTCTCGTCAACGAAGGTTATTGACCGGATTGTTAAGGTTGGCGCAGCACCTGCGCCAGGCACTCCAGAATCTCTGCGAAACTTCATCAAAGGGGAGTTGATGAAGTGGGTTAAGGTGCTGAAGGATGCCCGAATAGTGCTTAATTAATGGTTTGGCGAAATCTCTGATTTCCAGCCCAAGCAACAGCAATAGCATGATCGTCGATAATGTGAACTCGATTTGTTGGTCAATCAAACTTTTGAAGCGAGAGATGGCGGTTCCACTAATACTCCGCTATCAAAAAGCTCGTTTATTTTGCTTGAGTCGATACCCAGTAGATCGCTAATTATCATGCGCGTGTCGGCACCCAACCGAGGTGGGTAGCTTGCTTGCACTTCAGGAACGCCATTGAATTTGATCGGATTACCGGCCACACGGATGCTCTGATCCAGAGATGGGTTAACCAAGTCAAGCACCATATTCCGGTATTTCACTTGCGGATCACTGAGTGCTTTGTCGAGTCCGTTAACCACGCCAACCGGAATAGATCGTGCTCGAAAGTGCTCTATCCAGTAATTGGAAGGGTGGAGGGCAAAAGCCTCGTCGAGTAAAGGCCACAGTTGCTCACGGTTTTCATAGCGATCTGCGTTGCTTCTGAAACGAGAGTCATCAATAAGGGGTTTAAGGCCCAGTTCATTGGCCATTTCCTCCCACATGCGTTGAGTGTTGGCGCAAACTACAACATTAACTGCATCTCCGGCAACGAACGCACGATAGGTCGGAATTGAGTCGTGGCCACGACCTTGGGTGCCGGGGACAACACCGCTTATTAAGTGATAAGCGGCCTGATAGCAAAGCATTGATATTTGGCAGTCCAGCATAGCGATGTCAATTTGACGCCCGATTCCAGTACGCTCGCGTTCGACCAATGCCGATTGAATTCCAATTACGGAGAACATGCCGGCAGAAAGGTCCCCAAGGGGAACTCCAGAGCGTACTGGTAGACCGCCGTAGTCGCCGGTCAAGCTCATACCACCAGAGAGTGCTTGAACAATCATATCGTAAGCTGGAAAATCTCGATAAGGACCGTCCTGGCCGAAGCCGGAGATACTGCACCAAACAAGACGGGGGTTAATTGTGGAAAGCTTCTCATAGCTCAACCCAAGTTTCCCGACGACCCCGGGCCGAAAGTTCTCGATGAGAACATCACATTTAGCTGCTAGGTCATTAACGATCTGACGACCCTCAGTCTGCTTCATGTCCACAACAACACTTCGTTTGTTGCGATTTATACTCAAATAATAGGCGCTGTCGTCACCCACAAAATAGGGGGGTATGCTTCGAGCAGAATCTCCTTGTGGAGATTCCACTTTGATGACTTCAGCTCCTAGGTCCGCCAAGATCATAGTGGCATACGGACCTGAGAGGAATTGAGTCAGATCCAGGACTTTAATGCCTTGTAGCGGTTTGGGGGTATTCAATTTTTGACAAGCCTTGGCAATTTATTGCTGGTCGATGAAAGAATAGGGCCGTAGCCCATAGATTCGGAAATCTTGCGTGAAACATCCCTTGCGGTACCCGCTAGTTTTGGTAACAAGGGCTTGCTGTATCGTTGCTCTGGGATGGTAAAGCCGATGCAACCCATGACAGACCCACTTCCATCGATGAATCCGGAAAAGATACCTACCGCTCCGGGAATTCGTTTCCCGTAGGTTATGGCATAGCCTTGCTCACGGACACGCACAAGTTCCTCGTTAAGGTATTTACGGGAGGAGATTGCTTTTCGTACGTCCAATTCCTGTCGGCCTTCTTCGTAGATAAGATCGATTACATCTTGTGGGAGGTGTGCGGAGATTGATAGCCCTGAGGCGCCAGTTAGCACAGACAGTGCTTCATTTTCACGCACGCGATACCCAAGTGAGTGCGATGATTCAATCTGAGCAACAAACATCATGCGCCTTTGTTGTGGCAGGTACAGGCCCAGATATGCCGTTTCGTTACACTCTTCAACTGCTTCGCGTAGCAAAGGTATGGCGAGTGAGCGCAGTGGATGACTATTGAACACTAAAGCGGACAGCCTCAAAAACTCGCGTCCTACACGATATCTGCGTGATGATTCATCGCGCTCGACCATATTTTCTTGACTGAGAAGGTCGAGCAGGCGATGCACGGTTGAGGGGGGCAATTGGAGGTTGTTTGCCAGCGTCTTAAGCTGAATATCCCCTTTAACCTCGGCCAAAGCTCTGAGAACCGAGATGGTGCGGCTAATGGTTCCGGATTGTGAGTTGTCAGACTTCATTTGGAAATCGCCATTACGCTAACTTAGCGACCGAATAGGTGTATGGCACAGGCACCGTGATCAAAGCCGTAGGTTCCTCCACCTGTGACGTGGGTTAGACCTATACGTGCGTCAGCGACTTGACGGTAACCACAACGACCTTGCAATTGCCTAACAATTTCTACCATCTGAGCGGCTCCACTGGCCCCAACAGGATGTCCCTTGGATAGTAAACCGCCGCTGGGATTCACTGGTATGCGTCCGCCAAGTGATGTGGCCCCGTCATGTAGAAGCTTCGTGGCCTCACCGCGACCACACAGGCCTAGCGCTTCATAGTACAGGAGCTCAGCGATTGTAAATGCATCATGGCACTCGATTACATCGAGATCCTCGGGGCCAATACCAGTCTCCTCGTAGAGTTCATTTGAACAACGCACCGTGATTTCTGGGATTGTCATGTCACGGTAGCCTGATAGGTAGCGCCCGGAGGCAAGATGGGAGCCTAATACCTTTATAGGCTGGTTGTTGTGGTTACCCGCGATCTCAGTGGGGCATAGGACTAACGCCGCCGCTCCATCACCGGTAGGACAGCATTGCAGCAGAGTAAGAGGATCGGAAATCTTGCGCGACCCGAGTACTTCTTCCACAGTGGTTTCAGTGGTAATTTGCGCATCAGGATTCAGTGCGCCATGGCGACGCGCTTTGACGGCAACTGTAGCAATATCAATTTCGGTTGCACCGTAGTCATGCATGTAGCGTTGGGCACGCATTGCGTAGAGTCCGGGCATTACCATGCCATTGGTAACTTCAATATCTTCATTGTCAAGAGGCAAGGTGCCGCCACCCAAGCGAGTAAGTTTTTCAACCCCTGTTACAAGAACGTAGTTCGACATACCAGATGCAACCGCTATCCACGCCTCTCGGAATGCAGTCGCACTGCTCGAGCAGGCGTTCTCGCAGTTAATTACCGGAACACCGCTCATTCCGGTATCCCTTGCAATGCGTTGCCCAGCCATCCATCCAGAGATGGCGGAACCCGAATAGATTGCTTCTATCTGCTTCGGTGAGACTTGTGCTTCTCGCAGTGCGTCAATTACAGCAGGACGAGCAAGATGTGGAACTGGTAGATCTTTGAATTTCCCAAATTTGACGATCCCTGTGCCGATTACCGATACTGATCGGAAGCCATTATTCATGGTTACATGCTCCAATTAATTGGTTGGCGAGAAAAAATAACGCCACTGTCCATCTGATTCCGCAAAATTAACAGTTACGGGCATATCGATGCGCAAGTCTTTCTCGCGAGCAGCCTCGACTTTTCCAAATATTCGTACACCCTCAGGCATATCAATATAACCAATAATGTATGGCGCTACCCACGAGGGCGGAGCTATATGAACTTTGGTGTAGCAATAAAGTTTTCCAGTTGTGCTGATGCGAAGCGGACTCATGTTCTCGGATAAACATTCTGGACAAATTGCCGAAGGAGGGAACAATTTGAAGCTACAGTCTTTACACTGAGAGCCTATAAGGTTTTGGCACTCTCCAGAAATGCCGGGCTCAAACTCAGACTGGGAAAGTGTTCTGCCTTGATTTGGTTTGAGTGGCGTAGCCAGCGGTTCTGCGGTCTTACTCATAATTTAATCCGTAGGTTTTTTTGTGTTCGTTAGTGAATGAAAACTGTCAAAGTTAGATTGTGTAATGTATGACCGATAAGCTTTACCCGGCGGTGATGCCGGCGGACTTTACGACCTCGTTCCATTTCTTTATTTCAGAGATAATGAACTCACGAAATCGGTCACTTGAGCTTGCTATTGGAATTATCCCGTCGGCTTCAAGTTTTCCCTTGATTTCTTCAGAGAGAAATGCGCGACGCGATTCTTCATACAGTCGATTGACGATCGTTGACGGAATGTTGGCTGGCCCTGAAAGCCCGTACCAAGTAACAGCTTCGTAACCCTCGAAACCATTTGTTTCGGCGATAGCTGGTAAATCAGGGGTAGCTTTTGTGCGTTCTAAGCCAGTGGTAGCTATTGCACGTAGCCGGCCACTACGGACATGAGGCATAGCCGGTAGCATGCTGGCGAAGGTAAGTGGCACTTGTCCACCAATCACATCTGTGAGTGCTGGTGCCATACCTTTATATGGCACATGGAGGATATTTAATTTGCCTACATACTTGAATAATTCCCCAGCCAAGTGGACTGAACTTCCGTTGCCGGCAGAGGCATAACTCAACGAACTTGGCTGGCTCTTGGCAATTCGCACAAGATCCCGAGTTGATTTTATGGGTACAGAGGGATGTACTACGAGCACATTGGGGGAGGCTGCTAGTTGGGAAATAAAGGTGAAGTCGCGCACCGAGTCGTAGGGTAAGTTCTTAATAAGGCTTGGATTTACCGAATGCGCGGCTCCAATCATTAATAAAGTGTAACCATCTCCAGGAGCTTTAATAGCCACACTTGAGCCAAGAGAGTTACCCCCACCTGGACGATTTTCTACAATGAATGTGTTCTTCATTGAATCGCCAAGGCGTTGAGCGACTAAACGCCCCATGGTGTCCATACCACCACCGGGAGCGAGAGGCACTATGATTCGTACTGGTTTTGACGGATAGTCCTGTGCGAATGCTGATAATCCAGGTAATGCCACCATCAATAAAGAGATGAACAATAATGTTAACTTTGAAATATTCGTTGTGCGCATGTTATTACCTCAATTAAAAACGTATCTATTCAGTGCGTGCGGCAAACTCAGCGACCTTCCCTCACCCCCGCCCTCTCCCGGAGGGAGAGGGAGCAACCCCCGTGCTAATCGATTTCAAGTGTTTGCTTGCCCCGGTGATGGTTTTCGCCCTCTCCCTCCGGGAGAGGGCGGGGTGAGGGAAGCTTTTGACTTTCCGCTCGCACTGAATAGTTACTTAAAAACTTAGAATATATCGAATGATTTTTCCTCATATTTCGATACAAAAAATTTCAATTCACAGTCATGTTTGCTTTCTTCAAGACATCCCCCCAGCGTAAACTTTCATCAATCAGAAATCGTTTAAAATTTTCTGGACTATTCGTTGATGGCTCAATGTCAAGCCGTCCGAAGCGTTCGCGGGTATCAGGAGCATTGATGGCGCTCACAAACTCGGAATTGAGTAAATTGACGATCTTGGGATTGACTCCGGCAGGTGCAAGTACGCCAAGCCAGTGCACTACAACCAAGTCCTTCAAACCTGCCTCCGCAAATGTTGGGATTTCAGGTGAGGCCTGACCACGGCGATCATTAGCAACGGCTACTGCAGTGATCTTCCCGGCCTTTACCAGGGGTGTAGCGGCAGCCAAGCTTGAAAATACGAACGGTATGTGGCCACCTGCAAGGTCGAGCAATGCTGGACCAGTGCCTTTGTAAGGTGTATGAATCATCGAAACACCGGCTCGTGCTTTGAGCAATTCCGTAGCCAAGTGGGTCGCAGTGCCATTGCCTCCCGAACCAACGGCGAACTTCCCAGGAGAAGCTTTTGCAAGGCTGATAAGGTTATCGACTGTTGTTACTTTCGACTCAAGACTTGCAAACAAATACATTGGTGTGTAACCAACCAGCGTAATTGGTGAAAAATCATTTATTGGATGGTATCCAACTGATTTCTGCAAATGGGGATTAATTACATGCGGCAAGGCAGACAAGATGATGGTGTACCCATCAGCGGGAGCTTTAGCGGCAATTTGAGTGCCAATAATGGTGCCGGCTCCTGCGCGGTTGTCAATGATAAAACTCTGACTCAACCGCTGCTGTAGCTTCTCTGAAAGGGCCCGAGCGATAACGTCTCCGCTACCACCAGGAACATTAGGAACAATAAATCGAACCGGCTTAGTTGGGTAGGCGAGGGCAGTGGTGGACACTGTCATCAGAAAGAGCAATAAACTGGCCATTGTGCAAGCTACGTCTAGCTTGGGATGATTCTCGATTGTTAGGGCAATTGGCATATTCTGATACATGATTTCTTATCTCCTCGCTATTTTTAGAATTTCGGCTTAAATGATAGTAAAGCAGTGAGTTTTTGGATCGAGTTGAGGTCCTTGCACCGTTCAGCCGTGCTAAGAATTGTTGCAGCATGGGCTTGACCTGCGACAGCGTCGCAGCATAGGTGAAACTTTTCTTTCAAATCTTCATCGGTTACCGGCCACTGTGGGGACCCTGGTGTGCGTTCCACTCTGACGTGGTAATTTTCTGCTCCAATCGAAATTGTCAGATCGGCGTATCCCACATTGGCGTTATAGACATTGGAGTCTTCCACGTCGTAGCATTGTATTTTTGCCATCAATGTCTTGATTTCTGGGCGACACACTTGTTCATCCGTGAATGTTGCCAACGACAGTTCACGATCAACAATCAGGGCCGCGAGTACGTAGGCGGTGCTAAATTTGGCGGCTACACCACTTGTTGGGGTTTCCGTGATGAGTGCATCGGCCGTTCCTGGGGGGAAACCAACGCGAATTTCTGTAATGTCTTCGATCCTGAATTGATGCTGCTCAAGAAATTCGAGTACACCGCCGATCGGTCGATAGGTGCAATAGCAACATGGCCAGCGCTTGACATATATTCCTGGATTGCTGATTTCCCACTCGCTTCCCAACTCTTCTACAAGCTCAGTCATAGGGGAGCCATCGGCTCCTGCATATGCGTCGAGAAATCCTCGTTTTATATCGAATACTGCTGCATTCGCAGTGAAGCCGGATTTAGCCAAGAAGGCAGCCAGTACTCCACTGCGTGCCGCGTGACCGACATGTAAGGGTTTGGTCATGGTGCCAAAATTACAAATCAAGCCCGAGGCTTGAGAGGCTGCAATACCCAGCGCGGTTTGCATTTGCTCGCTGGTCAATTGCATCAGACGACCAGCGGTGGCCGTGGCAGAAAATACGCCGACTGTTGCTGTTGGGTGCCAACCTTTGGCGTAATGGCCGTTACCTACCGCCCGCCCGAGCTTTCCAGCGACCTCTAGACCCAGAATGTAAGCCCAGAGTACATCTCGGCCTGAGGCACCTACAAACTCTCCTGTGGCAAGGGCGGCTGGCCAGAGGACTGAACTAGGGTGACCATTAAGTGAGGGTAAGCTATCGTCAAAATCGAGTGCGTGTGCACGAACGCCATTAGCGAATGCAGCCTCAGCGACAGATGCACCCTTCGTGCGTCCCCAGACTGTGCACGAAGGCGTGCCTCCAATGGTGGCAAGCCATTGGTCGACAGGAGCTGCGGTTGGATCGGCCAATCCGGCTAAGGCTACCCCGAGCGTATCAATGAGTGTGCGTTGTGCAGACTCAAAGGCACCTTTCGGCGCGCTCTCGGGCTGCGTCGAGGTCAGAAACTGTGCCAGTGTAACGGTAGAAGAAAGCACGCTTTTAAGCGTTTCTGTCGCGCTTATTTGCTGGCATATGTTTATGCAGTACCGTAGGGCACTGTGCCCCGCAGACTGACTCTGTGCATGCGTCGATGTTGCTCAGGACTGTAATCAAAATGGGCTACATGTTGGGTTTGCGTGTTGTCCCAGATAACTAAATCACCCACTTGCCATTTATGCCGGTAAACAAAATCTGGACGGGCGATGTGGTCGAACAAATGTCCTAGATATTGATCACTTTTATCATTCTCAAATCCAGGAATACTGATGGTATAAGCCTTGTCAACATACAGACATGTCTTGTCATAGAATGGGTGCTGTCGGAAGATGGGATGCTCAATATCCTTCACTTTCTCCAATTGCTCTTTGGTGGGCGGCAGTCGCTGGCTGCCAGCCTTGTGACGCGCAGTAGTGCGAGATAGGTAGCTATGTACCGCTGACTTGTCTTTAAGCTCGCTCTTTATGGCAGCGGATAGCGTGTCATAGGCGAAGGCTGTGCTGACGAACGATGTGTCGCCTAAGGGGCTACCGTCGGCGGCATGTGGAACTTCGATTGCATACAGCATCGACAAATAGGTTGGTTGTCGGGCGTACGACATATCTGTATGCCACGAACTGCCCGCATCGACGATACCAATATGAGAGCCATTTTCGACTACGTTCGAGACAACCAATAACTCTGGATGTCCGGAAAGCAGATACTGTGTCAGCAGATGCTCCTCGGCGTCAGCGAAGTAACTTCCAAAGTCGATTTGCTGTTCCGGGGTAAGGCTCTGGCCGCGTATTGCCACGACGCCGCGGTCATGTATAAGTCGACGTAGCGATTCGATCTGACTCCCACCCAGTGGTTCGCGGATATCGAGGCCGGTGACTTCTGCGCCGAGCGGGAGATCACTGTTAACTTGCGTAAGCATTTGAAGCTCCTTTTTTCCGTCTGTTTTCAATAATCGGTGCTTAAGGCCAATAATTCTGGTAACTAATCGAGGTGAATATTTGAATCTCGAATTACTTTTGAGAAATTCTTGATTTCATTTTTAATCATGATTGTGAATTCCGCTGGGGAATTTCCGCCAATCTCAAATCCCTGTTTCTTGAGAACTGAATCGATCTCAGGGTCATTTAAGGATTTTTTTGTTTCGGTGTAGAGACGGTCGACAATGACTTTGCTTGTTCCGGTGGGCAAGAACAGGCCATACCAGGTCACCACTTCATACCCCGCAAGACCACTCTCTGCGATGGTGGGTAATTCCGGAGCGACGGAAGATCTCTTGGCCGTGGAGACTGCCAAGGCCTTCAATTTGCCTGACTTTAAGTGGGGTTGAACTGCAGGCATGCTGCCGAACATCAACTGGACATGACCACCAAGAAGGCTGGTTACTGCGGGCCCAGCGCCTTTAAAGGGAACATGCACTAATTTCACCTTGGCCATATCATTAAAAATCTCGCCTGCGAGATGCGGTGGGCTACCAGTGCCAGTTGATCCGAAATGGAGGCGCCCAGGGTTATCTCGAGCTGCGTTTATGAACTCCTTCACGTTATTTGCAGTAACTGAAGAATGTATTGTCAGTACGAGTGGTGCTGCAGCAAGTAGGGTGATTGGGATGAGATCTCTCTCCAAATTGTAACTAAGCGATTTGTAGAGACTCACATTTACCGTGAGGTTGGCTGTGCCTACCAGCACGGTGTAGCCATCGGCAGGAGACTTGGCCACGATATCTGCGCCGATATTTGCATTTGCGCCCCCCCGATTGTCGATGACTACAGTCTGGCCGAACAGTTGTGAAAGCTTTGTGCCGACTGCACGTGAAACGAGATCGGTGCCACCGCCTGCGGGGAATGGCACCACCATTCTAATGGGTTTGGTGGGATAGGCATGGGCTTGCTGCGCAATTGTCGTAGCACCAAGTGCAAGTGTTGCCGCGATGGTTATGGCGGTCACTAATACTTTTGTTTGCATCACGTCTCCTCGTTGATTCAAGCCGTTGACAGCTCTATTTTTAATTTTAATGTATGCGCCTGGACACTCTGGTTAATAGTGCTCAGGTGGATACTCGTCAGATGGTTGGCGTACCATTGGATACGCACCACCAGAAACAAAAAATTCCTGCGCAGTTGTGTATGTAGCGAGATTGCTCGCTAAAAACAAACAAGCATTCGCAACTTCATTAGCGTGCCCGAGTCTGCCCATTGGTATGCGCTGACGTCGTTCATCGTAGAATTTGTCGAGTTCCGGATACCACTCCGGGCTGTGGCGGTAGGTATCGGTAGTGCCAGGCACAACGATATTGGCGGTTATGCCGAAGCGCGCTACTTCGTTTGCAATGGCACGTGTGAGGCCCACTAATCCCATCTTGGCACTCACATTGTGAGCGCGCCGTGGTTTGCCCCAATAGGCATCGAGACCGCCGATATTTATGATGCGGCCCCATTTTTTTTTGATCATTGGCCCGAGCAATTGCTGTATGAGAATGAATGGTGCCCTGAGGTTTGTGGCCATTACCTGATCCCATTCGGCAATTGTTATGTCCTTAATCTTGGCGTTAGGCCGAATTGCCGCATTGTTGATAAGGATGTCCACACCGCCATGGTTTTTCAGTATTTTTTCTGTGACCTTTATCAGAGCACTGGAGTTGGCAAGGTCCGCCTTGTAGGCGCGGCTATCTAATCCCTTTTTGGAGAGTGATTCGGTGATGGAAAGAGCGGCTTTGGTGTCATCACGGTAGAGTATCAGTGGAGTGACTCCAACCTCAGCAAGTAGTTTTGCGATCTCTTTGCCGATATTTTTGCTCCCACCGGTAATTAAGGCGGTCTTGCCAGCGATATCAAACTGGTCTTTTGGTGCTTTTGGCATTCTCTCTCCTGGCTCACAAATTCCGTTAATCGGAATTATATTCTGTTTAGTAAAAATTATAGCACCGTCCATGGTTTGTCAATCAACATCCTCCATATACTCGATGCCCAAATTGGTATGAAAAATGAGCGACAACTGTCGGCAGATGGAAGCGCTTTAATTGAACTGAAACCCGTACTAAATGTAAATTTGGTTCTTCGGGAAATCGAGTGGGTGAATTAGGGTCATTTTAAAGCGTCGGCAGCATGCAAGTGAGCACCTTCAATCGCAGATACTCCTCGTCGCGCAGGCCATAAGCGCGACGTTGGATGACGCGAATCTTGTCAGTTTTACAGCATCAAGAAAACGGCTCTCTTCACTCGTAAAAAGATCGTTTTACCCTCAAAATCTACCCACTCGACCTCCTGAAGACCCGGCGGTTTCAATGACCAAGTGCAAAAAGCGCAGCATGATGCTGCTTAAAATCGAAAGCATCCGGGGTGAACAACTCCGCGGGGCACCGGAAGCCCATC
>Ga0163151_10007899_pt1 | contig 12240 bp, 11 predicted proteins | sample OliLakLV19MP5IB2_FD_145596 | JGI IMG/M metagenome (GOLD analysis project Ga0163151, IMG submission 145596) | Freshwater microbial mat bacterial communities from Lake Vanda, McMurdo Dry Valleys, Antarctica - Oligotrophic Lake LV.19.MP5.IB-2 | ecosystem: Environmental > Aquatic > Freshwater >...
TCCATGTGGCCAGATTTGGTGTAGAGACGCCCATGACGAGCTTCTCGGGTGGGGATGACGCAATCAAAAGTATCGACACCGTTTTCAATTGCTTCAAAAATATCAGCCACCTTACCTACGCCCAAAAGATGGCGAGGCTTTTCATCTGGTAAATGGGGGATGACCCATTTAAGCATTTTGGCGATTTGTTTTTTAGTGTATGAACCGCCGATGCCGAAGCCATCGAAGGGGAGTGATCCAATATATTTAGCGCTCTCTTTTCTTAATTTTGGATAAATACCTCCTTGGACAATACCAAAAAGCATTTGTCTGTTTTTTTTACCGATTTGATTTTTGTTGTGCTCAGCTAAGCAAATTTGGGCCCACTTGTTGGTTAAAATTGAAGCTTTTTGATTATATTTAAAGTCATCGAGTGGGGATGTGATGTGGTCAAAGGCAAAGATGATATCCGCCCCTATTTTTTCTTGTAGTTTCATTGATAATTCTGGTCCAAGAAAAAGTTTTTTGTCCTTGTAATTAAAATGGACTCCTTTGGATGTGATTTTTATTTTTGTTCGTTTATAGCTTTTGTCGGGCTTGCTATCGCCAATCATAAACTTGCCAACCTTATTCTTATCTCCGAAAGCTAAAGATAAAACTTGAAAACCACCACTATCAGTCATGGTAGGTATGTTTAAACCAAATTTGTTGGTTAGGAAAGTTTTCTTGCTGTTTTTGATGACCTTGTTTTTATTGGACAGAACAGGTTCCCAGAGGTGAAACGTGTTGGCAATGAATAATTGAGAGGTGGTTCTTTTAAGATCAGATGGCTTCAAATGGAGAAATTTGCCATAAGTCCCCACAAATACATAAGAAGGTGTTTGAATAACACCATGAGGTGTGGTTAAAACACCCAAACGGGCCTTAGTTTTAGAATCTCTTTTTGTAATAATAAATGACGACATAGTGTAGAAAAGGACCCCACTATTTCGGGGTCCGTGGTATTACAGAAAACTTGATCGTCGTGGTCTCTATCCGACTAAAAAACCACGCTAATTTGAGGTTTATTTGGAATTTGCTTTCAGTCGGAGCAAAGATTTTTATTCCATCCATCTCCCCAATTTGTTTTTGGGAGATCTCAAATCTCGCGTCTTTGAGTTTGTTGAGGCCAGCGCTCCATGCTATCTCACTTGTTATTGCTCCAGTGATACTTACAACACTGAAGTCCGATCTTCGGACCACGATTTTGCCAGTAAGATTACTTAAGACCTCGTTTACATTTTTGGCATGACTGCCAAGATGAGCATCCGCCAGTGGGGCGACAAACTTTTTAGCCAGTGGGGCGAAAGAGATTGCATATAGGGCATTATCAGTTTCGCTTGCGTAATCTCGCTCGTAGACGTGTCGTCCAGGCTGAATGACATCTTGAACCCGAACGATGTGCTCATCGTCATCGAGCTCAACACCAGACAAGTACTCTCTACTTTTTACTTTCTGCACCTTGTCTTTCTTGTCGAGCTCTTCCGTCTTAATGTTGATGGAAAAACTAAACTTGGTTTGCATGGTGCGCCAGTCCGAAACCGCTTTTTCATAGGCTCGGATCATTACGTATTCAGGCCCAAAACCATCTAAAACATGATTTTGGGAGAAAGACGCTTGAAGGGTCAACGAGCCTACGATTAGGGCAAAGACTGTTTTTGTCATGGGAAGGTCCTGCCCACAACAATACTATATTTATAGCCATCATGGCAATCTCTTGTGCTTTTATGCAGTATGCTATAATACACATATGAATAATCACAAAATAACAATTTACAGCACTCCGACTTGTCATTTCTGTCACCAAGCTAAGGAATATTTTAAATCTATTGGCGTAGCTTTTGAAGATATTAATGTGGCTGGTAATATTGAAAAACAAAAAGAACTTGTTGCAAAATCTGGTCAATTTGGTGTGCCAGTGATAATTATTGACGATAATATTATTGTAGGTTTTGATCGGCCCAAGATTAATCAATTATTAAACTAGGTTATTAGGCAAATATGTCAAAAATAGAATTACCTAAATTAAATTACGGTTATGATGCCCTAGAGCCTTATATTGACGCAAGAACGATGGAGATACATCACACCAAGCACCATCAAGCTTATGTTGATAAGCTAAACGGAGTGTTAGAAAAATATCCAGAATTAGTTGGCAGGCCAATTGAAGAGATATTGACGGGCTTGGCTGACTTAAAAGTAGAAGAAATAGACCGAATCGCTATTAAGAACCACGGTGGTGGACACATGAATCACTCATTGTTTTGGGAATATCTAGATCCAACTGGTTCTGAGGATGAATTATTGTGCAAAGAAATAATTACCAGCTTTGGATCAATAGATGAATTTAAAAAACAGTTTACAGATTCTGCTTCCAAGCTTTTTGGTTCTGGGTGGACGTGGCTTGTACGTGAAGGAAAAACTTCTAAGCTTGTTATCAAGAATATGTTGATGCAAGATTCTCCTTTAATGGCTGGAGATCAACCCTTGCTTGGCTTGGATGTTTGGGAGCATGCCTATTATTTAAATTATCAAAACAAGCGCCCAGATTATATTCAGGCGTGGTGGAAGGTTCTCAAATTGCTAGGTTAGCTTTACATATTTCTCACATGGGTGTAGATTTGTGGTAGTTTTTTGACTGACTAAGTAGGAAGGGGGGGGTGATGGGTCCAGTGCTGTTGGCTGCATTTCTTGGGGCGATCGGCTCTTTTGCTATCACGATCATCCTGTTTGACAACAGGATGATCATAGCGCTGATTACGGTGATTGTTGCCGGCGTGTGTGCCTTTGTGGTTGGTGAGTTGGTTTACAACCGCAAGGTTGAAAAGGAGTTGGCCAGGATCAATAATGGGCTGGCCGATGATGAGTGAGCGTATCTGGTGAGGTTGTCTGTCAGCCTTATCCTGTTGTTGGTTGCTCTGGGGGGATGACAAAGGACGTCATCTCTCAAAGCTTGTTCTGGTAGCAACCCATTGGCACAGCCATAAATATCTCGACGTTGAACCAGCCTCATCAATGGCCAACTCACGTCGAGATTTTTTTAACGCCAGGCTTCAAACCACATTCGATTATTAAAGGCCTGGCTACTTAAAGGGAGACCATAAGAAAGAGGAGTAAAGTAGATAAAAACAAGACCAGCAATAATTAGTATTCCTATTGTAATGTTGCGTTTATTATTTTGTTGGTCCACTAAATAAGCAAGGGCCAGAATTGCAAAAATTAGAGAAGAGAAATAATGGTACAAAAACATTACTCGGCCAATACCAATGAAAGGCAAGTAGTTAACAAGATAGCCACCCAAAATTATTAATAAAATTTTATTTTTAAGAAATCTTCTGCCTAAGGATGTTATTAATAAATAAAAGATAGCCACGGTCGAAGCGAACCAAATAATTGGATTACCTATAAGATATATTTTTGCTTCTGTGCCTGGGGCTTGGGGTGGATTCATTGTGCCACCATTCCAGTAGTAAATAGAACGAGCCATAAATGGCCAAGTGTACCATTTAGAGCTGTAAGGATGTGTGGCAGTCAAGTTTTTATTAGATGTATACATTACTTTATTTAGTTCAATAAATTTTTGGAATGTATTTATTGACTCAATACTATTGTCGCTAGAATAGATCGAATCTTGTAGGGTGTGTTGAAAGGCAGGCGACATAAAAGCGTCTCCATTTCCTGATTTCGTAAGAATTGAAAAATGAAGTACAAAGATAGAGAAGTATATAAACAAAGGAATTAGGATAAAATAAAGCACAAGATTTATTATTTGCTTTAAAGAAAAATTCCGAATTATACTAGCCAACTCAATTACTCCAGCAATTCCTATAAAGGTTAATCCTGTCCATTTTATCGACATGGCTAAACCACCAAAGACAGACATGAGTATTAAGTATTTTGTATTATATTTTGAGGGTTCAGAGTTTTTGTATTTAAAATAAAATAGTAGAGCCGTAAATCCAAACAAAAGAAGAAAGGGATCAAGAAGGATAAGTCTTGATTGTGTGACCAAAGCGTTTTCAAGGGCAATAAGCATGCCGGCCCCAAATGAGGCTATTGTAGATAGTCCAAGTCCTAATGCTAGAAAATAAATTATAATTGGTAAAAGCATTCCAGCTAGTGCTGGCAGGAAACGTAAAGCAAGATACTTTTGGTCTGGAAAAGTGTCGCCAATACTTGCAAAACTGTATTCTGGGGAAAAGTTGAATAACTTAGCAAATCCAGCGATAATAAGTTTGCCTCCTGGAGGGTGAATATCAAAATAATACTGATGGGTATAATAGGACGAAATAAACTTCCCAAAGTGAACTTCATCAAAAACTGTTTTGTTGGGTTGACCAAAGAAGGCAAAATGGGTGCCAATACTTACGAAGATAATGGTTATGAGAAGGTTTCGCTTGCTGATCATTTTCTGTATAATATACTAGGTCTTGTATGCTATCCAGTATACAGTATTATATACTAAGGTCTAAGAATGAAAATAATAATTAAAATATTAACACCTTAAATAATGTTTGATCTAGTTATTGTGGGCGGTTCTGCGGCCGCAACAACGGCAGGAGTTTATGCGGCTAGACGTGGTCTTAATTTTAAAATTATAACAAAAGAATTTGGCGGGGAAGTTGCAACCTCCGGTGTTATAGAAAATTGGCCAGGAGTCCCTAATACTGATGGCCTCACACTAGCTGATCAATTTAAGGCCCACCTCCTGGCTAATCACGTTACCCCAGAAGAGGGTGTTGAGGTAACTAAGGTTACTAAAAATAGTGAAGATTTATTTAATATAGACGCTGGGGATCAGAAGTATCAAGCTAAGGCAGTGATTATAACTACAGGTGTTCATCCTCGCGAGTTGGGTGTGCCAGGAGAAAAAGATTTTCGCAATAAAGGGGTAAGTTATTGCACAACTTGTGACGGTCCCTTGTTTACAGATAAAAATGTTGCTGTGATTGGTGGAGGTAATTCAGCCTTAGAAGCAGCTTTAATGTTGGCCGACATTGCTTCACAGGTTTACGTTGTAAATAAAAATGCCCAATTCAAGGGTGAGCAGATTTTAATCGACAAACTAGCCCAAAAGTCGAATGTTAAAATTATTTATTTAGCCATGACGACTAATATAAAAGGAGAACAACTTGTGACCAGTGTCGGATATACTGATTCAAATGGTGCCCCAGTGGAATTAAAAGTCGACGGTGTGTTTGTTCACATTGGCATGATACCTAATTCTGGAATTGTTCCTGACGATGTTTTAAAAGACCAGTTTGGCCAGATAATAGTAGATGGACATTGTGCCACCAATATCCCTGGCCTATTTGCTGCAGGTGATGTTACTAATGTACCATTTAAACAAATTGTAATTGCGGCTGGACAGGGTTGTATTGCCCTTTTATCTGCAGTAGAATATTTAAATAGAAAATGATTTATCTAGGAGCTGATCATCGAGGGTTTGAGTTGAAGGAGAAATTAAAAGAGTTTTTTGATGAACTCAATTTTGAGTATATGGATCTTGGTAATCTCGAGCACGATCCCGATGATGATTTTACTAAATATGCTCTAAAAGTTGCTAGAAGTGTTGAGGACCATGAAGATAGGGGGATTGTTATCTGTGGTTCTGGTGTTGGGGTAGATGAGGTCGCTAATAAAGTTTCTGGTATTCGTTGTGGCTTAGCGATTGATAAAGAACAGATTCGGGCTGCTCGCCACGATGATGATATTAATGTTCTCGCCTTAGCAGCCGATCATACATCTGAAGATGATGCTAAAGAAATTGTAAAGATATTCTTGGATACTGATTTTTCAGACGAGGAGCGCTACAAGCGCCGTATTCACGATATTGAAAATATTGAAGAAGAATACTAATTCTAGATATATTTATGAATATTGAAGAATTAAAAAACTTAATCAAAGGAGATGTCACGACCGCTGACGCGGATCTTGTTCGTTATTCTCGTGATGCCAGTATTTTTGAGGTAAAACCGGAAGTTGTTATTTATCCCAAAGACCCAAGCGATCTAAAAAATATTGTAAATTGGGTTAATGATAATAAATCCAACCACCCAGACTTATCATTAACAGCTCGTTCAGCAGGAACAGACATGACTGGCGGACCGCTTAATGATTCAATTATTCTTGATTTTACTAAATATTTCAATCACATCTTAGAAGTTGGAGATAAACCATCAGGCTACGCAATTACAGAACCCGGTGTTTATTATCGTGATTTTGAAAAAGAAACTTTAGCTAAGGATTTGCTCCTGCCTTCATATCCAGCCTCCCACCTCCTTTGTGCTGTTGGGGGAGTAGTGGCCAATAATTCTGGTGGTGAGAAATCATTGAGCTATGGCAAAACAGAGGACTACATAGAAGAATTAAATATAATTTTGTCTGATGGAAATGAATATGTTTTTAATGCCTTAACATCGGAACAGCTTGAATCTAAAAAATTGCAACAAGATTTTGAGGGCCAGATTTATCGAGAGATGTATTCTCTACTTGAATCAAATCAGGAGGTCATTCAAAAAGCCAAGCCCGATGTTTCCAAAAACTCAGCCGGTTATTATCTTTGGAATGTTTATCCACCAGCACAGTCAGAGGCCAAGAGAATTTTTGATTTAAATAAATTATTTGTTGGTTCTCAGGGCACACTTGGTTTAATAACTAAAATAAAGTTCAGATTAATTAAGCCTAAAAAGTATTCTAAACTACTGGTCCTATTCCTAAAAGATTTGGCTCCGCTTGGTGGTTTAGTAAATGAAGTTATGAAGTTTAAGCCTGAGAGCTTTGAAACCTATGATGACCAAACTCTCAAACTGGTTTTGAGGTTTTTGCCTGATTTGATTAAAAAAATGAAAGGTAGTGCCCTGTCGTTGTTTTTTAAATTTTTACCCGAAGCAACTATGATTTTGACCGGTGGAATACCAAAGCTTGTTCTACTGGCTGAATTTACAGGCGATAATGAGGAGGAAGTTGATGAAAAATTAAAAACTGCTCAAGAGGCGGTAAAAGAAAAGTTCGATATCAAAACTCATATCACCAAAGATACTGAAGAGTCTGAAAAATATTGGACTATTCGTCGAGAAAGTTTTGCCCTGCTCAGAAAGCATGTTGGTAATGAACATACAGCACCGTTTGTCGATGATGTGATTGTTCACGTTGATCAACTACCGATGTTTCTACCAAAACTGAATGAATTGGTGGCTCAATACAAAGGTTTAACTTATACTTTGGCTGGGCATGCTGGTGATGCAAATTTTCACGTGATTCCGTTAATGGACTTTCGTGACGAGGCCAATCGTAAAGCTATCCCAGAATTATCAGAAAAAGTTTATGATTTAGTAGGGTCCTTGCATGGTTCTATTACGGCTGAACACAATGATGGCCTAGTCCGAACTCCGTATTTGGGGAAAATGTATAGCACAGAGATATTGGAATTATTTAAACAGACAAAAAATATATTTGATCCAAAAAATATTTTTAATCCTCGCAAAAAGGTTGGGGGATCGTTAGCTTACTCATTAGAGCACATTATGCATGAATAATCCTATTAAAATAATCCCTTCTATTGTGGCGTCTAATGCTCAAGAGTTTGAGTCTATGTTTGCCAAACTGAACCCCCACACACCCATAATCCATATTGATATTGGGGATGGTATCTTTATTACAAACATTCTTGTTGGGTTAGAAGAAGTGACTAAGTCTAAGGATATGGCCTTTCAAGCACACCTTATGGTTGAAAAACCAGAAGAGGTAATTAATAAATGGTCCCAACTCTTAAATGTTGAAAGTATTGTTTTCCACATTGAGGCTACTGACAAGGTTGAAGAAATAATCAAGACTGTACACAGTGCGGGGAAACAAGTTGGAATTGCTATTAATCTTGAGACCAAATCTGATTTATTAGAACCATTTTTAGCTAATATTGACTTTATCCAGTTTATGGCGGTTCATCCCGGCCAATATGGTGCTGAATTCCAGCCCGAGGTTATCGAAAAAATAACCAAATTTCATGAGCAGTATCCCGAGGTAGTTATAAGTGTGGACGGTGGGGAGAATCCCAGCCGAACATTGGGATTTATTGAATCGGGGGCTACAACAATTATTTCGGGTAGCTATGTAATGGATAGCGAGGATCCAGCCAAAGCAATAGGGGAGTTAAAACAATCAACCATATGAATGAATTTGATGTAGTCATCATTGGGTCAGCTTCGCGAGATGTTTTTTTGAGCTCGCCAGATTTTAAAATTCAAGATGATAGTGAGCTGTCATCTGGGCAAGCTCTAGTTTTGCCACTTGGTTCAAAAATTGAGATTAAAAAAATTGTTTTAGTGACAGGGGGAAGCGCGACTAATACAGCTGTTACACTTGCTCGCCAAGGTCTAAAAACTACTTGTATCAGTATCGTCGGTCAGGATCCAAACGCAGAAGCTATTCTAAAAGAGCTGGCTGACGAGGGTGTAGATACAGGCTTGTTTCAAAAACATAATGATGACTTAACTGCTTATTCAGTTATTTTGGTTCAGGGCGGTGGTGAACGGACTATTCTGTCATATAAAGGTGAGGGTCAACATTTTGAAGCTAAAAAAATTTCATTGGATCAGCTTAAGGCCCAGTGGTTGGTGGTCGGTAGTCTTGGAGGACACTTTGATTTGTTTGAAAAATCAGTTAATTGGGCGTCCACTAATAATGTAAAAATAGCTATTAATCCAGGGACGAAAGAACTGAAGTTGGGTTTGGAAAAATTAAAACCATTTCTAAAACAGGCAACAATAATATCAATGAACCAAGAAGAGGCATCTCAACTATTGGGAATTGAGTTTTCTAAAGAAGATGAAATATTTAAAGCGATGGATGGAATTGTGGATGGGATATTTGTGATGACTAAGGGGCATGAGGGGGTAGCGGTTTCAGATGGTCTAAATATTTATAGAGCTAGCGTGCCAGATTCGCCGATTGTGGAGCGAACTGGGGCGGGGGATGCTTTTATTTCTGGTTTTGTGGCCGAATATATTCATTCTGCCGATATTGCTAAATCAATTCAATTGGCGACTGCTAACTCATCGTCGGTGGTTACTCAATATGGCTCTAAGGCCGGTATATTAAGAAAAGGAGATGTTGGCCCGTGGCCGTTAGTGGAAGTAACAAGTTCTAATAAATAAAAACGAGGGGGGGCCTGTGGCCCGCCCCTCTTGCCCCTTTACGGGGGCCCTCTGCTGCCCCGCGGGTCCGAACATATGGTCCTCCAATCAGCCGGCGGTATGCCAGCTTTTGAGGGTTGGGAGTCGCTCCCTAACCTCAACTCTTTTAATGATAGCATATATAAAAAATTAAGTCAATATCCTGTGGAAAAGGACTGGAAAAACCCGGAAAATAAGGATAAAATAAGATCTATGAATAGTTATGATAAATTAGCTCAAATATTAGGTACTTCTTCGGAGGCGCTTTTGAAAATGGATCAGAGGATGTCGGCCTTAAGCCAGAAGCAAGGAGTGTTAGACGCTGTCATGAAACAAAACGATGAGGCGATTGATCAAACTCTGGCCGATTTGGGATTATCCCGCCAGTCTAGTGCCGAAGATGTTTATGGGGCATTAACGTCAAAACTTCTTGAGATAGATAGAAAACTTTTTGAATTGTTAGATAGACCCGATTTATCCAAAATGGCTTTGGATGCAGGAAAGATTCGCAATGTGGCTCTTTCAGTGTTTAGTCCGCCACAAGGTCTGTTTATTAAAAAAGAAAAAATAGTTGAGTTGTTAGAAAAACAATCACCCCAATCAATGTTAGAGCATTTTGGTTATCAGAATGTGGCTGAACTAATTGAAAAAGAAGGTTTTGTTTCAGTTGTGGCGGCTTTAAGATTTACCCAAACAAATGAGTGGATGCACCAGTTCTTTGATACGGCTTATCAAGACTTAAAGCCCGATGACTTTGAAGACAGAGATGTAGAAATCAAAATTCTAGATGTTAAATGGTTAGAAATTGCCCAAAAATTTATTGGCAAGAAATTTCATAATGTTAGTCATCTTAAAGAATTCGGGATTATTTTTATTAGCCCTGAGCCAATAGATCGACCAGGGGAGACTCTGAGGACGTTTGTTCTCTTGTTGCACTATTTACATGAGGTTCCTTTTTATTCAGGTCTGTTTCGTAAATATTTAAATGATTCAGATTTTGTGACCAAGCTTCAGTCATTGTTGCGCGGGGACGTCCCAGAAGGTGATGCTCCTGATTCGTCTTGGCGTATTGTTCAGCGTTATTTAGCCAAGGATGATCCAAATGATTCTCGACTTCATGAACCCCACGTTGATCCAGAGGCGGAGCATTGGTATCGAGTGGCTAACAATTTCAAGAGATTAGTGGAGGTGATGGATGATTCTGAAGAAAAATTCAATATCAGTTATTGGACTGGCCTTGATCACGTCGGTGGATATTTTAAGAATAAGGACGGGATAGATATCTTAGTGAGTTTTGATGTGGTTGATTTGATTATGTCGCTTGTCCAAAAAGGTGAGATTAAGTATCTATACCACCAACAAGAGGCGATGTGGAATTATATTTTTTCAGAATATATGGGTCGGGATAAAATGAACACACTGATCGAGGAAAATATTATAGATGGGTTTATAAGATTATAAAATAAAAATACAAACATGGATGATGCATCTTAATGATTATTTAAAAAAGGCCAAAGAAGGGAATTATGCAATTGGGCATTTTAATTTTGCAACTGGAGATGTCTTGAAGGCTGTTGTGGCTGGGGCCAAAGAAGCTGGTGCACCATGCGTTATGGTGGGTACATCAGAAGGTGAGGCTGACTTTGTGGGGCTCAAGGAGGCGGTGGCCCTTGTGGGAGCAGTAGCTGATGATATGCAGTTTCCTGTGTTTCTCAACGCTGACCACTTTAAATCATTTGAAAAATGCAAAGCGGCTATCGATGCTGGTTATGACTCTATCATCGCCGATGGCTCTAAGTTGGCTATGGCTGAAAATATTGCTTTTGCCAAACAGGTTACGGAATATGCTAAATCCATCAATCCAGATATCTCCGTTGAGGGTGAGCTAGGGTATTTAAAAGGCTCGTCTGAGGTACAAACTAAAATTGAAATAAGCCCAGCTGATTATTCAAAACCAGAAGAGGTGGCTGATTTTATTACTCAAACCGGAATAGACCGCATGGCAGTTGTGTTTGGTAATATTCACGGAATTGTGACGGATCAGGTGGAAAAGTTAGACATAGATCATTTTTCTAAGATTGTTGCCATGGATCCAAATCCGTCGTATGTTTTGCATGGGGCATCAGGACTCAAGGATGAGGATATAAAATTGGCCATCTATGCGGGTATTGTAAATATCCATTTTAATACCGAACTTCGGGTGGCCTATCACAATAAGCTTAAGGAGGAATTCTCTGACCCAACCACTTCCAATGAGACCACCCCATACAAATACCTTGGCCCAGCGGCTGAAGAAGTCAAAAAATTAGTGATGACCAAGACCAATCTCTTTATGGGTAAATAATTAACTATGGATATAGTTTAGGGGATTAAATATTATTTAATCCCCACTGAAGAACACCCCTCTTGTAAAGGATCAGTTTTTCTGTTAATATATCTAAACTAATATGGTAGCAACACAACATCATAAAATTGAGTTAGAGGCTCAACTTCGGACCATGATCGGTCGCAAAGTGAAGCAGATTAGGGATTCCGGCTTTATTCCGGCTGTTCTCTACGGAAAAGACCAAGACCCAATTGCACTACAGGTTCCAAATAAAGATTTTGCAAAAGCTCTTCGTTCTGCCGGAGAATCTACTCTTGTGTATCTGAATCTAAACGGTAAAACCTATCCAACGATTATTAATGACATTGCTCGTCATCCAGCCTCTGATGATGTTATTCACGCCGATTTCTTTAAAGTTAATCTTTCTCAGAAAGTTAAGACTAATGTTCCAGTTGCGCTTATTGGCGAATCTCAAGCCGTTAAAGATGGTGGTATTCTTATTAAAAACATAAATGAAGTTGAAGTAGAGGCCTTACCAGAAGACCTGCCTCACGAGATTAACTTTGATATATCAGCCCTCATTGTTTTTGGTGATCAGGTTTTACTAAAAGACGCTAAAACAGCCTCTGGGGTTGAGATTATTGGTAATGCCGATGAAATCATTGCCACCGTGCAGGCTCCTATTTCTGAAGAAGAATTAGCAACTTCTCTTGAAACTACGGT
>Ga0163151_10007901_pt1 | contig 12233 bp, 5 predicted proteins | sample OliLakLV19MP5IB2_FD_145596 | JGI IMG/M metagenome (GOLD analysis project Ga0163151, IMG submission 145596) | Freshwater microbial mat bacterial communities from Lake Vanda, McMurdo Dry Valleys, Antarctica - Oligotrophic Lake LV.19.MP5.IB-2 | ecosystem: Environmental > Aquatic > Freshwater > Lake...
CCCCACAAAAATCACCCCCAATACCCCGGCCAACAAAATCCCCCACATCCCCAAGCCCCAAGGCTGCGCAATTGCCCGGTCGTCTCCCACCGCCACCAGCCCGGCCCAGAAATAGGGCGATTGTGCCGCGCTGCCCACTTCCGAATCGCTGAGATAGGCCAATTTGGCTTCGCGCAATGCCACGCTTGTGCTACGCCCCTGCCGGATGTTGTTGTAGAAATATCGCAACAACCGGGAAGTGCTTTGGTCGTTCACAGACCACAGGCTCGACACGATGCAGGCAGCCCCCGCTTGCGCAAATGCCCGCGCCAGGCTCATTACGCCCTCGCCTTTTTCTTCTTTGCCGAGACCAGTTTCGCAGGCACTCAACATGACCAGATCGGCTTGCAAAGGCAGTGCGTAGAGATCGGGCAGCAACAACGAACCATCCATGAACTCAATACGCGGGTTTCCGCTGGCAAAAGCGTGGGTAGAAAAATGCAACACCCGATATCCACAGGCTTCCTTCAAAAAGTGTTGAAGGTCAGCGTTTTGGCCGCTTAAATGTTGAATGTTCCACCCGGTTATTCCTTGCCAGTCAAAATCGGCAGCAACCAGCGGCGCAAGGCCACGTTCCCGGTTTGCAAAGCCCGGCGCGATGGAGAGCAGGTAATTGGAAGCGTGTGATTTCAGGTTTTTTTGCTGGCGCAATACCGCGAGCGACCAAGCGTAGCGGACTTCTTGATTGCGCAAAAGGTAGGCCGCGTTCCGCAGCGAAGGCGACCCGACGTTTGTCGTCACCAGTGCCTCAAAGGGTACGAAATTCAGGATGCCATCGGGCAAAATGGTAAGCACAGAAGCCGAAGCGGTTTCAGGCGGAAGGATTTTTTGCCAAAGGGTGTAGGCCGTTTGGAAATACCCCTTAGGATCGTTCAGGATGGCGTAGTCGTTCTCAAAATATCCCAAGTAGCGCTGTATCAAGCCTTTCAATTCCGAGTCATTCACAATGCGCTTCCATACAAGTGGTTTATCTTTTTGGAACACAAAAACATCCACCCAACGCTCGCTTACAAAATATTCGGCCAAAACCTCGCCTTCCGCAAAATCGCTGGAAACGGGCAACAAATTGGACATGTTGGTTTCAAAGCCCGAAAGATTGGGGTATTCTTTTCGCAGGGTTGCTTCGAGCGCGGCGATTTGTTCGCGGATGCCATCGGCCTCGATGCGCCATTGTGACACCTGATCGCTTTTAGGCTCAAGCAGGAGGTTTTTGTCAAAATTGGAAAGACTCTGGCGCAGGGCAGTTAGTTCAGCAAAACGCGGGTCGCTGCCCGAAAGCCGTTGCCGCACGAGGTTGTCTTGCATGGCTTCAAGCAGGAGTGTGGCCTTGCTGCGTTCGGCGATGATAAAGGCTTTTTCAAGCCACACAGATTGGCCTGTTTTTTCATAAAGCAGCCTGGCTACCGTCATAGCTTCTTCCTCTCGGGCTCGTGTATCCTTTTGCAAATTCAACTTGGAGGAACTGTATTGGAACACCTTGCGTAGCATAGATTCTGCTTGCCAGGCGAGCTCGTGGCATTCGAGCGCAAGCTCCAGCCATCCAGCTTGGCCGCTTTTTTCATACAATGCCTGCGCTGCTGTGGCCTTCGCAGTGAGTGCTTCGAAGATGGTGTTTTCTTCGTAAAATTGGGAGGGGCTTGGGTTGGGATAGTTTGAAGAGTTTGAGGGGTTGAAGCTGGGAATGACGGCAGCAAGGGCGCGATCCGCCGCTTGGAGGGCTTGGAGGGGTCGGGCTTGTCGAATGCATAGATTTGAAATTGCGATGTGGTCTTTGCCAACTTCTCTGGACTGCGCTTTGGAGGCTGTAAGATCATCAGCAAGTGCGCCGGAGAGCAGGCGTTCGGCTTCGGAAAATTTGCCCAAAATGGTGCTTGCTTTTCCAGCAACGCGCCGGGCACGGGCACGAAACCCATGCGTTCGGGTGTCATCGGGCCTATCTGGGCGAAGCAGTTGGATTGCTTTTGCAGCGGTGAGGGCGGCTTCGGTACTGCGGCCCATGTCGAGCATAGTTTCGGCCAATCGGGCCAAAAGAAGCCCTCGCTCGTTATTGGCAATCCCAGTCTGGCTGAGCCCTTTCCGATAGTTTTCTTCTGCACTAGGGTAATCGCCCATATTCCAATAGGTGCTCCCAATGTTGGAATAAAGCCCTGATAATTCTTCATTGCTCTCCCCAACAGACAGTGCCTTTTGAAAAACGGCAATGGCTTTATCGTTGTCGCCAAGACGGATGTAATTGTTTCCGAGGGATTTGTAAATGGATTCAACAATAGAAAAGTCTTTGTAACGGAATTGTTCGTAAATGGAAATTGCATCTTGGTATGACCGCAATGATTGTAACAACTTTCCTTCAGTTTTGTAATAGTTGGCTTGATAGACCAATAAATATAAAAATGGCTCGAATTCAAGTGCGCCGTCAGCGTTTCGCCATTTCGTCGCAAAGGTTTCTTTGATAAGCCTCAAGGCTTCTTTCGAACTGTCAGCAAAGAAAAGTTGCGTATTGAACCGTGTCCAGGCCCAAAGCGCAAGGCTGTCAGCCTTTTTGGCCATCTCGGTTTTTAGGCCGTTGTAATACAAAAAGCTATCGCGTTGATTGTTTTCAAAGAAAAAATCAAGGCGTTTGTCAAACTGGTGAAGGTCATCGCGATTTTGCGCGGACAACGAGAAGGAGGCTGCCCCTAAAAGAAACAGGGCAATACAAGCATTTCGGTATGTGAAAAGGGGGGGCATAGGCTGCGATTTTGCGCAGCAAATTAAGGAAAAAGTTGTTGCGAAAAGCGTGAAGAATCTGCTTCACAGTGTCAGGCAGATTCTTCACGTAAATTACACGGACAGTCTTTTCGTCAAAGTTTCAACTCCAACGACAGCTGCACGAAAGGCCGCAGCTTCCGCTTTCGCTCCAGCATAGCGCCGCCCCGAATACCGAGGTTAAGCCCTTGGCGAACAGCGCCAAAAGTGAGATCGAAAAAAGCCTTGTAACGAATGGGCTTGGAAGTGTTAGAGCTGGTCGAAATAAAAATGCTATCGCTTGTTACTTCAGGGTCCACCGATCCCGGAAATTGATCGAGGACTATCTTTCTGGTTCTCATCTTTGTTTCGCCATTGTTGAACTGGATCAGCGCTGAACCGCCAATCCCGGCGCCCATAAACCGGGAAAAGTTTTTCCGCAAAAGCACAGGCAGTTCAAAAGATACAAAGCCTTGGCTGGTTTCCTCCATAACAGAGTCTATCGTAATTCGGGTGAAGTCCATATCAGGGTTTGTTGATGGAAATGTGTCAGTCCTTGAATACATCGAAACCGACTCGCTCCGCCCTTTTATTCCGGTCAGCAATTCCACCTGTGGATATATACGCCACGATTTGAAGGGCGACAGGCTTGCGCCCAGAAAAACATACCCGTTTTGCACAAAAGGCTCGTTTACTTCCGCTTCCTCACCTGAAGTGGTGTTCGTTCCAAAATTGGGTTCAAAAGCATAACCCGCTTTCAAACCCGGAGAGATGCCTATCTTGAAACGGGTTCGCGTATAATTGGTATAGATCGGGGCGTTTTTGTCGAAAGTGATTTTGGCGCGGCTGCGAAACGGTGTTTTAGGCATATTGCGTTCGGCCTCAATGCGGTAGCGGACAAACCCTTTGGTAGAATCCCGCTCGTCCACGCCTTTTTGCCGACTTCCTGGCAGGTATATGTTGCGGAAGGTGAACACAAGCCCGTCTTTGCTGGATGTAGTATCTATACAACTTCTCTTGTTGGGCTGTTTCGGGCAGATGGGGCATTTTGGGTACCATTCAAGGGGGCGCATCCGTTTCATGTCAAGCCCTTCCGGGATTTCAACTTTTACCTCTACTGTGCTGGCTGGGCCTTCTCCGTTGTTTTGGAACTGTACCTTGTAGTCCAATTTTTTTTTGCCGAAAGAGCGGTAATTCACCCGGCTGTCCGACACAATAATGGCGTTTGGGTCGTGCGAACTGACGATTTCAAATTCCAATTCAAATCGTTCGGCTGGAATAAGGGGATCAAAAGGCGCGAATATGGCCTCCAAATGGATAAAAGCATTGGTGTCTTGAAGCATTTTATCGGTGCCGCGCAATGCCACGAACAAGTTGCGCTTTTCACCTGGCTGCAGGTCTGTAAACCGCCATATTTTTTCTTCCTTATATGCCCCTCTTGCGTAGTTGAGCAAGTTTTGGAGGATTTCGGCAGAGGGGAAATCTCCCGGCAATGTACTGCTGACACCTGTATGGGAGGGCAAATTCAAGAGCGTCCAGCCATTTGTGCCGGGCTCGTCCATGGGCAAGACCTGAGACGTAGCAGCGTCCACTTTCTCATTAAAATGTAGCCTTGCGCTGTCGAGCGCAAAGTGCGAGGTAGAAAATCGTCTTTCGTTAAAAAAGAGGTGCAATCGCCCGTCGGTCCTGACCATGCCAAGGTTGCGGTAGCTAAGGATACAGGTTAACTCTTCATTGGCCCGTGCTTGCCTGCTGGCGGCCATCCGAATTGGTAAAAGGGTGGAATCGAATACCGTGGGTATGTCGCCGGGCAGGCCGCCAGTTTGGCTTGCCATAATCCCTTTGCCCTTTTTGTTGGGCAGTTTGCCGTCATCATAATGTGCGGTAGCCTCCAAAATGGGATCGTATCCGCCTGCTTTCCCAAATTTGTGCAAAGGCTTTTCTTCAAAACTAAAACTTCCGTCACCGAACTCCCAATAATAGGTCCAGAATGACAGGGGCGCTCCGGCCTTTTGGAGTAAAGGCGGCGGAGCAGGGCTGAAGCGGTAGCCATCCCCTTCGGGAGCTACGGTAAAATCGAGCACTCGGGGCACTGCTTGGGCCTGCTGATTTTGAGCCATCAAAGGAGCTGCAAAAAGAACAAATGCGAAAAGAACTGTGAGGTTTTTCATAGGCGAAAGTTGATTTAGAGCCTGTCGGGGGTTTTTTCGCCAAGTGAGAAAATCCCCATCAGGCTCTTATTAAAAGTGGTTAAGCGGGCAATTTTACGAAGGTTTTTTTAGGCTTTTCAAAATTATTGTAAAAGCGGGGTAAACAATGAGATTACCACCCCTGCTATTATTTGAATAAAGGCCCATTTGCTGCTATTGCGCCAGTGCTCGCAGATTTCTTCGGTGATAAAAAGTTGGCCATTGTCTAACGATTGGTCTTGGGGGAGATCGGAATCTAAAATTTGAGCTGCTTCATCAATCATGGTTAAGATTGTTTTGTGTGATAAGGAATGTTGTTTCCTTTATATCGAAGCTTGGTTACTTGCCTTACCCACACATTCAAACTATTTCCCCAATAAAAATCCCCGACCTGTGGGACAGGCCGGGGGAAAAGAAAAAATGTTCAGAGGATTGTGCTTCGATGGGCTGGTTTGTGCAGCTATTCTTTCACTACTCGCCCGGTCCAAATCGCTTGTCCGTTGCTCATTGCACGAACCAGGTAAATCCCCGCCGGGTAATTGCTGATTGAAAGTGATTGGCTTTTCATGCCTGCTTTTACCAGGATTTGCTGCACCCTGCGGCCCGTAAGGTCCATGATGGAAATCTGCGCGTCAGATTCCAGCGGCTGGCCAAATTCCAAAGTCATACCGCCACTTGTCGGGTTGGGGAAAAGCGTGGCACTTACTTGTCCGACTATATCCTTGGTGGCACTGGTGCCAATTCTGCGGATGCAAACATCGTCAATACGCGACCAGGAGACGTAGTCGCCATGGTTGATGTTATAGTTATTCCAAACGCTGATAGTCAGGGTGTTGAAATTTTGCGTTGCCGTCCAAGGCACAGAGGTATAGGTGGTCCAGTTGGTCGTCAACACAGGCGAGAGATAGATTTCGTCGCAAGTGCCCGAGCAGTTCAAATAACTACCCGGAAGGCCCGTAGAGGCACGGAAACGGAAACGCACGCTGTCTTGCACGGTATTCAGCCATTTGCCGCAAAAAGTGACCTCGTAAATCCCGCCCGTGGCGAACGCGACCGGCTGCTGAATGCTTTCTCCCACCACCTGATTGCCCCACATTTGGATGGCGCCCGCTTCCTGGCAGGTATCGAAGGTGATGACTTGTGGGGTATTGGTCCAGGTGCTCCAGTTGTTTACATTGCCGGGACTGCCGAGATTGCCAGGCACGAGACCGGCTGTGAAATCGCCGTTCAGCACGATGTTGTCTTTGCAAAGAATAGGGTCAGAGACTTGTATCTGTTTGCAAAACTCGTAGGTGCAAATTTGCCCATCAATCGAAATCCGCGTCACCACCATGCACACGAAGTAAACGCCCGCTATCGAATAGGTGTGAAAGACAGTCGCATTGGCAACGGAATTGCTGTTTGGCGAACCATCGCCCCAGAGCCACAGCACTTTGTCGCAGGTGTCGAGCGCGACCGGCGTGAACCCGATTGGGTTGGTTCCTGTGGTGGTAAAACCAGCCCCTACAGCGGCAAAAAACGTGGAATCGCACAAGCAGCCATCGGTCAAATGGTCTATTACCACGTCGAAGCAAATCGTGTCGCTGCACATCATGGTGGCAGAATTCGTTCCGTAGGCAGACACTACCAGACAAACGGTATAAACTCCTGTGTTTGCATAGGTATGCACTTCATTTTGATTAAAACCGGTGCCGGCATCGCCGAATGTCCAACTCCAACTGAAGATCGTGCCGCTCACAATAGTGGATAAATCGGTGAACGTAACCGTGTTCCCGCTCACAGAAGCGGAGAAATTTGCCACCAATCCAATGGTATCGCAAGCGTCTATCGGGGTATCATGGATGACAATGTCAAAGCAAATTGTATCGCGGCATAAAGCGCCCGCATTTCCACCTGCCACGATGAGGCAAACAATGTACGCGCCCGGGCTGGAATAAGTATGCGTCGGGTTTTGCAAGTTGCTGGTGTTGGCATCGCCAAAATCCCAGCTCCAGGAAAAGATCGAGCCGCTGCCAATGGTGGATAAATCGGTGAAAACAACGGTGTTTCCACTTACCGAATAACTGAAATTGGCATTCAGTCCAAGCGTGTCGCAGGGATCAATCGGGTTGGAGTTGTGGCAAAAGGTCTGCTTGTCGTCGTACAAAACCGTTGTCAAACTCGAGGGGAAAAAGTCCTGCGGTATGTTAGGAATCGGCTGCTCCGAAGTAGTAATGGGCTGTCGTGGGAGGATGACCGTTTCAGGCGAGTGGTAGCAATCGCTTTCCGTTTGACCAATCTTGTTGGTCTTGATAGCGAGGATATTATAGTCAAAAATGTGTGGTTGGATGATCTCATAAGTGTGGCCTGTGATGAAATATTCATCATTTGCGTCCGGCTCCACGCGGTTTCCCTGCGAAGCAAAACCCATGTGGTACACCCGTGTCCAATCCACCGAACTTCCGTTTTCGTCTATGCGCATCAACATGCACTGTCCGATTTCTGGCGGATCGCTCACGCCGGTGTCTTCGGCTTTGCCTGTGAGCACGAGTTTGTTGTTCAGGCCAAATTGGAAGTGCGTTGCAAGTTCCAAAGGACTGTTTTGAATGTCGTAATTGTTGGCCCACATCAGGTTGCCGCTGATGTCGGTTTGCATCATCAACACTTTGCGCGGGTCGGCGCTGTTGTTTTCGAGCGAATAACCCGATACCCACAAGTTGCCCACCGGCGGAGTTGGCCCGCCGCAATCGCCCTGAATGCAAGTGCCTGCATCGTCGGCATTGGGGGCGATGTCGTAGGTTTTCATCCAGGACACGGAGCCTGTTGGCACCTGGAGGCTGAGGATAAAAACCTGGTCGTTTCCGCCGGCGACCGACACTTTGCCTGTCACAAAATATTCGTTTGGCAGATTCGGGCAAGCCGATTGCAAGGTGGCAAAAGCTGTCACGGAAGCCACCGAGGGCACCCCGTTCACGCGGTACGTCCATTCCCAGAGCAGGTTGCCCGCACAGTCTGTTTTCACTGCATGGATGAGCGCCATTCCGGAAACAGGGTCGGTTTTCGTGCCGACGAGGATGAAATTGCCAGCGCCGTCTTGCTTAACGCAGGCACTTTTTTCATCTGCGTTGAGCGTGCCGATGCGGCGCACCCACTGTGGGTTTCCAGCGCCATCGGTGAGGGTGAGGAGCATGTTGTTTGCACCCCCGTTGAACTCATTTCCGGCGATGATATACCCTTGAGCGCCAGCGCAGTCTGTGGCTTTTTCGATCCAGGTGGCGGTTTCGCCCACGTCCTGGCCGAGTATTTTGGAGGGGAAGAGCAAGTTGCCGAGCGGGTCGAGGCGCAGGAGTTGCATGTCGCCGGCCGGGTTGAAAAGTCCGTTGGGGTGGTTGATGTTGCCGCCGAGGATGAGGTAATTGCCGTTGTTGGCGATGAGGCCGCTCGCGCCGCGCTCGTCGGTAGGCACCGGGTAGCCGATGGCGGTCTGGAACGTTTGGCTGAACAGCTGAAGCGCGTTAAAAACAAGGAGAACGATGAACGATGAACGATAAACGATGAACAACGAATGAGGAACAAGAAGGTGTGTTAGATTAAAAGGAAGAGATGGTTTTTTTGAAGCCTTCGGGAATTGTGTGCAGAGATTTTTCATTGTAGACCAATTGAAAAGGATGAAAAGAAAATTGGTATTCCGTGGGCTGATTACTCTGCTATCGCGATTTTGGGGAAAGCTTACCCTTTTTGGGAAAAAAGTTAGGTGCCATCTCCGAACCGGAGCATCCGAAGGGTCACATCTCAATTCTTTGTCCTTGTAGAATTGGGCTAGCTTTTCTATATCTGTAAACAAATGGAAATTCCTACCCTCGAAGCCCTGCTCGAAACAACCGCGAGCAACATCGAAAACAAACGATATTTTTATGTAATTGGCTCAGTCACAGTGCCGGAAATTGCTTTTGTGGCATTTGTCTCTGGGTTTGATGTTAGCATGTATCGGCATATTGTGGAAAATTACGCATTGCAACACACCCTACGAAAACAGGGCAATTATATTACAGAGGTTGCACGTGGGCAGTTTGTTGTCTCACCTGAAACTTTCCTTTTTATACCAATGATAATTGCAAGTTTTGACAGCCTATCTTATGAATTACTGAAAAACCGCCACACGTTGATTTACGAAAAAGAGATCGGAGAGCGACGCTATTTTTATATCGCAGAGATTCGGGTTGGAAGAAAAAAACAAATTTGCGCACAAACACTCTGGGTGCGAAAAGCAAAAAAGCCACCCCGATAAATCGGAGCGGCTCTTTACATTTAAAAGCGTGCAATAGCCAATTTTAAGACTCCTGCACCCAACGTTCGAAACGGTTCTATCAAAATGCAATAGAAATGTAAGGTATTTGGTGCGAACCTGAACAATTGCCTTCGCTGAATTTTCCCCTGATTTTCTGCCTTGCATCCCCTTCACCAATCTTTCCACTCCGCCATGAGAACTTTTCTCCTTTCCCTATTGCTTGCAGCTACACTCAGCGTCGCAGCCCAACCCAGCTCCTTCCGCATCCAACACAGTTGCTCCTTCGACGATGTCGAGCAGAGCTCCAACGCTTACTTATACGACCCTTCCGACGAGGCTGACCGCATCGTGGCCGAAATCGTGGACGCGCTGGGATGGACCAAAAACTTTGTAGTAAAAGCCTCTGGAGTACGAAATGCCGTTGCCACCGAGGAAGGCGGCCGGCGTTACATCCTGTATTCCACTACCTTTTTAGAAAAATTCAAGGGCGATGAGCGCACCCGCTGGGCCGCCTACTCCGTGTTGGCACACGAAATTGGCCACCACCTCAACAATGATAACTTTGGCGAGACCGACATGCGCCGCCGAAAAGTCTGCGAACTCGAAGCCGACCGATTCTCTGGCTCGGTGTTGCGGATGCTCGGCGCGAATCTGGACGAAGCCCAGGGCGGCATCGAAAGCCTTGAAAAAGAAGATGAAACGACGACTCACCCGCCCAAAATAGCCCGCCGCGAAGCCGTGGCCACGGGCTGGAAAAAACGCGACGAATCCCTTCGCGCCCGAGGGGATTCAGGCGCGGGCAAACCTGCAGACAATGATGGCGATGGGGTGCCAGATTCCCGCGACGAATGCCCCAACGACTACGGTACCCACAGCAGCGGTTGCCCCGACAGCGACGAAGATCGTGAGTCTGGTGAATGCCAGCACTTCGTCACCGTAAGCAGTTTCAATATTGGCAAATACGAAATAACCCAGGCCGATTGGCAGGAAGTGATAGGCAACAATCCTTCGAATTTCAACAAAGAAACTGTCAGGAATGCCGGTAGAATCTGTTTCTTGGGATGATGTGCAGGAATTTTTGAACAAACTAAACGCCCGCTTCCCGGATCGAAACTACCGCCTGCCCTCGGAAGAAGAATGGGAATACGCCGCGAGCGGGGGCAATAAAAGAAAAAAATATGTTTACGCAGGAGATAACTTGATTGGCAATGTGGCTTGTAATAGGGGCAATTCTGGCAATAAAACCCACCCAGTAGGCGAGCGCAAAGCCAACGAATTGGGATTGTACGACATGAGCGGCAATGTGTGGGAATGGTGTGAAGATAAGTATAAGCCTTATGCGGGGTGCTCTGGTTCGGAAAGTACCTATCGTGTGCTTCGCGGCGGTTCGTGGAGCGATGTTCCGCCGGATTGCCGTGCGGCCAATCGCAACAGGGCCATTCCGCTCGATCGAAACTACAATATCGGTTTTCGGGTCCTGCGAGGCTATTAACCTTTGGCACTTTTAAACTTTTACCCTTTTGGGCGGGCGAACGGCGGGTAGCGCGGCTTTTAAGCCGTCGGGACACGCGCCGTTTACGGCGCAGCACCGAGGCGTCTCGATCCCGAGAACCGGGAGAGGAGGTGTCGCCTCGGCTTTCATACAAAGACGGGTTCATTTCTTGGCCACCCCCTACCCCTAAAGGGGAGTCTATCCCGTTGAGTGCATAATTTGTTGAAAAGCAAACAATTATGCACTCGACGGGATAGACACCCCTTTAGGGGTAGGGGGTGGCCAAGAAACAAAACCTCACTCCACCACCTTAAAAGTCGTTCTCCGATTCGTCTGGTGCTCGGCCTCTGTACAGGAAGAGCAAGAACACAGCGCCGCCGGTTGGCTCTCCCCATAGCCCTTAGCAGATAGCCGAGTTCCGTCTATGCCTTTGGAAATCAGGTAATTGACCGCACTTTGCGCACGCCGTTGAGAAAGATTCTGGTTGTAGGCATCGTTCCCGCGACAGTCGGTATGGCTGCCGAGTTGGATGCGGATGTCGGCGTTTTGGCGCAGCACTTCGGAGAGGCGGTTGAGCGTTGGCTCGGCATCGGGGCGGATATCCCACTTGTCGTAGTCGTAGTAAATATTCTCCAGCACGATTTCGCGGTCGCGGAAAATCTGGTCCAGCACGATTTCAATTTCAAAGGTCTGCACCGGGTTACCAGGGTCTTTGGCGATGCCTTTTGTACTGAATTTCGCCCTGTTGGCGAGGTAGCCCGCCAGTGTCGCGTTGAAATTGTAGTCCGTGTTTTCGGCCAGTTCCATTTTGAAAAAACCGTCATCTTTTACGGTGAACGGCTGCTTTTTGCTGCCCCATTCGGCGATAACGGTTGCGCCGGAGAGCGGTTTGCGGCCCAAGATTTTACTGTTCGGGTTGGCAGGGTCGGAGAAGATTTTTTCCAGCACATAGCCTTCCAAAATGAATTTGTAGGCCAAAGGCTTCGCTGGCACGGTGTCCACTTTTGGTGGTTTGGGTGGGGGTACCCGTTGTTCAAAACGGTAAATATCATCGCCGCCTTTGGCTGTTTCAAGCGGGCGGTTACTCGTGAAATACCCCGATTTTATCAAATCGCCCGGTTTTGGATCTTTTAGCACGATCACAGAAGCGCGATCTACGATCAGGCCAAAATCATCTGCACCGCTGTTGATGGGCGATTTGAGATTCTGAGGTGGCGACCAGGCGTTCTTTTCAGATTTGTAAGACCTGAAAACATCCAGCCCTCCCATGCCCGTGTGGCCGTCGGAGGCGAAGTACAAGGTGTCGGCATCAAAGTTCGGGAAGAGTTCGTTGGAGGGCGTGTTCAGGCTGCGGGGCAGAAGTTTTGGTGCGTCCCAGCCCGTTTCAGTTTTGGGGTTTCGCTGCGCCGACCAAAGGTCAAAACCGCCCCAGCCTTCGGGGTCGTTACAGGCAAAATAGAGCGTGTTGCCATCGGGGCTGAGGGTAGGGTGGAAGTAGTTGATTTTCTCCTTTTGAAAAGGG
>Ga0163151_10007902_pt1 | contig 12232 bp, 13 predicted proteins | sample OliLakLV19MP5IB2_FD_145596 | JGI IMG/M metagenome (GOLD analysis project Ga0163151, IMG submission 145596) | Freshwater microbial mat bacterial communities from Lake Vanda, McMurdo Dry Valleys, Antarctica - Oligotrophic Lake LV.19.MP5.IB-2 | ecosystem: Environmental > Aquatic > Freshwater >...
AAGGTCTTACACCGTCTCCGCAGGCTAAGACCGTGAGCCCCACGGCCTGAATAACTTTTGCTGCATTCACGTCCCTGTCGTGCGTGCACGAACAGCCTGGGCACGTCCACTCGCGGACGTTTAGCGGCATCTTCGCCACGAGATGCCCACAGTTCGAGCACGTCTTGCTGCTCGGATACCAGCGGTCGATAGCTACCACTTCGCGCCCATACCACTGCGCCTTGTACTCCAGTTGTCGCCGAAACTCCGACCAACCAGCGTCCGAAATTGACTTCGCCAAACAGTGGTTTTTTACCATGTTGCGTACCGACAAGTCCTCGATCATCACCGTTTGGTTCTCGCGGATCAGTCGAGTTGACAGTTTGTGTAACTGGTCGTGGCGTCGATCTTTGATTCGTGCATGTATCCGAGCCACCTTGATTCGAGCTTTCGCCCTGTTCGCGGAACCCTTCCGCTTCTTGGACAATGCTCGTTGTGCTTTGGCTAGACTCTTTTCCTCTTTGCGATAGTTGCGAGGGTTGGTAATCTTCTCCCCCGTTGAAAATACGAGGAGATGGTTGAGGCCAACATCTATACCCACTGTCGCTTCGGTTTTCGGCAAAGATTCTACGTTCGCTTCTACCAGAATCGAAATGTGGAAGCGTCCCGCCGAATCTTTTGACACCGTTACCGACGAAGGTTTTGAACCGTCCGGCAATTCCCTGCTCCAAGCGATATTCAAAGGCTCCAGCATCTTTGCCAGCTTGATCTGACCGTTGCGGTAGCTGAATCCGAAACTCGTGTACGTCGCTGAGGCTTTGCTTTTGTGCTTCGACTTGAATCGCGGGTATTTCGCCGTCTTGTTCCAAAAGTTGACGTAAGCACTTTGAAGCTGTCGTACTGCTTGCTGCAACGGAACCGACGCCACCTCGCCCAACCATTCCGTGTCGGGGTCTTGACGCCACTGGGCGATCCAGCGAGAAGACTCCGCGTAGGTGATCTTCTTCTGTTCCTGCGTATAGGCGCGGGAGCGTTCGGCTAAAGCCCGGTTGTAGACGTACCGTGTCGAGCCGAAAGTTTTTGCAAGTTCCTGTGCTTGTTCTGGGGTCGGGTAGAAGCGGTACCTGTACGCACGCTTCAACTCCATGCTTACATACTAGCACACTAATAGGACACCTCGCTAACCCCATAGCTAAAGCAAGGGGCTTGCGCTCAGCTTTACGGTCAGAGCTAGGCTTCCTCATCCAGAAAGGCCAATCTAGGAGAGAGCTTTAACCCAAGCTTCTTTGAGATGGGAAACCTTGCAACCTCTTCCGAATCAAGCTTTCGCACAAGGTTGTTAAAGAGGGTCATGCATTCCGAAGGAATAGACCTTCTGTCTCCATATTTATCTACCTTGCCAAACTCAAGGTCCCAAGCCCTTTCTGACCAACCAGCGCCGCACAGTCTATCGCCAGTTAGATCGTCAACGGCATAGAGCAGCTCTTCTCCAAGCTTTTTCCAAAGAGGTCTATAATAAATGCCAACAGACCAACCGTCATTTCCGTGCCAAACGCTCCACTCTTTAATCTTCATTTCTCTCCAAAATATCTATCGGGCATCCGTCCTCACAGTCTGGATACATTTCGTCTGTTTCTATACATACTACACAGGTTGTGTATTTTTCTCCAGGCAGACCACGGAGCTTCTTTCCGCAAATTGCAATCTTGTCAGACTTACAACAACTGAGATGTGATCGAGACTCTTTCTCTATAGACTCAAATACTTCTTCAAGGAGCTTAATTTCAAGACTCATTGTATCCTCGGATAACTGTGGTGAGAGTATACATAAATAACTCTTCCGCTAGGAAGCCTATCTCTTTCATAGACATCAACCCCCATATAGTAGGGATTGGCATTCCAGCGCCACCTCTTTTTTCCGGACATAGATGGGAGGGCAACCTCCCGTACGTCATCCTCCACATCGAAGGCGGCAATATTTTGTGGGCCACCAATCATAAGCCTTTTCATTTCTCTCCCTCACCACCTGTATCAAAATGAATTAGGTCGAAGGGATCTTTACTACAGAATCTAAACTCTCCCCTGGGGTTGATAAAATAAACCGTAAATTGGTCTCCCATCATTCCCCCAACAATTATCCTAGAGTCACTAAAGTTTCTAGAACAAACAAGGTCCATAGAGAAAACGCTTCCGTCAACATACCTAATTCGGTAGAAGTCAAATCTTCTGACATCCTTAATGACGGCCCGGTCCTTCTTAAGGTAGTGAATCACTGACGACGGAGATATAATTCTTTGAACCTGCCTCTTCCTTCGATTATCTCTATCCTCCCACCTTCTATAAATAAACAGGATCGTGCCAAGTAGAACCACTAGGCAAAATACTAAATAAACAAAACCTACCGCCGCATTGGTATTATCCATAGCGTTTATCCTTTAAACTAGCTCTGATCAATTTAAGGTTAAGGCAGGGATTGTATTTACACTCCGGGCACGTTCCCTCCGAATGAATTTCTGCCACTGCAGAAAGCGTTTCTAGCAGGTCTGCCGCCATCATCATAGCGTCTGTCCCGGCAGATTTTGTTTTCTGATTCCTGAGCTTTTTCAGGTCATTTTCAAGCAGGAAGATTTCAATCGGTTTCATCTTCAAAGATTCCTTCCTTGAAGAATGGGGGTGGCGAATAGGTATCACCCTTCTTGTGCATATCTAAAATCGCTAGCGCCGCAACGGGGTTCTCCTGTTTGAGTAGCTCTAGCAAAATATCGTTTGTTCTAGTTAGCTGAACGCCAATAAACATAAGGGCTTCTGTTGTTAGCTCTCCTAGAGAAAGCTCTTCTTCACTCATTGTTTTTCCAATCTAGCCTAAACTTTTCGATCCGTGTAAGGGCAATGTCTCGACCGTAGCCTACTCCTGCAATAAACTCTTCATTTTCTCCTTCTCCTAAAAGAGCGTTTGCAGCGTTCGCAATATCGCTCTTTAGCTCGATTAGTAGCTGATTCAAAGTAGAAGACTCAAATCCTGTTTCATTCCAAGGTTCTTGTTTGCCACCACACTTACAGCTACATCCCACGAATAAACTCCTCATATACAGTTGGAAACTTTTCTTCTATTAACCGCTCTACCGCCAAGGAATATTCCCGAATCTCTACTTGTGAGTCCTGGGCGGACCTTAGTGCAACGAAATTCAGAGCGGCATGCAGACTTGGAGTCCACAAATATCGAGTATACATTGCATATGCGGGAAGGAAGAGCCTTGCTTGTTCGGGAGCTACTCCTAGCTCCATAGCACTCTCATATTTCTCTATTGAAGAAAGAACGTGCCTCTGCAACTGTTCGCGCAAATGGGAGGAATATTCAGATTTGATGCCCGCACCCGACCCTTGTTTTGAATTCTCTGGGGCTGAACGCCATACTTCAGGAATATAGAACTCCGGCTCGTCTCGCACATAGCGCCTAGAAAGCTCTGAGAAAGGCGTTCCCGCCTCTATGGTGGAAGCGCCCACAATATGCCTCCAGTGCTGCCTGGCAACCAACAGGGGCGCGTTAAACTCCACTGAGAGAAAGACGTGTCTCATCGGAGAGGTATGTTCGTGTTTCACCAGAAACTTTAGTAACCCTCTGTCCCTATCCTCAAGGGATTCGGATTTTTGGTCATATGAAACTCGGGCGGCATTCACGATTGACAGTTCGTCCCCGTAGGTATCAACCAGTCGAACATATCCCTTGTCCAGCACATCAATCTTCGTCAAGAAAACTTTCTCCAATCACTTTCAAGTATTCCGCTTCAATTCTAAGTAGGGAATTAATCCCTAGGTATGTTTTGTTCCCACATGAGATACAGAACAGGTAAATTTCTTTTCTTGCCCCGACGTAGAGAGGGTCACCACACCGGCAGGTGAAGAGAGGGTCGTCCCCTGGCGATTCTAGAAGTTCGTTCCGATAATAGTTCAACATCGGAACCATTCGCAGGTCATCTTGCAAAGGTAGGCCCTCTCTACTCGGTTATTACCAACTTAACACAGACTTGAAATCGAGTCAAGTTCTGGCCTATTTAAAACTTTTTCAAAAGTATTTTGAGAAAACCCTTGACAGATCGTAAGTAGACTATATACTTATCTTTATAGTCTTTAAAGAATATTAACCAATTACTCCCTACGGTCGTAATTGGAAGAGACTACTAAAGTAGTCTCTTACTCTTATATAAAGAGTTATAAGACATTAAGGAATTACCCGCAATTACTATATTAGTCAATTGTAGTAATTAAGTAAATTAGGGGATTATTAAGGGGCTACCGGTCCCGGCAGAACAAATAAAGCAATACTTGACATATTGAAACGATCAAGGTACTCTTGAGTAAAGGTGAGGAGAAGGTAATGATGTCATGTGGGTTTGACGAAACTGTTTTTGTTTGTACCGAGGATGGATTCAAGAATGTGGATTCAATTTCTCAAGAGGATCGAGTCATTGGAAAGCGAAATGGAAAAGAGATTCTTGTAGAAATTGATGAGATCGAAACTGATTTCTCTTATACTGGCAAGATCGTTGACTTCATTATCAATGATAAGCCGTTGATTTCTGTTGTTGGAAATCAACGAGTCTTTTGGTTTACTTGGGACTTTAAGACTCCGTCCATGCACGCACACCTCGGACGTGCGGAAGAACTTTATGACTTTTTGCAAGAGCATCCGAAAACCCCAGTTCATATTCCTACCGCATATGACGAAAACTATGTAAAGATTTTCGCTGAAAACGTTTTGGTTCGGGAAGTCGTTAACCATCGAGTGTGGGGAGTTAAGAATGAACTTTCTAACATCATTGTTAAGTCCGGTGGAGAAGCCCTGATCTTTAGCGATATGGGGTGAACAAAACAGTAAGTTTTTATACGCATACCCACGGATTAAACTCTTCTACTGGATTTGGCTATTGCGGTCTTAATATAGTTCAGAGTTTGAAATCATTAGGATATCGAGTTCCTTTTGGTGACCCTTCCGCCCCTCTCCAGATTAACTTTACTCATCCAGGGAACTACGCAGATTCACCAGGTTCACAATATAAGATTGGTTACACCCCTTGGGAATCTACAGCCCTCAAAGAGGGCTGGCTGGACAAAATGAATCTTTGCGATGAGATTTGGACCCCCTCCGACCTAGTCGCAGGATGGTTCGCGAATTGCGGAGTACGGGTGCCAATCAAAGTATACGAACATGGGGTTACAACCGAATGGCTACCAATTAAAAGAACGCCAACTCCCCAACTTAACTTTTTCCATCATGGAGGAGAGGCTAACAGAAAACTAGCTCAATTAACCGTCGATGCATTCATTGAAACTTTTGGAAAGAACAATCCGGCGGTAGCTCTGACGTTTAAATCTAACGGTCCAGTAAAAGCTAGAGCAGAATATCCAGACGGTAGTATAAAAAACATTCTTAAGGGTTCTAGCAACATCAGAGTCATTTCGCATGAGCTCTCTCAAGGGGAGATAGTCCAGCTTTATAATATGCATGATGTAATGATTTATTGCTCGGCAGGAGAGGGGTTCGGAATGTCTCCACTGCAAGCAATGGGAAGCGGAATGCCCGTAATTATGAATACCACCTGGGCACCATATCGAAGATTTGCTAATCCAAACCTTACGGTCAAGGACAGTCTCGTTAGAAGCTCCTGGGGATACGAACATCCAGGAAGTGTACTCCGGCCAAGCTTTGACGATCTTTGTAGGGCAATGGCGTACACGTATGACAACTTTAAAGAAGTTGCGGATCATGCCTACGACCAAGCAGAACAGGTACATGAAGAATATAACTGGGTAGACCTTACCGATAAAATGTTTACCCCCTTAATGAAAAAACTTTCTTGAAATATATTCATTCGCTCTAAACAGATATAGAATGGATGAATCACACAAAAATTGGAGCAGAAATAATTTGACAGGCGAACTATTACTATTCTCTTTTAGGCTCACTGAAGAGTTCTTAGAGAAGTATAAGAAGGTAAACCCTCCCTTTGGCTTTAGGGACGCGGGCGGAAACTCTCTAGGAGAGATCACATTTATGAGGACATACTCTAGGGTGAAGCCAGACGGATCAAAAGAGAAGTGGTGGGAGGTCTGTAAGCGAGTTGCAGAAGGTTCCTATACGGTACAGAAAGATTTTTGTCTAAGGAACAGGCTTCCTTGGAATCACCGAAAGGGACAGGCGTCTGCACAAGAAGCTTTTGACAGAATGTTTCATTTTAAGTGGACTCCTCCAGGACGAGGGCTGTGGATTATGGGTACTCCAATCGTTATGGAGCACAAAGACTCTACCGGCTTGCAAAACTGCGCTTTCGTATCTACGGGAGACATGGACAGAAATAATCCGGGTGCGGTATACAGCTTAATCTTAGTTCTTCTGGCTACCGGGGTCGGAGTTGGGTACGACAATAAAGGAGAGTCCAAGTCCTTCGGAATCTACAAGCCAAAAGGAGAATACAGCTTTGTTATTCCAGACACTAGAGAGGGTTGGGGTGAAGCACTAGAGAGAATTATTAATGCATACCTAAGGCCTTCACAAAAACTACCCGTCTTTGACTACTCAGAAATACGTCCACATGGAACACCTATTAAGACTTTTGGAGGAGTTGCTTCCGGGCCGGAACCGCTGAAGAGATTACTTGATAAGGTTGGCGAGATTCTGTCTAAGAGAGCGGGGGAACTCCTTGATGGAGTAGATATTGCTGATATTGTTAACTTGACGGGAGCGTGCATAGTTTCTGGAAATGTACGACGCAGCGCAACTCTAATTATGGGTTCAGCAAAGGACGACAAGTTTATTAACTTAAAGAATTCAGAAGTATTCCCAGAGCGAAACGATTATTCCGATTCAGAGAATCCAGGATGGGCATATATGTCTAACAACAGCGTAGAGGTTTCTGTTGGACAAGACCTCTCAGCAATTGTTGACGGAATTGCTCTTAATGGGGAGCCGGGGGTTATATGGATGGACACGACACGAAAGTATGGAAGACTTGCCGACCCAATTAATAATAAAGACTGGCGTTCTGCTGGATATAATCCGTGCGCTGAGCAGAGCCTTGAATCAATGGAGCTTTGTACTCTCGTAGAGACATATATTGGAAGCCATGAGACGAAAGAGGACTTTATTAGAACACTAAAGTTTGCATTTCTTTATGCAAAGACAGTCACTCTGTTGCCAACTAAATTTCCCGATACTAATGCTATTATGCAAAGAAATAGAAGAATTGGAACCTCAATTTCTGGGATTGCTGATTTCGCAGACATTAACGGGATGAGCACGCTAAGAGAGTGGATGGACGAAGGATATAAGGCGCTAAAAGACTATGACAGGTCATATTCGGAATGGCTTGGGATCAGAGAGTCCGTCAAGATTAGCACGGTAAAACCTAGTGGAACGGTGTCAATTCTTGCGGGAGTAAGCCCCGGCGTCCACTGGTCTCCAGGCGGAGAATACTTTATGAGGACGGTGCGGATCGCTAAGAACGACCCTCTCGTGTCAACACTGATTGATTCCGGATATAGAGTTGAACCAAGTGTTACAGATCCGGAGAACACGATTGTCGCTTACTTTCCAATCCATTCTAAATCTAAAAGAAGTGAAAAGGATGTTACGATATTTGAAAAGATAGCTCTTGCTGCCACCGCTCAGAAATACTGGTCCGACAATTCGGTATCGGTTACGGTCACCTTTGATTCCGAAAAGGAAGCAGAGCACGTTGAAACTGTTCTGCACATGTATGACGGGCAGCTTAAAACGGTGTCATTTCTGCCAATGGGTAATGACACATATCCTCAAATGCCATATACGCAGATCACAAAAGAGCAATATGAAGAAGAGTCCAAAAGCCTAAAACGCATTAACTTCAATAAGTTATACAGGGGGACGGTAGTGGAAGCAGTAGGAGAAAAGTTTTGCACAACCGACACCTGTGAAATACCTTAGCCGTGCTATAATTGATTCTAGCGACACTTAATCGCTTATTTACCGAGTCTAACAAATTAGACAGCGCCAAAACGGCGTATACGCTAAGTGCAGGCTCCTTAGGATGATTAGTTACCATTCTATATAATTGAATACCCCTCAGGAACTTGATTCCTGTCTGGATTGCCCCGAGTTCGGAACGCGGTAATCTACCCAATATGCCCCGCGCTCACGACGGGGCATATTGGATTATAAATGATATACTGGGTTATAATGTCCTACTACTTTAGCGTACTCAAAGATAAGCCAATTGCCTTTTGGATGATGGATGAAATTGGTACGACTGCAACTGATTACTCCGGATATGAAAATCATGCTACCTATAGCTTTACCGTTGACGATTCTAGGCTACCCCTTGTGTCCGGAACGCGAATTGGGGTAAGGGTTGATTCAGGGAAATCAATTGTATATCCTCCCCTCCCAATTTGGGGAAACAATCAAAACTCCTTTCCTTTCTCTATAGAGATGTGGTTTTACGACTATGGATCAACAGAAGAAGTTGTTCTATTTGCACCATTCGATTCAGACGGCCTATTAATAGGTTCCGGAATATTCCTTAATAACGGTAAGATAACGGTAAGCGTTGGAGACGGAACGGGACTAGCCGAACCGGAGTATCAGATTGAGCTAGACCACCAAATTGTTGAGGGGGATAGAGCTCACCATCTAGTTGTTGATTACTCAGTCACAGGGCTATCGCTAAGACTGGACGGCGCGGAATATACCGTGACAGAAGAGCAGACGCTATTTCAGAATAAATGGGAGCATGAGTTATCAGGGTTTATGACTATAACCAATGACTCTGAGGGGGTCATGGTGGACTGCGTATCTATTTATCAGAGACCTCTGAGTCAAGATTCTGTAATCATGCATTACGCCGAAGGAACAAAAACGATAGGCATAGGAAACATTATGTCTAGGTTTCCAGGAGTATCCGTCCCGATCAACGGGGACGGAATAGAGAACTCTATGGATTGGTTTATGCCTGGTCCGTCAGGGTGGGACTTCTACGACCAAGGGGGAACAGTTGTTGACGACATGGTTCTTGGACTTAAAGAAATACAGCCACTCTTTATTAACGATGGCACCCCTGCAGTATTTACAACAGAACTGGAGCTACAGGCCGACCAATATTTAACCCTTGAAGGGTTTAATGAGCATACCAACGAACAGGAAGGAGGGATCTCTCTGGCGGTCTATCTGGAGGGGATGGCACACAATAACGCCGGAGAATACACTTTTATAAGATTGATTAATGACTCCGACTATCTTGAGATTATGCACAATTCAAGCCAAGACATCGTTTTAAGACACACCTATGTTGATGAAGACGGTATCGAGGTTATTGTTGATAGCGCCGCAGGGCCAGCCACCTACGACGCTTGGTCGGAAGTGTACCTTGTTTGGTCAGAGGGAACCTACACCTTATACCTTAATGACTTTTCCACATACGTTCAGTATATTGATGGTGAGAACAAGGTGTTTTATTTAGGGACTGTAGTGTCTGCAAACCTGGGTGGCACGGCAAACGGAGCCCTGTTAGAGAGCGGCATTAAACAGTTTAATATATGGGACTACGTTCCGACAGAACATTCAACACTAGCAGAGGTAGTTGACGCCACCACTGGATATACAGCAAGGCTGACAGACAGCCTCTCCATCAGTCAGACAGCAAGTGCGGTGTTTGAGGTTGACGTGTCTGGATTGTTAGAGGTAGACGAGGTTAGGATTAATTTTGGCCCCCGGAGCCCAAAGATTCTCGTTGAGCAGTCATTAGACAACGACACTTACTCTGCGATAGAAAGCAACCATCTGATCAACGGCTTCCAGAACGGAGACAGTCTTTCGGAGCTAACAGACTCTCTATATTATAGAGTCACATTAACAACAGAAGACTCCTACTTCGACCCAACAGAGCTTTATTATATGAGGCTTACTGCCGACGAGGTATCAGACAACTATGCTTTAGAGTCTGGATATACTCTTTCGCCTAGAATAAGCTTTACCTCCGGAGATGAAGATTTAGATCTGCTAAAGAAATATAGACATAACGGCCTCTCTTTAGGAGTTGACGGATTTGCTGAACTATCCCCTCAAGCATACGACCAAGATGACACATTTGATGAACGTCCAGCCATATCCGATACCCCGGCCAGAGTTAGAGGGATTAGCTTCCTGATCAAGCAAAACGAAGTAGATGGGACAAACGTATACTTGGTTTCAAAGCACGATCCGACATACATTGTTGAGAATGACACCGGCCTTCTTTGGTCGGGATTTGATTCGCTATATATCAACGGCCAGGCGAGTTCCACCGGGGCCAGCCTCCCCGTTGACGAATGGGCTCATGTATTTATCGGCCTTGACGAGGGGTCGGGGGTTCACAGAGAAAACTTAGTCTATAACCCAAGGCTAGGATCGAGTGATGCCGGATGGAACGCTCTTTCGGAGGGCGCGGCAGAGAGGTCCACAGAAGAGATCCCTATTAGCGGAGACTACTCATATAAGATGACCGCAGGAGCATCAGTAACGACCGAATTTGGGTTCTATTTAGACGAAGGTTTGTCTGGCATCCCAGTATCAGAAAACGGGTCGTACTGGGCGACGGCATACCTATCAGCACAGACCGAGGGCGATCAGAGGACTGCAAACATCAGGGTCACTTTCTACGACTCAATGGGTGACCCAATCAGTCAAGAAAGCTCAGCTAGTTTTGATATTGGAGAGAGCTGGTCTCCTTTCTCTGTTCATGCCACCTCTCCCGCTGGGGCGCAATACGCATCTATTTCTTGTAGAATATATGATGCGGAAGAGAACGAGGTTTACTATGCTTCAGGTGTGATATTGGAAAACTCTGAGAGCCTTTATCCATATTTTGACGGAGACTTTGAAGATGCATCCTGGAATGTCACGGAAGATAATAGCACAAGCCTTTCCCCGGTTGGAGTGTTAATAACAGAAGCGAGCCCCCTATTATTGGGGAACGAGGTATCTTCCGGAATATCGGCATCATACAAACATCTTTGTTTATATGAAGAGGTTTTTACCGAGGACATGATTGAAGAAAACTTTAACTCCTTTATTGGTAGAAATTATATTGCTATCTCCGACGGAGGAGTATCTTACGACTACCCGTTTGGCTACCTGCCACTGGTTCCCGGAGGAGAAGAAGACGTTCCTCTAATAACAGACCTAGACCCTCTTGCAGTAGCAACAAAATGGTCAATTAGTTCTAGCGAATAAAGCTTCGTTTTAGTTTTGATAAAAATAGGCGTTTATGGTACTATTGTCGTATGCCTGAGAAGAAGTCTAAGACAAGTTTCGTAAGATCCAAATACGACGAGATCGGGGTGTATGTTTGGGAAATGCCAGACGGAAGGTACCTAGCAAATGAGAATAAAGACTTTTTGAGCATCTCTGCTAGATTTGGAGATCTAGATAGAATGTCGCGCCTTGCCGCTACGGCAAGGTCATACGGCATTAATGAGGGAAAACCAGCCTTTCTGCCAGGACATAGAAAGATTGATGACGAAGAGTACGAACGGCAAATAGACAGAATGAATAATGGAATGATTCCAGACGACCACGACCTTGCAGCATACGAAGAGGAATTCGAGGCAAAGCACAAGAATGGAGGATGAGCAAGAAGTAGAGGTAGTAAAGCTAAATCTTGGCAGTGACAAGGCTCAGCAAAAAGACCTCTTTTACCTGGAGGGCGAGAAGCTTCTCAAGCTGTACGGCGGATCAATGGATAAGAACTCCGCCCGCAGAGCCAAGTACCGCATCGACAAGCATCGCTCCGGTGCAAATGGAACCGGATCAAAACAAATTGAAAAAGACGTTACCGCATACGATATTCTCGAAGCCGCAATCCCCCCGTATAACCTTGAAAACTTAGCAGAACTCTACGACAAGAACTCGTGGAACTACGCAGCCATTAATGCCAAAACGGCTAATATTGTTGGTCTCGGGTACACACTAGAAAACTCTCCTGTCATGCAGGCAAAGATGGATAAGCTTAAAGACGAACCGGAAAAGCTCAACAAAGCGAGAGAAAAGGTAGACAGGCTTAGACTGATCATGGATCAGTGGATTGACTCCCTAAACAACTCAGACCTATTTCTTGAATCAATTACTAAGGCGTTTATTGATTATCAGGCCGCAGGAAACGGGTACATAGAGATTGGAAGGGTAGCGTCTGGACCAAACAAAGGACAGATTGGCTACGTTGGGCATATCCCCTCTTCTACGATG
>Ga0163151_10007905_pt1 | contig 12229 bp, 12 predicted proteins | sample OliLakLV19MP5IB2_FD_145596 | JGI IMG/M metagenome (GOLD analysis project Ga0163151, IMG submission 145596) | Freshwater microbial mat bacterial communities from Lake Vanda, McMurdo Dry Valleys, Antarctica - Oligotrophic Lake LV.19.MP5.IB-2 | ecosystem: Environmental > Aquatic > Freshwater >...
GAGTCCGTTGGCGGTGTATTTGTTGTCTCCTCCCGGTCTCCATCCTGGAAAAATAGAAAGCTCGTATGGTTTTAAAAACAAAGCTACGTTTTCCATGTTCTTTTTTACTGCTGTTTTTTCGCCTTCGGTTGTTATCTTTATATACAAAGCAAACGGAGGATATCCGATTTCTTTTCGATCAGCAATCTCGTCCTTGTAGAAATCCAACAAGTTTCCTTTTACTGCATATTCAAATACTTTGAATCCAAAAGAGCTTTCTTCTTGTCTGGTCTGTATCAAAAAGTTTTTTTGAGTTAGTGCGCGCATTTCTAACAATATATGAAATACTTTTTCATGTATTTGGAAATCCGGTATTGAAAAGTACGAATCTATAGACGCAACAGCTGAATTTTCTAGTTCTTGATTTAGATAAGATATGGCCATCTCCGTGCCTATCAATACACTGCCAGGAGTGTTGTAAAAAGCGTCTCGCATCTTCACAGCTTGTTTGTGTGTTCTTATGTTGTCCTTGTCCATTACAAAAACTACCATATTCGGAAAAAGTGCAAGAACTTCTTCTTTGATTTTTTCTGTCCCTATGCCCAAAGGAGTGAGTCTCCAGCCGTTGCAATGCACACACAATTCTTCCGCAATTCTTCTTTCTCCACAATGGTTACAAATAAATGTATTTTTACTCATTCCTTCCTTTTTTCCATACAGAACAATAGGAGCTTTGCAATTTTTACAGGCCACAGTAGTCCCACAGTCACTACACACAGTAATAGGGTACATACCTTTTCTACCTGAAAACAAAAAAGTTCTTTCATTGTTTTCTCTAGTTTTTAACAAGATAGCTCTAAGTTCTTCGCTCAACATAGAAAACTCTTTTTTCTTCATATCCTTTGAAACTTTGTTGTGAATTATTTCACATTTTGCACTGGAAAGTGAACGAAATTTGAGAGGAGATAATGCTGTGTATTTTCCACTTTTTTCTTTCCATAGAGTCTCAACTCGCAGAAGTATGTCTCCCAATATCAGTTTTTTCTTAGTTTCCTTTGCGATAATTTCTGCTACATGACGTATATCCAAAAAGGGCCTTATTTGCATTTTATATCCACGTGAACTTTCTTTATCCAGGATAATAACTCCGACATCTTTTCTAGGTATTGAAAGAAAGTATCCAGTAGCTATGATAAGAACAGGGTGTGGATTTTGGACTACTTCGTTCCATTTTTTCTCCATCTCTTTTTTAGACAAACCTCCGTGAAATATATAAGTATAAGGTTCTATCCCTTTTTCCAATGTATTTTTGCTGTTTAAAATATCTTCGGTAGTTGGCAGGCAAAAGAAAACACTTCTATTTTTTGCGAATTCTTCCCTGATAATACTTCTGTAGGTTGCATATCTTTCTTCAGTTTCAGTTTGAATAAGTTGGGTTTCGTAAAAGTTTTCTACCTCTCCTTCTTCGGCGTTTGGTAGGTTTTCGGATTCTAAAATGGATTGGGGTATGAGGGAGTAAATAGTGGAACCCAAACTTCCTGCTGAGTAGTCGGCAACTTTTTCGCAACTTTTAATAAAAGAGTTTAAAAATATTTTTTTACCAGCACCTTTGTTTATTTTCTTAATTCCGTACGGCAGGTTTTTGATTTCTGATTTTAGGTCCCTGACTTCTTTTGTCTCTATGATTAAACCAAAGTTCTCTTTGTTTCGTATTGGCACAGACACCACTGACCCTACTTCTATCTGTTGATTTGTAAAGTATGTAAGTGTGTCTTTTCCTATGCCTTTTTTAATAGGTATTACAGTGACTATTTGCATTTGTTTATATTAATACCTCCATCAACATCCCGTTGTCTTCTAGGTATATAGTACTGTCTGTTTCTACAACAAAAAACGGATTTCGGCCTTTGTAGATAGGCATAAAATTCTGAGTTCCTACTTTTTCTATTTCTATAGCGTATACTGCTTCAGCGACAGAAAACAAAACTACGTCATTTCTGTTTTTATAAAAATCTAAGTTCTTGATTTTTGTTTCAGATTTTAGAACTTCTAAAACCTCTCCGTTTCTTATAGCAAAAATAGTATTATTCTTTACAAATATCCTCACGCTACCGTCCGGATGCAGTTTTGGCTCCGCTTCTTCTGGAAATTTGTTTGCGACTATATTCTTTTTGATAGTGTAGTAGTCTTTGTCTATTTCAGTGATTATAAAACCAGACGGATTTTGAGGTACAAACATCGGACGCAGGGTTAAAGAGGCGTTGCTTGGCATAGAAATATCTTTTGTCCAAGGATAAAAATCTTTCAAGGAGACTATTATTTTATGAGTTTTCGGGGAAAGTTTTTTCTCGATATTTTTTTCATCCTCTGTCGTGGTTATTTTTTCGTCATTGTTAATATATATATCAACACCTGTATGCGGTATGTCCATTATTAGTGTTCCAGTTCTGCCTACTCGGAATTCAGAAGTTACTCTCCACCCAGTCATATACAAAATTATTAAAAGTAGAGCAAAAACTGAAGCTAGTGTCCATATTATTATATTTTTTTGGCTTTGATTCATGGGTGTTAGAAATTGATTAGTATTTATGCTATTCTACCCTATATGGGGATTTTTTCAAAAAAACTCGGAATTGATTTGGGCACCGCCAACATTTTGGTTTTTCTGCCTGGAAGAGGAGTTGTTCTAAACGAACCTTCTGTGGTGGCTGTTTCTGAAGAAGATAACAGGATAATAGCCATAGGTTTGGAAGCAAAAGAGATGATAGGTAGGACTCCTGATAACATCATTGCCTACAGGCCGATGAAAGATGGTGTTATTGCTGACTACAGAGTCACTGAGGCGATGTTGCGGTACTATATAGATAAAGCATTAGGTAAATGGAACTTTATCAAACCAGAGGTTCTGGTGTCAGTTCCGGCTGGAGTTACTTCTACAGAAAGAAGAGCAGTTATAGAAGCAGCGGTGAGAGCAGGAGCGAAAAATGCATACGTTGTAAAAGAGCCTATTCTGGCAGCTATTGGGGCGGGTATTCCTATCAACGAAGCCATGGGTCATATGATAGTAGATATTGGTGGAGGCACGACCGACGTAGCGGTGATATCGCTAAGTGGTATTGTGGCTTCCACTTCTGTTAAATGTGCTGGTAATAAAATGGACCACGCTATAACAGACTATATTAAAAAAACATTCAATTTGGCTATAGGTGATAAAACAGCAGAAGATATAAAAATAAAAATCGGCTCCGCGATTCCACTGGAAGAAGAATTGTCTATGATGATAAAAGGCCGAGACTTTGTTACTGGACTTCCAAGGAGTGTGGAAATAAAAACAAACGAGATAGTAAAGGCTATCAGTAAGGATTTAAGAGAAATGATAAAAGCAATCAAAGATGTGTTGCAGGAAACTCCACCAGAACTTTCTTCAGATATTATAGACAGGGGAATTATTATGACTGGTGGTTCTTCACAACTCAGAAATTTTCCTGAGCTTGTTTTCCGAAGAACTGGTGTAAAATCAGTTTTGGCAAAGGATCCGTTGTATTGTGTGGTGAAAGGAACCGGAATAGCTTTAGAACATTTGGATATGTATAAGAGGTTGATAATAAGCAAGCGCTAGATTTAATTATATGCAGATTTTAGTTGATTCGTATAAAAAATCGGGAGATCTACACCACGCTTATTTTTTGGTTGGGGATACAAAAAGTATATTGGTTCAACTAAAAGACTTTTTGGAAAATACTGTTGGTGTTTCTGTGCAGGGTTCAGCGGATTTTTGGCAAGGCAAGTTTCATAATATGACCGTAGGGGAGGCCAAAAGTATTTATTCAATGTCACAAAACAAGGATTTTTCTTCAGGCAAAAAGTTTTTTATTATAGAAACAGATTTCATAACAGAAGAAGCTCAAAACACAATGCTCAAATTTTTTGAGGAACCGACTCCAGGAACTCACTTTTTTATAGTATCTCCACAGGATTTCTTACTCCCAACACTTCGTTCCAGAGTTCATACTATTATACCTAGTTATGTGGAGGTAAGGCCTTCACAAGTATCTGTTGTGGAAATGAATTTGAAAGAAAGACTGGAGGTGGTCAAAAAGATTATAGATTCAATCAAAGACGAGGAGTCCACAAAACAAGATGCCATAGAACTTTTGAATCAAATAGAAGGGGAGTTGTATAAAGTTGGTGTGGAAAAAAACAAAATGTCTTTGGAAATATGTGGACTCGCTAGGGCGTCGCTCTATGATCGTGGAGCTCCAGTGAAGATGATATTAGAAAATGTGATGCTTTCTATATAAGTTTACCAATATTTACCCCTATGTCGGACATCGGGGAAGAATAAATTGAAAATTAGAAATACCATGGTATGCTATGGGTGTATGGCATATAATTTTTCACCAATTAAACAAGAGTTAAAGAATACAGAAGAGTGGCTCAAGCGAGAGTTTTTGAGTATTCGTACGGGTAGAGCAAGCCCTGCAATACTTGACTGCGTGTCTGTTGAGGCATATGGCTCCATGATGCCTATAAACCAAGTGGCGAATATATCTATAGAAGACGCGCGAATGATTCGAATATCTCCGTGGGATGCAGGACAAGCAAAAGCTATAGAGAAGGCGATTATGCTGTCAGATCTGGGTTTGTCAGTTACAGTAGACGACAAAGGTCTTCGGGTTGTTTTCCCGGACCTTACTTCCGAAAGAAGGTTGTCTTTGGTAAAAATTGCAAAACAAAAACTAGAAGAAGCTAAAATTACCATGAGAGGAGAGAGGGAAAAAGTTCTAAAAGATATAGACAAACAAGAAAAAGAAACTGGTGTATCTAAAGACGAAGCATTTAGATATAAAACTGAACTACAAAAACTAATAGATGATTCTGGTAGATTATTAGAAGAGTTGTTCTGTAAAAAAGAAAAAGAGATAACGGAATAATTTTAAATTTAAAAAATCAAAATCATGTCAATAATCTTATTTATAATAATTCTAGCGGTGTTGATACTAGTCCATGAGTTTGGGCATTTTATCGTTGCCAAAAAGTCAGGAGTACGAGTGGATGAGTTTGGTCTCGGTTTTCCACCAAAACTCTTGTCAAAAAAGTTTGGAGATACTCTATATACTCTAAACGCAATACCTTTTGGGGGGTTTGTTAAAATTTTCGGTGAAGACCCTCATGGAGAAGAAATAAAGGATGTCGACAAGTCAACTAGTTTTTATTATAAACCCAAATGGATTCAAGCATCGATTTTGGTTGCTGGGGTGGTTTTCAATATTATTTTTGCTTGGATGCTTATTTCTGTGACTTTTATGATAGGAGTACCTGCAACAGAAGGACATTCACAATGGGGTGAGGTAGTAGATGCCAAGATGTCTATAACCGCAGTTGCTCCAAACTCTCCTGCCGCTTTGGGGGGAATACAAACAGGAGACACAGTTCTCTTTGTTTCTTCTGAAAACAGTTTTGCTCAGGGGGAAAGTTTAACTACCGAGAATATCCAAAAGGTGATAGGTGAGAGTGTGAAAAAGGTAGAAATTTTGTATAAAGATTCTGAGGGTGCGACTCAAACTGCATTTATTGAACCAAAAATAGATGATGAATTCGGAAGAAAAGTTATAGGAGTATCTTTGGATAAAGTTGGAATACTCAAACTTCCGATTCATTACGCGTTGATAGAAGGTGCAAGAACCACATACTTATTTACAAAAGCAACCGCAATAGGTTTGGGAGATTTTTTGTGGAACGTGGTTACTTTGAAATCTGATTTTTCTCAAATATCTGGTCCTGTGGGTATTGCGGGGATAGTAGGGGAGGCAAGTGGCTTAGGACTTGTATATGTACTGTCTCTGGTTGCTGTTATTTCTATAAACCTAGCTATTATCAACCTCGTCCCTTTTCCAGCTCTTGATGGTGGAAGACTTTTGTTTGTACTTATTGAGTCTATAACTAGGAGACCAATAAATCCAAAGTTTGCGATCTGGGCGAATACTATAGGTTTTCTACTACTCATAACTTTGATGGTTGTGGTTACCGGACACGACATATTTCGTCTATTTTAAGCCATTTTTTGACCCCTGATACTTTTTAGGATACTATTATTGATATATGCGACAAACACAGCTTTTTACAAAAACTAGAAAAGAATTTCCAGCAGATGAGACTTCAAAAAATGCTCAGTTACTCATACGTGCTGGTTTTATATATAAAGAAATGGCGGGGGTGTACGCGATGCTTCCATTAGGATTACGAACCCTAAATAAGATAATACAAATCATACGAGAAGAAATGAATGCTATACAAGGACAAGAAATTACCCTGACAGCGCTGCAGGAAAAGGAATTGTGGGAGCAAACCAACAGATGGAGTGATAACGTAGTGGATAACTGGTTTAAAACAAAACTCAAAAATGATACTGAAGTTGGCCTTGGATTTACTCACGAAGAACCATTGACTCGCTTAATGAAAGATCATATTTCTTCATATAGAGATTTACCGAAATACGCGTATCAATTTCAAACAAAATTCAGAAACGAAACTCGGGCCAAAAGTGGTATCATGAGAACCCGAGAATTTATTATGAAAGATCTATACTCTTTTTCAAAAGATGAGGCTGAGCACCTAGAGTTTTATGAAAAAGTAAAACAGGCATATATCAACATATTTAACCGTGTTGGACTTCATGATATTACGTATCTTACCTTTGCTTCGGGTGGGGTGTTTTCCAAATTCTCACACGAATTTCAAACCTTAACTCCAGCAGGTGAAGATTTGATATATGTAAACAAAGAAGAAAAAATTGCTATTAATAAAGAAGTTTTTACTGATGAAGTCAAAATTTTACTGAGTCAAAAGCTGTAGAAGTCGGAAACATATTTACCCTCGGGACTCGGTTCTCAGAAGCTTTAGATCTCAAATATAAAGATGAAGATGGAAATGAAAAGCTAGTGTTCATGGGTTCATACGGTATTGGCCCAGCGAGACTGATGGGAGTCATGGCCGAAACATTTTCTGATGATAAAGGTCTTGTGTGGACAAAAGAAGTAGCTCCTTTCAGAGTACACCTAGTGAGGCTTGGAAACACTGACGCAGTTGTTTCTTTTGCTGACACTTTGTACGCTGACTTGCAAGGAAAAGGAATTGAGGTACTGTATGATGACAGAGATCTTCGTCCTGGAGAAAAATTTGCTGACTCCGATCTTATCGGAATATCTACACGTTTTGTTGTGAGTGAAAAAACATTGGCAAATGGTTCAGTAGAAGTTAAGGAAAGAAATAGTTTGGAGGCGGCTGTTCTTTCAAAAGAGGAAGCAATCGCTATTTTGAAAAAATAGGATAGTCTGAATCCGTTCGTAGGCATTCGTAACTAGTCCAATTCATATATTCGTATATATGTATATATTATGATAAAAAATTTTGAACAACTAAAAAGATTCCTTTCAAACGATATCGGTATTGATTTGGGTACTGCCAACACGCTTGTATATTTGAATGGAAAAGGAATAGTTCTAAATGAACCGTCTGTAGTGGCGGTGAACCAGAAAACCGGTCGAGTGGTTGCGGTTGGAAAAGATGCAAAACAAATGTTGGGTAGAACTCCGGGACATATTTTGGCTGTGAGACCTTTAGTAGACGGAGTGATATCAGATTTTGAGGTGACAGAAGAGATGATCACTTATCTTTTGAACAAGGCTCAGAAAAATAACAAAAAACTTTTAGGTCCACGTGTTGTGGTAGGAGTTCCGTCAGGAATAACAAACGTGGAAACTAGAGCTGTTAGGGACGCTACCAAAAATGCCGGAGCAAGTGAGGTTCATATAGTGGAAGAACCTATGGCCGCTGCTATAGGCATCAGACTTCCTATCATGGAACCGGTTGGTAATATGATAGTAGATATAGGTGGAGGGACAAGCGATATTGCAGTCATATCTCTTGGTGGAGTTGTCCGTTCCAAAAACCTAAGAATTGCAGGGGACAAGCTAAACAATGATATTATCTCCTATGTTCGTGGAGAATTCAAGATTTTAATAGGGGAAAAAACAGCTGAAAATATAAAAATATCCATAGGAGCTATTCTTCCGGGCGACACTCCTTTGGAAGCTTCTATAAAAGGCCGCGATTTGATTTCCGGTTTACCAAGAGAAGTTATTATCACTGATTCGGATATTAGAGAAGCTATATCTCAATCCATAGATACTTTAATAGAGTCCATAAAAGAAGTTCTGGAAACCACTCCACCTGAAATTTTGTCCGATGTTATGCAAAGAGGAATGTATCTTACTGGAGGTGGAGCGCTTATTAACGGACTAGCTCCACTTATAGAGGAATACACCAAAATCCCTGTACACGTCGCTCCTGACCCTCTTACTGCTGTATGTAGAGGTACCGGTATTATTTTAGAGAATATTGAGAAATACAGAGATGTTCTAATAGCCAACGAAGATGAATTACCTCTTAAAAAGTAAACCTCAAAAGAGCCCAAATAAAAATAAAATAATTTCTATAATTATCGTGTTTTTGGTTGTTTGTTTTCTATCCTTTTTTTTCTCTAATGAGATTAGAGGTGCTGGCAGAACAATTCTTACTCCGTTGTGGGTAGTGAGGGAAGCAGTGTTCAGTCCTTTTGTAAAAATAGGTCAGTTCTTTAGTTTTAAGAGCAATCTTATAGAAAAGAATAAAGGTCTAGAAGAGGAAAATGCAACTCTTAAATTGAAGTCATTTGATTATGATATTTTGTTACAAGAGAATGAGCTTTTAAAGAATAGTTTGGGCAGAAAAGATACTGAGTCTTTTGTGTTTGCTAAAGTTTTGTCTAAACCACCAATCTCTCCATATGATACGCTTGTATTGGATATCGGGTCTCTTGATGGAGTGCTTTTGGGAAGCAAGGTGTATTTGTCCAGCAATGTTATTATTGGTTTGGTAAAAAATGTCACATCACATACCTCTTTAGTTGAGCTGTTTTCTAGTAGTTCGCAGGTTAATCAACTCACAGTGCTTAGAACAGGATCATCTTTCTCTATTTCTGGTAGGGGTGGCGGAAATTTGCAAATAGAGGTACCGAAGGACACAGATATAATTTGGGGAGATACTTTTGTCTATCCAGACCTAAAAACTTCGGTATTGGGCACAGTTTACTATATAGATTCCACATCTCAAGGTTCTTTTAAAACGGTATACATAAGACTGTTTGCAAATATTTTTGAAGTCAGTTCAGTTTTTGTGTCTAAATAAAGGTTTTGCAAAAACTTTATTTTTGAGTAGTATATTTAGTGGAGGCTTGATTGATCAATTTTTTTAGGCATCTTTTTTTATTGTGTCCGCCGAGCTTGTTGGAGTTCCTTAAATGGTTTTTCTCATTATGGCCAGTAGGTCTGTTCATTTGGTTTGCATCTATTTCAGCATCTGCTTTGAAATACTCTAACTACTTTGCGATATTTATTTTTGTCGCAGGGAGTGTGTTCGGATGGATTACAAGCTTTTATAAACTAAGTAGAGGACAGTTTTTGATTTCTTACCTCTTCTTTGTTTTTAAATACTGGTCATTTATGTGGTATGTGAATAACTTCGGTAGTCACTTTGCTCCAGAGTTTTGGCTTGGACTATTAATGTTTTCACTCGGCACATTTCTATTGAGATTGAGGGTGTAACCCGCTTGGCAGAAACCTTCTGTAGGCGGGTTTTCTGTTGTGTTACAATATCAATTATGAATAGTAAGAAATTAAGGATATTCACTTTTATTGTATTATTTCTTTCCATCACTTTTACACCTTGGTGGATGTCCTTTTTCTTGATTCTGGTTTCTGTGGGGTATTTTTCCATGTACATAGAAGCTATTTTTTTCGCCTTTTTACTGGATCTTACTTATTCACCCATGAATCAATTTCCATACTTTCTTGTCTCAATAGCATTTGTTGGTTTGATATTGTCAGTGCTCATAAAAAGTCGCATTAGAAAATAATATGTTTCATCAAATTAGAAAAATATTTAGGCAAAGAAGATATACCAAAAACAGGGATATAGATCCGGATGAGATTTTTTTGGATTCACAAAATCTTCCTGACTTTGATGTGAGTCAATTCGAGGGAACTATAGAAAAGCCTATTCCAAAAAGTACTCTGAAAGCTTTACTGTCTTTTCTTTTACTTGTCGGTGTTTTGTTTGGTTGGAAGGTTTGGGATTTACAAGTTGTTCAGGGTGAAGAGTTGAGACAGAGGAGTGATAACAATAGTTTACGTAGAACTTTTATATATGCCGACCGAGGTGTGATTATGGACAGAAACAGTACTCCGCTGGTTTCCAACAACATAAACCCGGATTCAGAAGATTTTTCTTTGCGAGTGTACGAAGGTGGAGCAGGACTTTCTACTGTTTTGGGATACATAAAATACCCCACAAAAGATTCTTCGGGATTTTATTATCAAACAAAATTTGAACCAAAAGACGGAGTGGAAAAAATCTACAACACTCAGATATCAGGAGAAAATGGTATCAAAATAATTGAAACTGATGTTAAAGGAAACGTGGTATCTGAAAGTGTGGTCCAACAACCAAGAAACGGTTCTAATGTAGATTTGTCCGTTGATGTTAGGTTGCAAAAAAAACTATACGAATCAATGTTGGATGTTGCCAACAGAGCTGGTTATAAAGGTGGGTCTGGAGTCATAATGGATGTAAGAAATGGTGAGATATTGGCGATGAGTAGTTTCCCAGAATATGATTCTGGGGTGATGACAGATGGAAGTGATTCAGCCAAAATTTCTAGCTGGCTTAAGGATACAAATTATCCTTTTTTGAACAGGGCTGTTAATGGTCTTTATACACCAGGCTCTATTATGAAGCTTTTTGTTGGTCTGGGAGTGTTGGAAGAAGGTGTAATTAGTCCAACCAAACAAATATTTAGTGCAGGTACTTTGACTATCCCAAACCCATTTTTCCCGGACAAACCTTCTGTGTTTGTGGATTGGAAAGCTCATGGGCTTGTTGATTTTAGACGAGCCATTGCAGTTTCTTCCAACATATACTTTTACCAAGTATCTGGTGGATACAGGGACCAACGCGGTATCGGGATCGAAAACATAGAAAAGTATGCCAAGATGTTCGGTTTTGGAAAAAAAACAAATATTAATTTTCCTGGAGAGAAAGCGGGCACTATACCGAGTCCAGAATGGAAAGAAAAAACATTCAAAGGAGAAATATGGAGATTGGGAGATACCTACAACACCTCAATCGGTCAGTACGGTTTTCAAGTCTCTCCGTTACAAGCAGTACGGGCAGTTGCTGCAATAGCCAATGAAGGCAAACTTTTTACACCAACCCTCTTAAAGAATGGTGGTGGGGACTTTCTATCTGTTCCTCCATTACAGGAGAGTAGCTATAGAATAGTAAAAGAGGGAATGAGGCTTGGTGTGACAGAAGGTACTTCTGGGTCACTAAACTTTTCCTTTGTGGAAGTTGCTTCTAAAACAGGAACAGCTCAGATAGGTGTTGGAAACACCGGAGTGAACTCATGGGTTGTTGGTTTTTGGCCATACAAGGATCCAAAATACGCGTATGCTATTGTGATGGAGAGAGGCTCACTCAACAACCAATTCGGAGCGACTTTGGTGATGTATGAGTTTCTAAACTGGGTCAATGTGTATACCAACGAGTATCTACAATAGTTTTGACTAAAGTCGTATTTTCTGATATACTTTCGTCATTAAATTTAATTCATTTCAAAACCAATGAACGAACACGAGTATTTGACCCAAGAGAAATTTAAGGAATTCACGATAGAGCTTGCTGAGTTAAAAAACGTCAAGAGAAAAGAAGTAGCAGAGAATTTGGAATATGCCAAGTCTCTGGGTGATTTGGCTGAAAATGCAGAGTATCATGATGCAAGAGATGTGCAGGCAACGGTAGAGGACAGAATTATGAAGCTTGAACATTTGCTAAAACATGCAAAAATAGTGGCCGTGAGTTCAGGTGGGGCAGTTAATATAGGGTCTACTGTTACTGTGGACAAAGATGGTAAAAGAACCGATTTCATTATCGTAGGTTCAGAGGAATCAAACGTCGCAGAAGGTAAAATATCCATGAAATCTCCTTTTGGACAAGCTATTTTAGGAAAAAAGAAAGGAGATAAGTTTACATTCAGTGCTCCAAGCGGAGAAGTCTCTTATTTTATTGCAGAAGTTAAATAAGTAAACTCACAAAACCCGCTTAAAGCGGGTTTTGTTTTCATTAATTTGGTATTATACTTTATACATTATAC
>Ga0163151_10007907_pt1 | contig 12224 bp, 11 predicted proteins | sample OliLakLV19MP5IB2_FD_145596 | JGI IMG/M metagenome (GOLD analysis project Ga0163151, IMG submission 145596) | Freshwater microbial mat bacterial communities from Lake Vanda, McMurdo Dry Valleys, Antarctica - Oligotrophic Lake LV.19.MP5.IB-2 | ecosystem: Environmental > Aquatic > Freshwater >...
GACCCTATTAATTCCTAAATCAGAGAATAGTGACATTAGTCCAAATATTGAGAGAGCTGCGGAGTAGGTTCCAAAGTCTGAGGCGCCGATGTTGCCAGCGAGGAAAATGGCATAAGCGAAGGCAAAGACTTTGACGATGAGTTGGGAGACTAATAGATATGAAGAATTTTTGAAAATAGCTTTTAACACTTTTAATATTATTGCAGATTGGAGTTCTCCATGCATGCAGGAAGGTATAGCCCTGCTTTTTGTATCGCTTTGCGATATAATATTCTAATGCAAGATTATCTGGCTTATGAGCCTGAGGCTTCGAAAAAACAAGTTGGATTTAAAGATCATATTATTGATTTTTTCCAGACTTTGGTGGTGTTTGCTGCTATTGGAACGGCGATTTATTGGTTAGTAGCGCAACCTCATAAAGTTTCCGGGAGTTCGATGTTTCCTAATTTTAAGAATGGGGATTATATTATTACTGATAAAATAACTTACCGGGTTTCTGATCCAAAACGGGGAGATATTGTGGTTTTTAAGAACCCCAAGGATGAGACTCAGGATTTTATCAAAAGGATCTTGGGAGTCCCCGGTGATCGTTTAAAAGTTCAGACCGGAAAGATTTATTTGAATGGTCTTGAGTTGCAAGAACCTTATCTTAATAATATATTTACAAACGCCGGATCTTTTTTGAGAGAAGGTGAAGAAATCACAGTAGAACCGGGGCATTTTATAACTATTGGAGATAACAGGCCGGCGTCTTCTGATTCGAGAGAATGGGGGCAAATTACCAGAGCTGAGATTATTGGGAAAGTGTTTTTTAGATATTGGCCAGCGACAGAGATAGGGTTATATCCAGCAGCATACTCGCTAGAAAAGTAGTTTTTTTTATTGTCATTTCATCACCTTGGAAGATGCTGAAACAAGTTCAGCATGACAATTAGTGTATCACTTTATCCTGGATAGTAAGTGGAGATGGCTTGGTAGATTTTTCTTACTTCTTCGTTAGTTACTTCCGGTTGGCCGTCGAAGCGGATTTCCAGTTTGGCGGTGGTGCCGGTGAGGACGTATTTTACTTTAACGCTTTTGCCGGAGAAGGTTTTACCTAAGCGGTCTTTAAGATCATCTTCGATTTTGTCTACTTCTTCACTAACTACCCGCATTGTTAAAGGGGAAGCACCTTTTTTAGGGCCAATGCCGTGGTGGGAGCGGATTTTTCTGACTAACTCTTCTGTTCCTCTAACAGAAAGGTTTCTCTTGAGAACTTCTTTGTAAGCTTCAATGATCAAATGAGGGTCTTCTAATGCAGAGAGTGCTCTAACGTGGCCTTCTGTTGTCTGGCCGGACATTAAGGCGTCTTTTAGGGCGTCAGGGAGAGTTAATAATCTTATTGTGTTAGAAATATAGGAGGGACTTTTGGAGACACGTTGCGCTATTTCAGAATTAGTTAAATTAAATTCATCCATTAATCGCTTGTATGCTTGGGCGCGTTCTAAAGGATTAAGATCAACACGCTGGACGTTTTCGACAATTGCCATTTCAAGCATACCTTGAGGGGTGGTTTCGCGAATGCTGACTGGGACTTTGGCGAGGCCAACTAAGCGCGAAGCTCTCCAACGTCTTTCGCCGGCGATGATTTGGTAGCCTGCGGGAGTTTTAGCGAGCACTAGGGGCTCAAGTATTCCGTGTTCACGGATAGATTCTGCGAGTTCTGCTAAAGATTCTGGTGTAATCAACCCTCTTGGCTGCAAGGGGTTCGCCTGGAGCATGTTTATATCTATCTCAAAAATCTTGTCCTGTGGTTCCATTAAACTACGTTAACTGTGAGTTTACCTCTTTTTTGTTTGAAAGCAACTTTACCCTCTGTCATTGCGTAAATTGTGTAATCGGAGCCAAATTTTGTACCCAAACCTGCATAATATTTACTGCCCTTTTGTCGGATAATGATGTTTCCAGTTATAACACTTTCCCCACCATATTTCTTAACGCCTAAGCGTTTAGAAATCGAATCTCTGTTTGTTCTGGTGGTCGACCCACCCGTCTTATGTGCCATTTTTTATTTTATATCCTTCCGTTAGATACTATAACTTGTGAAAATCTTTGTCAAGCTTTTCACGCGAGTTTTATTTTACTCAATAATGTTTTTTGTCCAACTACTTTTCGATGATTTGCCTTTGGTTTATAAAAAGCAACTCTGGTTTTTTCAGACATTTCTCCAACTACTTCAAATTTTAATTTTTGAGTTAAGAAAGGAGCGCCAACTGATACATTTCCCTTTTCAGAGATAAGTAGAACTTTGTCGCTTTCAAAATTCGTTACTTCCCCTAAGAAAGGAACGATGACTGTTTTTCCGGGAGTGACAATTATTTGTTTTCCGGCTATTTGGCATATTGCGTAATCCATGATGTCAAATTCTAACCGATTGGACTGAAACTTTCAACACTCTTCTTTTTTAGGGTATATTTGGCAACTGAAGCAACCAGCCCTAAACAAATTAAGGTACTGACTAAAGAACTCCCTCCATATGATAAAAGAGGTAAAGTTATACCCGTAATTGGCAGAAGACCGACATTCATGCCTACATTTATGAAGATTTGGATAAACATCATACTCAAAACACCCACGCATACGAGTTCTCCGAACCGGTCGCGGCTTTTCATTATAATTCTAAAGATCATGCCTAACATTAGAGCGTAGAGAATTAAGATGATGGCGGAACCCAGAAATCCAAGCTCTTCGGCAATAAAGGCGAAAATAAAGTCAGTTCGAAACTCCGGCAAGAATTGGAGACGGGATTGAGTACCTCTGCCCAATCCCCTACCAAAAACTCCGCCGGATCCTACAGCGATAGTTGATTGGATAACATGAAAACCTATTCCCTGGGGATCTGACTGGGGCGAAGCAAAGCTGATTAGGCGCTCGCGTTGGTAATTGTGAAGGAAAAACCAGGTGGTAGGTAGGATCATAAGACCCACGAGAAGCAACATGACTATTTTTTTCCAGGAGATATTGGAGGCGACTAACAACCCCAACCAAATTGCGAGAATTGTTAATGAAGTTCCCAAGTCAGGCTGGATAAAAATCATGAAAAAAATTGGGAAGGTCCAAAGCATACTTTTTAGTATTGAAAACCAGCTGGCTACGTTTCGCGACCAGAACCAGGCTAGAGTTAGGATTAATATTGGTTTGGCAAATTCGGAGGGCTGGATATTTATGGGTCCCAGCGAAATCCAGCGCATAGAACCCCGGGATTCAAAACCGATAAACCAAGTTATCATCAAGAGCGCCAGGCTGATGCCGTAAGAGAGTTTGATGTAGCTGGAAAGCGCACGATAGTCAAACCATCTGATAAAGAAATATCCGGCCAGGCCGATGATTGCGAAAATTAGCTGCTGAATTGCGAGGGATTGGTTCGAGGAGAAAATTACGGTGATACCTAGGGCTAGTATAAGGACAATTGGGATGATCATATTATTTCGTCATTGCGAGCAAAGTGCGGCAATCTCATTTATGAATAATTCCAGATGGACTGGGATTGCTTCGTCATTTCATGATCTCGCAATGACGAAATCAGATGACTTTAATAACAATTTCTTCACCCTTTGTTAGTGACTTTGAATGAGTGGACTTTTGTATTAATTCCTCAAACTCCTTTGGCCAATTTGGTAGTGTCAGATCGATTTGGTCATTTAAAGTTAGGTTTTGTTCTTTTCTTAACTTTTGGACATTTCTGATTATTTCTCTGGCTTCGCCTTCTTTTTTCAGATCCTCGGTTAAATTTGTATCAAGTTCAACGCCTTCTTTTCCTTTTTTGAATTCAACGGCTTTTACATTAAGTTCCTCTTTGATTATTTCTTCTAATTCTTCTGGTAGCTTTATGGCGGATAAGTAAGTCACTTTTGCTAATGGTTGTCTTAGTTTTAAGGAATTTTCTTTTCTTTTGCTGTGGCCGGCTTCTACTACTCCTCTTACTAAAGCCATATTAGAAATTAAATCTTTATCCAGGAAACTTTTATCACCTTGAGGGAAGTTTTCAAGGTGGACAGAACCGCCGCCGGTTAGGTTTCTGAAGATTTCTTCGGAGATGAAGGGGGCAAGAGGGGCCATGACTTTTGATAAAGAGACTAGGACGCCGAACATGACTGAGAAGCAGACGCCCTGATCTTTGGTGTCGTCATTATTGGCAATGCGGTCTCGGTTTCTTCGGATATACCAGGTCGAGAAATCGTTAACTACGAATTCTCTGATTAATTTAACTGAAGTAGTTGTGTCATAGCTTTCGTAATATTTGTTTAGATCTACAACCAGTTCAGTTAACCTGGCTAGTATCCAGCGATCGAGGACTTTGAGGTTTTCTTTTTTAGCATCAGGACCGCTAACTTCACAACTCCAATTAAAAATATTGGCGTAATCGGTGAAATATTTATAACAATTCCAGAGAATTAACATGAAGCCTCTGGTGACTTCGGGGACGCCGTCGTTTGAGAAATTGACATCCTCACCTTTCATTACCGGGGAACCCATTAAGTAAAGACGCAAAGCATCTCCGCCGTAGGTTTGCATGACAGTTTTTGGGTCTGGGAAATTGCCGTAATTTTTGCTCATTTTTCTACCATCTGTGCCTAAAATGACCCCTGTTACCAGGACGTTTTTAAATGCGTTGGTGTTGTAGATTGCGGTTGAAATAACATGCAATACATAAAACCAGGCCCTTATTTGGCCGGTGTATTCAACTATAAAATCAGGAGGGAAGAAATCTTCGAGTTTTGCATCACCTTCAAAAGGGAAATGGCGTTCGGCGAAAGAAGCAGATCCGGCTTCAATCCAGGAGTCTAATACCTCGGGAACGCGGTGCATTTCTTTTGAGCATTTAGCACATTTTATTGTGACTTCATCTATTTCCGGCTTGTGCAGGTCTTTTATTTCGCGACCCGATAATTCTTCAAGTTCTTTTATTGATCCGGGAACGACCCTTTCGCCGCACTCACATTCCCAAACCGGGACTGGTGAACCCCAATACCTATTTCTGGAAATATTCCAATCCGGCGCGGCTTCCATGCTTTTAGCGAATCTTCCGGTTTTAAAATGAGCAGGAAACCAATTTATATTTTCGTTATTTTTAAAGAGTTTGGATTTTATATCCTGGATATTTACAAACCAGGCGTTGATTGGAGAATAAAATAATCTGGTGGCGCATCTCCAGCAATGGGCAACGGAATGGGTATAGGGTTTATCTTCGTAGATCAGCCCACGCTCGGTTAAATCGGCATTTACTTTTTCGTTGGTGTCCAGATAATACATACCGCCGAACATAGGGATGTTTTCTTTGATGAGGCCTTCTTCATCAACATGGAGGACCTGGATTACTTTTTCTTTGTTTATGACTTCCATATCTTCGGCACCATATGCACCGATGGTAACGATTCCAGTTCCTTCATCTGCGGTAACGAAATCTCCGGGAACTAAGACTGCAGCTTTTTCGTCTTCTCTTTTATCTTTTAAATAGAAGTCGTAATGGAGTTCGAATTTTTTACCTACCAGATCTCGACCCAGGTATTCTTCTAAGATTTCAAAAGGTATTTCAGTTCCCAGCATTTTTACTGTTTCTTTAGCTAGGATGTAGTTTTCGTTGCCTTGTTTTACCTTGACGTAAGTTAGTTTAGGATTTACAGCGAGGACAGGGGTGGCGATTTTGTTCCATGGGGTTGTGGACCAAGCCAGGAAATAGGTATTTTCATCATCAGCGGACTTATATTTATAAGTAGTTGCAGATTCGGTGACATCCTTATAGTTGTCGGCATCCATTGCGACTTCGAAGTTGGAGATTGGGGTTGAACAATGAGGACAGTACAGGGAAACGCGTAGGCCTTTATAGATATAGCCCTTGTCATACATTTGTTTGAAGACCCACATGACTGATTCCATGTATTTTGGATCCCAGGTTTTATAAGCGTTTTTGAAATCGACCCATCTGCCGATATGGTCAACGTACCATTCCCAATCTGCCGACACTTCGTTAACGTAGTTGTAGCATTCATCGATGAATTTTTTAACACCGACTTTTTCTTCGATGTCCTTCTTTCTTTTAATTTTCAGTTTATTCTCGACTTTGTTTTCGATTGGTAAGCCGTGTCCATCCCAGCCCCAAACTCTCCTGACTCTAAAACCTTTCATTGTCCAAAATCTGCCGAAAACGTCTTTGGGGATTGAGGATAAAAGAGATCCGTAGTGTGGGGAGCCGGTTACGAATGGCGGGCCATCGAGAAAATTCCATTTTTTATCCGCAGGACGGGACTCGATTGATTTCTCAAAAGTATTGTCTTCTTTCCAAAATTTAAGAAGTTCTTCTTCAATTTCAGAGAAGTTTACCTGGGAATTTACAGGCTTGAAACTCATGAGAGTATTTTAATGAATATAGGGAGCTGTCGCAACAATCAGCTTATTAAGGAAGCTTGGATCTCTTATGAGCAGGTAAGGGAATTTTGTAACCCTTAATACTCAGCCATCGTTTACGGCTAATTAAAGCCGGGTCAAAGTTTTAAGCTCCGCGAGTGTATCTTTTGCAAATCTTGCAGTTTCGTGACTCCGATACTCTCCTGCAGCTTCAGATGCTATCTCGTGTCTTCTTTCATGATAACTTCGGACTTCAAGAACTCTTCCCTGATAACCTGCAGCATCTTCAGAGACAATGGCAATCCCAGCCATATATGATAGTTTTTCAATAAAAGAAGGGGCTTCAATCACCTACTGACTATACAAAAGTTGGGTGCTAACAACTTGACTTAAAGTAGACTCGTGTTCTATCTATTCTGCCTCAAGAAGGCGGGGATCTCTAGATCATCTGGTTCTTCTTCTGGGGTTTCCTCTCGTTTTTCTTCGGTTACGTCGTCTTGAGCTTGGGAGGCGGACATGGCGGATTGGGATTGGGAGGGTCTTGGGGAGTTGGAGAAGGCGGTGTTGTTGTAGCTGGATTGAGAGGGTTGTTGGTTGTAGCTAGGTTGGGAATAGGATGATTGGCTCATTCCTGGTTGAGGGCGGTTGTTTCCGGTTACGCCGGCGTATTCGCGGAGTTTGACTCTTGTTTCATCGAAACCGGTGGCGATTACTGAGATTTTGACCATGTCGACCATATCTTCCTTAATTGTGGCGCCGAAGATGATGTTAGCATCTGGTTCGGCGGCTTGGGCGATGATTTGGGCGGCTTCGTTTACTTCGGTCATAGAAAGATCCGGGCCTCCAACGATATTGAAGAGAACTCCTTTGGCTCCTTCGATTGAGACTTCTAGTAATGGTGAGGCGATAGCCATGCGGGCGGCTGTAGCGGCGCGGTTTTCTCCTCCAGCTTGTCCGATACCCATTAAAGCTGATCCGGCGTTGGTCATAATTGTGCGAACATCGGCAAAGTCGACGTTAATAAGTCCGGGCATAACGATTAAATCGGAGATTCCCTGGACGCCCTGACCTAAAACTGAGTCGGCTAATTTGAAAGCTTCAAACAAACTCATGGTTTTATCGACTACTTCAAGTAATCTTTGGTTAGGGATAACGATCAGTGCATCGACTTTATCTTTGAGAAGCTCGATACCCTCTTCAGCGACGATCATTCTTCTTGAGCCTTCAAAGGTAAAAGGTTTAGTGACGACGGCGACTGTTAAGGCGCCTAGTTGTTTGGCAACGCTGGCGGCGACTGTGATAGAACCGGTTCCAGTTCCCCCACCCATTCCGGCAGTTAGGAACACCATGTCTGAGCCTTCTAAAACATCCTGGATTTTTTGGGTTGACTCTTCTCCTGCCTGGCGACCGATGTCAGGATTTCCGCCTGATCCCAGACCGCGGGTTAGCGCTTCTCCAATTTGAACTTTGGTTGGGGCCTGGTTGCCTAAGAGAGCCTGGGCATCGGTGTTGATGGCGATGAATTCGACTCCTTGGATTTGTTGGAGCGAGATCATGGAGTTAAGAGCGTTTGTTCCACCACCACCAAGGCCGACTACTTTGATTTTTGCGAAACGTTGAACGTCAGGTTTGATTAGCATAATTAGGGTATAGCGTGTAGGGTTAAGGGTATAGTTTTAAGCTTTAGTCTAACTATACGCTGAATACTCTACTAACTACGATATTGTTGGGTGATTTTAACAACATCATTTACTTTTGTCGAGAGCAGCTATGGCAGGAAAGATTTGATTAGATCTGTGACTTTTTGGGTCATTTGTTTTAGGGGGAGGCTGCCGCCTAGAACAGGCATACTCATTTTTTCAGATGGGCCGGATTTCGCGCCGTAAAGGAGGAGGCCAGCGGCGGCGGCATAAGATGGAGAGTCGATTTCATCGATTAAACCAGTGAAGCCTTCGACTTTGCCCATTCTGGCTGGAAAACCTAAAATGAATTTTGCCTGATCCAATACGCCGACTGTATAGGCTCCGCCGCCAGCAAGTACTAACCCTGATGGAGTCTGGGAACCGAAGCCGCTTTTTTTGATTTCTTTACCAACGTACTTAAATATTTCCTGAAGTCTGGGGCGGATGATTGAATCAACAACTGCTTTTCGGGAGATTTTTTGGACGTCCTCACCTATGCCGATTTCCTTTAAGTCCAAAACTTCATCTTTTTTAGCTTTATCGTCGCCTTGCGCAGGCTTCATTGGTTTGGCCAGATATTGTTTGATTTTTTCTGATGATTCCAAAGAAATTCTCAAGCCGACTGCGATATCAGAGGTTACATGGCGGCCGCCAATTGGGATGACTGAGGAATAAGCGATGGCGCCATCGACGAATATAACAACGTCGGTGGTTTCGCCGCCGATATCAACCAGGATGACTCCTAATTCTTTTTCGGTTTCAGTGAGAACTGCATAAGCTGAGGCTACCCCTGAGAAAACCAGTTCTTTAGTATCAACACCAACCATGCCGACGCATTTAACGAGGTTGCGCATAGAGGTTGTCGGGCCGGTGATGATGTGGGTGTCTGTTTCTAAGCGCACTCCGGTCATTCCGATTGGATCTGAGATGCCTTCCTGTCCGTCGACTGTGAAGGTTCTGGGGATGACATGAAGTATTTCTCTGGAGGAAGGCAAGGCGATAGCGCGGGCTGCTTCATTTACTCTTCCGATATCTGATGACTTAATTTCACCGTCGGGTTCAGCTACGGCCACAACGGCGTGGGAATTAGTGCTTTCAATCTGCGGGCCGCCCATTGACACGAAAGCGTTGGACAGAGAATAACCGGCCATGCGTTCGGCACTTTGAACGCTTTCGTCAATTGCCGCAACTGCTGATTCAATATCGACTATCTGGCTTTTTTTTACACCACGAGAATTAACTGCTGCTACACCTATTAAATTTAGCCGGTCGTCTTCACCTATTGAAGCTATCAGGGTGGTGATTTTAGAAGAACCGACATCTATTGCACATACTATTTTATCCTTTGCCATAAATTCAATAAATATTATCTAAGCACGAAATTCGAATATCGAAATGCGAAACAAAATTTAATTCAAGTATTTAAGATCGAAATAACTTTAAATTTCAATTTCCGACTTTTGAATTTGTTTCGTATTTCGGATTTCGTGTTTCGAATTTATTTCTCATTTTTTAGAATACACGACCACAGGTCGATCAAACCGTAGATCTATCGACTCAACAGACCGCGGATCCGCACTTTGCGGATCAAGATTCATTTTAGCCTGCCTCAGGATTAGTTGTAAAGAGGCTGATTGGCGGTCTAAAGGCCTGTTTAAAGAAAAAATAATACGGGGACTTGAGTCAATAATTAACCTGTCACCAACCACAAGCAGATTTTCAGTCGGTGTATCAATTTCTTTGAGACGATCAATAACCTCTGAAACCTTTTTGACTAAATCGTTGGGGATTCTGAGTCCTATTTTTAGATCTTGAGAGAAAAGAGATAATCTCGGGAAGCCGATATTGGAGTTAGCTTCTTCGAAGACTACACCAGCTTCGTCAACTAAAAACATGGAACTGCCTGAGGATTCTTTGTAATTATCTAATATCTGGTTTAAGACTTTCGGTGGGAAAGCTTCTGAGGTTGACTCCGTAGCGTTAAGTTGTTCGAGGCTTAACTGGATTGTGGGATTAGTATCAAAAGCGGCGTCAATACTACTGACGACAAACTTGCCCTCTCTGCCTGAGATATTCAATTTCAAGCGGTCAGGATAGAATAGTTCTGTTTTTATTTTGCCAATACAAAAAAACTTTTTTCTTAAGTCATACTCAAGATCCGCGGACTTGAAATAGAAATAATTGAAATTCATCTTTTGGATATGGTTTTTTATATCCTCAGAACTTGCGCAGTTGAGGTTTTCTGTATCTACTGTAAAGCGGGTTAATTTGTTCTCTGTAAAAACTTTATAACCGAACACAGCGGCTGCCAAAATTATTAAAGTAGAAATAAGAATTACGAAGTATAGTTTTTTTCTTTTGAATTGGCGGTTTTTAAACATGTCATTTAAATAGTAAATTTAAATTTTTTTGAGCATTTAACAAGATCAGAATTTCCTGGACTAACTTTTTATCGGCATCAAGTATGACTATTTTTTTGGCATTCTCCGCTGTTTTTTTATAGTAAAGTTTTTGCTCAAGTAGCTCTTTTATTTTTTTTGTTAGAATATCAGGAGTTATTTTATCTTCTTCCAGAACTTCACCTAAACCTATTTTTTTAAAGTAGAGCACATTATTTTTTTGCTCACTACCAACGCGCAGAGGAATCATTAAAGTTGGGACTGATTTTAGAGCGAGCTCCAGGAGTGTATTCATTCCCCCCCGGGAAATTACTAAATCAGCTTTTTCAAAAATATAGCTTAAGTCCGATCCCTCTATCCATTTTGAGACAAAATAATTTTCTGATTCATTTTTTTCCAGAGTTGCATAGTCGTCATATTTTGAGTCCCCTGTTTGGTGAATCATTGTTGTTATTCCTAACAACTCAGTTAATTTATCTTCAATTATGAGATTTATAAAATGTGACCCCTGGTTGCCGGCTGTTATTAGAACTAAAGATTTTCTTCGGCGTTTTAGCGAGTCAACAAAACTTTTGATTTCTTTTGAAGGTTGGCATGGATTTAATAATTCTTTACGGATAGGATTTCCAGTAACTGATACTTTTTTTTGGTCAATAAAAATTGGCAGTTTGGTATCTTTGAAAGAAACCGCGACTTTTTGAGTGAAGAGACTGCTTATTAGATTTGATAAACCCATCTTGAGGCTTTGTTCGTGGATTAAGCTAGGTATTGAGAGCAGCCAGCCGCAGACTACAACGGGCATTCCCGTGAATCCTCCGAAAGAAACAATTAAGTCCGGTTTTTCTTTGAGTAGATAATAGAAAGACTGAATAAACCCTATTGGGGTTTTCAAAAGGGCAATTATGCTGTAGAAAGAGAAAAATCTATTCAGTCTTCCGGCAATTATTGGGATAAATTTTACGCCGAGTTCAGGTAAAATCTTTGATTCAACTGATGGGGCTTTGTCGTCATCTCTAGCATATTTTCGGCCTAAATAAACAATATCTAAATCCGGAATTTCTGTCAGCTTTTCTATGACAGCTTGTGCGGGGGTGAAATGGGAGCCTGTAATCAAAACCTTCATATAATAATATTAGCAGTTAACCGGGCCTAATTGGAGACTATTTTTTTTGTTTTCGTAATGAATAATTCAGTCTTTCCGGCTTGATTTAGAAATATTTAATAGGATTCCGACTGCCATGAGATTGGCGAGGAGGGCGGAGCCGCCGTAGGAGATGAAGGGTAGTGGGACGCCGGTTAGGGGGAAGATGGAGACCATGGCTCCCAGGTTAATGATGGTTTGGATGCCGAGCCAGCAGGTTAGGCCGAAGGCGAGAAGTTTGCCGAAAGGTTCGTCGCAGTTTTGGGTTATTTTAAAACCTTTGTAAATCAGGAAAATGAATAAAGAGATTAGGAACATACTGCCGGCGAATCCTAATTCCTCTCCAACAACTGCGAATATAGAATCGGTTGTGACTTCGGGGATATATTCAAATTTTTGGCGGGATTGACCGATTCCCAAACCGAAGAAGCCGCCGGAACCGATGGCAATTAGCACCTGAGAGATATGATACGAATACCCTTGTGGATCGGCAAAAGGATCGAGGAATGCTAAGACCCGGTTTTTGCGATATTCGGCGGAGAGGACGAAAGCGAGGAATCCGACTACAGCAATAGGGATTATGCTGAGAACATATTTAATGGGCGCCCCGGCGAAGTA
>Ga0163151_10007908_pt1 | contig 12222 bp, 9 predicted proteins | sample OliLakLV19MP5IB2_FD_145596 | JGI IMG/M metagenome (GOLD analysis project Ga0163151, IMG submission 145596) | Freshwater microbial mat bacterial communities from Lake Vanda, McMurdo Dry Valleys, Antarctica - Oligotrophic Lake LV.19.MP5.IB-2 | ecosystem: Environmental > Aquatic > Freshwater > Lake...
GCCGATTACTGCGGCGAGTTCTCGCAGCGCATCGTCCGCTTGATCGGCGCGACGCAGGCCGATCCGCCGTGCGTGGGGATGATGTCGAACGGCACCAGCGGCGACGTCAATAACGTCAACTTCGCATTGAAGTCCGGGCCGAAACGGCAGCCGTTCGAGCAGATCGGCGTCGTCGCGGAAAGCGTCGCCCAGACGGCGTATCAGGCGTATCAATCGATCCAGTACGACGACGCGCCGGTGCTCGCCGTGCGCGAAGCCGAAGTGGAACTCGGCGTGCGGAAGCCGTCGCCGGACGATCTCGCGCAGGCGAAGCAATGGCTGATGGAAGCCGGTCCCGGTCCCTACAAGGACCGCAAGCACATCTACGCGCGCGAAACCGTGCTGCTCGCCGACTACCCCGCGACTGTGAAAGCCAGGCTGCAGGCGATCCGCATCGGCAACCTGGGCCTCGTCAGCAGCCCCTGTGAGACGTTCACCGAGACCGGCCTCGCGATCAAATCGCAATCGCCGCTGGAGCACGCCTTCACGATTGAATTGGCCAACGGCTACAATGGCTACCTTCCCACCCCGCAACAACACGCCTGGGGCGGATACGAGACCTGGCGGGCCCGGTCGAGCTACCTCGCCGTCGACGCCGAGCCGAAGATCCGCGAGACGTTGTTGCGGCTGTTGCGGGAAGTGGCGGAGTGACGAAGCCAAGGTAACACGAAGGGAATCGCCCGATGAAACGCAGCGTGCTGGCTTTGATCCTCGCGGGCGGCAAGGGGTCGCGGCTGGAGCCGCTGAGCCGCGATCGGGCCAAGCCGGCGGTGCCCTTCGGCGGCGCGTATCGCATCATCGACTTCACGCTGTCGAACTGCATCAACAGCGGGCTGCGGAAGATTCTGGTCCTGACGCAGTACAAGGCGGCGAGCCTCGACCGGCACATCCACCTCGGCTGGCGGTTCCTGTGCCGCGAACTCGACGAGTTCATCGAAATCCTGCCGCCGCAGCAGCGAATCGACGAGAACTGGTATCAGGGAACCGCGGACGCCGTCTATCAGAACATCTATTCCATCGAGAAGTACCGCACCGACCTGACGCTGATCCTGTCGGGCGATCACATCTACAAGATGGACTACGACGATCTGATTCAGGACCATCTGCGATCCGGGGCCGATTGCACCATCGGCTGCATTCCGATCCCGCTCGCCGACTGCATTCACTTCGGCATCATGCGGACCGACGACCAGCAGCGCGTCGTCGACTTCCAGGAGAAGCCGAAGTCCACCGCGGCGATGCCGGGCGAACCCACGCGCTGCCTCGGCTCGATGGGCATCTACGTCTTCAATTCGCACTTCCTGTTCGACCAACTCTGCCGCGATGCGACCGACCCGCAGAGCCAGCACGACTTCGGCAAGAACATCATTCCCGGCATTCTGAAGAGCCATCACATCCGGGCCTATCCGTTCCGCGACAAGAACACCGGCCGCAGCGCGTACTGGCGCGACGTCGGCACGCTCGACGCCATCTACGAAGCCAACATGGACCTGATTACGGTCCATCCGGAACTGAACCTATACGACCGCGCTTGGCCGATCCGCACCTATCAGCCGCAGGAGCCGCCGCCGAAGTTTGTCTTTGCCCAGACCGCCAGCACGCCGCCCCGGGTGGGTCACGCGCTCGATAGCATGGTCTGCGCGGGGAGCATCATCTCCGGCGGGTCGGTGGCTCGATCGATCCTGGGTTACAACGTGCGGGTCAACAGTTACGCCACCGTCGAAGATTCGATCCTGTTCGACGGTGTCGACGTCGGCCGGCACGCCAAAATTCGCCGCGCGATCATCGACAAGTGGGTTCACGTCCCCGAAGGCCTGGAGATCGGCTACGACCTGGACGCCGACCGCGCCCGCGGTTTCCTGGTGACGGAATCGGGCGTCGTCGTCATCGGCCAGTCGGACGGCATCGCCCCGCTGGACAATTAGCGCGCTTCAGTCCCCGTTAGCCGCGACCCGCAGGCTCTGCGCAGGGGAGCGCTTCGTGGAGCGCGCGACACATAACGTGCGCCCGGTACAGCGCTCCCCTGCGCAGAGCCTGCGGGTCGCGGCTAACTAAAACTGACAGAATCCGCAAAGATCTGTCCGCAGCGGCCAATTTTCTTTTGCAATACGATTGCGAAAGACGTAGAATGGCGGCTGACGTTGATCTGCGGGTGACTTCCGACTGCGCCCGGTGCCTCTGGCCAACGTCCTCGTCACCCCCTGACACTGAGGTTCGGACCGATGACTGCCGCACGACACATCCGCTTGGGATTCACGCTCATCGAATTGCTGGTGGTGATCGCGATCATCGCCATTCTGATCGCGCTGCTCCTCCCCGCCGTGCAGCAGGCCCGCGAAGCCGCCCGACGGTCGCAGTGCGTGAACAACCTCAAGCAACTGGGGTTGGCGTTGCACAACTACCACGACACCCACAACGCCTTGCCGCCCGGCTGGATCGGCGTCGAGGCGAACGTGCCGAACATGGAAGGCAACTCCGGCTTCGCCTGGGGCGCTCACATCCTGCCGTATCTCGATCAGGGGCCGCTTTACAACCAGTTGAACTTCAACCAGAACTGCTACGACCCGGCGTTCAATGCCGCGGCGCTCAACGGCGTGCTGCCGGTGTTTCGCTGCCCGTCCGACCCGTCGCCCGAGAAATGGGACATGCCGGAGGAAGCCAATCCCGCGAACATTCTGGTGAAGCTCCCCACGGCAAACTACGTCGGCAACTTCGGCCCGCTCGGTCCGGAAGACCTATGCGACGCCGCTCCGTTCCCCGCCGCGCAATGCAAGGGAGCGGGCATCTTCATGCACAATTCGGCGACGCGGCTGCGGGACGTCACCGACGGCACCAGCAACACCGTGTTCGTCGGCGAGCATCGTACTGACACCCGCGCGGCCACCGTCGCCGTCACGGGATTCGCCTGGCACAGCACCTGGGTGGGCTTTGTCGCCGGCGGTGCGGAAGCCCACGCCCGAATCATCGGTGTCTCCGATCACACACCCAACCACCCTTCCCTGCACATCGACGACTACCACAGTTGGCACACCGGCGGCGTCCACTTCCTGTTCGGCGACGGCCGCGTCCGGTTCCTGTCGGAGAACGTCGATGACAAACTGTTCCAGGGGATCGCCACACGCTCCGGCGGCGAAGTGATCGGCGAATACTGAGATAGTCGCGAGAAGCCGCGGGATAGCATCCCGCGGTTTTCTTTTTACTCCCCGCCGTCCGCCGTCACCTGGCTCAACCGCCCCACCGACGTCTCGAAATACTTCCGCGTGCGGCGCTCGGCGTCGGGATCGTTGGCCTGCAGGTCGGCGACGTTCGCCGCACAGAATCGGCAGCCGATCTCGTCGAGATGGAACTGCAGATAGCCGGTCAACCCGCCGCCGAGTTCGCCCGCCAGGTACGCGGCCCACGTGCTGCGGCCCGGGCAACTGACGCGCTGTTGTTGCCATAGCGACCCGACCGACAGTGTTCCCTGATCGCTGGTCGCGAGCGCCCCCCGCAGCCGCTCGCGCAAGGCGGTCGAGGTCCGCAACCCATTCTCCAGCGCGACGGACCGCTCGATCGACAGCGTCTCTGAGACGTACGCCGCCAGTTCCGCATCGGTAAAGTCGCGAGCGCATGTCATGGAAGGCACCGAACCGGGATCAATTTCAGCCCGGAGCGCAAGCGACGGCGGCCCCGCCTTCCTGCGAACCAAGACCGCCGTCGCTCGCGCTCCGGGCTGTGATAGACTGCATCATACCCCATCACTGACCCAAACGGTCCCCCATTACTGCCCCAAGCGATCCAAGTGCAGCACGGAATTCAACGTCACCAGTTCCGTCACCCCCTGATGATGATGCAGCAGGTTCAGGCAGCAGTTCATCTGCCGCAGTTTCCGCGCGTGCCGCAGTTCGATGCCGACGTATTCCGCCAGAAACACGCGGTTGACGAGATTGTGCGCGACCACCACCACGTTGCGGCCGGCGTTGGCTTCGAGGATTCCACGGATCGCCGGCGCGACGCGGTTCAGCACGTCGGTGTACGATTCTCCGCCGGGATGCGGCCGCTCGACCGGATTGGCGAAGAACCCCTCGTACCCTTCGGGATCGTGTTCGCGGATGGCGTCCCACGACTTACCCTCCCAGCGGCCGACGCTGCACTCGCGCAGGTCGGGCACGGTCTCCACCGGCAACTGATGGTGCCGGGCGATCTCCGTCGCCGTCTCCACCGCGCGGCGCAGCGGGCTGGAGTAGACGGCGTGAATCGGAAACTCGCGCAGCGCCCGGCCGACGGCGGTGGATTGCTCGCGGCCCAGTTCCGTCAGCGGACCGTCAATCTCACATCCCTGCAACACGAACGGTTTGCGTTCGTTGGCCTCCGTCGAGCCGTGCCGGGTGAGAAACAGCCGCGTCACCCCCTCCGGCGGGGCGTCTCGCAGCGGCGTCGACGGGAACTCGGACATCCTGGGTTTCCTGAACATTCACGGATCGCGACGGCAGGCTGCATCGTTGTAACGCCCCGCCCGCGATCTCGGCAAGCGGCGTCTTACTGGTCACCGACGATGCGACTTTGCTCATTGAGCCACCGCCGAGTCTTCGCGATCGCTGCGATCAACTCCGCGTCGACTTCCTGCTCGAACTGCTGCAGCAACCGATCCACTTGACGCCGCTGCACCGATGTCAGCATCCAGCGGCCATCGCGCGGGCGTTCCTCCAATGTACCGACGATGGAGGCCAGGCACGCCGCGGCGTCGCGCATCAACTGCGGGTCGCGTTCCAACCGCGTCATGACTGCGATCCGGTGCTGGTAGTACAGGTCCACCAGTTCCCGGCCCGCGGGTGTCGCACGCAGCACGTCGTCGCGGAATCGGCGGCAGAGTTCCAGCACGCGCGGTTCGGCCTGGCCGAGCCATTGGGGCGGCTTCAAACCCCAGGCATCCAATCGACGCGCGACCCGTTGCACCGGGCAGTCGCTGGAGGCGTCGATGGTCAGCGTCAGCACTTTGACACCCGTGCCGCCGCTGTTCGTGGCGGAGAGGTCGATCCGGTACGTGCCCGCTTCGCGCGGCGTGCCGGAGATCAATCCCGACTGCGTGTCGATCATCAATCCCAGCGGCAGTCCGGAAGCTCCGAACGACTGCGGTCCGTTGGCAGCGGTGATCTGATACTGGAAGAACTGCCCGACGACGCCGCTCGCCGTCACCGGGCTGCTGATGACTGGGGGCGGAACGATCACGCCGTCCGCGATCCCGGCGATGGTGGGGCCCGTGTTATTGAGCGACTGGGCCGCGAACGCCGGCGTCGCCGACGTGAGCGGCTGCCCCATCGGCACGCCGTCCCAGGTGAGTTGCGGATTGGAATGCCGGCGGATGCGCGTGCCGTTGCCGTTCGACATCAGCGTCTTCCACGGGCCGCTGTTGCCATTGAAGGCGTAACCGAACGAATACTGCGGGAAGGCCCCCATTGCCACGTTGAGCGGCACCCAGTCGTGTTCGATCCCCTGATTGCTGCCGATCGCGCGGGTGAAGGCGTCGTTGCCGAGGTACGGCAGACTGGACACGCTGAACGTCCAGGTGGTGTTGAACGTGCTGAAGTTGTTCAGCCACCCCAGTTCGGACTGATCCCCGAAAGCGAGAATCAGATGGACCAGGTCCGCGCGATAGTCGATCCGCAGCGTGATCGCTTCGTCCATGATGCCGTCCGCGGCGCGGGTGAGCCGGTCCAGATCGGTTTGCAGCACGCCGGACTCGAAGTAGTCCACCTCGGCGAGATGCACCAGCCGGACTTTCTGGACCACGGCGCTGTCGGCGTACGCCTGATTCGCCTGCTGAATGGCCAAATCAGCCGTCAATTGGACATTGGACAAGCTCCCAGACACCGTTCTGACGCGCGGCGTGTAGAGCATCAGCACGTCGATCAACGGCGGCGACGTCGCGGCGGCGGGTGAAATCTGTTCGTCGGGCGCTGCCGCCGTCTTTCGTCGTGGCAGATTGGGCCGTTGTCCCGGAGGCCGCACTCCGGCACCCCACGGCATCTTCGCTTCCGGATGCGCCGTCACCCGTTGCACGCCCGGCTGGTCGGTGGGGAACAGGCAGTACCGTTGTTCACCGGTGGGGCCGAACGTGCCGGCGATGCGACCGTGGTCGACGATGAACAGGAACTCGCCCGCCGGATGTTCGCCGAGCCGGCCGGTCGAGACGAAGCGTTCGGCCCCCTCGACGCGGGTGTGCTCCACGAGACCGCGGTAACTCACGCCATCGGGCAGCGTGACGACGAACGTGCTGTCCGCCGCCGTGGGACCGCGGACCAACGCCGTCGGATCGACGCGGACCCGCAAGGCGTCGGGATCGGAGATGGCCGCTGCTTCAACAACGGATCGCCACAGGACGCGCTCCGCGGCGGCGGCGTCCATCACCGACAGCATCAGACCACTCAGCCACAGACATTGCACTATGCGACCGCACATTGAGACTGTTCCCCGTGGAAGTTCACGTCCAGTTGCGGCCCGCATCTGTTCGCGTCGACCGGCGATCAACCGTTGCCGTAGTTGGCGTGACAGTCGGCGCACGCCTTGGTGATCTTGTTGATCGCTTCCTGAAACTTGGGATAGGCTTGTTCCTGCGTCGCCGTCACAGCGTCGCGACCGCCGTCGATGAGGCGTTGGGCGAAGCCCTTGTAGTCGTCCTCGTCAGCCGATTCGTAGCTGGGATCGCTGACCACTTTGCCGAGGACCGCCAGCAGCGTCGCCTCGGTGAGAATCTGGTCTTTCTCCTTCTTGAAGACCGTCTCGCTGTCGATGTTGCTGCGCATCCACTCCGACGCCTTTTCGATCCGCTTCATCACTCCGGCACGATGCGCCACCTCACCGAACGGCTTGTCGGCGGGGTCGCCGGCATCGGCGGGCAGATTGCCGCTCAAAACGGCGGCCAGCCCCTCCGCCGACGTCTGCGACTGCTCGTACGGCTCGCGGCCGAGCGCCTTGGACGCCTCGAACAGTTTGTGGCCGTAGTCTTTGACGTACCGCGCGTTCGGCTTCCAACTCACGTCGTCGGGATGCTGGGCCACGATCCCCGCGATCGCCGCCATCACCGCTCCGTCAACCTGCAGCTCTTTGTAATTCCCGTTGTAAGTTCCCTGCGATTGCAGCGACGAGGTGAGGTGATTGCGGACCCGCTTGGTCTCGTCGACCAACTGGTCCATCGAGATCATCGACTTCCAATCGGCCACCCCTCCCGCGGGAGTTGTCGGCGACGGAGTGGACGGCGTCTGCGGCGCGACGGGGGGCGTGCCGCCGGGCGACATCGTCGGCACCGTCGCGGCGTTGCTGACCACGGCGAGCGGGTCGTCGAAGAACACGTCGTAAGGGATATCGCCGATCCATTTGCGACCGTCGGCGTCGATGCGGACGTGCTTGCCGGACGATGTCTTGGTAGTCGGTTCCGCGTCACCGTCCACGGCTTGGGGCTTGGGCGACGTTGTCGCCGCCTGGCCACCGCCGCCCGCGGTCTTCGCCGCGGTCTTCGCATCGCCACAACCGAGACAGAAAGCCAGTCCCAACACGGGGATCAAACGGGCAGCGGCAGGGCAAGTCGCGTCGCGCAGGATCATCGCGATCCCCTTGAGGGTCAGTGGTCAGACGGACCAAGCCGTCCGGGAGTTCCCAGGAGTTGGATGCCCATCACTGTAACGGGACGTGGCCGTCGGTCGCAATTCGCTGATGTCGTGAGGGGGAGCCGGGGAGCCCCGAACAAATAGTGTGAATGGGGAGTTTGTAGCATCCTGCACCAGTCGGTCGTTCGCGTCGATGGCGTAAAATCCGGGGAATTTGCGGCGCGACGCTTGTGTCCGCACCGTTTTCCTAGTAGCTGTAGTGCGACGTTTTCGGTGGGAAACGGACGGCGACCGGCAGTTTCTGCCGACTCATGCCGGTTTCGCGCCGAATGCTTGAGGGACTGAGGGGAAATCTCGCCGGAGATCGCGAACGCCGTCTCCCGATTTTCGGACTGACTGCTGACAAGGACAACGGGCTCCCCGAGCTTTGACGGCGATGCGGCCACTCGGTACGCCCGGTTACTCGAAGGAGGATGTGTTGATGAAGTCTGTGGTATTGCTGTCCAGCGCCGTGTTGATGCTGGCAAACCTGGCGGGGGCCGCTCAGATGCCCCCCGCACCGATTCCGGACACGGTGTACGTGACCGATTCGGCCCCGGCGCAGTTGTTCGACTGCGTGCGGTACAAGGATCTGCGGAACGTCCACCCGTGTGCGGTGGAGAAGATCGTCGCCGTGCCGAATCCCTGCAAGGATCCGTGCGCCTGCGGCCCGCAATGCGTGTACGTGCGGGTCTGCGTTCCCCCCTGCGACTGCTACCAGACCAAGTGCCGTCGCAACGGCAACAAGATCATCATGGACTTCGGCAAGTACGAGGTGGAAATCACCTCGGCCCGCGGCCAGGTGGTCGTGGACTACGACGATTGATGCGACCGGTCTCACGACCGAGCGCGACCTGATGTGATGAACCGGCCGGCGAGGAGGACGCTCTTCGCCGGCCGGTTGTTTTTAATACTAACCCGAAGTGTTATTGGGCGACATCCCCCTGCGTCCACACGCCATCCACCAGCCGCCACATCGCGCCGTTGGGATTGCGGTTCTGCAGCGCCGCGGGGAGACGGTTCGGCCGCACGCCGTCGTAGCAGGCGAGCATCGAAAATCGGGCGATGGACGCCGGGATGCCGACCGCCGTGAAGCCCGGATGGCCGGTCGCCGGGAACGGGCCGCCGTGGTTCATTGCCGCCGAGACCGCGACGCCGGTCGGCATTTTGTCGTTGAGCAGCCGGCCGACTTTGGTCCGCAGGACCGGTTCCAGCCGCGCATAGAGGGCGTCGTCGGAACCATCCGCGGCGGAGTAGACGCAGCCGGTGAGGTTCCCTTCCAGCGACTTCGCGACGGCAACCAGCTCGTCGGCGGAATCGACGACCACCATCAGCGCGGCGTTGCCGAAGGCTTCGGTCTGCAGGGCGTCCGGGGCCGCGATGAATTTCTTGCCCGTCGTCCGCAGCAACGTGTTCTGGAAGCAGTAGCCGGTGTTCTGGCCGTCCGGCTCGCCGCCGACGAGCAGTTCCGCGCCGTGCTTCACCAGCGTCTGCACGCCGGACGACAGATTCCGCAGCACCCCTTCGCCGAGCAGCACGCCGTTCGCCGCGGCCTGGAAGCGGGAGACGATGTCGGCAATGACCGCCTCCGTTGCAGCGCCGGCCTGCATCACGACCAGTCCGGGATTGGTGCAGAACTGTCCGGTCCCCATCAGGCAACTCCCCGCATACTGTTCGGCAAACTCGGGCGTGGTCGCCCCCGGCAGCACGAACACCGGGTTGATGCTCGACAGTTCGAGATAGATCGGCTTGCCCACGGCGTCGGCGGATCGCGAACCGGTGTAACCGATGGCCCCCAGGCGGTGGTCGCCCGCCAGCTTCGCACCGTCCTCGTGCGATGTGCGGTAGATGAGCTGCACGAACCCCGGCGGCATCTCGGTCTCGTTCGCGGCGGCCTGAGCCTCTTCCGCGAACAGCCGCGTGGTCCCCGGATGCGACGAATGCCCCTTGGCGATGACCGGATTGCCCGCCGCGACCGCCGCCGCGAAGTCCCCGCCGACCATGCCGTTGAACGCAAACGGAAAGTTGTTCGGTCCGAACACGGCCACCGGGCCGAGCGGTTCCATTTGCGACCGGATGTTCGCTTTGGAGTCGATGGTCGCCCGCTTCCACGAGCCCTCCCGCGCGGCTGCGGCGGCCTGACGCAACTGGTTCGAAGTCCGCGGCAACTCGGCGTCCTTGAGACGCGGCGTCACCGGCAGAGCCGTCTCCGCGTGAGCCATCGCGATGAGTTCGGCCGCACGGGCGTCGATCCGGTCCGCATACCGCTCCAGGAACTTCGCGAACCGCTCGCCGGGCCACGATCGCACGGTCAGCGCGGCCGCACTTGCGGCATCGAGGGCAGCGGCGATCTCGTCCCACGGGCTGACGGGATACCGCTCCGGCAACGGCTGCTTGGTCTTCGGGTCCACCGCGGTGAACGACGCGGTTCCCTGTGAGGGTTGCCAGCGGCCGGCGATGAGAATGTTTTGCATCGTCATGAATTGCTTCTTTGGAATCTCAATGAACTCAAGATGAAGAGAACCTCACGCAAAGGCGCAAAGCTCGCAAAGGTAAGAATCCGCCTGATGCTTTTCCTTTGCGAGCTTTGCGCCTTTGCGTGAGGCCAGACTTTGATTTACGCGAAGAGTCACGGCGTCCGCCATGCGTGCCCTGCCGTCCACAACATTTCGTCCGCACCGCGCGGACCCCACGTTCCGGCAGCGTACGACTGCGGCGTCACGCGGTTCGTCGACCAGTGGTTCAGCACCGGCGTGACGAACTTCCATGCGGCTTCCAACTCGTCGCTGCGCATGAACAGCGTCGAGTCGCCGCGGAGCACGTCCAGCAGCAGCCGCTCGTAGGCCTCGGGCAGTTTCTGCGGGAACGCCTTGTCGTAGCTGAAGTCCATCGTCACGGGGTGAATCTGATACTGCATGCCCGGCCGCTTCGTCGAGAACGACAGCGTAATCGACTCGCTCGGCTGGATGCGGAACACCAGCGTGTTGGGCTTCGCGCCGACGAGGTCGCAAATGTCCCCCTCGCATTCCACCGTGTGAAACAGGTTCAGCGGCGGCAGCTTGAACTGGATCGCAATCTCCGTCACGCGCGACGGCAGACGCTTGCCGGTCCGCAGATAGAACGGCACGCCCGCCCAGCGCCAGTTGTCCACGAGCACTTTCATCGCTACATAGGTTTCCGTCCGCGAATCGGGCGGAATGCGGTCCTCGGACAAATACCCCGCCGCGGCCTGACCCCCGGAAAGACCCGCTCCGTATTGGCCGGGGATCACCCACTTGTTGAAGTCGCTGCGATGCCCCGGCGAGAGCGCTTTGAGGACCTTCAGCTTCTCGGCGTGCAGATCCTCGGCGCTAAACAACGCCGGCGGCTCCATCGCGATCAGACACAACAGTTGCAGCACGTGGTTTTGCAGCACGTCGCGCAGCGCGCCGGATTTGTCGTAATACCCGCCGCGGCCGCGCTCCATGCCCTGCGACTCGGCGACCGTAATCTGGATGTGATCGACGTGGTTGCGGTTGAGCAGCGGCTCGAAGATCGAGTTGCCGAACCGAAACAGCAGGATGTTCTGGACGGTGTCTTTGCCCAGGTAATGATCGATGCGGTAAATCTGCTCTTCCCGCAGCCATTTCCGCAGATTCCGGCTAAGCTCTTTGGACGACCGCGAGTCGCTGCCGAACGGCTTCTCGAAGACCACCCGCAACCATTCCTCGGCCGTGTTGCGGGCCGGAATCATCCCGGCTTTGCCGAGAAAATCGACGGCGGGCTGAAACAGCTCCGGCGCGGTCGCCATGTAGACCACACGCTTGCCCGACGCCCCGGCGGTCTGCTCGACGGCCGCCAGCTCGCTGTTCAGTTTCGGATAACCGTCCGCAGTGGTGATGTCGAGCTCGCGGTAATACAGCCGCCTGGCGAACCGCTGCCAGTCCTCGGAGGCAATGGCGCCGGACCGCACGTGGCCGTTGACCGCCTCGTAGATTTCGTTGCGGAAGCTCTCGTCGGTCTTCTCCCGGCGGGCGACGCCGATGATCGGGGACTGGTCGTCGAGATACCGGTCCTTCCACAGGTCGAACAGTGCAGGCATCAGTTTGCGGGCAGTGAGATCGCCGGACGCGCCGAAGATGCAAACCGTGGCGCCCACCTGGGCCACGCGGCCATCGCCGGCGGAGACATCGCTGTGAGGCAGAACCGTCGCTGCGGTCGGGGTACTCATCCATTCATCCCGTCGGGAAACAAACACATCCCGCCCGACAGCGTACCGGGTATGCGGCCAAGTCGTCGAGTCTGGTCCGTCGGAGCATGCGATGGGCGCTACTAACCGTTCCTCTGCCGGAGCTGACGCCGCTCGGCCCGTTGTATTCAATCGTCGCGGAATGGCCGTTGCGTTAGTCCTGCTATTTCAGGGCTTCGCCCGGTGCTTGGAGAGGAACAGCAGTTGCTTGCCGTCCGGTCGCCAGGTGGAGCATTGGTTCCAGCGGTCGAGCGGTTGGCCGGAGACGAGTTTCAGCGAGTCGGGCTGGGCGGGGTCGAATTCGTAGAGCAGAAACGTGTTGTTGTGCTCGGG
>Ga0163151_10007909_pt1 | contig 12222 bp, 12 predicted proteins | sample OliLakLV19MP5IB2_FD_145596 | JGI IMG/M metagenome (GOLD analysis project Ga0163151, IMG submission 145596) | Freshwater microbial mat bacterial communities from Lake Vanda, McMurdo Dry Valleys, Antarctica - Oligotrophic Lake LV.19.MP5.IB-2 | ecosystem: Environmental > Aquatic > Freshwater >...
GTTTATTCGTGATCTTTTTAAACGTCAGTTAGATCTTTCAGGTTTTACCACAGATGCTTTTAGTAATGGACAGGACGGGCTAGCCGCAATTTCCAAAAATGCTTATGACTTAGTCTTGCTTGATATCATGCTTCCCGATATTAATGGTCTTCAGATTTTACAGAATATCCGTTCAAATCCAACGACCAAAGGCGTGGCAGTCGTTCTTTTGACAAACCTGGGACAAGATGCAGTTATTAAGCAGGGGTTTGAATTGGGAGCAGACGGATATTTAGTAAAAGCTGCGTATACTCCAGATCAGATCGTTCAAGAAGTGAAGAATATTATGCAGAAGAAAACAGCTCAAGCTCACGCAGCTCAACCTGCCGTATCTCCCGCAGTTGCAATGCCAGTCTCCCCTTCATCAGAGCCAGGTGTACCAGCCTTTCCAGGTCAAGTCTCGACACCAGCAGAAGCAGAAGTTCCTAACTTCCCTGGACAAGCGGCAGCAGTAGACCCAATGGCAGCAACAACTCCAGTAAACGATATCCCCGCGTTTCCAGCAGCACAGCCTGCTGCGCCAACAGCTCCCTTATCAGCTTCTGATATTGCCAGTGCTGCTTCGATGGAGGAAGAACCAATTCCGGCTGCAGGCAGCCCAGAAATAACCTCTACTAATTCTTAGTTTTTTGCGTTGGATAATAACAGTGAAACAAATTTCTTACGAAGGGCTCGAATGAACTAGACGTCGTTAATTCTGGGTATTTTGAGGGTAAACTAATCAGTTTTCTTTTTAGTGACTGCGCCGGGAATCTCGTCCCAATCGCGGGTTTTGCGGATACTTAAGTTCTTTTTCCAGACTGTATCAAGCATTGCAGTGTCGACACCTTTTTCTTTAGCCATGGCTCTTAAGGCGAGTAAGTCTTTAGGGAAACATTTGCCGCCGAAGCCGCGAGTAGTTGTGATGTCTAAATGAGAATCGAAGATTCTGTGGTCTGCTACAACTAATTTTTTCACTTCTTCGTATTTAATGCCTAATTTTTCGCTGATATCGAACATTTCGTTGGCGAAGATGACTTTCGATGCGAGATAACAATTAGCCATGTATTTAACCATTTCAGCAGTGGTGGGATCTGTTTGGAACATTGGCATTTGAGGGAAATGTTTTTTATAGAGGGAGATTACCCTTCTTGAGGTTAAATCGTTCGAGGCGCCGACCACACATCTATCCGAATTAACAAAGTCCTCTAGAAAATTGGCTTCGGTTAGGAATTCAGGGTTAAAACAGAAATTGACATTTGGGTACTTTTCCTGGAAACTGGCGGTGGTACCGGGCACAATTGTTGATTTTAAAACGACTATTTTGTCTGTCCCCTCAACTTCTTTGACTATTTCAGCGACTACTCCTTCAACAATTGACAAATCAATTCCTGATTCATCGGCCATGATTGGAGTTGGAACTGCTACAAATATGAATTCGGATTTCTCGCAAACTTCAGCAAGTGTTAAGTAATTTTTGAATTTATCGTAGATGTGGATGTCTTCGCCTTTGAATCCATACTCTACTGCCTGACCAACTATGCCATAACCTATGATGCCGATTTGGTAATTCATCAGAACAAATAATAACAGAAAAGTTCAATTTGGCAAATATCTATATTCCTGATTGAAATTTAATAACTATTACTATGTCATTCCTGGCTTGACCAGGAATCCAGCGTCTTATCACTCCTGGATCCCGGATCAGGTCCGGGATGACAAGATTGTATGTGAATTCTTCGGTTTTGTGGTGTTTGATATAGATTGAATGGCTTGACGGGTTCGGGGTTCTTTTGGTAAAGTAGATTTTAACAAGAGCAGTAACTGGAAAATCATTTTACAGTTTACAGAAAGGATTAAACAGATGCCAGCAGTTTTATACAAAAGACAAAAAGATATTTTGAATTTCGTTAAAGAGTATATAGATAAGTATGGTTATTCTCCGACTTTAGGAGAGATTGCCGAAGCGATGGGGCTGTCGTCTCTTGCTACAGTTCATGAACATTTAATGGCTTTGGTTAAGAAGGGGGCTATTCGTAAGTTTGAAGGGACTGTCAGAGGGATTGAAGTTATGGAGGATGAGACGACTAAGCCTCGGACTATTGAGATCCCTCTTTTGGGTTACATTGCGGCGGGTCAGCCGATTATGCCTTATACCGATCCTACCGCAACAGTGTCTGTTTCCCCACATATGGTGACTGATAAAAAGCATTCTTATGTGCTTCAGGTTAAGGGTGACTCGATGATTGAATCCGGGATTTTGGACGGAGATTACGTGATAATTGAACAGCAAAACTATGCGTCTGACGGAGACATTGTAGTAGCGCTTTTGGATTCCGGGCTTGCGACATTGAAGAAATACTTCCGCGAGCCTGAGAGAATCCGTTTGGAACCAGCGAATTCTTCTATGGAACCGATTTATGTGAATGTTGGAGAAATGCAGGTTCAGGGAAAATGTACAGGGGTTATACGCAGGTTTCAATAGTCTGATATAAAAAATATATGTTGTTATTTAAAGCACGGATGAATTATTATATTTAGCCCCAATGACAGATGACGCTTTAGTTAAAATAATCCAAAAAGCAGTTAAAGATGAGGTTAGGCCTCTAAAGGAACAAGTTGAAATTGTTAAGAGTAAGGTAGATAAACTTGATTTATTCCAGAGTGTTGGAACAGAAAATATACGAAGTATTAAAGAACAGCAGTCGGTTATGAATGAGAAGCTGGATAGTCTGGAGGAAGTTAAGGTGACGATTATTGAACTTAAGGAAATTGTCGAAGACCGGATTTATCCTTCTGTTGTAGAAATTGAAAAGGATATAAAAGCATACGGGGATATGTATAAGATTAATGATGATAACGCCAGAAAGCTAGAAAAAAGGGTCGTAACCCTTGAGGATCATGCACGTATTCAGTCCCCTCCCGAACTTTCTCTTGCAGAAGTCACTAGATTAAGTCTCTGATGTTTGTTCTTGTAATTCTTCTTTAATTGTTTGCATAATTAATTAATGCTCAGTCAAAAGGGTTTTAGTCCTTTATTGGTTATGTTTGGGATTCTACTTCTTGCAGCGGGAGTTTACGTAGCTAGTCTATATATGAGATTTCAGACGGATGTAGAGCTTAACAAGCAAAAGGATCGTGACTATCAGCAATATAAGTTAACAGAAGCCCAAAAATCACAAGCATCAAACCTTATTGAATTGATAACTTATAAGCTCCCTGATGGATGGAGAGATAGTTCAAATGGGACAAATACTATCTTACTTACCTCTCCTGATTATTATGTTGGGCAAAGTGGAGGAATGGAGAAGGGAAAATCATTTTCTATTTCCCGAAGGCTGCTAAAGGCGGGTGAAACTTTAGATAGTTCAGCTTTGGAGAAAGTGTGGGATAACGTCTCTGAGAAAGAGAAAGAATCACAGATTATAAAAACGGACATTGATGAAGTCGAAGGACGATTAGCTTATGATAATTACGAAGGACATCATCAGCATTATCTGGTTGTAAGGGATAATTATTTATGGGAATTCGAGGCTAATCTAGACAAAGGGGTTTCTTTAAATATTCACGACTCAGAGATTGATTATATTGTTAAGTCTCTTTCGTTTACCCACTAAATCTTTCTCTTGATTTGGTACCCCAATCCTTTGATTTATACAATATCCTGTATATTGACAGGCTATCATCACACAAGGGTAAGATAGGGTTAGCTCCGGGTTTTTGAGGAGAGTGAGAATAGGGAGATATGGATCCCACTTTCATTTTCGAAGTTAGTCAGTACCGAAGATCAATATGTAAGACAGACAGGTTGTATTGATTTGGGAAGCAAACGGAGTCATCCTGGGTCTATCAAAGGAATGCTGAACTTACCTTAAAGTCGTTTGTATTGGCGGTTTTGGATTGAAAGAGTTACGTACCTTTCAAGAAGATATGGGTAATTGGTACAAAAATAGATAGAAGAGCCATATGTTATTACAGACAGATGGCTCTTTTTTTATAACTTGTCATTATGTTCTTTGTTAAATATTTAACAAATAGTATAAATTCTGTATAAAATAGCGGATTATTTGACGCTCCAGTCTCTAAGACTGTATTATTCCTCGAATGAACGCAAAACCGATTGTTGCTAAATTCGGAGGGTCGTCTATGGCTGATGCTGACTCGATTAGGCAGGTCATAGAAATTATTAATTTGAATCCCGAGAGAAGATTTATTGTTGTATCCGCGCCGGGTAAAAATTCAAAGTATTCAGAGAAAATCACTGATCAACTTTTGGCAGGTGATTGGGCGGCTGTTGAGAGAAGATTTATTGAAGAAGGATTGGAGTTAGGCTGGAAAAATGCATCTGAGGCACTTAACCTGGCATCAGTCGATTATGCTTTTAATCATGATAGTCCCGATTGGCGAGCGTCGAGAGGTGAATGGTTAGCGGCGCGAATGCTGGCTGAACTAATAGGTGCAAAGTTTGTTGATGCTACAGAAGTGATCAGGATTAATAGTGACGGTACTGTAAATGAATTATCCTACGACCTACTTCAGAGTGCTATCGGAAATTACTCAGGTAAGGTTGTTATTCCGGGGTTTTATGGACTTGATTTGGGCGGTAACTTAAAAACTTTCCCGCGGGGCGGGTCAGACATTTCTGGTGCAGTTGTCGCACGCGGGGTTATGGCTGAGGTTTATGAAAACTGGACTGATGTTGACGGGGTTATGACTCATGATCCTAAATTTCATAGAGAAGCCCGGACATTGGAGAGAATTATGATTGATCATATGATTGAGATGGCGCAAAATGGGGCTAAAGTTTTGCATCCTGATTGTTTATCCCCTGTTATGAATTCCGGGATTCCGGTGATTGTGCGTAATACATTTAACCTGGCTTCCAGCGGCACTTTGGTAATAACTGACCAGGAGGTGGCAGTACGATGAAAATTGCTTTGATTGGGTATGGAAATATGGGTCAGGAAATTGAGGAAGTTATAAAAAGTGGCGGGAAGCATGAAATAACTTCTATAAGTTCCGAATCTAAAGGTTGGGATGAGGAAGGCATAAAGAATGCTGATGTGGTGATTGATTTTTCTTCCCCTGAGGTAGCTTTAGAGAATATTCAAAAAGTTTTGGGGTTGGGGAAAAATATGGTTGTTGGGACTTCCGGGTGGTATGACTCTGTTTCTGAGGTTGAAGGTTGGGTTAATGAAGCTGGAACAGGGCTTATTTATGGGCAGAATTTTGCTATTGGGACAAATATATTCTTTAAGTTAGTGGCTTTAGCTTCTAAGTTGACGAGTAAGTATGGGGATTATGATGTTTACGGGTATGAGGTTCACCACTCCGGAAAAAAAGACAGTCCTTCGGGTACTGCGCATAAGATTACCCAGGAGATTTTGAAGAATTTTCCGGCTAAGATAAGGGTTGAGACCGGGCGGCTTGATAGGAAAATTGAGAGGGATGAGTTGCATTTTGCTTCAATTCGAGGAGGTCGGAATCCGGGGATGCATGAGGTGACTTTTGATAGCGCGGCTGACTCAATAATTTTGGCTGATCAGAATCATTCAAGGCGGGGGTATGCGGAGGGGGCGGTTATGGCTGCGGAGTTTATAGTAGGGAAAAAAGGAGTTTTTGCTTTTGATAGTTTGTTTGAGGAAGGTAATACGTAATACGAAACATTTATTACGTGTCTCCTATCTCGTATCTCGAAGCAAAATGAATAACATTAAATTTTTTGGATCAATACCGGCGATTATTACACCATTTAAAGCGAATGGTGATTTAGATTTGCCTGCTTTGAAGAAGTTTGTGGAGTTTCAGATTGAGGGAGGGGTTGATGCTATTGTGCCTTGTGGGTCGACTGGTGAGGCGGCGACTTTGACTGAGGATGAATATCGCACAGTTATTGAAGCTGTTGTGAAGCAAGTCAATGGCAGGATTCCGGTTATTGCGGGCGCGGGGTCTAATGATACGAAAAAGGCGGTGCATTTTTCTGAAGTTGCAAAAGAAGCGGGAGCTAATGCGCTTTTGCATGTAACCCCTTTTTATAATAAGCCGACGCCTGACGGATTGGTGGCGCACTTTAAAGCTATAGCGGAGGTTGGGTTACCTATTGCTATATATAACGTTCCTGGAAGAACAGGGTTGAATGTTTCGCCTGAGACAATAGTTAGAATTGCGCGAGAAGTGCCCCTGGTTCGGGCAGTTAAAGAAGCATCAGGTTCTATATTGCAGATGATGGAGATTATTAAACTGGCTGCTGCGGAAGGACCTGAGGGGTTTTCGGTGTTATCAGGGGACGATGCGTTTACACTTCCCCTTATTGCCGCCGGAGGGCATGGATGTATTTCAGTTGTTTGTAATGAAATTCCAAAAGAATTTTCGGAGATGGTGCATTTAGCGCTTGATGGGAATTTTGAGGAAGCTAGGAGCGCGAATTACCGGATTTGGGATTTGATGAATGTTAATTTTATTGAGTCTAATCCGATTCCGGTTAAAACAGCTCTTTCTTTAATGGGGAAAATTGAACTCGGGCTGCGATTACCTCTTGTTCCTCTTGAGGAGAAAAATCTGGAGGCTTTGAAAAAAGTTCTCAAAAACCTGAAACTTATATGAAAGACCACGCAATGAAAATTCCAGTAGGGATACTGGGCGCAACTGGTATGGTTGGGCAGAGATTTATTACCCTATTAAAAGACCACCCTTATTTTGAAGTGGCAGCGATTGCTGCATCTCCACGTTCTGCAGGCAAACCTTATGCCGAGGCAGTTGATAAGAGGTGGTCCATGAGGGAGCCGATACCCACAAATATTGCCCCAATGATAGTCAAAGAAGTTGAGGGTGATATCGATGAGATAACCCAAAGAGTTAAGTTAGTTTTTTGCGCCCTGGATATGGATAAGGAATCAATTAAGAGAATTGAGGAGGACTACGCGTCACGAGGTATTGCTGTTGTTTCTAATAATTCGGCTCACAGATGGACTTCGGATGTACCGATGGTTTTGCCGGAGATTAATCCTGAGCATTTAAATTTAATCGATATCCAGAGGAAGAACCGCGGATGGGACAAGGGACTGATTGTGGTTAAGCCGAATTGTTCGATTCAGTCATATGTCCCTTTGCTGACTCCCCTTTTGCAATTTAAGCCGACTAAAGTTTTAGTGACTACTATGCAGGCTGTGTCCGGGGCGGGGAAAACTATGGAGACTTGGCCGGAGATGGAAGATAATGTGAATCCTTATATCGGGGGTGAAGAGGAGAAATCAGAGAAAGAGCCTTTGAAGATTTGGGGTGAGGTGTCCGATGGGAAAATTGTTGAGGAAAATAATATATCTATCTCAGCAACTTGTATTAGAGTTCCGGTGTCGGACGGACACCTGGCAAGTGTAGCTGTAGCGTTTGAAGTGAAGCCGACTAGTGACCAGATACTTGAGGCGTGGAGGAATTTTAATCCTTTAGAGGGTATGGATTTACCATCAGCACCAGAACCATTTATTACTTACTTTGAGGATCAGAATAGGCCACAGACTGCTTTGGATAGAGATTTAGGAAAAGGGATGGGAATTGCGGCAGGTAGACTTAGGGAGGATAATATCTTAGACTACAAATTCGTCGGGCTGTCTCATAATACTATCCGCGGGGCTGCGGGCGGGGCGATTTTGACAGCGGAGTTATTAGTCAATAAAGGTTATGTCGAGAAAGGAGATACGTGACACAAGACAATTTAAAATAATTGTCACCTATTACGTATCGCGTATTACCAAACATGGCAAAAATTAACCAGAACTATAGTAAATTACCTAAAACCTATTTATTCTCGGAGATTGCGAAAAGATCGAAGGCTTTTGCTGATAAAAATCCTGGAGTTGAACTTTTGAAGCTGGGGATTGGGAATACGACCTTGCCTCTTACTGCTACAGCTATTGAGGGACTTAGTCGGGGAGTTCAGAAGCTGGCGGATGTTAAGACTTATTCGGGTTATGGGGATGAGCAAGGCAGTACGAGCTTGAGGGAGACGATTGTTGGTTGGTATGAAAATCAGGGAATTGAATTTGATGCTTCTGAGATTTTTATTTCTGATGGGGCGAAGTCGGATTCGGCAAATATTACTTCTATTTTTTCTGATGACTGTGTCGTGGCAATCACTGATCCGGTTTATCCGGTTTATCATGATTCTAATATTTTGGCGGGGAGGAAATTTGTGTTGATGGATTGCTTAGAGGAGAATGGGTTTATTCCTAAAGTTCCGGAAGGAAAAGTTGATGTGATTTTTCTTTGCTCGCCTAATAATCCAACTGGGGCTGTGGCCACTAAAGCGCAGCTTAAGGAATTTGTTGATTATGCTTTGGTGAATAAGGCAGTAATTATTTTTGACGGCGCTTATTCGGAGTATATTTCAGATAGCGAATTACCTAAGAGTATTTATGAGATTCCGGATGCTAAGGCTTGTGCAATAGAGATTCAAAGTTTGTCTAAAATGGCAGGATTTACGGGAGTGAGATTAGGGTGGACGGTAGTTCCTAAGGATCTGGTTGCTGAAGGGACTGAAAACGGTGATGTGAATGGGCTTTGGAATAGGAGACAGACGACTATGTTTAACGGGGCTTCTAATATTGTTCAGGAAGGCGGGATTGCGGTTTTGTCTGAACAGGGGCAAAAGGAAGCCGCGGAGTTGATTGCATATTATATGGAGAATGCCCGGACAATTAAGAAAGCGGTTTCAGATTTAGGACTGACTGTTTTCGGAGGAGATAATGCACCTTATATTTGGGTGAAATGTCCGGGCTCGTTAACCAGTTGGGAGTTTTTTGATAAATTGTTAGAAGACTGTCATGTTATTTCGACACCTGGATCGGGGTTTGGATCTAAGGGTGAAGGATATGTAAGACTATCTGCTTTTGGGCAAAAAGAGAATATTGAGAAGGCAGTTAAAAGTATTAAGAACCATCTAAAGATTTAAGCTGTCATTCCTGCGAAAGCAGGAATCCAGGAATTTGTATGGATTCCGGATCAAGTCCCGCATGACAGCATTATTGGGATGACGAATTAAATTATGAAAAAAACTTTACCTTTCGACAAGAACAGAATTGAGGAAATTATTAAGGACTTTCCCACTCCTTTTCATATTTATGATGAGGCGGGGATTCGGGAGAATGCGCAGGGGTTTTATAAGGCGTTTGAGTGGGTTTCGGGGTTTAAGAATTATTTTGCTGTGAAGGCGTTGCCTAATCCGTACATAATGAAGATCCTCAAGTCTGAAGGGATGGGGGTTGATTGTTCTTCTTTGGCGGAGCTCATCCTTAGTGAAAAAGTTGGATTTCGCGGCGAGGAGATTATGTTTACTTCTAATGAGACTCCGGAGAAAGATTATCAAAAAGCTTTTGAGTTAGGAGCAATTATCAATCTTGATGATATTTCTCACCTTGAGTATTTGGAAAAAACTTTGGGTAAGTTGCCGGAACTTTTGTGTTTTAGGTATAACCCGGGACCGGCGCGAACTGGGAATGTTTTGATTGGTGATCCTAAAGAAGCAAAGTATGGGTTAACAAAACCTCAATTATTAGAGGCTTACCAGATTGCAAAGGATAAAGGGGTTAAGAGATTTGGACTCCATACAATGGTGGCATCAAATGAGTTGAATGGGGATTACATCATTGAAACGGCCCGCATGCTTTTTGAATTGGTTAAGGAAATTAAAGAAGAAACGGGTGTTTCGCTGGAGTTTATAAATATGGGCGGCGGGATTGGAATTCCATACAAGCCTGAGCAGGAATCTATGGATTTGCAGTATGTTTCTGATGGGATCAAAAAGCTTTACGAAGAGATGATTGTTGCTAATAATTTAGAACCTGTCAAAGTTGTTTTTGAATGTGGAAGGATGATTACCGGGCCTTATGGATTTTTAGTCACGACTGTCGTTCATAAAAAGGAGATTTATAAAAATTATATTGGGGTTGATTCTTGCATGGCGAATTTGATGAGGCCGGGGATGTATGGGGCTTATCATCATGAGACTGTTTTAGGGAAAGAGGATGATGATGAAACAGAAATGTATGACGTTGTGGGATCGCTTTGTGAGAATAATGATAAGTTTGCTATAGACCGCAAATTGCCGAAGATTGAGATTGGGGATATTATTGCGATTCATGATACCGGAGCGCATGGGTATTCAATGGGGTTTAATTATAACGGGAAGCTAAGATCTGCGGAATTGTTGCTGAAAGAAGATGGTTTGATTGAGCAGATTAGGAGAGCTGAAACTTTAGAGGATTATTTTGCTACACTAGACTTCTCAACACTTTAGTCCTATAATTATCAACTTATGAGCTCTAAAGAGGCGTTTAAAAGAAGAGTGGCTTTAAATAAAGAATCTGTAAAAGAACTACTTAATATTTCAAAAGATATAGCCGCGGTGAGTCCTCGTCCAGGCAGTATGGTGGATATAGAACAGATAAGAGCAGTGGCCAGAGAGTTACAGACAAACATAGCTGAGGCGGGAGTAGCACCTCGTGGTTATAGCATGAGTATTAGGTTGCCAATTAATCCAATAGCAAGCGAAGAGATTATTGAGCATTTTAAAGGATTTTCTGGAAAGGGGTTCGCTGTCGTAATGGCGCCAACGCCAGAGGGATCGCCTATAGGTTTTGTAAAGACAAACATCGTTGGCAATATGATTAACCCCCTGATTCCACAGATTGAAGTGATTGCCAAGCAAAAGCTACTAGAAGAAACAACGTAAGCAATTCTCATTATGAGTATATAGTAAATTGATGTATAGTGGGGTGATGATCACTCTGCCTGAAATGATCAAGAGTATCAGTGAAGCAGTTTCTACTTTTCCTGATAAAAGAACTGGTAAAAATACTCAATATACTTTAGCAGATGCAGCGTTAGGAGCATTTAGTGTATTTTTTACTCAATCACCCTCATTTCTAGCACATCAGAAAGTGATGCAGCAGTCCTTAGGAGTAAATAATGCTTCTTCTTTGTTTGGATTGATAGATATTCCTAGTGATAATCACATTAGAGATCTGTTAGATCAAGTGGAGGCAGAAAGAGTTTTCCCTGTATTTGATTTTTGTTTTGATCAACTGCTAAAACATAGCTATATAAATCAATTCAAACAAGAGTCAGGAGAACTTTTAATTGCCCTTGATGGAACAGAGAGTTTTTCTTCAGAAAGTATTCATTGTGACTCCTGCTTAACAAAAGAACACAAAAAGGGTGTCAAAACATATTCTCACTCCATGCTTACTCCAGTAATTGTATCTCCTGAGAAAAATCAAGTTATTCCTCTTTTTCCAGAATATATAACTCCTCAGGATGGGGATCTGAAACAAGATTGCGAGAACAAGGCTGCTAAAAGATGGCTTAAGGGTAAGGGTAAATTGCTATTATCCAAACTCACCTCCTTTGATTCAAACTTGAGAGTAACTGTTTTAGGGGATGATTTGTATTCCAGACAACCTGTGATGGAGGATATTCTAAAAGGTGGGTTTAACTTCATTTTGGTGGGTAAGGAAGAGTCTCACCCCTACCTTTATCAGTGGATAAAAGATTTAGAGGAAGGAGAAGGAGAAGGTCAAAAACAGACAATTACTGACAAAAGATGGACTGGAAAATTCCATGAGATCACTACCTACAAATGGGCAAATAATGTGCCATTTAAAGATAGCGCAGAACCCTTTTTAATTAACTGGTGTGAGATCACCATAACAAGGGAAGAAACTGGTAAAGGGCTGTACCATAACACCTTTGTGACCAGACATAAAATTACTAAAGAAAATGTAGCAGATATTGTTTCTTTTGGTAGAGCTAGGTGGAAGATAGAGAATGAAAACAATAATACCTTAAAAACTAAAGGCTATCACCTAGAGCATAACTTTGGTCATGGCAAGAAGCACTTGAGTCAACTGCTGGCCTCATTTACCTTGCTATCATTTTTGATCCATACAGTCATGGATCTTTCAGATGATTTGTACCATAACTTAAGAGGAAGACTGGGTTCAAGGGAGGCTTTTTTTAATGCCATCAAAAACCTAACCATATTTATGTACTTTAGAGATTGGTCTCATTTATTTAACTTTATGATAGAAGGATTAAAAAGAAGGCATCTGGCACCGGGGTAGCAAAGGTAAGGAGTAGTGATGTTTCAGTTTAAAATATTAAAATATTAAAATAATAAAATAATAAAATAATAAAATAATAAAATAATTT
>Ga0163151_10007910_pt1 | contig 12220 bp, 10 predicted proteins | sample OliLakLV19MP5IB2_FD_145596 | JGI IMG/M metagenome (GOLD analysis project Ga0163151, IMG submission 145596) | Freshwater microbial mat bacterial communities from Lake Vanda, McMurdo Dry Valleys, Antarctica - Oligotrophic Lake LV.19.MP5.IB-2 | ecosystem: Environmental > Aquatic > Freshwater >...
GAGCATGAGTATTTAAACACGAACAGTTGTTATGAAAGGTTGATGGCAGCTAAGCTTTCCGCGAACACATCGAGGCTTCAACGCCTTTGAGAATCGGCAGTGTTAGTCAATGTTCGGACCAATTTTCGCAATATTGTGTACAATTTTGCCACAGCAGGCGCTCGTCAGGCGCAATGGATGAGGTAACCCGGCGATGGCAGCGACAACCAAGGGTCTTTTTCAGTTAGGAAAGGACACCACGAAGTATCGATTGCTCGGCAGCGAGCATGTTTCCGTACAGAAGTGGGGCGACAAAGAAATCCTCACGATCGAACCGGAAGCGATCGTCAAGCTAACAAGAGCTGCGTTTGCTGACATCGCGCACCTATTGCGCGCCTCGCACTTAGAAAAATTACGCGCAATTTTAGATGACAAGGAAGCCTCGCCAAACGATCATTTCGTTGCTCTGGAGCTTCTCAAGAACGCCAGCATTGCCGCAGGTAGAACACTGCCGATGTGCCAGGACACAGGTACTGCAATTGTGGTGGCACACAAGGGTGATCAAGTTTGGACAGGTGCAGACGATGCCGCCTTAATTCAGCAAGGCGTCAAGAAAACTTACACCGAAACCAATCTGCGTTACAGTCAAATGGCGCCGCTGAATATGTACAAGGAAGTGAACACAGGCTCTAACTTGCCAGCCCAGATCGAGATTCACGCAGATCCCGGCAACAGCTATGATTTCTTGTTCATTGCCAAGGGCGGTGGTTCGGCCAATAAGACTTTCTTGATGCAAGAAACGAAATCGGTTTTAAATCCGGACGGACTGCGCAAATTAATAACCGACAAGCTTGCCGGCCTGGGAACGTCCGCCTGCCCTCCTTATCACCTGGCGATCGTAATTGGCGGCTTGTCTGCCGAGATGACATTAAAGACAGTGAAATTAGCTAGCTGCCATTACCTTGATGCATTGCCGCAGACCGGTGACGAGTCCGGGCGAGCATTCCGCGATATCGCACTTGAACAAGAAGTGTTGGAAATCAGTCGCAACCTGGGTATTGGCGCTCAGTTCGGTGGAAAGTACTTCTGTCACGACGTCCGGGTTATAAGATTGCCTCGCCACGGCGCGAGTCTGCCCATTGGTATCGGTGTTTCATGTAGCGCGGATAGGCAGATATTGGGACGAATTGATTCCAATGGTCTGTGGTTGGAGCAGCTGGAAACAGATCCAGCAAGGTTTTTGCCAGATATTGACGAAGATGCGTTGCTAACGCATACCGTCAAAGTCGATCTGAACAGACCGATGGAAGAGATCCGTGCCCAGCTGGCGGGAAGCCCCGTCGGAACGCGACTGATGTTGAGCGGCACCTTGATCGTCTCAAGAGACATTGCCCATGCCAAATGGAAAGAAATGATCGACCGTGGTGAAGAGTTGCCCGAGTATACCCGGCAGCATCCAATCTACTATGCCGGTCCGGCAAAGACTCCCGCGGGCTTTGCCTCCGGGTCATTCGGTCCAACCACAGCCGGGCGCATGGACTCGTACGCGGATCTGCTGATGTCCCGCGGAGCTAGCCTCATAACATTGGCCAAAGGTAATCGCGGAGCCAATGTCCGGGAAGCATGCAAGCAATGGAAGGGATTCTATCTAGGCACCATTGGCGGTGCTGCGGCGAGACTTGCACAGGATTCAATTCGCAAAGTCGAAATCATCGACTTTGCCGACCTTGGCATGGAAGCTGTCCATCGAGTGGAGATCGAAGACTTCCCGGCTTTTGTGATCATTAACGACAACGGCGACGACTTCTACGCATCAGTGGCTCAGTCTAGAGTAGCTGTCGGTTAAAAAGCACAAGTTCCTGTGATCACACGACCTTTCCGCCCACCTTGTATACGAATCTGCCTTATCATTCGCGTCTAGCTGTTTCACCGCCCAAAAGTCCAGCGACTAACAAGAGGTCCCCCACCGCCATGCCATCAAAGACAAAAACAACGACCGTGTTTGAGCTATCTCAATTCGGAAAAATTGAAAAGAGAGAGCGCAACATCCCGGAATTAGCGGCAAACGAAGTTGTCGTGAAGATGCACGCTGCATCCTTGAACTACAGGGATTATCTTATAACAACCGGAGCGTACAGCAAAAATTTGCCCCTGCCGGTAGTCCCATTATCGGACGGGGCCGGCGAAGTGGTTGAAGTTGGAAGTTCTGTCACGCGGTTCAAAAAAGGCGACCGGGTCATGCCTATTTTTATGCAAGCATGGATCTCCGGCCGTTTGAACAAAGATGCCGCTAAGAGCGCACTTGGCGGAAGTATCGATGGCGTGCTCCAGAATGAAGGCGTCTTTCCAGCAGAAAGTTTGGTATCTATCCCCAGCCATCTATCTTTCGAAGAAGCCGCAACACTACCGTGCGCTGCGCTGACAGCATGGAACGCAATGTTCGAGCATGGCTGCGTTCAAGCGGGGAACACTGTGCTGGCTTTGGGAACAGGCGGCGTGTCCATTTTCGCACTGCAACTTGCTAAAGCCGCCGGAGCAGAAGTAATAATCACTTCCAGTTCTGCTGAAAAACTTGACCGGGCCAAACTGCTCGGGGCTGATTTTTGCGTTAATTATCGCGATAATCCGGACTGGGACAAAACTATTTTGCAACAGTACAAAGATGGAGTTGACCACATAATTGAAGTTGGCGGCGCCGGTACACTTGATCGGTCGTTGAACACCGTCCGGCTAGGTGGTCACATAAGTGCGATCGGCCTGTTGGCACAGGGTCAGTTTGATGCCACCAAGCTCCTGATGAAATCGATTCGGCTGCAAGGAATATTTGTCGGTTCAAGAGAAATGTTCCAGAGAATGAATCGCGCAATTGAGTTTCACAAGATCAAACCGGTCATCGACCGCGTATTCAGCGTCGATCAGGTGCAAGAAGCTCTGGACACGTTAAAGAGTGGGTCTCACTTCGGAAAAATCGTTCTAAAGTTCTGATCTGACAAAATGCGAATCCACAGGAAGGCGGGTGCATCGCATGCACCCGCTTTTCGCTAGTTACGAATCAGCAACCGAGCAAACTGCTGCAATGGCCGCCACCGAAAGGAAGACGTTGAGGAAAAACCAAAGTTGAGTTTGGACGAATTGCGGCTGTGGCCCAAAGTGCAGGTACTGATAGATTCCAACTCCGGTGGCGGCGATAGCCACCATTGCAATTAGCATCCCGCTTCTCATCGCGTACTTGGTAATCATGATTAATGCTCCAATCCGCTAGCGCTTTTAAGAGCTGCAGATGTCGTTTGGGCAGGTCTTGAATCCTGGCTCGATGCCCTGTAAGACGAGACAGCTGACTTACTGTTCCTGAGCTTCGACGAACTCTTAAGAAACCGAGACATTAAGAGCCGGTCGACAAAAGGAAACGAGCGAGGCTTCTCCTCGCTCGTTTCCTTTTGTCGACCGGCGCAAACCTTAAGTCACAAGTTATTCCTACATTGGTCCGGTAGAGCCAGCGATAGAACCTTCGTTGTTGTGGAGTTCGCTGACGATTAGTTGATTGAACAATGTTAGTGCTGTATCCAGCTCATCGGCCTCGCTTGCACAGTGGTGCCGCTTGGATGATGGCCGGCTGAACGAGCGGTTCGCAGATTGTGCAGACCGGAGCGGCCTGCATGACCGATGGCTCAATCACAGCCGCAAATGTCGGTCTATTATCGATCTCACCGAGTGCCGGAAACGCTGGCATGACGGTAGGATCAGTTACCATCGGCAATGTTGACAGGACTGGGGAAGGAGCCGTTATAGCCGGCAAGGATGGCATGACAGCCGGCTCAGCTAATGTGGTGTCAATCACAGCCGGGAACTCTCGTTGAGAATCAATCAAAGAAATTCCAGCTGGGAGGGTATGGACAGGCATCGTGTCAATTACAGCCGTTGGGGCTGCATAGTCTGCACCCGAATCAACGACAGGCGCGATAATTTCGAACTGAGGCTCGATCACTGCTGGAAGAGTCTCCAGCCTTAATGGAGATTGCCAATCATTGATCGTTGATGGCACAGCACGGATCATATCGTGTGTGACCAGTGGTGGACCGAGAACTGGCCGGGTGACAACAGCTGGAATGACTGTAGTGGAACAAGAATTGATCGGCGCGTGTTGAATCACTGCTGGCGTTTCAATCACAGCTTCCCCGGTCGAGCTCCGGGGGAATAGATGAAGATTTAGAAGGTCAGCTTGCGCTGCCGAACTAAACATAAAACTGCTTGCTATTGCGACGGCACCAATAGCTGTCTTCTTCGCGTGCATGAGACTACCTCTCTGCTTGGTGGGATGTACGACCGGACGCGCAACCAAGCTAGTGGTTCCTTGTTCGAAGAACCGGTAGAGCAAAATAGAGGTAGTCACCTAGAATTTTGGCTCAATTTGAGCCCGACTGGAATGCTTTTTTGGGTGTTGTCCAATTGATTTGTTGTCACTGCCCATGGCATCTATATATGAGGGGCTGTTAGGGGTTGAGCAAACGCCATGGTGGGCACTCAAGAAAAACTGGTTGGCGACAGGTCGATTTCAGCCACACAGCGCCTAGCGTTGTGTTTTGGAATTGTCCCGCTTTGGGTTGCAGCGACTGCCTCCTTGGGCTGGGCGTTCAACATTGAGGCCCTGAGAAATCCATTCCAGGGGCAACCTCCGGTGGCAATAAGTACAGCCATTTGCTTGTTGGCTGGTTGCCTTGCCGGGCTGATCGTAATTGTCGCCGGCAAATCCCGTCGATCCGCATTCATTTCCAAAGCCGCCGGTTGGACCCAAATACTGGTTTCCGGGTCAATCCTGCTGAACTACACATTCCGCTGGATGCCGGATCTGGATCAGGCTATCATGCGCGGGGCGCTCGACACGGCGGTAGGATTCTCTCCCGGGCGAATGGCACCAAGCACGGCTGCATGCTTTTTCTTATTGGCGATTGCCATAGTTATCGGGGCCCGAACATCGCTTACAGCAATGATTTGGCACGGATGCATCGGGCTTACTGTGCTAGTGGCATCAACGATCTGCGTCGGTTACGCCTACAACGCTTCACTGTTATATGGAATCGGCATTTTTACTCCGATGGCATTACCGACAGCACTTTCTGTGATTTGCCTCTGTTCCATACAAATAGCTACGCACCGTTCAATCGGATTGATGAAGCTACTATGTGGGCAGCGAATGGGAAGTTTCATCCTGCGCCGTTTGCTGCCGGCACTCGTTGTGATACCGCTTGTGCTGGGTTACTTACGGATTCTTGGCGAGCGCGCAGGACTATACGACGACTCCATGGGCACAGCACTGTATGCCCTGTTAATGATTGTCTGTTGCACCGCCATTGCGATCCGACAGGCGGCAATATTAAACAGACTCACCGAACAGCATGAACGTTCGGGCAAAGCAATTGAGCTGCTCTACAGCGACCTTGTGCAAACGCGCGACGCGGCGCTGGAATCCGCTCGGCTAAAGTCCGAATTTCTTGCCAACATGAGTCATGAAATACGCACCCCAATGAACGCGGTCATTGGCTGCGCAGATATGTTGCAGCGAACAAGACTCTCTTCCGAACAAACACGATTCGTCGAATTGATAATTGCCTCCGGACATGCCCTGATGGCTGTCATCGACGACATCTTGATACTTTCAAAACTGGAAGCCGGTAAGCTTGAATTAGGCAATGTCGAAGTGAACTTAGTGGACCTGACGGAAAGTGCCGGACAACTCCTTGCGGAAAAAGCTCGCACCAAGAAGTTATCTCTCACCACATACGTCGCCCCAGACCTGAACCAGATCGTTCTTGGGGACCCGCAACGGCTGCGGCAGATACTGCTGAACCTTCTGGGTAATGCCGTAAAGTTCACCGAACATGGACACGTCTCGCTCAGAGCTGACCTTCATTCCGAGGACCAGGACAAACTATTCGTCAAATTCACGGTATCGGACACGGGCATGGGAATCACAGAAGAAATCAAAAACAAGCTATTCGAGCCTTTCTGCCAGGGCGATGGCTCCGTGAATCGCAAGTATGGTGGCACCGGCCTAGGATTGGCAATTTCCCGCCGCCTGGTGCGCATGATGGAGGGCGACATATTTGTCGACAGCATACACATGCAAGGAGCGACGTTCACGGTTCTTGTGCCTCTAGGACGAGCCAACGGTGCCTCCGGAAAGAAAGAAGAACTATTGGGCGTCCGTCTATTAGTCGTTGGTGTCCCCGGAAATGAATTCGAAGTTTGCAAAAGTTACTGCCAGTCCTGGGGCATCCAAGCCGACTATGCGCCGGGCAGCCAGTCCGCCATGTACTTTTTGGACACGGCATCAGTTACCCGCAAACCATATCAGCTGATCTTGGTCGACCACAGCATGGAAGGTATTGACGCTCATGCATTCCGCGCCATGGCTCTCGAGCGGCGATTGCAACCGACTCCAAAGTTTGTCATGCTGACACAACTTGACGAAGTCGGACAGTACGAAGAGGCCTTATTGAAGGGCTTTAGCGCCGTCTTGACCAAGCCCTTGCGACAGTCGGAGTTGTTCGATTGCATAATGGGGCTTACAACGAACCTACAGCAGATGGTCAAGGACGCAATCCCGCGTTTGGATGGCTTCAGCTGTGCCCTGCCGCGCAGCTTCTCCAAGCAGATACTGGTGGTAGAAGACAACGAAATAAATCAGGAAGTGCTTTCGATGCAACTGAAAGCAATTGGTTTTGAGCCTATTCTGGCTGAAAACGGAGCTAAAGCAATCGAGCTTTTGAAGGAGCGACGGTTCGGACTGATACTTATGGATTGTCAGATGCCGGTGCTTAATGGATTCGAAACCACAAAAAAAATCCGCTTGATTGAAACATCCTACGGCTACCGCACGCCAATTGTCGCCATGACAGCGAACTCTATGGAAGGTGACAGAGAAGCTTGTCTTGACTCGGGAATGGACGATTACCTGGGCAAACCAGTCACGGCAAACAAGCTCAAAGAAATCATAGAGCAGTGGTTCCTGGTGGCGTTAGAGACTGACGACCAGATGGTATCACAATGGGTATCGACGCCATTGGAACCTGAGCTGACGCAGATGTCGAGCAAAAGCTGGTCTGCACTTGAGGCCGATTTCGGCGAGGCTGCAGCGAATCAATTTCTGAACTTATTCATAGAACAGACCCCACCTTTAATCGGTCAAATTCGGCGGGCCACAGCGGAGGAAGACGAAGAGCGTTTACGAGAGGCAGCACATGAACTGAAAGGATCTTGTTACGCCATTCATTGCGAAGACTTAGCTGAAATCGCACATCGAATAGAAGTAGCTGCAAGACAACGCCAATGGGATAATGCCGCAAATGAAATAGCGGAGTTATTGGGGCATTTCGGAGAATTCACCAAAGAATGGTCGAGCCGAGTGATTAGTGCTGAATCGGAGAGCGGAATGATGACCAACCCTCAAAATATTGGCGTGTTCCTGGTTGAGGACAACGAATTAACCAGACTAGGGATCAAAGCAATCTTTGCCAAGGTCGCGGACATAAATGTCGTCGGGGAAGCGATGGATGGCGCCGCGGCGGTCACATCCATACTCGAAACAAACCCGGATATAGTGTTGCTCGACATCGGGCTACCTTCTTTGAATGGAATCGAAGTCACCCGCCGCATAAAAACGATAAATCCAAGTATAAAAGCACTTATGCTAACAGCGCACGATAGTGATGAAGACATGTTTGCCGCTTTTGCAGCCGGTGCAGACGGATACGTGGTAAAGCATTCCTTCGATCACAACCGCTTGTTGTTGGCGGTAAGAACGGTCGCAAGTGGATGCTGCTGGCTAGATCCATTGATTGCCCAGCGAGTGTTGAGTGTGGCGTCAAAAATGAGTCAGCAGGTTGACTTCAGCAGTGCAAGCCTTGCAGCAACTGTCCAACCGCTCTCGCCGGGCGAAGAAACACTTTTGAGACGAGTGGCCGGAGGTCAGCCGGAATGCGAAGACGGAGTATGCCGAGTTGGGCCAACCTTTCTTGCGAATTTGAACCGATTTGCTAAACATCAAGCGACAATTCGTTGATTACTCAGAGCCTGGCTTTACCAAATAGGTTCTGAATCAGGTTCTTCAAAGGTCCCGGGCGTTGCAGATGCGGCGGTACAAAATCGGCATCTGCCAGTACAGCATCGATCGGAAGGTCAACAGGATCGTCGATTCCGAGTTCCAATTGGGCCAGAAGTGATGGGCGGACATGACCTCGCTCAACTTCGTCTGCAATGGCAACCATATCAACGTGACCAGAAATGACGGCCTCACGCAAAAGCGGAATCCAGTGTTGGTGCCCAGTACCAGAACGCGTCAACCATGGTTGTTGGTTGAGATCTGTGTAGTGAATCAATGCTGTCTGCCCTGGTATCACCATGTCGATCGAATTCCAGATCGCCGGTATGCTCAATCTTACTTTTGCCATCGACAAATCGTGCATCAACGATTTATAGTCAATGGTGCCCCGATCAAGGCTTGCCACAATGTTTTTGATTTTCCAATCCAGTTGATCACAATCAAGTAGCATCACGCTGAACTTCGATGCTTCATGTGCCGGGGAAAAAGCATCAATACCAAGTATCTGAGCTGAGTTGAAAGGCAGTGTCCAGAGCTCGGCAATATCCTTCAACACCACCATGTCGGAATCGAGGTATATTGCGCGCCCTTTGAAGCAGGCAATTTCCGGTATCAAAAAGCGCTGAAAGCTAAAGTTTGTGCGCGGTCTGTTGCAACTCTCGCGTGGACTGGGAATCGGAATTTGCGCATCGTATAGAGGAAAACACTCGACTGGCATTCGAGCATGGCGATTGATAGAATGCTCCAGAACCTTGAACGGCAGCCATTCAGACCGAGAGCATCCAACGTAAACTCGGATCGGAGATTGCACCGTAAGCGGAGCTAAATCCAACTTGAACTCACGTCTTAGTTCGGCAAAGCGTTCGAATTGCCGGTCGAAGGACTGCTGACCGTTGGCGAATTTTGTCGTTGCTTCAATAGCTGAGAACTCATCGCTGTATTCCGATACGCCATCTACTCCCAGAGTCCTGATCACTTTTGCCCCGGCCAACGACAGCAAGTGTAATACAGACTCTGCACTAAAGTATCCGGCCTCTACCACAGGTTCAGCGCCTTGCCTGCACTTGGCTGTATTGAGGTCGTACCATAAGAGGCGATCCTGCGCGGCAAGCCTTCCCAGAACTGGGATTTGCTCCACCCAACCAGCCAGATCTGCTGAACCCGGGTGGCAATGAACGTGTGGTATCCACGGCATTATCACGTACTGCGTGTTGGACTCAAGGTGGCTTGCGCAATGTTCGACCACGTCAATATCTATAAGGTGAGCAAAAGTCACTGCGACATCATTCACGACATGATTCAGCGCTATGGAATTGAACGCCTGCAAATCAAACTCGTCTTTCCTTGCAAAGGTAGGACCCTTACCAAGTACAAGCCACGGCAAGCTTTGGGCGGAGAATTTTTCGCGATAGATGTCGAGGAAATGTTTCATGTAGTGCGCAGCGTATGGTGGCACGATAACATCACCTTAAGCATAGCCTGTCATTAGCTTGGTCTAACAGGCAGTGATCAATTCTCTAACGCGACGTATCTTTCCATCCGAAAACCTGGCTGCAGTCCGATGATATAATTGCCCACCTAGCTTGCAACAAGAGCTCTTAGGTGCCCCGAGTTTCCATTTGTTTACCGACTTCAATGGTGAGCGCTTTATCGCCTCGTCGATTGAAAGTGCCCTCAAGCAGACGTTCTTTGACACGACGTTTAGGCCGATCAACATGCATTCCAAGCCCATGAACGTGGACAAGGACTTGTCGGCTTTTGTTCAAGATATTACCCAAGGAAATCACCAGAGCTAATCCTGAAGATAGTGCAGCAGATGCCGCACCGCAAATTCTTGCTGCTTGGAAGCGAGTGGAACAAATACGAGCATTTTGACGAGTTACTTGCGCTATCCAATTTCACCTACGCAGAAGCACCATACGAGGACTATCCATCCAATTACGACAAGATGGATGTGTTTGTATCGCCTTCACGATTAGAAGGCGGACCAGTCCCGTTGATCGAGGCCATGATGTCGAATGTAGTACCGGTCGCCAGCGCGATAGGCTTCGCTCCGGACATCATTTTATCTTCAAAAAATGGATTCCTTTTTGAACTTGATGATCCGATAGAGAGAATTTGCTCTCTGGTAGAGGCAGCATTCGAGATTAGAACTGATGTTCGGCAAACAGTCGAGCATTTGAGCTGGGAACGTTATGCCCGGCGGCTCGAAGAAATCTTTCAGCCAGCTGCGACTGTCCATCCTCTACACGGCGGCCTTGGCTAGCCTAAGCCAGCCAAGGAATCTTCGAACACTCTCTTTCCAGCTCCTCTTGGAACTTCGGGTGAGCAATTGCAATCAAAGCGACGGCTCTTTCCCTGACGTTCTTTCCATAAAGCTGTGCCACGCCGAATTCGGTGACCACATAATGAACATCGGCGCGAGAGGTTACAACGCCACCGCTAACTCGCAGGACAATTCGTGAGCGCGTGCCATTCATGGCCGTGGAGCGAAGAGCGATGATCGCCTTACCTTCTTTAGCCCTAGCAGCACCTCTGATGAAATCAACTTGTCCGCCAAACCCGCTATACAGGCTGTCTCCAATCGAATCCGAACAGACCTGCCCAGTGACATCCACTTCAATTGCGGAGTTGATTGCAGTCATTCGATAATTCTGTCCGATGATGTAAGGATCATTGATGAAATCAGTTGACTGAAATTCAAACAGCGGATTATTGTTCACGAACTTATAGAGACGCTCAGAGCCTATTACAAAGCTAACTGCACACTTACCTGGCAGCACAGTTTTCATGTCATTGGTGACAACGCCGCTTTCGATAAGATCAATCAAGCCATCGGAAAACATTTCGGTGTGGACGCCGAGATTCTTCTTGCCACCAAGATTTCTCAGGACGGCGTTCGGTATGCCGCCTATTCCCGTTTGCAACGTGGCACCGTCCTCAATCAAATCCGCTACGTTCCTGCCTATCGCCGACTGGTCCGCATCAGGATGATCATGTGGCAACTCCGGCAGCGGCGAATCAACTTCAACGATATGATCGAATTTGCTAAAATGTACAAATGCCCGTCCCATCGTGCGTGGCATCTGCTTATTGACTTGAGCAATTACAATCTTGGCACTTTTTCTGGCGGCGATGGTGCAGTCAACACTCACCCCGTAACTGCAGTAACCATGCTCGTCCGGCTCTGAAACATGTATCAAGCAAACGTCTACAGACAACGTTTTATTCGTGAACAGCTCTGGGATGTCACTCAAGAACACTGGCGTGTAGTCAGCTCTTCCAGCATTGACTGCTTCTCGCACATTCTTGCCGATGAAAAGCGCGTGCACTCGGAAGGAATCCACATACTTGGAATCGACGTATTGCGCCGGACCAAGAGTGAGCAAGTGAAAGATTTTCACCTTAGTCAGCTCTGAGGCACGGTTGACCAGCGCATCAATCAGCGTCGCCGGGGCCGCCGCATTAGATTGGATATAGATACTGTCACCAGATCGAACCGCAGCCAGCGCTCGCTCGGCTGTAGTTACCTTCGATCGGTACAGGCTGCGCCACGTCTGGGTAAGCTCATCGGTATTTATCATTGATTACGCCTGATTACGACTGTCCACAAACGATACAACATTGCCAGCACCCGCAATAAGCTTCTTATCGGTTATATTAACGGACAGCTCTTTGTTCAGGAAGTGCTTTGACAGCCTTCTGAGTCACGTCCGGTCCGGCATCGGAGAAAGTATGTTCTGTGTAGTCTACGAATTCAAAGTAAAACCAGATGGCGAAAAGAAATTCACAGAGGCTTGGCACACCGTCACCCAGGACGTGATAGGACAATATGGATCGCTTGGAGCCCGGTTGCACAAAAGCGATCAGGGCGACTGGATAGCCTACGCCCAGTGGCCCGATCGCGAAAGCTGGAAAGTCGGTCATGCCGTAATCGACGCAGAAGCACGACAACTGCATGTGGATGACTGCCTGGCGGAAATTCCAACTATTCTTCTAAAGCTGACCGTGATTGACGACTTGCTTCAATTGCAGCCGGCAGCAAGCTTGCAACAAACCGCCGTCAAGGAATAATGCACAGCCGGAGACGCATATGAAAACTGTCCTGAGTACTGGATTCCACGTTGAACCAGTTTCAATTGA